>Ga0308175_100003587_pt1 | contig 10769 bp, 10 predicted proteins | sample PhyCR1_3_FD_203893 | JGI IMG/M metagenome (GOLD analysis project Ga0308175, IMG submission 203893) | Soil microbial communities from UC Gill Tract Community Farm, Albany, California, United States - DLSLS.C.R1 | ecosystem: Environmental > Terrestrial > Soil > Agricultural land | place: USA...
CGTCGGCGGACTTCAGCTTCCGTACGGCGTCGAGGAAGCCGCTCCAGGTGGTGGGGGGTGTGGTGATCCCGGCCTTCCCGAAGAGCGCCTTGTTGTACCAGAACCCGATCATGCCGATGTCGAACGGGATGCCGTACACCTTGTCGTCCAGCAGGTACGGCTGCTTGGCGACCGGCAGCAGTCCGTCGGCCCAGGCCTTGGTGCCGCCGGTCAGGTCCTCGACCAGACCGGCGTCGACCTGCTGCTTGAGCACACCGCCGCCCCAGGTGTGGAAGATGTCCGGCAGTTTCCCGGAGGCGGTCAGCGCGGTCATCTTCGACTTGTAGGCGTCGTTCTCCAGCTGGACGATCTTCACCTTGACCTTGGGGTTCTGGGCCTCGAACTTCTTGGCGAGGCCGGCCCAGACGGTCTTGGTCGGCTCGGTGGTCGAGATGTTCCACCACTCGATCGTGGTCGTCCCCGAGGACGACCCTCCGTCCGAGTCGCCGCCGCAGCCGTTGAGTGCGGTCACCCCGAGGCCGGCGGCGACGGAAGCCGCCAGAAAGCCGCGGCGGGACAGTGCAGGGTCGCCCATCATGCGCTCCTTCGAAACTTTCGGAAGTGCTTCGGAGACGTTCCAAACGCGAAAAAGCTGGGCCCACCGCAGGCGCTCACTTCGCTCGGCACACTCCGGTGGACCGAAACATTCGGTAGAATTCCCGAACGTTCCGATCCGCGACTCTAGAAAGGCACGTGAAGAGCGTCAAGGTGTTGCGCACTAGCCGACGGGCTCGTAGGAGAACCAGTCGAAGGCCGCCCGCCCCTCGGTGACGTACATGCCGAGGACACGGCCGGTGAACCCGCCGGCCACTTCGGTGGACAGGTAGCGGCCGTCGAGTTCGGCCGGCCGAACGAGCCCTTCGGAAGTTTCGATGGAGAAGGCGACGGTGTCGGGGCCGCTCAGGGGCCGTGCGTTCCGGGTCGCCCGGATGTCGACGGCCAGGGTGACCGGGCCCGCCGGCACCGGGTGCTCGGCGACGCGCTGCCGCACCGGGCCGATCCGCACGATCACGCACGCCACTCCCCCGGCCACCTCCAGGTCGTAGTGATGGGCCTCGTCCAGCCGGACGGACAGCCCGGCCCGCGCCGACGGCCCGGGGTCCAGCAGGACCGCGGCCCGGCAGTCGTGGTGCTGCTGACGGCGGCCGACGAAGGTGTGCCCGGGCAGGTCGGTGCTGTCACCGGTGGCCGCGAGCGTCAGCCACCCCGGCCGCTCGGTCAGCGAGGCGCAGCCCTCCGGCCGGCGCCGCGGCGAGATCCAGTGCGGCGCCAGCTCCGGGCCGGTGAAGTCGTCCCGTGCCGGGGGCGGTTGGACGGGCGCCCGGGCGGCCGGCGCCGGGTGCCGCTCCCGCACCGGGCCGAGCCGGGGCCAGCCGTCCACCCATTCCACGGGCACGAGGAAGGTCTCGCGGCCGAGTACGTGGAACTCCGGGAAGCAGCCACGCGGCCGCGTGCCCAGCAGCACCATCCACCAACTGCCGTCGGCCGCCCGGACCAGGTCGCCGTGGCCGGTGCACTGGACCGGCAGCCCGGTGCCGCGGTGGGACAGCAGCGGGTTGCCGGGCGCCGGTTCCCAGGGGCCGCGCGGCGAGCGGGCACGGGCGGCCGAGACGCCGTGGCCGAGCGCGGTCCCGCCCTCGGCGATCAGCAGGTACCACCAGTCGCCGACCCGGTACAGGTGCGGCGCCTCGGGGTCCCTGAGGCCGGTGCCGGACCACGTCGGCAGCGGCCCCTCGAGCACTTCACCGGTGCGGGGGTCGATCCGCGCGACCGTCACGCCGGCCATGGCGCACCAGCACCGGCCGTCCTCGTCCCAGGCCAGGTCGGGGTCGATGCCGGGCAGGTCGATCCACACCGGGTCCGACCAGGGCCCCTCCGGGCGCTCGGCGGTGACGAGGCAGGTGCCTCCGGCGCCGACGACGGTCGTGATGACGTGGAAGAGCCCGTCGTGGTACCGGATGGTCGGCGCGTAGACGCCGCCGGAGGCGGGCACGTCGTCGGGCAGCGCCAACTGCTCCGGCCGGTCGAGGACGTTGCCGACCTGACGCCAGTGCACCAGGTCCCGGCTGTGGAACAGCGGTATTCCGGGGAAGTCCTCGAAGCTCGAGCACACCAGGTAGAAGTCGTCACCCACCCGGCAGACGCTCGGGTCCGGGTGGAAGCCGGGGATGACCGGGTTGTCGTACGTCCGCATGTACGCCTCACAGGGTCACGGGATGTCGAAAGTTTCGAAGCTGTCGCCGAATTTTACTGAGGCAGGCTGCCCCGAGGGTCCGTACGGCTGGTCTCGTCGCGCACTCGGGAGTGGGATGGAAGGTAGGCCCTGCACGCGGTCACGGCCGGGGAGCCGGCGCCCGCGGCGATCCGTGAGGAACGGGGGAGTCATGTCCGGTTACGACACCTCGGCGGTGGCCCGTGTGGTGGTCGGCGTGAGCGGCTCCCTGGGCAGCGTCACGGCCCTGCGCCGGGCGACCGCGCTGGCCCGGAGGCTGGGAGCCGAACTGTGGCCGGTGCTCGCCTGGGAGCCGCCCGGGGGCGACGCCACCGCGCGTCGCTCCCCCGCCGCCGCCCTGCTGGTCGAGGAGTGGCAGCGGCTGGCCAAGCGGCGACTGGCCTCGGTGCTCGGCGAGATCTTCGGCGAGGAGGGGCCGGGGGTGCCGATGCGCGCGGTCATCGTGCGCGGCACCCCGGGCAGGGCTCTGGTGGCGACCGCGGACCGGGAGAGCGACCTGCTGGTCGTGGGCGCCGGCCGGCGGGGCCTTCAGCGGGCCTTCTCGGGCCGCGTCTGCCGGCACTGCCTCACCCACGCCCGCTGCCCGGTGCTGGCGGTGCCTCCGTCGCCGCTCGAGTCGGACCTGGTGGCCGTCCACCGGCGCAACGCGTGGCACCGGCGCATGGACACCAGGGATCTGTGACGCCGGGTCACCCGCTCACTGCGGCTGCGGATCCTCCTGCGCGGGAGCAGCATGGAGGGGTCGTACGAGATGACGCTCGGTGCCCGCCGCCCGCTGGTCCGCGGCCACCCCTCCCACTACCGCCCGATGCCCCTCCATCGGCCTCCGGCCTCCGCTTCTTGATGCTTCGCCCCTCCCGCCGGGCCAGTCTTAACGCAAGATTGACGCCCCCCGGCCCTCGATCCAGGGGCCATGGCGTCACTCTCTGCTTACGCTGGTGCCGCCGTCCGCGTGATGGCCGGAAACCACTGAGCCACACACCTGGAGCACGCCGATGGCCACGACCGAGCACCCTCCTCCCAGTCGCCTGCGCGCCTGGATGCTGGAGGGGCTGTCCGACATGGGCAAGCACGGCGGCCATACCGGACCCCATGCCGTGCCGGAGGCTCCGCACCGGGGTCAGCGCTGGTGGCGGGTGATGTGCCTGACCGGCGTCGACTACTTCTCCACCCTCGGCTACCAGCCGGGCATCGCCGCCCTCGCGGCCGGCCTGCTGTCACCGATCGCGACGATCGTCCTGGTGATCGTGACCCTGGCCGGTGCCCTGCCGGTCTACCGCCGGGTGGCCGAGGAGAGCCCGCACGGCGAGGGGTCCATCGCCATGCTGGAACGGCTGCTGTCGTTCTGGAAGGGCAAGCTGTTCGTGCTGACCCTGCTGGGCTTCGCGGCCACCGACTTCCTGATCACCATCACCCTGTCGGCCGCCGACGCCTCCACCCACCTGGTCGAGAACCCGCACCTGAACAGCGCGCTCCAGGGCCACCAGATGGTGATCACGCTGTTCCTGGTCGCCCTGCTCGGCGCGGTGTTCCTCAAGGGCTTCCTCGAGGCCATCGGCGTCGCCGTCGCCCTGGTCGGCATCTACCTCGGGCTCAACGTGGTCGTCGTGTTCGACGGCCTCTGGCACGTCCTCAGCGCCGAACACGTGGTGGCCGACTGGAGCAGCGCCCTGACCGCGGAGCACGGCAACGTGTTCGTGATGATCGGCGTCGCCCTGCTCGTCTTCCCCAAGCTCGCGCTCGGTCTGTCCGGCTTCGAGACCGGTGTGGCCGTCATGCCGCACGTCCAGGGCGACCAGGGCGACACCGAGGAACGGCCGGCCGGGCGGATCCGGGACACCAAGAAGCTGCTGACCACCGCGGCCCTGATCATGAGCTGCTTCCTGATCGCCACCAGCTTCATCACCACGCTGCTGATCCCGGAGAACGAGTTCAAGCCCGGCGGGCAGGCCAACGGCCGCGCCCTCGCCTACCTCGCGCACGAGTACCTGGGCGGAGCCTTCGGCACGGTCTACGACATCTCGACGATCGCGATCCTGTGGTTCGCGGGCGCGTCCGCGATGGCCGGACTGCTCAACCTGATGCCGCGCTATCTGCCCCGGTACGGCATGGCCCCGCACTGGGCCCGGGCGGTGCGCCCGATGGTCATCGTCTTCACCCTGGTCGCCTTCCTGGTCACCTGGATCTTCGATGCCAACGTGGACAAGCAGGGCGGCGCCTACGCCACCGGCGTGCTGGTGCTGATCAGCTCGGCCGCGATCGCGGTGACCATCGCCGCGCGCAGGGCCGGGCAGCACCGCTGGAGCATCGGCTTCGCGGTCATCTCGGTGGTGTTCCTCTACACGACCGTCGTGAACGTCATCGAACGCCCTGACGGTGTGAAGATCGGCGCCTGCTTCATCGCCGGCATCATCCTCGTCTCCTTCCTGTCCCGGCTTGCCCGCGCCTTCGAACTGCGCGTGACCAGCGTGACCATGGACCCGATGGCGGAGCGCTTCGTCCGGGACATGGCCAGCCGCAAGATGCGGTTCATCGCGAACCAGCCCGACGGGCGGGACAAGGCCGAGTACCGCGCCAAGGTCGAGCAGATCCGGGCCGACAACGACATGCCGGAACAGGAGGACTTCGTCTTCGTCGAGGTGACCGTCACCGACCCCTCCGAGTTCGAGGCGGGCCTGACGGTACGCGGCGAGGTCCTGCACAACCGCTACCGCGTGCTGACCGTCGAGTCCTCCTCCATCCCCAACGCCCTCGCCGCGCTCCTCCTGCACGCACGCGACCTGACCGGCTGCACCCCGCACATCTACTTCGAGTGGACCGAGGGCAACCCGTTCGCGAACTTCCTGCGGTTCTTCCTCTTCGGACAGGGCGAGGTCGCCCCGGTCACCCGTGAGGTCCTGCGCGAGGCGGAGCCGGACCGCACCCGTCGCCCGCGCGTGCACACGGGCTGAGGGGCTCGTCCACCGCCGGCCCGGCGAGCACCGACCGCGACGTCAGGCCGTGGCCGGCCTCCCGCCGAACAGCCGGCGCCGGGGGCGCGCCTCCAGCGAGCCCATGCTCAGCCGCCCGTGTATCTCCACCCGGAGCACCACCGGCGTCCTGGGATCCCCGGCCGGGCGCACCTTGGTCCTGCCGCAGCCGATCACCAGGGAGTCACTGTCCACGACCACGCCGGGCCGGGTGATCAGCCGCAGCGTGCCGCCGCACAGGTCCAGGTCGATGCGGAGGGTGTCATGGGTGATCCTCGCCCGGGTGAAGTCGAGCGTCACGTTGCCCCACGCCGACAGGATCTCCATCCGGCGCGGCACGGACCACTCCTCGGCGCGCGTGACGGAGGCGTACTGCCGCTCGATCCGGACGACGTCCTTCACCGGCGCCGTCCCCTCCGCCTGCGGCAGGTCGGCCGTCAGCGCCTCCAGGTCGCCGAGCGTGCGCGCGGACAGCGCGGCCGCCACCCGCTCCTCGTGCTCCTCGGGAGTGAGCCTGCCGTCTCCCGCGGCAGCGGTCAGCACGTCCACCACGCGGTCCCGGTCCGCGTGCGAGGCCCGCAGCCCGGACGGCATGTCCGTGCGCACCAGTTCGGCCGCCATACCCTCACCCCCATTCAGACGCCCCTGCCAGGGGTCACCGTCACGCAATGAAGCTATATCGCGTTATACCCAACGGCCAACCCCGTGTCCATGGTTCCCCGGTGATGGCCCTATCGTGACCGGCATGCAGTCCTACACGATCGGCCAGGCCGCGCGGCTGCTCGGCGTGAGCCCGGACACCGCCCGTCGCTGGGCGGACGCCGGCCGGGTGGCGACCCATCGCGACGAGGCCGGACGGCGGCTCATCGACGGCAAGGACCTCGCCGCCTTCTCGGTCGAACTGGCCAGGACGGGCGGTGCCGAGGAGGACGCGCCCTACACCTCCGTCCGCAACGCCTTCCCCGGCATCGTCACCGCCATCAAGCTCGGCGACGTCGCCGCCCAGGTGGAGATCCAGGCGGGCCCGCACCGGCTGGTGTCGCTGCTGACCCGGGAGGCCGTGGAGGAACTGGGCCTGGAGGTCGGCGTGGAGGCCACCGCGCGCGTGAAGTCCACCAACGTGCACATCGACCGGGTCTGACCGGCTCCCACCGGGGATGTCCGGCCCCTCGCGTTCACCCGGTGTGCGCGCGACCGGCCGGGGCCGGCCTCTGCGTGCCGCAGCCGTATCCCCCTGCGATCCGGATCGCCGTGATGCCGCTCGGGTCGCCGGTCAGGGCGATTTCCGCACGCGTCACCTGCGACCACCGCCCGGACGACCGTACCCGGCCGGCAACCCCGTGCAAACGCACATGCCAGCTCATCAGCGGAACTGTCTCGCTCATGCGATGAGACAGAAGACTTTCACCGGGCAGATGCGGCAGTATCATCGGCACACGGCCGATGCGCGGTCGTGGCAGGGCGCGACAGCTCGTTCAAGAACTCGAGGAGTAGATCCGTGATGATCCGTTCCGTGCGCCGGACCCGGCGGATGCTGCGGCTGGCCGGTGCGGGAGCCGCCGCCCTGATATCGCTCAGCGCCTGCTCCTCTTCCTCCGACGACTCGTCGGCCGGCGGTTCGGACACCTCGGGCTCCGGGTCCCCGAAGCTGTCCGGCTCGGTCACCGTGTTCGCCGCGGCCTCCCTGAAGGAGAGCTTCACGACCCTCGGCAAGGAGTTCGAGAAGCAGCACCCCGGAACCGAGGTCAGCTTCAACTTCGGCGGCAGCGACACGCTCGCCGCGAGCATCACCAGCGGTGCGCCGGCCGATGTGTTCGCCGCCGCCAGCCCCAGGACCATGGCGATCGTGACGGACAGGAAGAACACGGTGGGCACCCCGGCCACCTTCGTCCGCAACCAGCTCGAGATCGCCACGCTGCCCGGCAACCCCGGCAAGGTGTCCTCCCTGAAGGACCTCACCAAGGCCGGCCTCAAGGTCGTGCTGTGCGACAAGACGGTGCCGTGCGGCGCCGCCGCCCAGAAGGCCCTCGACGCCGGCAGGCTCAAGCTGACCCCGGTCTCCTACGAACAGGACGTCAAGAGCGCCCTGACGAAGGTGGAGCTGAAGGAGGCCGACGCCGCCGTGGTCTACAAGACCGATGTGAAGGCGGCGGGTGACAAGGTGCAGGGCGTGGAGTTCCCCGAGTCGGCCAAGGCCATCAACGACTACCCGATCGCCCGGCTGAAGAACGCCGGCAACGCCCCCGCGGCCAAGGCGTTCATCGCGCTGGTGCGGTCCGCCGAGGGCCGCCGGGTCCTGGGCGAGGCCGGGTTCCTCGAGCCGTGACCTCGCTCGGCAAGCCCGGCACCGTGGCTCGCCCCCGCACGGGCGGGCCCCGGCGCCGACGCGCGCGCGGGGTGCCGCTGCCCCTGCTGGTGCCAGGTGTCGTGGCGCTGGCGTTCCTGCTGCTGCCCCTTCTCGCGCTGCTCGTCCGCGCGCCCTGGGGCAGCCTGCCCGACCAGCTGACCAGCGCCGAGGTGTGGCAGGCCCTCCAGTTGTCCCTGGTCACCGCCACCGCGGCGACCGGGGTCAGTCTGGTGCTGGGCGTGCCGCTGGCCTGGCTGCTGGCGCGCACCGACTTTCCCGGTCGCCGTCTCGTTCGGGCCCTGGTCACCCTGCCGCTGGTCCTGCCCCCCGTGGTGGGCGGCGTCGCCCTGCTGCTCGCCCTCGGCCGCAACGGGGTGGTCGGCCAGTGGCTGGACGCGTGGTTCGGGATCACGCTGCCCTTCACCACCGCCGGGGTGGTGATCGCGGAGGCCTTCGTCGCGATGCCGTTCCTGGTCATCAGCGTCGAGGGCACCCTGCGCGCCGCCGACCCGCGCTACGAGGAGGCGGCGACCACGCTCGGCGCCTCGCGGTTCACCGCGTTCCGCCGGGTCACCCTGCCGCTGATCGCCCCCGGTGTCGCCGCGGGCGCGGTCCTGGCCTGGGCCCGCGCGCTCGGCGAGTTCGGCGCGACGATCACCTTCGCGGGCAACTTCCCCGGCCGTACCCAGACCATGCCGCTGGCCGTCTACCTCGCCCTGCAGAACGACCCGGAGGCGGCCATCTCCCTGAGCCTGGTCCTGCTGGCCGTGTCGATCGCGGTGCTGGCGGGACTGCGGGACCGATGGATGACGGGGGCATGAGGGCACGATGGGGATGGAGGACCGGGTGAGGAGGGGAGGCGAGGTGAGCATGGAGGGCGAGGTGAGGACGGAAGCCGACCCCGCGCGTGTACCGACGGCGGACCCGGCCCCCATGACCGGGACCGACATCCCCGTCGAAGCCAGGCCGAGGGCCGTCGGCGAGCAGGGGCTCGACGCCCGGCTCGTCGTCGACCGGGGGGACTTCCGGCTCGACGTGGCGCTGACCGCCGCCCCCGGCGACGTCATCGCGCTGCTGGGCCCGAACGGCGCCGGCAAGACCACCGCCCTGCGTGCCCTCGCCGGGCTGCTGCCGCTCACCGGCGGCCATCTGCGACTGGACGGCACCTCGCTGGAGCGCACCCCGCCGGAGTCCCGCCCGGTCGGCGTCGTCTTCCAGGACTATCTGCTCTTCCCGCACCTGTCCGCCCTGGACAACGTTGCGTTCGGGCCGCGCTGCCATGGTGCGGGCAAGGCCGAGGCTCGCGCGCAGGCGGCCGCCTGGCTGGACCGCATGGGCCTCGCCGGGCACGCCGGGGCCAAACCCCGCCGCCTGTCCGGCGGCCAGGCCCAGCGCGTCGCGCTCGCCCGCGCCCTCGCCACCCGGCCCCGGCTGCTGCTCCTGGACGAACCGCTCGCCGCGCTGGACGCCCGCACCCGCCTGGAGGTCCGCGCCCAGCTCCGCCGCCACCTCGCCGAGTTCGAGGCCGTCGCCGTGCTGGTCACCCACGACCCGCTGGACGCCATGGTGCTCGCGGACCGGCTGGTGGTCGTCGAGCACGGCCACGTCGTGCAGCAGGGCACCCCCGCGGAGATCGCCCGTCGGCCGCGCACCGACTACATCGCCCGGCTCGTCGGCCTCAACCTCTACCGCGGACAGGCCGGGGGGCACACCGTACGGCTGGACGCGGGCCCCTCGGTGACGACCACGGAAGACCTGTCAGGCCCCGTGTTCGTGGCCTTCCCGCCGGCCGCCGTCACCCTCTTCCGGGACCGGCCCACCGGCGCCAGCGCCCGCAACCTGTGGCGCTGCGAGGTCGCGGGCCTGGAGACCCACGGCGATCAGATCCGCGCCGACCTCACCGGCGAACTCCCCCTCGCCGCCGACCTCACCACGGTCGCCGCCGCCGAACTGGACCTGCGTCCGGGTGCGTCGGTATGGGCGACAGTGAAGGCGACGCAGACCCACGCATACCCTGCCTGATCGGGCAGGCGCTCTACGGTGGGTGCTCATGACACTGAGCATCCGCAACCAGCTCCCCGGCAACGTGACCGAGGTCCACCCGGGCGAGGTCATGGCGATCGTCAAGGTGCGGCTGGACGGCGGCCCGGAGCTGACGGCCGCCATCACCCTGGAGGCCGCCGAGCAACTCGCCCTCGCCCCCGGCACCGCTGTCCGCGTCCTGGTGAAGTCGACCGAGGTCTCCCTCTCGACCAGCCGGATCGAGGGCCTGTCGATCCGCAACCAGCTGCCCGGCGCGATCACCCGTCTCACCCGGGGCGAGGTCATGGCCTCCGTGAAGGTCGCCGTGGCCGGCGGCGAACTGACCGCCGCGATCACCAGGGACGCGGCCGAGGACCTCGGCCTCTTCGTGGGCTCCGACGTGGTCGCCCTGATCAAGGCGACCGAGGTGTCGCTGGCCACGGCCTGAGAAACGCGGAAACCTGTGAGCCCCGCCCGTACCACGGGCGGGGCTCACACGTACGGCTCGCTCAGTCCTCGTACGCGTCCAGCGGCGGGCAGGAGCACACCAGGTTGCGGTCGCCGAAGGCCTGGTCGATGCGGCGCACCGGCGGCCAGTACTTGTCCCCGACCGCGACACCGCCCGGGAAGACGGCCTCCTCGCGGCTGTAGGCGTGGTCCCAGTCCGCGCCGAGCGCCCGCGCGGTGTGCGGCGCGTTGCGCAGCGGGTTGTCCTCCGCCGGCCACACTCCGGAGCCGACCTTATCGATCTCCGCGCGGATGGCGATCATCGCCTCGCAGAACCGGTCCAGCTCCGCGAGGTCCTCGGACTCGGTCGGCTCGATCATCAGCGTGCCGGCCACCGGGAAGGACATGGTCGGCGCGTGGAAGCCGTAGTCGATGAGCCGCTTGGCGACGTCGTCCACGCTCACGCCGGTCGCCTTGGTCAGCGGGCGCAGGTCGATGATGCACTCGTGCGCCACCAGGCCGCCGGGACCGTTGTAGAGCACCGGGAAGTGCGGCTCGAGGCGCTTGGCGACGTAGTTGGCGGAGAGCACGGCGACCTGGGTGGCGCGCTTGAGTCCCTCACCGCCCATCAGGCGGACGTACGCCCACGAGATCGGCAGGATGCCCGCGCTGCCCCACGGCGCGGCGGAGATCGGGCCCACGCCGGTCTCGG
>Ga0308175_100003588_pt1 | contig 10769 bp, 10 predicted proteins | sample PhyCR1_3_FD_203893 | JGI IMG/M metagenome (GOLD analysis project Ga0308175, IMG submission 203893) | Soil microbial communities from UC Gill Tract Community Farm, Albany, California, United States - DLSLS.C.R1 | ecosystem: Environmental > Terrestrial > Soil > Agricultural land | place: USA...
AGCGCAGCTCGACCGGCCCGCATGTATCGCGGATGCACAACGACCGTGGGCGACAATGGGACGTCCGTAATACCAGGAGGCGCGTGCCATGCGATTGTTCGAGTTTAACGACCAGCCGTGGTTGCCCAACGTGCTGCGGGAAGGCGAAGTCGTCTATCTCGCGACCGCTTACAAACTTGCTCCGCTTGCCCGCACATGGGCCAAGCGGATGATCGCCGCGCTCGAGCCGCACGGCAGACTCGATATTCTCGACCTGTGCTCCGGCGCGGGTGGCCCAATCGAACAGTTCTTGCACGAACTCCGCAGCCATGGCGCGGAGGTTTCGATCACGCTCAGTGATTTGTATCCGAGCGTGAACAGTAGCCCGGATCCGTCCGTCACCTGGCACACCGCCCCGGTAGATGCGAGATGCGTGCCCTCGCAATTGACCGGCGTACGAACCATGTTTACGGCCTTCCATCACTTCGAACCGGAGGACGCGCGCGCCATCCTCGCGGACGCGTTCCGGCGGAGGATTCCAATCTGCGTTTTCGAGGGCGGCTCGGGCACGTTCGCGGGTGTCGTCTCGATGCTTCTTGTTCCCTTGAATGTATTGGCTGTGATGCCGTTCGCGCGGCCGTTTCGTTGGAAGTACCTGCTCTTTACTTATCTGATTCCGGTGCTGCCCCTGATGGTGTTTTGGGACGGCGTGGTCTCGATGTTGCGTATCTATTCCCCGGAGCAGATGCAGGAACTGGTGCGAGATTTCGAGGCGCCGGACTACGTCTGGGAAATCGGCCGGTCGCGAGTGCCCCGGTTGCCGGGTGGGTTGCCCTATTTGATTGGCCGGCCACTCACGGTGCCTCGGGAGGCCGCGCGCGGTTAAGGCCAGCGTGTATCATGGTCGCCATGTCAGTGGAACTCGATCCCGCCCGGCGCGAGCCGCTCGCCATTCTCGACGCCGTCGAATTTCGTGGCGCGCGCGTCCTCGAATTGGGTTGCGGTGACGGGAGGCTGACGTCTCGGTATGCCGCGGCAGCCCGGTCCGTCGTCGGGATCGATACGAAGGAGGAGGAGGTGAGGTCCGCAGCGACTCTCCCCACAAACGTCCTGTTTCTCTGCGGCAGCGGGAGCGCCCTGCCGTTCTCCGCCGAAACGTTCGACATCGTATTGTTCGCATCGTCTTTGTGATGAATCCGCCGGGAGGGCATGGTCGATGCCCTGCGAGAAGCACATCGCGCCCTGCAGCCGGAAGGCGTGCTGATTGACGAGCGGCCCCTGGTCGCCGATATGGCGGTCCAAGTGGTGCACGGAGACCGCGCGATTTGGACGCGGCAGGTCCCGTCCTGCAGCACACCCGGCGACATCGAAGCGGCCGACGAGGCGGTGCAACACGCGCTCGCTTCCGAATGGTTTGCCTACGAAAGAAGCAGTGCATTCGATTTCGACAGTTACTGCGACACGGTCGCCGAATTGCAGACCTACATCAAGGCGAGAAAGCTGCTGGAAGCCGAAATTCCGTATCAGGAGCTGGAAGAGTGTCAGAAGCAGTCGGCCCAGTCGCGCCTGCGATGCCGGCGCAAGTGGATTCTGAAAACCTTCAGGCGTCGTTAGGTCGCGCAGGCTTGTAAAGCTGCCTTCATTCTCGCGCTCCGCGCAGCCTTCAGCGGTGTCAGATTCCGGCTCCCGTTTGCGTGCAGATCGGCGCCGCGCTCCACCAGCAGTTTCGCCACTGCCGCCTGATTGCAGTTCACCGCGCGCCGCAAAGGAGTCTCGCCCAAACTGTCCCGCGCCTCAATCGCCGCTCCGCAATCGAGCAACGCCCGTGCAATCTCCACGTTGTCCCGGCGAGCCGCCATGTGCAGCGCCGTGCAGCGTTTCACACCCTCGCACGCATCGACACTCGCGCCCGCCCGCACCAATGCGCGCACCACGTCGGGGCCGCCTTCGGTCTCGCACTCGTTAGCAACTGCATACAGCGGAGTGTGCCCGCCGTCATCGGCGCTGTCCACCGCCGCGCCCAACTTCAGAATCGCCTGGACCGTGGTCAGGTCGCCGGCGGCCGCCGCCGCGTGCAGGAGCGTACGTCCGCTATAGCGCTGTTGGACCAGCGACGGCTCGCCCGCCAGCTTCTCCCGTAAATAGGCGAGCAGGGCCGGATCGCCACTGCCGATCATTCGCGCCAGCAGCGCTGCCCATACCAGCCGGTTGCCGGCAAAATATTCCTGAAGCGCAGCGCCCTCGGTAAGCTCAATCGCCCGCTCGGATGCACCCGAGCGAATGGCAGCGACGGCCTCGTCCAATATCACTTGCGCGCTCCACCGGGCCTGAATCGCCGGGTGCCCGGTAACTTCCGTTACGGGCGACGGCCCCGCGTTGACCAAGTATCCGGAAGCGCGCTCGAAAAGAGAGCGCAATGCGTCACGGGCCGGCTGTTCCATTTCCACCTCATCGAGCGCACGAAGCATGGTGCTCATCCACGCTTCCCTGTCCTTGGGAGTAATGCGAAATCGGAGGTGCGACTCCTGCAAGCTCAGCCACCAGCGGCGCTGAGCATCCTCCGGCGGGCCTCCCAACAGCTGCGTCAGATACGCGCTGAATGCCTCAATCGCACACTTGTGGCTCTTGCCGGGAAAGAACGGCCGCAGAACGGGGTCGCCGTCTACCCGGCCATAAAATGCCGCTGCAAGTTTGCGGCACCCCGCCGTTCCGCCCATGGCTTCGTAGAGGCTGATTTCATCCATCACGCCAAAACCTTTTTGTTATTCTCTCCCGAAGACCGCTCAACGTACGTGATGCCAAATGGCTTGTTGGTCATGAAGAGAACCCTGACGTCTCGCTCCGCGGTTGCGCCGTGTTCCATTTTGAGACCCGCTCTTAAGTGGCGAGTACGCCTTCCAACACGTACATTCCGTGCGCACAGGGATGCGTGTCCAGGGGAATCACCATGCCTGCGGGGTACCGCACCACGAGCACTTCCATTCCGGTATCCGGGTCCCCGACCAGGTATTTCACGACAAAATTCCGGTGCAGTGTTTCCGCCATCTCCGGCTTCCACACCATGTCCGAGGTCTGAAAGGAGATTGCTTTCAGCGGCGGTGGTTTCGCGACCGGTGCCTTCGGCCGATCTTGCGCGAGCGTAGTGCCGGCAACACCGGGCGAGGCCGCCAGAAAGGCCCGCCGTCTTGGTTTCGATCCCGCCAAAAAGCACCTCCGCCGATTACGATCGTGGCCCTGGCAGTCTATCAAAACGGACAGCTGCAGTCGAAACTGCAGCCCTCAATTCCGCTTCCGGTAATATTGGTTGGGCGCGCCGGGAGTGGGAGCGTTGCTGCCAACCTGCGCCCCGCTGCCATGCGCTCGTGTCAGTGCGCTGGTAAGAGTGATACCTGAACCAGTGACTTGTGCGCCGGCCGAGTGCGCTAAGCTCAGCGGCGCGGCCACAGTGATTCTGCCGCCGCCTCTACCGCCGCCGGCGGAAACCACGACCGCGGTCTCCTGGCTCCCGCCACTGTCGATGGTGATGGTCTGGCCGGCAGTAAAGCCAAACCCGCCGGCGACCGGGATTATCGTCGCGCCCGAGCTGGTGGCCGCGCCGATTGTGGTGACGCCTGCCGTGCCAACCGTCGCGATGACGGCGCTCTCGAGGTTCGTGCCCGTGTCGATCGTAATCGTCTGGCCGGCGGCAAAGTCCGCCACGCTGGCAACTTTAAGGTTGGTCGCGCCGGCTGCCGACCCGGCCGGCAGCGTGGTGGCGGGCTGCAACAGGAAATCGCTGCAGTTGCTGTCCGTATCGATTCCATCCGGAAACCGGCCTGCGCTCCGGTTAACAGTGGGAATGGCGGCGCCCTGCCCGAAACCGGCGGCCGCCGCGGGCGAACTCACGCGGCAACCACTCTGCCCTGCTCCGGAGGCGGCCTGGTAACCCTCCGACGCCCACGGATCCACGAGGCCGCCGTAGTTGAGGCTATCGACCACCAGGCCGGCGCCGTCGCGCAGCACCATGGCGCCGGCGGCGGGAGAAAGTGCCGGACCTCCGAACCACTGGTTCGGCGCCGGCGTCCCCTGGTATCCGGCGGTCGTAACCTGTGCATCGCGCACAACCGCGTTGATCGCGTGATCCTTCGAAAGCGGGCTGTCCAGGGTGAGGCCGGTGCCGAGCGGTTGGACGGGCTCGTTGCTCGAGTGCCCAAAAGCAGTCTCGGGCTGCAACCGGATCCCGGTTCCCTTCACACTGAACGGAAGGTTCGCCGCGTGGTTGAAGCGCAGCGGCGCGGCCAAATCGAGACCCGTTCCCTGAGCGACCACGAACTCGCGGTTGAGATGGGCCTTCGCGAGGGCCGGCGTAAAGTTCACGTCGGCGCCGACCGCGGTGATGGTTACGGTCTCCCGGTTCGCCGGCGTTCCGATCGTCAATTTGTCACCCACCAGGACACCGTTCAGACTGCGGATCTTGATGCTGGTCGCGCCGGCGGCGGCATCGGCCGTGAGCGCAGTGCGGCTCGACTGCGTGCCCACCTTCGTGACCGTGACGGTCTCGATCCCATGGCCGACGCTGTCGATGTCCAAGCGGATCTTGTCACCTGCCGAGATGTTGGTCACGGACGTCACCTTGAGGTTGCTCGTGCCTGCGGGCGCGTCCACCCCCAGGAAGGCTTGCGTCCCCGGCTTCCCGACCGCGGTGACCGTCGCCACCTCGTATTTCTCCACGTCCTTCGCGACCGCCGGATACGTTGCGCCGTAACCGATCGCGACCTTCTCGCCGGCTACGAAACCGTTCACGCTGGTGACCGATAGACTGGCCGAGCCCGGCGGTGTCGTGGTAACCGGACCGTCGGGAAGGGGCTGCCAGACCGTGGTGGGGATACCCGCTGCCGTCCCGACGGTGACGATCTTCCGTGTCTCCACGCCGGACCCGGTATCGATGCTGATCGTATCGCCGGCGTTCATCCCGCTGGTGCTCCTGACGTATATGGTCTTGTCGCCCGCGCGGGCGGAGACGGCCAGTCCGGAGTTCGCCAGACCGAGCAGGTAGAAGCCGTGAGGCGCGAGCTTCGTCCCGGCCGGGATCTTCACCGCCGAAAAGATGGCCTGCTGGGCCGGGTGCCCGGTCAGGGTCCAGTTCGAAAGGTCCACGTCCTTCCCGCCGGTATTGTAGAGCTCGATGAAGGAGTCGGTCGTATTCGTAGGGGAACTTGCGCTGATCCGAAACTCGTTGATCTTGACCGGGCTGACGTTCCGTACCTTCCCGGCGGTTGTCTCGGACTGCTTCGCTCCGCTGCTCTGGTTGGTCCACTGCGCGCTGCCGGTCAGGTCGCCGTTGAACGCGGCTGGTCCCGAGGTTACCTTGAACGTCGCGCTCACAGTAGCACCCGGCGCGACCGGGCCGGCGATCGTGGCCGACGTTCTGCTGGTGCCTGGAACCACTGAACTCCACTGCTTGTTGGGCACGGAAACGCTCAACTGCACGCCCGCAGCCGGGGCCCCGGTGGTATTGGTGAACGTGACGGTAGTTTCCTGCGAGGAGCCCGGCGAGAACGTCTGGAGTCCGGGCGGCGTAGCGGTTGCCGAAGCCGGCGCGAGGCTCAACCGCCGCACGTCGTATTTGGCCGCGACGACGTTGGCCTGCACCAGCTGGTCGGTGGCGTCGGAAGGAAAGGTGCCCGCCGCGGTCATCGCCCCTTCGTAGAACGTGCCCTGCGAGCCGACGCTGTTATCGCCGCCGTTCCCCAGCAGGATGGCTCCCTGCTTGCGCATCGGATCGTAAGTGACATCGACGCGGGGCCCGTCGAACATTACCGATAGCGACCCTTTCTGCGCGTCACCGCCCATGGAGGTCCAATGGTGCGGCTCGCCCTTGGCGATTGCGGTCACGAATCGCCAGTTGATGCTTGGCAGGCCGGCGCAGAGTTTGGATGTATCCGGATTGACGCACCCGACGAGGTTGTTCTCCTGGTCGGTCATGATCCACGGTCCGGCGCCGCTCCCGCGATACCAGGCGGTGGCGTTTCCGTAATAGGTGGTCTCCATTGTGCCGTTGTCGTCGTCGCGGCTGTCGATCTCGGCGTTCCCGTAATCGAAGCAGCAGCCGGAGTTGTAGTGGTGACCGTTGATCACCCAATACTGGCCCTCCGCCTGGTCGTCCACCGCGGTGCCCTTCGCGTCGTTCTGGCGCAGGCCCATGCCCGGCGCGATGAAGACGCCGTACGCCTTGTGGCCCATAATCGTGATCGGGGCCATATCCGCGACCGGGAGATTATTAAAGCCGCCCATGGATGGGCCGCTGAATCCGCCGCGCGGCGCATGGATCAGGTGGTTGTGCTTGGCGGATTGATCGTAGATGATGCTGATCCAGCAGTAGGTGTTCGCGCAGAACGTATCCTGCGCTGCCGCGTTGGCGTATCCGCCCCCATCCGGCGCGGGCGATGCGACCGGCTGGACTACGCCCACATCCAGGGTCTTGCCGTCGGACTGGCGCAGCACCTGATAGAGCGGACCATTGTAGGCGGCATACAGCGCGCGTGTGGTGCTGTGGGCTGCCACGCAGGGGTCGCCCGCCGCGGCGTAAATGTCACACGGACCCTTCGGCCGCGGCGGTGCGTCGCCGGCCGGTGTGGCCGTCGTCCACGCGGCGCAGATCAAAGTGAGCGCCAGTCCCATCATCAGCACAAGATTGTTTCTCGTCTTCATGTTTCTTCCTATTTACCGTGATTCTGCCTTGGACGTGGGCTCAATTCCGCTCCGTTCCCCTGAAGCACGGAGAATGCCTCCAATGATTGGTGCGCTCTCAGCCGCAGCCCCTGACAATATCACGACTCAATTTCCGGCAGGTATGTGAAACGGCACCCGTGTTTCGAACGCAACGTGACGGGGTTTTTCGCGATAATGGGAATATGCTAAATCGGACAACCGCATCCTTTGATGGCGTCCGGATAGCGTATTCGATCTCGGGCTCCGCGGAAACCGCCCTCGTTTTCATTCACGGAGGAATGTCGGACCGGTCGTTCTGGGATGGGCAGCATGCTGCGTTTTCGGAGCGATTTCGTGTCATCGCACTCGACCTGGCCGGGCATGGTGAATCCGGACAAGATCGCCGGGAATGGGGCATCCCGCAATTCGGCGGTGATGTGGCCGCTGTGATGGATGCGGAACGTGTGGCTCGCGCGGTACTGATCGGCAATTCGCTCGGGGGGCCGGCCTCCATCGAGGCGGCCCTGCTCAGCGGAACGCGTGTGCTGGCGGTGATCGGCGTGGATACTTTCCAGGACATGGGCGGAACGATGGACGCCAAAGGCATGTGCGAAATGGCGGAAGCATGGCGTCGGGATTTCAACGGGTCGATGGATCAAATGTTGGCCGCTCTCCTGCATCCCGATCTCGCGCCGCCCTTGTATGACCACATTCGGCGGCGCATGTCCAGCATGCCGCTGGAGTCCCTCTGCGCAATGTTCCGTTGCTTTGGCGGCTACAACACGGGGGCGCCCGCGCGTAAGTTGCAGGTGCCGGTCAGATGCATCAACGGCGATCGAATCCCCACCGACATAGAGACGATCCGTCGCGTGCTGGTGGACTTCGACGCGGTCGTTCTGCCGCACACCGGACACTACCCGATGCTCGAATGCCCCGAGGAGTTCAATCGAAGGCTTCAGAGATTCCTCGACGATCTGGCGATTACCTAGGTGGGTCGGGATACGCTCCCGGCTCTAGAGTTTCGCAACCGTTACGGTTTTGAGAGAAATCGGAGGATCGCGTCCATCACGCGAGCACTCTGATCTGTTTGGAACAGGAATTGCGCGTGCGCGGAACCATCCAGGACAATCAGTTCTTTCGGTTGAGGCGCCTTGTCGTATTGGGCGCGGATGCCCGGCAGCCGTGGTCCGGCGCCGTTCCGGTCATCTCGGGCGACAATGAACAGGCTTCGCGATTTCAGATGCTCCGCCGACAGGTTCGGCGCCGCGCCGAGGAACACAATGCGGCCGATCTCTGCCGGCTCGGACTTGATGGATGCGTCGCCGGCAGCTCCGCCGCCGAAGCTGCCACCCACCACCGACACCGTTCTGGCTCCGTGCCCCTTGAGGTAACGAACCGCCGCGAGTACATCCTTCTCGAACGGCGCGTTATCGAAATCCTCCTGGCGGGGGCCGGCGGAACAGCCAAATCCGCGGAAATCAATCGCCAGAACTTGAAACCCCGCCGACACCAGAGCGTCCGCTTGAGCCTTCCAGCTCTCCTTGTTGAATCTGCCGCCGTGAGCGAGCACGACGGCCCGTGCGCCACTGCCGTAGAGATCGGCGCAAATCCGGGCACCGTCGTCAGCGGTGAGCGAGATACGTTGCTCGGCTCCGCTCGCGCCGGCCAGGACCAGACCCAGGGCGGCGAGGCGAACCCCAAGGATGCGGCAATGATACCGAAAGCTCATAGCGGATCCGAGCGACAATCCCAGTGCAACCAAGACTAATACATTTGAGACTCCCGCTCAAGGTTCCTCTTGCTTACCGAGGGGAGTTCGGCTATTCTCATCTTGGTAACCGAGATGAGCAAACCTAACGATCTGGTCCAGGGCACCCTGGACCTGCTGCTCTTGAAGATTCTGGCCCTCGAGCCTTTGCACGGGTGGGCCATCAGCCTGCGTTTGAGGTCGATCTCCGGCGACGTGCTGCAGGTCAGTGAAGGGTCTCTCTACCCTGCCCTTCACAAGCTCGAGCAGGAGGGCTGGATTGCCGCCGAGTGGAAGCAGACCGAGAATAACCGGCGGGCGAAGTTTTATTCGCTGACCCGGCTGGGCAAGAAACAACTGCAGTCGGAAGCGGCGAACTGGCAGCGGCTGTCGGCCGCAATCTCGCAAGTCATCGATCTCTCGGAGGTATAGGACGATGCGGATGGAGCATTGGTGGTTCACGGCGCCCTTACGGTTGCGTTCGATTTTGCGGCGCCGGCGAATGGAACGGGAGCTCGACGAGGAGTTGCAGTTCCACTTGGATCACAAGATCGAGGAAGGAATTGCGCACGGGCTCACGCCTCATGCGGCGCGCTTGGCGGCCCTGCGGGCGATGAACGGCCTGGAGCAGCGCAAGGAGGAGATGCGCGACGCGCGGCGCGTTCGCTGGCTCACGGATTTCTTCGATGACCTGCGGTATGCCGCCCGCAGCTTGCGGCGCACCCCGTCCCTCGCGGCGCTGGTCGCCGGCACGCTTGCCCTCGGAATCGGAATCCCTTCGGCCGTCTTCCCGCTGTTCGATGGTTTGATTCTCCGGCCGTACCCGGTGCCGCATCCGCGCGAAGTAGTCACCCTGGTGAGCACGTCTCAGAACAACACCTACGGCGGTTTCTCCCATCGCGAATACCTGGACATCCGCAAAACGACCGACACCTACAACGGCGTGATCGCCAATGCGGAGATGGAGGCAGTGGGCTTTAGCGCGGAGCCGGGCGCCAGCCCGCGCGTCAAGGGTGGAATGATGGTTTCGGGAAACTACTTCCGCGTGCTCGGCGTGGAGCCCATCGTAGGGCGCAGTTTCCGCGCGGAAGAAGATCAGGTGCCCGGCCGCGATGCCGTCGTAGTGCTCGGCGCGGACTTCTGGAAGCAGGAATTCGGCGGCTCCTCCCGCGTCCTGGGCAGACGGGTTCGCCTGAACGGCACGGACTTCACCGTGATCGGCGTCGCGCCCGAGACCTTTACCGGAATGCAGATCTTCGAGCATCCCGATTTCTACGTACCGCTCGCGATGGCGCCGCTGTTCTCTACCGACCCGCGCCAAAACCTGCTCGAGGATCGCGATGCGCGTGAGTTGAAGGTGCGGGCACGCTTGAAGCCGGGTACCGCGCTGTCGGCTGCGCGAAGCGAGTTGGCGCTGCTCGCGAAGGATTTCGAGCGCGAGTACCCTAAGCTCAATCGCGGACGCGGCGCGGCCGTCCACACCGAACTGGAGATGCGAACACGCAGCGACGAGGGGCCGTGGAAGATGAGCGTGATCTTCGTCATCCTGGGGCTCTCGGTTCTACTTGTGGCGTGCACGAATGTCGCCGGGATTCTGTTGAGCCGCGGGCGGACGCGAACCCGCGAAATCGCGGTGCGCCTGGCCATCGGCGCCGGACGCTTCCGGCTGATCCGCCTGCTGTTGACCGAGACCTTGATCCTCGCGTGTTTGGGCGGTGCGGGCGGAGCGGCCATTGCGTACGGCGGCGTAAACTTCCTCCGCAGCTTCCGTATGCTCAGCGACTTGCCGCTCACGGTTCCGGTCCGCATGGATATTCGGGTGCTCGCGGTTAGCCTGCTTCTGACTCTGTTGAGTGCGCTGCTCTGTGGTCTGGCGCCGGCGCTGCAGGCCACCCGCACAGACCTGCTCACTGGATTGAAGGCGGCCGACGTGGACCTGCCGGGACGCAGGCGGATGTGGGGCCGCGATGCGCTGGTGGTGGCGCAAGTCTCTGCATCTCTCATGCTGCTGACTGCCGCCTTTCTAATGGTGCGCGGCTTTCAGCGTACCTGGAGCGAGGGGACCGGCTTCGCGAACGACCACCTTCTGATGGCTCGCTTCGACCCCCGGCTGCTGCAGTACACCGCCGCTCAGACGCAGCAGTTCTACAAGCTGCTGGCGGGCCGCGTGCGCGCGACTCCCGGCGTATCGAACGCAGCGTTAACACAAAACATCCCCATGGGCCATGATAGTTGGCAGACCATCGCGTTCGTGCCCGAGGGCTTTCAGATGCCGCGCGAACGGGAGAGCTTCATCTCGACCATGGACACGATCGACGAAGCCTACTTCGAAACCATGGAAATTCCCATTTTG
>Ga0308175_100003589_pt1 | contig 10769 bp, 6 predicted proteins | sample PhyCR1_3_FD_203893 | JGI IMG/M metagenome (GOLD analysis project Ga0308175, IMG submission 203893) | Soil microbial communities from UC Gill Tract Community Farm, Albany, California, United States - DLSLS.C.R1 | ecosystem: Environmental > Terrestrial > Soil > Agricultural land | place: USA...
AGATGTCGCGGTCCAGGCCGGCGCGGGTGACCTCCTCGCGAGCGACCGCGTCCGCCTCACGGAGGATCTCCAGCCGCTCGTGGGTGACCTCGCCGATGATCCGGATCGCCAGCCCGGGGCCGGGGAACGGGTGCCGCCAGACGATGTCCGCAGGCAGGCCGAGCTGCTCCCCGACCAGCCGGACCTCGTCCTTGAACAGCGTCCGGAGCGGCTCCACGAGCTCGAACTCGAGGTCGTCGGGCAGGCCGCCGACGTTGTGGTGCGACTTGATGTTGGAGGTGCCGGCGCCGCCGCCGGACTCGACGACGTCGGGATAGAGCGTTCCCTGCACCAGGAACTCGACCCGCTCACCGTGCGCCGCGGCGTCCCCGACGATCTCCGCCTCCGCGGACTCGAACACCCGGATGAACTCCCGGCCGATGATCTTGCGCTTCTCCTCCGGCTCGGTGACGCCGGCGAGCGCGTCGAGGAACCGCTTGGAGGCGTCCACGACGTGCAGGTCCACGCCCGTGGCGGCCACGTAGTCGCGCTCGACCTGCTCGGCCTCGCCCTTGCGCAGCAGGCCGTGGTCGACGAACACGCAGGTGAGCCGGTCGCCGATGGCCCGGTGCACGAGCGCGGCCGCCACCGCCGAGTCGACGCCGCCGGACAGCCCGCAGATCGCGCGCCGGTCGCCGATCTGGGCGCGGATCTGCTCGACCTGGTCCTCGACGATGTTCACCATCGTCCAGGTGGGCCGGCAGCCGGCGATGTCGAGCAGGAAGTGGCTGAGCACCTGCTGGCCGTGCTCGGTGTGCAGCACCTCGGGGTGCCACTGGACACCGGCCAGCCGCCGGTCGAGGTCCTCGAAGGCCGCGACAGGGGTGCCGGCGGTCGAGGCGAGCACCTCGAACCCGTCGGGCGCCGCGACCACCGAGTCGCCGTGGCTCATCCAGACCTTGTGGGTCCGGGGTACGTCGGACAGCAGCGTGCCCGGCTCGGTGACCTCCACGGGGGTGCGGCCGTACTCCGACCGGCCGGTCCGTCGTACCTCGCCGCCGAGGCTCAGCGCCATCGCCTGGAAGCCGTAGCACATCCCGAACACCGGGACGCCGGCCGTGAACACGTCGGCGTCGACGTTGGGCGCCCCCGGCTCGTACACCGAGGACGGCCCGCCGGACAGGATGATCGCCCGGGGGTTGCGGGCCAGCAGCTCGGCGACCGGGGTGGTGTGCGGGACGATCTCGGAGTAGACCCGCGCCTCCCGGACCCGGCGGGCGATGAGCTGGGCGTACTGCGCGCCGAAGTCGACGACGAGCACCAGGTCGTGGTCGGTGGTCACCGCGGGTCACCGCTTCCAGGGGCTGAGGAGGTCGCTGGCGGGGAGTCTATCGGTCCCGGATCTGGCCCTCGACTAGCCCGAAAGGGCTCTGCCGGGACCGTGCCTGCTCGCCTAGCGTGCTGGCTGGACGATCGTGAGGGGGATCCAGACATGACCACCGAGTCCGCTTCCGACCCGACCATCGGGTCCGGCGCGCCGAGCACCACCGGGACGCCGGCCGGAACGCGCGCGGAGGGGCTGCGCGGCCTGTGCGGCGACGCCGTCCACCTGCCCGGCGACACCGGGTACGACGTAGCGCGGGTCCCGTGGAACGTCGCGGTGGACCAGCGCCCCGCGGCCGTCGCCTACCCCGCCCACGCCGACGACGTCTCTGCGGTGGTCCGGGCTGCCACGGAGGCGGGGCTGCGCGTCGCGCCGCAGGGCACCGGGCACAACGCCGCGCCGCTGGGCGACCTGTCGGACGTGGTGCTGCTCCGGACGTCGGCGATGAACGAGGTCTCGGTCGACGCCGAGAACCGGGTCGCCCGCGTGGGGGCCGGCACGCTGTGGCTCGACCTGGTGGAGGCGGCCGCCGAGCACGGGCTCGCCACGCTGCACGGATCCTCCCCGGACGTCGGGGTCGTCGGCTACTGCCTCGGCGGAGGCATCGGGTGGTATGCCCGCCAGCTCGGCATGGCCACCAACGGCGTGCTCGCCGTCGACCTCGTGCTGCCGGACGGGTCGCAGGTCCGCGCCGACGAGGAGAGCCACCCCGACCTCTTCTGGGCGGTGCGCGGTGGCGGCGGCAGCTTCGGCGTCGTCACGGCGATGGAGCTGCGGCTCCACGACATCGCCACGGCGTACGCCGGCATGCTCCTGTGGGACCAGCAGGAGGCGGCGAGGGTGCTCCGGGCGTGGACGGCGTGGACGGCCGGCGCACCCGACTGCGTGACCACGTCGTTCCGGATGCTCAACCTGCCGCCGATGCCCGAGCTCCCGGAGTTCCTGCGCGGCCGGCAGCTGGTCGTGATCGACGGCGCGGTCCTCGCCGACGACGACCGGGCGGCCGGGATCATCGCCGACCTGCGGGCGCTCGAGCCCGAGATCGACACCTTCGCCCGGGTGCCCGCGGCCTCGCTCGTCCGGATGCACATGGACCCCGAGGGGCCGACGCCGAGCGTCTCTGGCTCCACCCTCGTGGCCGAGCTGCCCGAACCGGCCGTCGAGTCCTTCCTGGCGCTGACCGGGCCCGGATCGGGCTCCTCCCTCCTCGCGGCCGAGCTGCGCCAGCTCGGCGGGGCGCTCGACCGGCCGGCTGCCGGTGCCGGGGCGCTGCCGCAGCTCGACGGGGCGTTCATGCTGTTCGCGGTGGCGATCGCCATGAGCCCCGAGCTGGCCACCCGCGGTCAGGCGGACGCCGCGGCGCTGGTCGACGCGATGACGCCGTACTCCTCGGGCCGGAGCTACCTGAACTTCACCGAGACCCCGGTCGAGGTGAGCGCGTCCTTCCCCGAGGCCACCTGGCGGCGGCTGACCGGCATCCGCGCGGCGGTCGACCCGGACGCACGCCTGCTCGCCAACCACCCGGTCCCGCCGGTCGCCGCGGACGCCTGAGCGGCCCCGGTCGGGCTCGCAGCGGGGCCGGCCGGGCAGGCCGCGGACGCGCTCCCAGGAGTGACGGCAAAAAACCTGCGTCACACGCGTAACCCGGCTGCGTCGGCGTCGTTGAGACAGACGATCCGGCCAAGTGCTCCCTCTCAGACCGGATCACTTCAGTCCGTGCAGCTGCGTGGACTGTTCAGGGCCCGGCCACCCTCCCTCCCCGGTCGGGCCCTGGCCCCTTTAAGGGGCAGCAGGTCCGATCGGCAGGCGCAGCGCGCCGGGTGCGCCGTCGGGCACGACGGGGTGGGCCGGCCGGACCGGCTCGATCCGCTGGTACGACGAGCCGAGCGCCGGTCGCGGGTCGGCGTCCCCCTTGTTCGGCCACAGCGACATCGCCCGCTCGGCCTGTGCCGTGATCGTCAGCGACGGGTTCACCCCCAGGTTCGCCGAGATCGCCGACCCGTCGACGACGTGCAGACCCGGGTGGCCGAACATCCGGTGGTAGGGGTCGACCACCCCGGTCCTCTCATCCTGCCCGATCGTGCAGCCGCCGATGAAGTGCGCGGTGAGCGGCCGGTTGAACGGCTCGCCGATCGAGCCGCCCGGCTTCCCGCCGATCACCTCGGCCATCTTCCGCACCGCCTGGTTCGCCACCGGGATCCAGGTGGGGTTCGGGATGCCGTGACCCTGCCTGGAGGTGAGGTACCACCGCCCGGTCAGCCGGCTGCGACGCGAGAACACCGTGATCGAGTTGTCGATGGTCTGCATCACCAGCGCGATGACCGTGCGCTCCGACCAGTGCTTGAAGTCGTAGAGGTCCAGGACGTTGCGCCGCTCCCGCCACAGCTCCTTCAGCCACGTCCGCCAGCGCGGCAACGGGCCGTCGCCGTCGGTGAGCACCGTCTGCATCAGCGACATCGCGTTGCTGCCCTTGCCGTAGCGCACCGGCTCGACGTGCGTCTGCTCGTCGGGGTGGAAGCTGGAGGTGATCGCGATCCCCTGGCTGAAGTCGACCCGGGTGTCAGGGGCGATCGCGCCGAGGATCGACTCGGAGTTGGTCCTCGAGAGATGGCCGAGCCGCTCGGAGATCCGCGGCAGGTGCCCCTCGTCGCGCATCCGGTGCAGCAGCCGCTGGGTGCCCAGGGCGCTCGCCGCGAGCACCACCTGGTCCGCGGTCAGGGTGCGGACCGCCGTACGGCGTCGGGCCTTGGCCTTGGTGTGGCGGACCTCGACGTCGTACCCGCCGTCGTCTCGGGGACTGACCCGGGTGACCGTCGTGAGCGGCAGCACCACCGCGCCGTTGCGCTCGGCGAGGTAGAGGTAGTTCTTGACCAGCGTGTTCTTCGCGTTGTGCCGGCAGCCGGACATGCACTCGCCGCAGCCCAGGCAGGTGTTGCGGTCGGGGCCGGCACCGCCGAAGTACGGGTCCGCGACCCGCTCGCCGCGCTCCTGGCCCGGACGGCCGAAGAACACCCCGACGGGTGTGGGGTGGAAGGTGTCGGCGACGCCGAGGTCGGTGGCGACCTTCTCCATCACGTCGTCGGCGGGCGTGCGCAGCGGGTTCTCGACGACGCCGAGCATCCGCTTGGCCTGGTCGTAGTGCGGCGCCAGCTCGCTGCGCCAGTCGGTGACGTCGCGCCACTGAGGATCGTCGTAGAACGCGTCCAGCGGCTCGTAGAGGGTGTTCGCGTAGACCAGCGACCCGCCGCCCACGCCGGCCCCGGAGAGGATCATGCAGTCCTTGAGCGGGTCGACCCGCTGGATGCCGTAGCAGCCGAGCTCGGGCCGGAAGAGGTACTTCTTGAGGTCCCACGAGGTGACCGGCAGGTCCGCGTCCTCGAAGCGGGCACCGGCCTCGAGAACCCCGACGCGGTAGCCCTTCTCGGTCAGCCGCAGCGCGCTCACGGAGCCGGCGAAGCCGGAGCCGACGACCAGGACGTCGAAGTCCAGGTCGCCGGAGGGTCCCTGCGCCCCCTCCCGGACGTCCGCGTCCTGCCCACTCATATACCGAGAGTATGTGACTGCTGTCTCAACCGGCCAGCAGGCGTGGGACATGCCACAGGCGCCGGTCTCCCGAGATCACCGGCGCGTGTGGCAGTTGGGTGGGTTGGGTTGAGCTGTGCGCTCCCTCCGAGGATCCGCCCGGGTCGAAGTGCTGCACAACCCGTCAGATTGCGCACTTGCAGAATCCTGCAAATCTCGCGCGGCGGATGGTCGGGCTTGTCGGACTCTCGAGGCTCAGACGGTGACCAGCGTCCGCGGCCCCAGCCACGGCAGGCGCTCGGCGGCGACCGGGTTCTGCGCCTGGGAGCGGCGCACCTCGTCCCGGTCGAGGTCGGCGACCAGGACCGCCGGCGACTCCCCGGCCACCCGCTCGAGGACCCGGCCCTCCGGGTCGTAGACCGCGCTGCCGCCGCAGAACTCGTAGGCGCCACAGGTCCCCGGCAGCCCGGAGAGGACGACGTAGATCCCGTTGTCGAGCGCCCGGGAGGCGTAGCGCAGGTCGCGCCGGTGCTCGGCGCCGCGGAAGTACGCCGACGGGCAGAGGTAGGCCGTCGCCCCGTCGGTCGCGGCCGCCACCGCGTGCTCGGGGAACGAGCCGTCGTTGCAGATCCCCAGGCCGAGCTGCCAGCCGTCGACCGCAAGGGTGGCGCCGTGGCCGCCGGGGGTGAAGAAGTCGCGTTCGGCGCCGCACAGGTGCTGCTTGTCGTACGGCGCGGAGACCTCGCCTGCCGGGTCCACCAGCACGATCGACAGGGTGGTCGAGTCCAGGGCCCGTCGTACGGCGGCGGAGGCGACCACGACGACCTGACGGTCGTGGGCGACCTCGCTCAGCGCGCCCAGCCGGTCGTCGTCGAGGCTCAGGGCCGACTCGTGCGACCAGGCGTCGGGGTCGTAGCCGGTGAGGAACAGCTCAGGAAGCACGACGACCCGGGCGCCGCGCTCCGCAGCGGTCGTCACCAGGTCGACGGCGGTGGCCACGTTCGCCGCGACGTCGCCGGACACCGAGACGGCCTGCGCGGCCGCGACCCGCAGCGTCACTGGACGACGACCTCGACCCGCTGGAACTCCTTGACGTCGGTGTAGCCGGTCGTCGCCATCGCCCGCCGCAGCGCGCCCACGAGGTTCATGGTGCCGTCCGCCGTGCGCGAGGGGCCGAACAGGATCTCCTCGAGGGTGCCGACGGTGCCGATCTCGATGCGCTCTCCGCGCGGCAGGTGCTGGTGCCAGGCCTCGGAGCCCCAGTGGTACCCCTGGCCGGGCGCCTCCTTGGCGCGGGCCAGCGGCGAGCCGACCATCACCGCGTCGGCGCCGCAGGCCACCGCCTTGGCGATGTCACCGGAGCGGCCGATCGAGCCGTCGGCGATGACGTGCACGTAGCGGCCGCCGGACTCGTCGAGGTAGTCCCGGCGCGCCGCCGCGACGTCGGCGACCGCGCTGGCCATCGGCACCGCGATGCCGAGCACGGTGCGGGTGGTGTGCGCGGCGCCGCCACCGAAGCCGACGAGCACGCCCGCGGCGCCGGTGCGCATCAGGTGCAGCGCGGCCTGGTGGGTGGCGCAGCCGCCGACGATGACCGGGACGTCGAGCTCGTAGATGAACTCCTTGAGGTTCAGCGGCTCCGCCTGCCCGGACACGTGCTCGGCGGAGACGGTGGTGCCCCGGATCACGAACATGTCGCAGCCGGCGTCGACCACCGTCTTGGCGAACTCCTTGGTGCGCTGCGGCGACAGCGAGCCGGCAACCGTGACGCCGGAGGCGCGCATCTCCTGCAGCCGGGCGGTGATCAGCTCCGGCTTGACCGGCTCGGCGTAGATCTCCTGCAGCCGCCTGGTGGCCCGGTCGCCGGTGAGCTCGGCCACCTCGGTGAGCAGGCCGGTCGGGTCGTCGTACCTGGTCCAGAGCCCCTCGAGGTCGAGCACGCCGAGGCCGCCGTGCTTGCCGAACGCCACCGCCGTCTGCGGGGACATCACCGAGTCCATCGGCGCGGCCATGATCGGCAGCCCGAAGCGGTAGGCGTCGATCTGCCAGTGCACCGAGACCTCCTCGGGGTCGCGCGTCCGCCTCGACGGCACGATGGCGACGTCGTCGAAGGAGTACGCGTGGCGCCCGGTCTTGGCGCGGCCGATCTCGATCTCCCGCATGGCGCCGAGCCTATCGGTGCCTGCCGTTCGGGACGGGGGGCGTCCGGCGGCCCGCGAATCCGCCGCACCGGCACAAGCCCGGCGGGATCAGTGCGGGTCGGGCGGGGCCAGGCCGGGCTCCGGTGGACGGGGTGGGCGCTCGTCGCCCGCCCGGGCCCCGCCGAGCAGCACCCGGGTCATGGCGTTCCTGGTGTCGAGCAGCTCGTCGAGCGCGGCGTCGAGCTGGTCGGCGCTCACCGCCAGCGGTCGTCCGTCCTCGGTCGACCCGGCCTCGGCGGCGATCAGCGCGGCCCGGCGCAGCAACTCCTTGAGGAACGAGGCGGTGACCCCGTCGGTCCGGCCGAGCTCGCCCTCGAGCCGGCTGTCGTCGAGGATCAGCTCCCCGCGGTACAGCTCGATGAGCCGCCGACGAGCGTCCGCGTCGGGAAGGCCCAGCGCCACGGCCTGGTCCACCCTCCCCGGCCGCGTCGCGAGCGCGGGCTCCAGCACGTCGGCGCGGTTGGTGGTCAGCAGGAAGACCACGTCGGCATCCTCGGCGAGACCGTCCATCTCGTTGAGCAGCTCGAAGAGCAGTGGGTGCCGCCCCGGGTGCATGCCGCGGTCCTCGGCGATCAGGTCGACGTCCTCGACCACCACCATGGCCGGCTGCAGCGTCCTCGCGACCGAGCACGCCGTGGCGATCATCATCAGCGAGTCGCCGGTGAGCTCGACGACGGTCACACCTGTCAGCTCGCCGAGGAGGTACCGCACGGTGTGCGTCTTGCCGACGCCGGGCGGGCCGTAGAGCAACAGACCCCGCTTCAGGTGCTGGCGCGCGGCCAGCAGCTGCTCACGGTGACGGGCGACGCCCACCACCTGACGCCGGATGGCGTGCAGCGTGTGCTCCGGCAGGATCACGTCCTCGATACGGACATGCGGCCGCTCGTGGAACCGCAGGACCGCGCTGCGCTCGCCGAACATGTCCTGCCCGAACGACACCACCTGGCCGCGGAACACGTTGTGCTCGACCGCGAGACGCCGGATGGTCGCGGCCACCTCCGCCGCGGCACCCGGTCGGTCGGCCACCACGTGCAGGCGGGCCGCGGTCTCGCCGCTCTCGGGGTCTGCCGCGAGCATCAGCATGGCGAGCCGGGTCTCACCGTCGGTGACGAGGTACAGCCCGGCCCGGACGGCCTGGATCACCTGATCTCCTGGGCCGCTGGGCAGGTTGGTCCAGGACACGTTGCCCGGGACCGGTCCGTAGCCGTCCGGCCCACGGCGCAGCAGGTCCGCCAGACCGAAGTCGTGGTGCCGGAAGCTCGCCATCCCGACGAGCCTGTGAACCCGTCCGGCGGTGTTCAGCCAGGCGTCGAGGGCCACCTGAACGTTGACGTGGTCGTACGACGGCCAGCCCTCCTCGATCACCTCCAGGCGGTCGAGGTCCGCGCCGAGGTGCTCCGCGAGCATCTTCGCCAGGGTGGGCCGGTCCGCTGCGCGAGCGGCCCCGACGATGCCGCGCTGCGTGCGGCGAAGCAGCTTGCCGAGGTCGGAGAGCCGGAGCCTCGGGTCGCTCTCCGGCCCCTCGAAGTCGCTCTCCGTGAAGACACCCTGGCCCATCGCTTCCCCCTGCTCTCGTACCGGCCGGCGCGGCGGCTACATCCCGGTGTAGTTGGGTGCTTCGGCGATCATCTGGACGTCGTGCGGATGGCTCTCCTTGAGCGAGGCCTGGGTGATCCGGATGAACCGGCCCCGCTCCTGGAGGTCGGGGACCGTGCGGGCGCCGACGTAGAACATCGCCTGCCGCAGTCCGCCGGCGAGCTGGTGCGCGACGGCGGCGAGCGGCCCGCGGTAGGCGACCCGGCCCTCGATGCCCTCCGGAACGATCTTGTCGTCGGAGGTCACCTCGGCCTGGAAGTAGCGGTCCTTCGAGTAGGACTTCTTGCCGCGCGAGGACATGGCGGCGATCGACCCCATGCCGCGATAGGCCTTGTACTGCTTGCCGTTGACGAAGATCAGGTCGCCCGGGCTCTCGTCACAGCCGGCCAGCAGCGAGCCGACCATGACCGAGTCGGCGCCCGCGACGATCGCCTTTGCGATGTCGCCGGAGTACTGCAGGCCGCCGTCGGCGATCACCGGCACTCCGGCCGCCTTGCAGGCCAGCGAGGCCTCGTAGACCGCGGTCACCTGCGGGGCACCCACTCCGGTCACCACCCGGGTCGTGCAGATCGACCCCGGCCCGACGCCGACCTTGACCGCATCCGCCCCGGCGTCCACGAACGCCTGGGCGCCGGCGCGGGTCGCCACGTTGCCGCCCACCACCTGCACGTGCCGGGTGGCCGGGTCGGACTTGAGCCGGCGCACCATGTCCAGCAGCAGCCGCACGTGCCCGTGCGCGGTGTCGGCGACCAGCACGTCGACACCGGCCTCGATCAGCGTGGTGGCGCGCTCCCAGGCGTCGCCGAAGTAGCCGATGGCCGCGCCGACCAGGAGCCGGCCGTCCCCGTCGTACGACGCGTCGGGGAACTGCTCGCCCTTGACGAAGTCCTTGACGGTGATCAGCCCGGTGAGCCGGCCGCCGTCGTCGACTATCGGCAGCCGCTCGCGCTTGTGCTGGCGCAGCAGCCGGGTGGCCTCCTCGCGCGAGATGCCGTCGTGGCCGGTGATCAGCGGCATGGGCGTCATCACGTCCCCGACGAGCCGGCTGCCCCACTCGGCGACCGGGACGAACCGCAGGTCGCGGTTGGTGATGATGCCGAGCAGCGTGCGGTCCTCGTCGATGACCGGGAGGCCGGAGACGCGGTACTCGCCGCAGATCTCGTCCAGCTCCTCCAGCGTGGCCTTGGGACCGATGGTGATCGGGTTGGAGATCATCCCGGTCTGGGTCCGCTTCACCAGGTCCACCTGGTAGGCCTGGTCCTCGATCGACAGGTTGCGGTGCAGCACGCCGATCCCGCCCTGCCGCGCCATGGCGATCGCCATCCGGGACTCGGTGACGGTGTCCATGGCGGCCGTCACCAGCGGCACGCGCAGGTCGATCTCCCGGGTGAGCCGGGTCGTGGTGTCCACCTCGCTCGGGATCACATCGGTCTCTCCGGGGAGCAGGAGGACGTCGTCGAAGGTGAGCCCGACGGCAGCGAACTTGTCGGGTACGCCGGCGGAGTCGTGGTCCATGGAGGCCTCTCGTCAGACGGTGAGGGCCAGTCTAGGACCCGGCGTCAGCCGGCCTCCTGCCAGCGGGGCGGGATCGCCGAGGCCGGCACCGGCCGGGCGAACAGGAAGCCCTGCGCCAGGTCGACGTCGATCGTGCGCAGCGCCGCCGCCTGCTGGGGGCTCTCCACGCCCTCGGCGACCACCTCGAGGTCGTAGGCGTGCGCGGCACCGACCATCAGCCGGACCAGCTCGGCGTGCGCCGGGTCGGCGGATCCGACGAAGCTGCGGTCGATCTTCAGGGAGTCGACCGGAAGCTTGTGGAGCTGGCCGATGGAGGTGTAGCCGGTGCCGAAGTCGTCGATGGCGATCCGCACGCCCAGCTCGCGCAGCGCCGCCATGTTGAGCACCGCGTGCCGGTCGTCGACGAGCACCGTCTCGGTGACCTCGACCGTGAGCCGTCGTGGCTCGAGCTCGGACGCCTCGAGCGCGTCGCGGACGTCGTCGACCACGCGGCGGCTGAGCAGGTGCCGGCCCGACAGGTTGACCGCGACCACCTGGTCGGTCAGCGCCGGGTCGCTTCGGCTCCACGCCAT
>Ga0308175_100003590_pt1 | contig 10768 bp, 9 predicted proteins | sample PhyCR1_3_FD_203893 | JGI IMG/M metagenome (GOLD analysis project Ga0308175, IMG submission 203893) | Soil microbial communities from UC Gill Tract Community Farm, Albany, California, United States - DLSLS.C.R1 | ecosystem: Environmental > Terrestrial > Soil > Agricultural land | place: USA...
GTTCGTACGGTGGACCCATGAGTCGCATCGCAGTCGTCGGAGGCCACGGACAGGTGGCCATGCACCTCCACCCCGCCCTGGTGGCCGCGGGACACACGCCGGTGGCCCTGGTCCGCACGGAGGGCTACCGGGCCGAGCTCGAGGCCCTGGGGGCGGAGGTTCGCATCCTCGACATCGAGAACCAGGACGCCGCGGACTTCGCCGCCGCCTTCGAGGGCTGTGAGGCGGTGGTCTTTGCCGCCGGTGGCGGACCGGACGGCAACATCGAGCGCAAGCGCACGGTGGACCTCGAGGGCAGCCTGAAGTCGATCGAGGGCGCGCGCCTGGCCGGCATCACCCGCGTCGTCCAGATCTCCGCGATCGGCGTCGACAGCCCGCTGCCCGCCGACACCGGGGATGTGTGGCGCGCCTACGTCGAGGCCAAGCGCGACGCGGACGCCGCGCTGAGGGACAGCGACCGTGCCTGGACGATCCTGCGGCCGGGTCGGCTGACCGACGACCCGGGCACCGGACGTGTGGCGCTCGGCCCCGAGGTCGCGCGTGGCGAGGTCCCCCGCCAGGACGTGGCCGCGGTGACGGCGGCGGTGCTCGACGAGGACGCCACCATCGGGCAGCAGTGGAACCTCGTGGGCGGCGACGTCGCGGTCGCGGACGCGGTCCGTCAGTCGGTCAGCCCTGAATAGGCCACGACGCCGCGCTTGAGGCGCTTCACGACCTCCCGGGCGGTGCCGCGCAGCGGCAGGTCACCGGCAGCGTCGGCGACCTGCCCGGCCAGGTCCAGCAGCTGCTTCATCCAGCGGACGAAGTCGCCGGCGGCCAGGTCGCTGGGACCGAGCACGTCGTCGAGCTCGTCGCCCTCGGCCCAGCGGTAGGCCACCCACGCGAAGCCCATGTCGGGCGCCCGCAGGAAGTCGAGCTTGTGGTCGCGCTCCAGCGCGTCCAGCTCGCCCCACAGCCGCACCATCTCGCCGATCGCCTCGCGCACGGCTCCCCCCGGCACCCGGGGCGAGGAGGTGTCGTCTGGACGGCGCGCCTCGAAGACCAGCACCGACAGCGCGGCGGCCAGCTCGGAGGCGGACAGGTCGTCCCACAGCCCGTGCCGCAGGCACTCCGCCGCGATCAGGTCCATGTCGGAGTAGATCCTCCGCAGGTAGCGCCCGCGGGAGGTGACGGTGTCGCCCTCGAGGTAGTCGAGCGCGGTCAGCACGTCGCACACCCGGTCGAACTGGCGGGCCACGGTGTTGGTGCGCTGCTCCACCCGCCGCTTGAGGTTCCTGGCGTCCCGGTCGAGCTTGAACCACCGCTCGGCCCACCGGGAGTGGTCCTCGCGGTCCGGGCACGCGTGGCACGGGTGCGCCTCGAGCTCGGCACGCAGCCGGCTGATCTCCCGCTCGGTGCCCGAGTCGACCGGAGCCTTGCCGCCGCGGGCCTTGCCCGGGTACGCCGGGGCCAGGTCGTGGGTGCGCGTGCGCAGCGCGGAGGCCAGGTCGCGCCGCATCTGCGGGTTGCGGCCGTTGAAGCCCTTCGGCACCCGCAGCCGGGTCACCGCCTCCACCGGGGTCGGGAAGTCCATCAGGGCGAGCCGACGGGCCTGCCGGTCCGCGGTCACGACGTACGGACGCGGGCCCTCGGCAGAGAACCCCGGGTCGACCACGACGGCGTACCCGGAGAACTTGCCCGCCGGCACCTGGATGACGTCGCCTGGCTTGAGCCGGCCCAGGGAGGCGAGAACGTCCTCGCGACGGTCCTCACGCCGCGACCGGGCGGCGGCCTTCTGCGCGTCGCTGATCCGGCGACGCAGGCCGGCGTACTCCATGAAGTCGCCGAGGTGGCAGGTCGCGGCCTGGCGGTAGCCCTCGAGCGCGTCCTCGCTCTTGTGCAGCTTGCGGGCCAGCTCCACCACGGCCTTGTCGGCCTGGAACTGCGCGAACGACTGCTCGAGCAGCTCCCGGGAGCGCTCGCGACCGAACTGGTGGACGAGGTTGACGGCCATGTTGTACGACGGCCGGAAGGACGAGCGGAGCGGGTAGGTGCGCGTGGAGGCGAGGCCGGCGACCTCGCGCGGGTTGGTGCCCGGCTGCCAGAGCACCACGCCGTGCCCCTCGACGTCGAGGCCGCGGCGGCCGGCACGGCCGGTCAGCTGGGTGTACTCCCCCGGGGTGATGTCGGCATGGGTCTCGCCGTTCCACTTCGACAGCTTCTCGATGACCACGGTGCGTGCCGGCATGTTGATGCCGAGGGCCAGCGTCTCGGTGGCGAAGACGACCTTGCACAGGCCGCGCACGTAGAGCTCCTCGACGCACTGCTTGAACGCCGGCAGCATGCCGGCGTGGTGGGCGGCGATCCCGCGGGTCAGGCCGTCGAGGAAGTCGTGGTAGCCCAGGACGTGGAGGTCCTCCTCGGGCAGGTTTCGGCAGCTCGCCTCGACGAACTGGTAGATCTCGTCGCGCTCCTCCGGCGAGGTGAGCCGGACCCCGGCGTTGAGGCACTGGGTGACCGCGGCGTCGCAGCCGACCCGGCTGAAGATGAAGACGATCGCCGGCAGCAGGCCCTGGCGGTCGAGTCGGTCGATGACGTCGGCCCGGCTCGGGATCCAGACCCGGCGGCCGTTGCCCACCTGCTTGGCCCCGCTCCCCCGGCCCCCAGGCTTCGAGCGGCCCCGCGGTGAGCGGCGGTCCTTCATCCGGGAGCTGGCCCAGTCGTCACGGGCGATCCGGAGCAGCTCGTTGTTGACCGGCGCGCCCTCCTTCACGAAGCCGGCCGCCGCGTCGACGTCGGAGTCGGCGAAGAGGTCGAGCAGCCGCTTGCCGACCATCACGTGTTGGTAGAGCGGCACCGGCCGCTTCTCCTCCACGATCGTCGTGGTGTCCCCCCGCACGGTCTCGAGCCACTCGCCGAACTCCTCGGCGTTGGACACGGTCGCCGACAGCGAGACCAGGGACACCGACTCGGGCAGGTGGATGATGACCTCCTCCCACACCGCCCCGCGTGCCCGGTCTGCGAGGTAGTGCACCTCGTCCATCACCACGAAGCCGAGGCCCAGCAGGGTCCGGGACCCGGCGTACAGCATGTTGCGCAGCACCTCGGTCGTCATCACGACGATCGGGGCCTCGCCGTTGACCACGTTGTCGCCCGTCAGCAGGCCGACCTGCTCGGGGCCGTAACGGGTGACCAGGTCGCTGTACTTCTGGTTCGACAGCGCTTTGATCGGGGTCGTGTAGAAGCACTTCCGCCCGGTCGCGAGGGCCAGGTGGATGGCGAACTCGCCCACGATCGTCTTGCCGGACCCGGTGGGGGCAGCCACGAGCACGCCGCGGCCCTCCTCGATCTCGTGGCAGGCGCGGACCTGGAACTCGTCGAGCGGGAAGCTGTAGAGGCCCTCGAAGTCCCGGAAGACCGGGTGCTCGCGCCCCCGTCGGAAGTCTGCGTAACGCTCGGCAGGAGAGGGGGCCGGTGAGAGGTCGTCCGCCGCGCTCATGGCTCCACCCTAGGGGTCGGGCCTAGGCCAGGACGATCAACGCCCCCGGGGCGCACTCGATGGTCAGCGGCAGCGGCCCGAAGCGCTCGCCGTCGGCGTACGCCACGATGCCGGGCGCCGCGACGGTCACGGACCGGACCCGGTGGTGCTCGTACTGCGGGTGGTGGACGTGGGTGCCCTTGAAGAGCTTGGGATAGGTCCGCACCAGGTCCGGCTTGGTCATGGTCTTGATGATCACCACGTCGAGCAGGCCGTCGTCGAGCACGGCCCCCTCGGTGATCCGCAGGCCGCCCCCGAAGGAGGGCCCGTTGCCGATCGCGACCAGCATGGCGTCCAGGCGCCGGGTGGCGCCGTCGAGCTCGAGCGTGTACGGCAGGGGCCGGAAGGTCCGCAGCTCGGCGACGGTGGCCAGGTTGTAGCGCATCTGGCCCCGCGGCCAGGTCATCTGGTTGGCTCGTTCGTTGACGATGGCGTCGAACCCCGCCGCCATCACGGTCACGAAGTACTTCGAGCCGCTGCGGGCGAGGTCGATCGTGCGGGTCCGCGCGGCGATCACCCGGTCGGCCGCGGCGACCGGGTCCTTGCGCGGGAGGTCGAAGTAGCGGGCCACGTCGTTGCCGGTGCCGGCCGCGATGATGCCCAGGCTGGTGCTCGTGCCGGCCACGGCCTGCGCGCCGACGTGGACCATGCCGTCGCCACCGCACACCACCAGGGAGTCCACCCCGTCCGCGACGCACTGCCGTGCCAGGTCCAGGGCTTCGTCGGCGTCACGTCCGGCCAGGTCGCGGACCACCAGCCCCGCGTCGCGCAGCCGGGGCAGGGCGGCGTCGCGGAACCGGGCGCCCCTGCCCTTGCCGGACGTGGGGTTGGTCAGGAGCGCGATCTCGCGGGTGGTGCCGGGCACGAGGCAGAGGCTAGGGCATCCGGGCGTCCCGGGTGCCGCATCAGCCCGAGCCGGCCAGGGCGAGCCGATAGGGGCGAGCCGGTCAGTGCGAGCCGCGCCGGGCCTCGACGCCGATGCGCAGCCGGGCCGTGTAGCGGTCCGGCGAGGCGCCGACGGCCTTGGCCAGCCGGCTCAGGGCGTCCAGCACGAGGTCGGCGTTGAAGGCGGTGCCGGGCACGGCGAGCGTCGGCCGCGACTCGTGCTCGAGCAGGAGGATCTGGCCGTGCCGCCAGGCCTGGTGGGCCCGCTTGCGCACGTCGTCGCTGGCCACCGGCAACGGGTACGCCTCGTCGACGGCCAGCAGGTCGCAGGCGAGGTCCGGGACGCTCGGGCCGGCCCCGTCGGCGTGCAGCCGACCGGCCACGTGATGACCCGCGCGTACCCCCGTCTCGGCGGTCCAGGTGACGTCGGCGGTGCCGAGCCAGTCCGGCAGTTCGAACGGGTCGAGGTCGGCCAGGGCGTCCTTCATCGGAACCGTCACAGTGGCGACAGCTCGTCGTCGGACCACTGGTCGGTGCTGCCCTTGCCCCGGCCTCGCGCCCGGTCCACCGACCGGGCGATCGCCTCGGCGAGCAGGAACAGCACCAGCATCGGGATCGCCAGCATGAGCATGGAGAACGGGTCGGTGGAGGGCGTGGCCACCGCGGCGAAGACGAAGGTGCCGAGGATGATCCACGGGCGGTAGCGGCCCAGGGCCTTGCCGGAGACCACGCCGGCGAGGTTCAGCATGATCACGAAGAGCGGGATCTCGAAGGCGATGCCGAACACCAGCAGCATCCGCGTCATGAAGCTGAAGTACTCGTTGAACTCGACGAGGTTCTCCAGGCCGGCGGGAGTGAACCCGATCAGGACCTCCAGGCCCTTGGGGAGCACGTAGTAGCCGGTGATCACGCCGATGATGAACAGCGGGCCCGCGACCGCGGCGAAGATCCGCGACCACTTCTTCTCGTTGGCGTGCAGCCCGGGGACGATGAAGCCCCAGATCTGGTAGAGCCAGTAGGGGCTCGAGATCACGATCGCCGCGACGCCGCACAGCTTGAGCTGGAGCATCAGCGGTCCGGTGGCGCTCGCGACGTACGCCTTGGTCTCCGTCTTGCCGGTGAGCTGCCGCTGGGCGTCGTTGTAGGGCCCGAGGACCAGGTGCAGCAGCCCGCCGTGGGGTTGCTCGTAGAAGAACAGCGCCACGAAGAACGCGATCAGCAGGAACAGCGCCGAACGGATCAGTCGGGCGCGCAGCTCACGGAGGTGGTCGGCGAGCGCCATGCGCCCGTCGGCCCCCACCGGGTGGTGGGGACGACCGCGCAGCAGGTCGACGACACCGGCAATGGACAACCGAGGACCCGGTCAGGCGTTGTCGTTGCGACGCAGCCGCTCACGCTCGGCGTCGAGCTCTGCCTGGCGCGCGTCGAGGTCGGCCTGCTGACGGGCCTGCAGCTCCCGCTGCTCGGGCGAGGTGGTGGCGCTGCTGCTCTCGTCGTCATCATCCATGAGGCCCTTGGTCTCCGCCTTGAAGATGCGCAGCGCGCGACCGCTGCCGCGGGCCAGCTCGGGGAGCTTGGCCGCCCCGAAGAGCAGGATGATCACCGCCAGGATGATGAGCAGCTCGGGGGTGCCGAGTCCGGCGATGGCGAGCGGGGTCATGTGCGTCCTCAGATCTGGTTGGTTGACGTAGCCATGCTACGCCGGGTCACGAATACAGGCTCAGCGTGGCGCGGGCTGCGGAAAGGAAAGACTCGGTGAACTCGGGAGGCGAGACGACCCGCGCGTGCGGGGCGAGGCGCAGCAGGAGGCGCTGCAGCCAGCGCTGGTCGGCGATGAGCAGGTCGACCTCGAGGCTGCCGTCGGGCCGGGGCCGCACCTCCTCGACCGGGTAGTACTCCACGACCCAGCGGGCGGCCGGGTCGAGGTGCAGCGTGACGGTCGTGGTGTCCGCGGACCGCGTGAACAGCCCGTCGCCGAGGTCGCGAGGGGCCTCGGGCGGCGTCTCGATGGGGCGGTCGAGCACCTCCGCCGCGTGGATCCGGTCGAGACGGAAGAGCCGGGGCGCCTCGGCGCTGTGGCACCAGGCGTCGAGGTAGGCGAAGCCGTGCGCCGAGACGACGCCGCGCGGGTCGACGGTGCGCTCGGACTGCTCGTCGCGCGACGGGACGTAGTAGGTCAGCCGCACCTGACGCTGCCGCTCGGCGGCGTCCCGCAGCCGTGCCTCCAGACGGGTGAGGTCCGGGCCGGCAGGCTCGTCGCCGGGGTCGATCTGGGCAGCGGCCGAGCCCTCGGCGGCGGCCGCCTCGAGCTTGGCGAGCGCCCGGTCGACCACCTCGCGGGTCTCGTCGCCGGACCCGTTGCGCAGGGCCCGCAGCGCCACGATGATCGCGGTCGCCTCGGTCGGGGAGAGCCGCAGCGGGCGGGCGAGGTAGTCGGCGTTGGACACCCTGATCACGCCGTCGCCCTCCTCGCCCTCGAGGGCGTCGAGGTCGACGTCGATCAGGTCGTCGGGGTAGCCGCCGGGCAGCCCGCACATGAGTAGGACCTTGAGGTCGCGCACGAGCTGTTCCGGGTCGACGCCCAGGGCGCCGGCGGCGTCCTCGAGCCGCACCTGTCCGCGGGCGTGCAGGAAGGGCACCAGGGTGAGCAGTCGCGCGACCTGCTCCTTCGCGGCCGCCTGGGCAGGGGGTCGTGCGCTCATGGACGTGCCTCCCCCGCGACAGCTCCTGTGCCCGTCGCGACGGCGGTGAGCCGCTCGACGATGCTGTTGCGCAGCTCGACCGGCTCCTCGACGCGGACGTCGGCGCCGTAGCCCAGCAGCTCGTCGGCGAGGCCGGGACCGCTGCGCGAGACCTCCAGGCGGTCCCACGCGGTGTCGCGGTCGGGGCCGGCGACACCGGTCTGCACGCTCTCGGCGTTGCGGCGCAGGGCCAGCCCGGCGCCGGCACGGACCAGGACGGTGGCCCGCTCGGTGGTCGGTGCGGGCGCCAACCGGTGCGCCGTGGCCCGGACGTCGGTGCCCGGTGGCACGTCGTACGAGCCAGGCCGGCCGGCGCGGCGTGCCTCACCCACGACCCGGGAGAGGCGGAAGACCCGCTCCTCGCCGCGGTCGGTGTCGAGGCCCACGGCGTACCAGCGTCCTGAGTAGCGCACGACGCCCCACGGCTGCAGGTGGCGGGTGGTGGGGGCGTCCTCCCCCGGTCGCCGGTAGTCGAACTCGACCGGGCAGCGCTCCTGGGTGGCCTCCCAGAACACGTCGAACGACGGCTCGTCGGCGGTCAGGCGCGGCTCGGCGATGTCGAGGGCGGACACGTCGAGGGGTACGCCGAGGGCCGTCAGCTTGCGCACCGCCTCGGTGGTCGCCTCGGCGAGTCGGGCGTGCTCCCACACGCGGGTGGCCAGGCCGATCACCGCCGCCTCGTCGGCCTCCAGGCTGACGTCGGGCAGGGCGAAGCGGTCCGGAGGGATCCGGTACCCCGGCTCGTCGTCGAAGAGGGGGTCCATGCTGCCGACCTCGATGGGGACGCCGAGGCTGCGCAGCTCCTCCTTGTCGCGCTCGAACATCTTCTCGAACCCGTCGTGGGAGGAGTCCGGGTAGAGGATCGCGCGGATCCGCTCCTTGCTCACGTAGTGGCGCTGGACGAGCAGCATGATGAGCAGGTTGAGCAGTCGCTCGCTCTTGCGCGCTGCCATGCCGCTCATCGTGGTGTCCTGCTCGTCCGGCCCGCGGTCAGCTCGCCGCGAGGATGTCGACGACGAAGTAGATGGTGTCGGTGCCCTTGATCCCCGCCTGGGGGCTGCCCTGGCTGCCGTAGCCCTCCTGGGGCGGGATGGCGAGCAGCACGCGGCTGCCGACCTTCTTGCCGACGATCGTCTTGTCCCAGCCGGGGATGACCTGGCCGGCGCCGATGACGGTCTGCAGCGGGGAGCCCTTGCTGTAGCTCTCGTCGAAGGGTGCCTTGGCGCCGTACACCTGGCCGAGGTAGTTGACGGTGATGTTCTGCCCCTTCTTCACCGTGGCGCCCGTGCCCTGGATCAGGGTGGCGTCGCGGAGCTTGCCGTCGGGCTTGGGGGCCTTGCTGAAGTCCAGCGAGGTGACCGCGCCGTTCTTCTCGACCACCTTCGGAGCCCACGAGGGGGCGGGCTGGGACTTGCCCTGCGGGCCGTCGAGCGGCTTGGGCGCCTTGCTGACGAGGTCGATGATGATCAGCACCGCGTCCTTGTTGGCGATGTTGAGCTGGGCGTTCCCCGACGCGCCGAAGATCTTGTCGGCCGGCGCCGTGATCGCGACCCGCGACCCGATCGTCTGGCCCTTGAGGGCGTCGATGATCGCCGGGTTGCCGTTGCTGTCGATCGGCACCTGCTCGGGCGCCCGGTCGAAGCCGCTGGAGGCCTGCTGCTTGGTGTAGCCGTCACCGATCCAGACCAGTGCGTTGACGACGTCGCCGTCCTCCAGCTTGGCGCCGTCGCCGGTGGTCAGGGTCTTGGACGAGACGGAGCTGGCCGTCATCTGGCTCTTCCAGTCCACCGTCGGCTCCTTGCCGACGCTGCCGGAGATGCTCACCGAGTCGAGCGGGCTGGTCGACGAGGACGAGTCGTCGTTGCCGCCGCAGGCGGTCAGGCCCGCGAGGAGCACGACGGGCAGCAGTGCGGCCGGGAGACGACGAAGACGTCGAGACACGAGGATCCACCTTCAGAGGGAGGGAGCAGGAGCAGGAACGGCGCGGTCACCCTATCCGGAGCCGCTGAGAAGATCCTGCAGCCGGGGGCCGTTGTTCACAGGGTGGGGTCACATGCCGTCGATGAGGCGCTGCACCCGCTCGTCGTGGGCCCGGAACGGGTCCTTGCACAAGACGGTGCGCTGCGCCTGGTCGTTGAGCTTGAGGTGCACCCAGTCGACAGTGAAGTCACGCCGGCGTTCCTGGGCCTTGCGGATGAACTCGCCGCGCAGCCGCGCCCGGGTGGACTGCGGCGGGACAGACTTGGCCTCGAAGATCTTGAGGTCGGAGGTGACCCGGGCGACCGCGCCGCGCTTCTCGAGCAGGTAGTAGAGGCCGCGCCCGCGGTGGATGTCGTGGTAGGCGAGGTCGAGCTGCGCGATCCGGGGGTGCCCGAGCGGGAGGCCGTGCTTGGCGCGGTAGCGGTCGATGAGCTTCCACTTGATGACCCAGTCGATCTCGCGGTCGACCAGGCTCAGGTCGTCGGACTCGATCGCCTTCAGGCCGCGTTCCCACAGGTCGAGCGCCTGCTCGATGAGAGGCGTGCTGATCTCCCGGCGGTCGACGAAGTCGCGGGCCTTGGTGAGGTACTCGGTCTGGATGTCGAGCGCGCTGGCCTCCCGGCCGTTGGCCAGCCGCACCTTGCGGCGTCCAGTGACGTCGTGGGAGATCTCGCGGATCGCGCGGATCGGGTTCTCCATCGTGAGGTCGCGCATCACCACGCCCTCCTCGATCATCCGCAGCACCAGGTCGCAGCTGGCGACCTTCAGCATCGTCGTGGTCTCGCTCATGTTGGAGTCGCCGACGATGACGTGGAGGCGGCGGTACTTCTCGGCGTCGGCGTGCGGCTCGTCGCGAGTGTTGATGATCGGTCTCGACCTGGTCGTGGCGCTGGAGACGCCCTCCCAGATGTGCTCCGCGCGCTGGCTGACGCTGTAGCTGGCGCCGCGGGGGGTCTGGGTGATCTTGCCGGCGCCCACGATGATCTGGCGGGTCACCAGGAACGGGATGAGCACGTCGGCGAGGCGGCTGAACTCCCCCGCCCGGCCGACCAGGTAGTTCTCGTGACAGCCGTAGGAGTTGCCCGCGGAGTCGGTGTTGTTCTTGAACAGGTAGATCTCGCCCGCGATGCCCTCGTCGTGCAGGCGCTGCTCGGCGTCGAGCAGCAGCCCCTCCAGCACCCGCTCCCCCGCCTTGTCGTGGGTCACGAGCTCCACGACGTCGTCGCACTCGGGGGTGGCGTACTCCGGGTGGCTCCCCACGTCGAGGTAGAGCCGGGCGCCGTTGCGCAGGAAGACGTTGGAGCTGCGGCCCCAGCTCACCACCTTGCGGAACAGGTAGCGCGCCACCTCGTCCGGGCTCAGGCGGCGCTGCCCCTTGAACGTGCACGTGACGCCGTACTCGTTCTCGATCCCGAAGATCCGCCGGTCCATGCTCGTCAGCCTAGGCGCAGGATGGTGGTGCGCGCCGGATGCTCCGCTGATTGGTCGGGGGGTTTCGGTGGGTTTCCGGGGACGGCGGCCCTGCGGGCCGCGGTTTGGTCACCAACCGCAAGAAAATCGACGGGATCATGCAGTTCGTGCCCAATCGATGATGCCGCCCTGGCGTCTCCACCGGTTCATCACCCGCTCGCGGCCCCGTTCGGAG
>Ga0308175_100003591_pt1 | contig 10767 bp, 8 predicted proteins | sample PhyCR1_3_FD_203893 | JGI IMG/M metagenome (GOLD analysis project Ga0308175, IMG submission 203893) | Soil microbial communities from UC Gill Tract Community Farm, Albany, California, United States - DLSLS.C.R1 | ecosystem: Environmental > Terrestrial > Soil > Agricultural land | place: USA...
GTCCTCGGGATCATGGCTTGCCGCAAAGGCACGGAAGTCGGCGAAGCGCGGGTAGAGCGCTTCCCAGTCGTAGCCGTCCGCGGTGAACAGCTTGCCCCAGTGCGGCCTTGCACCAAAGGGCCGCAGGGCTTCCTCCAGGACCGGAAGGAAGCCCTCCACCTCGGGCTGCAGCGGCTTCCATGTGAAGTGCAGCGCAACGCTCTGCTGCCGGAAGAAGGGGCTGAGCCAGAACTCGTCCGCTGCGCCGGTGCGGATCTCCGAGACAAACAGCAGCGGTGCGAGATCGTCGGCCAGCGCGCGGACTGCCTGGAGGGCGGCGGGGGCGTGCTCCAGGGGAAGGATGAACTCGCTCTGGAGTTCGTCTCCCTTGCTCGGGGTGAACTCGTGCCGGAAGTGCGGGAGCCGGTCCAGCCACAGGCCCGGTTCGTCCAACTGCGCCGTGCAGTTTTCCGCGGACATGTCCGGCAAGGGATGTCGGGGATGCAGCGCGGCGGTTGCCCCGAACAGGCTTGGAAGCGCCTCCTCCTCGTCGAGGGCCTTGAGCCAGACCTGGTTGATCCTGTCGCCGGCGTAGTCCGTAAACAGGCTCACGCTGTAGGCGCTGGACACGATGGTGGTGAAATCGGCCAGGGCGTTGTCCCACGGCAGGTCCTCGAGAACCCGCTGGCGCATCCTGAAGCTGGGCCGTACCGCCAGTTCCAGGCCAGTGACAATGCCCAGGGCCCCGATGCCCACCACGCTTGCCAGGAACTCGTCACCGTCCGCCCTGGTCAGCGTGACCTGCTCGCCGGAGGCCCGGACCAGGTCGATGGATTCCACGGCGCCGGCGAGGGAAGGGTTGTTCACGCCCGAGCCATGCGTGCCGGTCTGCACCGCCCCTGCCACCGAGATATGCGGCAGCGAGGCAAGGTTGTGGATGGCAACGCCGGACTCCTCAAGGGTCCGGCACAGCGCCCCGTAACTCACCCCGCCGCTGACGCGGACCGTTCCCCGGCCGCGATCCAGCACCACCTGCTGCGGCAGGGCATCGAGGAGGACGTGGACGCCGTCGGTGTCCCCTACCCGGTTGAACGAGTGCCGGGAACCCAGTGCCTTTACCCGCGGCGAAGCGGCCACGATGGAGGCCAGTTCCGCTGCGGATTCCGGCCGCCTGACATCCGCGGAGGAGTATTCGAGGTTTCCTGCCCAGTTCTTCATCGAGTGGCTTTCGCTTGGGGTCGGTTTCCTCCCACTGTCAGCGCTAACAAACGACGCTGTCAAGGCGCTTCCGCTGGGTGGGCGGGGAGGCCCTGCGGTCGTGAACCACCCGCCTCCCGGACGCGAGGGGCGGCCGGGAGGCGGGCGGGCGTTAAGGCGGTTAGCAAGGAGTTCCTTCGCTGCCGGCGGGCGTGGTGCGCGGCGGCGGGACGCGCCGGGTCCCGGTGGCTTCAAACGCCGCAGCAAGCCGGAGCAGTTCCGTGTCACCGTAGGCCTTGCCGGCGATGGTGAGGCCCACGGGCATCGCGATGTCCGCCGCGATGCCCATGGGAACAGTGACGGTGGGAATGCCAAGGTGCCGGGGGACCAGGTTTCCGTTGGCCACCCACACCCCGTTGCGCCAGGCGATGTCAGCCGAGGCGGTGTTGGTGTCCGCGTCCGCCTGGCCAACATCGGCAGCCGCCGGGAACACCACGGCATCCAGGCCCAGACCGTCCATCCACTCCTCCAGGTCGACGCGGCGGGTTTCCTCGAGCCCCTTCAACCCGTCGCTGAGGTGTGGAATCTCTGCCAGCAGCGGTGCTCCGTGCTCCCGGATCCACGCCGGATAGTCTGCGATGTCGTCATCGAACCCGTCATAGCGGTCCGGCAGCGCGCCGTCCGGGGCGGGGAAGATGGCGGCTCCGTCGACGTCGGCCAGTCGGTTTAGCTGCGGGTCGCCGTTGGCACCCAGGAAGTCATTCCACGCCCAGGCGGAGAGGTCCACGATTTCCCGGCGCAGGTACTCCGGGGACACCAGGCCGCGGGTGGCGAGGGTGGGGGCGCCGGGCCGGTCCCCTTCGTAGTTGGAGACCACGGGGAAGTCCACCTCCACCACGTCGGCCCCCGCGGCTTCCAGGTCGCGGCGGGCCGCGTTCCACAGCTCCACGATGGACGCGCGGGTTTCAATCCGCTGCCCTGTGGGCCCGCCAATACCGGGCGCTTCGGCGGTGCCGGCCTCCGGGTCCGCGTTGATGTACATCCGGGGCACGCCCAGCCGCTTCCCGGCGAGTACGCCTGCCGCCGCGGCGGCGTCCGGAACGGCGAGGTCAAGGTACGACGGCGGGCGGACAGCCGATGCCTTGGGCACCGGAATCCAGGGCTGGACACGCCAGAAGTCGCCGCGTGGCTCGGCGTCATCGGCCACGACGACGTCCAGGACCTCCAGCAGGTCCGCCATGGTGCGGGCGTGCGGAACCACTACATCCATGGTGGGAACCAGGGGCCAGTTGCCGCGCACGGAGATGACGCCGCGGGAGGGCGTGTAGGCGCAGAGGGCATTGTTCGACGCCGGCGCCCGGCCTGAGGACCACGTCTCCTCGGCGAGTCCGAAGGCTGCGAAGCTGGCGGCCGTCGCCGTGCCGGACCCGTTGGATGAACCAGAAGCGAAGGCCGCAGTAAGGAAGTCCGCGTTGTACGGGCTCTCCGCACGGCCGTATGCCCCGCGCTGCATACCTCCGTTGGCCATGGGCGGCATGTTGGTCAGTCCGATCAGGACTGCGCCCCCGGCCCGCAGCCGTTCGATGGTGAAGGCGTCCCGCTGCGCCACGAGGTCCTTGAACGCCGGTGAGCCGGCAGCGGCGGTGAGGCCTTTGACCTGGTAGCTGTCCTTTGCTGTGTAGGGGATGCCGTCCAGGGGGCTGAGCGTGGACCCGGCAGCACGGCGGCGGTCCGAGTCCTGCGCCTCGGCGATGGCCTCGGGGTTCATCACCACGAGGGAATTCAGGCATATTCCTGACGAGTCATACTTCTGGATACGCTGCAGGTAGGAACGGACCAGCTCCTCGCTGGTAGCCTCTCCGGACTCCAGCGCGGCGCGGAGCTGGCTGATGCCGGCCTCCACTACGTCGAACACCTCCGCAGCGGCCGGTTGATGAGTAGCCTGCGCGAGCTTCATGCTGCACCGCCTTTGAGCAGGGCCGGCTGCTGCTGGGTGATGCAGTGGATGCCTCCGCCGAAGGCGAAGATGTCCCGGGCGTCCACCAGTTCCACGGTTCGTCCGGGGTAGGCGCGTTCCAGTATGCCTGCGGCGATGCTGTCGTTGGGATCGTTGAAGCTGCACAGCACCACCACTCCGTTGGCCACGTAGTGGTTGATGTAGGACCAGTCCACCCAGCCCTCGTCGTCCCTGAGCGTGGTGGGGGCCGGAACGTCGATGATGCGCAGCGGCCGGCCCTGGGCGTCCAGCTGCCCGGCGAGGACCGTCTTCAGCTGCAGGTAGACGGCATGGTCGGGGTGGGCGGGGTCATCCTGGCGGTGGAGCAGGATGGTGCCGGGGCCGGCGAAGGCGGCCACAATGTCCACGTGGCCACGGGTGCCAAACTCGTCGTAGTCGCGGGTGAGGCCCCGCGGGAGCCAGATGGCCTTGCTGGTGCCGAGGGCCGCGTGGACCTCTGCTTCCACGGATGCCTTGGTCGCCCCGCGGTTCCGGCCGGGATCCAGCTGGACTGTCTCGGTCAGCAGCACCGTGCCTTCACTATCCACATGGAATCCGCCGCCCTCATTCACCAGGGAGCTTGGCCGGACCGGCACATCGCTGCCGGCTGCCACGCTCCGGGCCACGTCCTGGTCCTTGGTCCAGGCGGCCCAATCCTGCGCGCCCCAGCCATTGAAGATCCAGTCGACGGCGGCGAGTGAACCGTCCGGCTGGTGAACGAAGGTAGGACCGCTGTCCCGCAGCCAGGCGTCATCCAGCGGAACCTCCAGGACGTCGATGCCCTGGCCGAGCCATTCCCGTGCGGCGGTGGCATCCCGCGGATCGGCGATGACCGTGACGGGTTCGTACCGGGCAATGGTCTGGGCCACCTTAGTCCAGGCCGCCCGGGCGCGGTCCAGGCTGGAGCTTCCCACCGGCCCGAAGGTGTCGTTAGGTGGCGGGAACGCCATCCACGTCCGCTGGTGGGTGCCCCACTCTGCGGGCATGCGGGCTGCGGTACTGACGGCCGCATGGTCAGGGGCGGCGCTGCCACCGACTGCTGTCGAATAAATGAATGCCATTCATTTATTATGGAGACGACGCAGTCCGGGCGCAAGGGTTTTTCAAAGCTGGTCCGTGTCCGTCCGGTCTACGGCGGCCAGGATGGCCCGTGCCAGTTGGTCGGGCTTGGTGAACTGCGGCCAGTGCCCTGTGGGCAGGTCGATGTACTCCACGTCGCGGACCCTGGCCAGTTCTGCGACGAACGGGTGCCCGGCTGCGATCCACTCGCGGATCATGGCGGACGGGAACTCGCAGGCGATCACGGTGGCGGGTACGCCGTAGCGCCGTTCGTCATGCAACTGCTGCTTGCCATACGCCACGCCGCGGGGCTCCGGCACAGCCCGTTCCCGGAATGCCTGGCGAAGCCCGTCATCGAGGTCCACCAGGTCGGCGTCGTCGAAATCTTCCCAGGGCGGCAAGGGCACCTCGTCGCCCACGGCCGGCAGTTCGTCATTGATGGCACCGCCTTCAGCGAGCGGGCCGCTGTCCACGTAGATGGCACGCTCCACCTTCTCCGGACGGGCATCCACGGCGCCGTGGATGATGGCACCGCCACCGGAATGGCCCACCAGGACCACCTTGCCGGGCAGGCCATCCAGGACCTGCACCACCGCGTCAATGTGGTCCTGCAGGTTGATGCCCGCCCTGGCGGCGTCCACAGACTCCTTTCCGGGGAGGGTGAGGGGGTGAAGGCGATGCCCTGCCGCTTCGAGGGCAGGCGTCACCCCTTCCCAGGATGAGGCGTCCAACCAGAAACCGGGAACCAGGATGATGTCCATGACCGAACCCTACTCCCCGCCCCTGACGCGGGAATACGGCCTGTCCTACCGTTTCCGCTTCCGGTCATTCCCCGAGGGCCGGCCTTCGCGTTCGGAGGCCTCGCGCTCCGCCCAGCGCTGCGACTTTCCCGCGGAGACCACCTTCTGGTGCCACTCGCGGTGGTACGCGCGCTGGGCTGCGACGTCAGAGCGGCGTGCCAGCGCAGCCAGCTCCCGCTGCATCTTCAGGTAGGAGTTCCAGCGGCGCTCTGTCAGGACACCACTGTCGATCGCCTCCCGGACCGCGCAGCCCGGTTCGCTGCCGTGGGCGCAGTCCGCGAACCGGCAGCCCGCAGCCAGTTCCTCCACGTCGCCGAACATTCCGCCCAGGCCCTCGCCGGCGTCGAACAGCCCGAAACCCCGGACTCCGGGCGTATCCATCAGCACCGTACCGTTGGACAGCGGAACCAGTTCGCGGGCGGTGGTGGTGTGCTTGCCCTTGAAGTCCCCGGACCGCACCGCCCCGGTCTGCTGGACCTCGCGGCCCACCAGCGCATTGATCAAGGTGGATTTGCCTGCGCCGGACGGACCGAGCAGGACGATCGTCCCGCCCGATGGAATGCGGGACATCAGCTCGTCGATCCCATCGCCGTTCTCAGCCGACGTGGTGACCACCTCCACGCCGGCCGCCTGCAGGATGACTTTCCCCACGACGTCGTCCGCCACCTGCGCAAGGTCCGCCTTGGTGACGATCACCAGCGGGGTGGCACCGGAGTCCCACGCCGCGACGAGGGTGCGCTCCAGGCGGTTGTGCGTGAGCGGCCGGTCCACAGGCACGACGACGCCCACGGTATCCATGTTCGCGGCCAGGACCTGCTCTTCGGAGGAGTCCTCGAACGCGCGCTTGCGGCTGAGCTCGGAGCGGCGCGGGAGTATTGCCAGGATCTGGCGGTCTCCCGCCCGGTTGGGACCGATCCAGACCCAGTCCCCGGTGACGGCCGGCTGGCCGGACAGGGGATACGGCAGGTGGAGCAGTCCTTCGCCGACGGCAACCAGCAGCAGGGTGCGGTCCACACGGACCACCCTTCCGGGTTCCGTGGCGTCTGGGCAGGGGTGCTGCTCGAAGTGGCGGGCGACGGCGGTGGTGTAGCCGTAGGTGCAGAGGCCGCCGGTTGGCTGGGTGGTGCTTGAGGTGTTGTCCAGGGGGTTGCCTGAAGAAAGGTGCACGATGGTTTCCTTGCGGGTTCCCCGGTGCAGGAACGCTGTTACGGAACGCTGCCGTCAGCAAGCGAGCGTGCAACCGGGAGGGATGGTTGATGTGGTGGGTGCGGGGCGCTCAGGGCGCGCGGCAACTGCAGTCATCAAAACCACCTCCAATCCCTCGTGCTGGCTCCCGTTTCCCTGCCGGGGGACGGCGGGGTGGAACCGCGTCCAACTTTAGCCGCCTCCGCCGTCGGGGGCTAGGGCTACGCTGCCCGCTAGAGGCGGCCCGCGGGGTGCCCGCGTCCGCGGCCGCGGTATCGCATCACGGCATCGGCGTTGCCGCACCGTGCCGAGCAGTAGGCGCGGCGTCCGCCGCGGCTGGTGTCGGCGAAAACCCTGGGGCAGCCGTCCCTGGCGCAGGTACCCAGCCGCCCTCCCGCTGCCTCCGTGATGAAGAGGGCCAGGCCACCTGCGGTGAGGGCACGCACGCGCTCCACCAGGCTGTCGCTGGTCTCAGCAAAGTGGAGGTGCGGACCCAGTCCGTCGTGGACCGTGAGGAAAACCCGCTTGACCCCCTGTTCCAGCAACGCGTTCACTGTGCCGCAACGCCCCTCCTCGCTGTCCGATGCAAAGACAGTGCGCAGGCGTATTGTCCACTCGCGCAGGAGCGCTTCCTCCTTTGCGCCCACCTGCGGATTGTGGAACAGGTGGCCGGCCAGGAGGTCTCCCAGGGCGCGTTCCTCCCAGCCTCCGCCGTCGAGCATGTTGACCAGTGCTTCCGCCACCCGGACGCCGGACATGTTGTCATGGTTGAACTGCATAAACCCATGACACCACACTGGGCATGACGGCGCCCTGCCCCGGCAGGTCCCGCCGCACTCTCCGTTTTCCTGACCCAGGAGCCACACCCTTGACCACCACCGCCGCTACCACCCGGTCCCTCCAGTCCCGCATGCGCAGGACGCTGGTGTGCGCGCAAATCTTTTCCGGCCTGGGCAACGGCTCCACGCTGGCCCTGGGTTCCATCCTCGCCGTGGATTTGTCAGGGTCCGAGGCCTGGGCAGGCTCGGTCAACACGTCCCTGACGCTGGGGACGGCAGTGACCGCCATTCCGCTGGCGCAGGTGGCCCTTTCCCGCGGTCGCCGCTTCGCTCTCGCTTCAGGACTTGCTGCGGCGATTGCGGGCACCGCGCTGATGGTGGGCGCCGTGATCACGGGATTCTTCCTCCTGCTGCTCGCCGGTGCTTTCCTGGTCGGCGTGGCCTCGGCAGTGAACCTCCAGGCCCGTTTTGCGGTCACGGACCTGGCTGAACCTGCGCACCGCGGGCGGGACCTTTCCCTGGTGGTGTGGGCCATCACCATCGGGGCAGTAGCCGGACCCAACATGGTGGGACCCGGCGCGGTGGTGGCGGGCTGGCTGGGGATTCCGGCCGCGGCCGGCCCGTTCCTCATCTCGGCAGCCGGCATGGTCGTCGGCGCCTCGATTGTGTGGCTCTTCCTCCGGCCCGACCCGCTGCTGGCCCGCCGCGCCATGGATGGCCCCGATGCCGGTGACACTGTACGCAGCCGGGGCGCCCTGCAAGCCGGGTGGCGGATCGTGCGGGAGAACCGCACCACGCGCGGGGCCGTGGTGGCGGTGGTGGCCGCACACGCGGTGATGGTGGCAGTGATGTCCATGACCCCGCTGCACATGCAGCACCAGGCCGGGGCGGCAGCGGGCCACCCGGACACCATCGCGCTGATAGGCCTGACCATTTCCCTGCACATCGCCGGGATGTACGCCCTGTCACCGCTGGTGGGGTGGCTTACGGACAGGATGGGACCCGCGAGGATGGTGCTGGCGGGCCTGGCGATCCTCATGGCCGCGGTGGCGATCACGGGACTGGCAGCCGATTATCCGGCGGCCGTCACCACCGGCCTGGTCCTGCTGGGCCTGGGCTGGTCTGCCGCCACCGTGGCGGGGTCCACCCTGCTGGTCGCCGCCCTGGCGCCTTCCCAGCGGATCCCGGCCCAGGGTTTTTCGGACGCCGCCATGTCACTGGCGGCCGCGCTGGGCAGCGCGGCCGCAGGGCCGGTCATGGGCATGACCGGGTATTCCGGAATCAGTACCGCTGCAGCCGTCCTGGTGGCAGCGGCGGCCGTTGCCCTGCTGCGGCTTCCGGAACTGCGCCGCTGAATTCCGGACCTGCGGGCCCCTACGGCCGGAACTCCAGCGCGCGCTTCTGGCGTCCGGTAATGGAGGAGACGTAGCCGCAGTTGGTGCAGGTGATCCGGTACTTCCGGGACACGGTGAGCACCGGGATGAAAAACAGTGTGAACTTTGTGGCCTGCTCCTCAAGGAGGTGGTGGATGAAGGCGCCGCAGTGCGGGCAGGTTGCCGTCCGTCCCGGCAGGGCCTTGTGTACGGTCTTGAACCCAAAGAGGAGGAGCATGGCAGCCTTTCGTGGTCCGGTGGTAACCACCACCCTAGGCGAGTTTGGAAGGTCCCAATCAGGGGTACGGGGGCTTCTGCGGTGTCTGGGTGAAATGCAATACTTGCGTGAGCAGCAACCGCCGCGTATGGGGGGACTTCTGGCACATGGTTCTGGACACGGCAACACTGCGCATCGCGTTTGGCCTGATGGCCTTGGTTCTGGTGTTCCTGTTCTATTTTTCCGCTTACCGGGTGACGCGCTCGCCGTACAGTGCCTGGTGGTGCGGAGCCCTGCTGTTCTTCCTGTCCGGAACAGGCTGTTTCCTCCTGGACGGCACGCCCCACCAGGTGTGGGCCAACCCGGTGGGGAACACCCTGTTGGTCCACGGCGGGGTCGCCGTGTGGGCAGGAGCCCGCTCGCTTCGGACGGTGCGGCCGCCCAGGTGGGCCTTCACCGGTATTCCGCTGGTCACCCTGGTGGCCTCCCTGCTTGACCATCCGGCCACCAATACCTGGTCCGGCGGTCCCGTGTTCCTCGCTGCGATGAGCTTGACGATTGGGCTGGCGGCCCGCGAGCTTTGGCGCCTTGAGCCGGGCTACTCGCGGGTGCGCATCCCCATGGCGGTGGCTGCGGGAGGGCTGTCCGTCTTTTATTTCTTCCGGTGGCTGGCATTCCTGGTGGAGGGCCAGCACGGCGCCGTGTTTGTGACCGCCTTCGGATCGGCGCTCACCACCCTGGTGACCATGGTGTTGCTGGTGGTGGTGTCCTTCAGTATGGCGGCGTTGAGCAGCGAACAGCAGACCCGCGCCCTGCGTGTGGTGGCCACCCGGGACGACCTCACCGGGCTTTTGAACCGCAAGGCTTTCATGGACCTGGCTGCCGAGCAGCTGGCCGACCGGAGCATTACGGGCGGCTCCGGAGCCTTGATCCTTGCCGACCTTGACCACTTCAAGGCGGTCAACGATACCCACGGCCATGCCGCCGGCGACCTGGCGCTGCAGGCCTTCGCCGAAACCTGCGTTGCGACCGTGCGCTCCACCGACCTGATCGGAAGGTACGGCGGGGAAGAGTTCGTCATCCTGGTTCCCGGGGCAAGCGCCGAACGGGCGGAAACTATCGCGCAGGAAATCAGCCAGCGCCTCACCGGCGCGAAAACGCCGGACGGGATGGAGATGCCCACCGCGAGTTACGGGATTTCCACGTACGGCGGCGGGACTTCCGATGTGGATGATCTCATCGCCTCGGCGGATGCCGCCCTGTACAGGGCCAAGTCCCTGGGCAGGAACCGCGCCGCCCGCAGCGACGGGCTGCACTAGCCCTACTGCTTCGGCGGCGCGGTTCCGTATGGCTACTTGGACTGGAGTGCCTCCGCTTGCTCAGCCAGGACCGTCAGCTCCACGCTGTCAGGCCGCTCGATAGTGCTTTGGATGGCCACCGCCGTGCCCCGGCGGGCGGACTCCAGCACGGACTCCATGACTTCCAGGGCGTGGTAGGCCAAGGCGCCGCCCGCCCGGGGCTCCTTTCCCTGCGGCGTGGCGGCCAGGTCCGCGATGCCGAACCCGCGGCCGGAATCAACGTAGCCGGCGGACACGGGCAGGGTTTCCCAGTCCTCGGCGCCCAGGGAGAACAGCTGGACGTCGCCGTCGAAGTGGTTGGGGTCCGGCACCACCAGGGATCCGCGCTCGCCGTGGATCTCGATGTTCGGCGACTTGGACTTCACGGCGTCAAAGCTCATGAAGAGCGTGGACAGTGCCCCGGAAGCGTGGACCAGGACCCCGGTGACGTGGGAATCGATGTTTACAGGTACCTTTTCCCCCTGGCGCGGCCCCGATCCGATGGTCCGCTCATTCCGGGTGTGGCTGGCGGCACCCATTACCGACACGACGGGGCCGAGCAGCGTCACGAGTGCGGTGACGTAGTAGGGGCCCATGTCCAGGAGGGGGCCCCCGCCGGGCTGGTAGTAGAAGTCCGGGTTGGGGTGCCAGCGCTCGTGGCCCGGCGTCACCATGGTGGCAGACGCCGAGATGGGTGCGCCGATCAGGCCGTCGTCGATGGCTTTGCGGGCGGTCTGGATCCCGGTGCCCAGCACAGTGTCAGGGGCACAGCCGACGACGACGCCTGCCTGGCGTGCCGCGTCCAGCACCTTGCGTGCCTCTTCAGTCGTGGCGGCGAGCGGCTT
>Ga0308175_100003592_pt1 | contig 10766 bp, 9 predicted proteins | sample PhyCR1_3_FD_203893 | JGI IMG/M metagenome (GOLD analysis project Ga0308175, IMG submission 203893) | Soil microbial communities from UC Gill Tract Community Farm, Albany, California, United States - DLSLS.C.R1 | ecosystem: Environmental > Terrestrial > Soil > Agricultural land | place: USA...
CTTCCGCCGATTGCCCTGGTAGGGAGCTCCATCCTGACCGTCGCCATTTCCGACTGCGGCAATGACACCCGGGCCGCTGATGGAGAACTCTACTTGCTGGGTTCCATTCGGCTGGAACCGGCCCTGTGCATCGACAGCTTCGACCGCGATGAAAGAAAGATCCTCGCCATCAGCATGGATGGTTTGCCGGTCAGGCGTCAGCCGCAGGCCCTTCATATCTCCCGCTGTCGTCATAACACTCTCAGCAACATGACGGTGGCCGCGTAGCCCAACCACCTTCAATGTTCCCGCTGCGTACGGAACCGAAAACGTAGCCTTGAACTCCTGTTCGACTCCAGTAGACTTCTCGCCCATGAGCTTCCCGTTCAGAAAAAGCTGAACTCTATCAGCTCCGGAATAAACTTCAACCTCCACGTTTTTGCCTTCTTGCCCCGGCCAACTCCAACTCGGCAGTGTCGGATAAGTGGCCCACATCGTAGCGATAATCTTCTTGCCTTCAGGTTCTGGAAAACGGACCGTCGCATAAACACGGTCACCGCCATTCCAGATGATGTCCCGGTAATAAGATTGCGGCTTGCGATAGCCTGTCAAGTCGATGTCGCCACAGGCCGCCGCATGCCATGGGTACCCATGAAAGAGGACAGCGGCAACGGCCTGTGTAGTAGGATCCTTTGCGCCTTGGGACATCATCGCTGCCATGTCCACTCCGTTCGCCATTCCAAGGAACATCTTGTCGACGGTACTCGTCGTCATCATTGCTGTCGCGATCTGCTTCGCCTGCTGCGCTTGTTCCGGCGTTCCATAGGACCACGCACCGATCCCCGATTCCCCTAGGTAATCCATAGAAGTCCACGTGAGGTCGCCAAGCACATAGGGATGATCGTGCGAAATCTTCCATAGCCGGAATGCGTCCGTTGGGAACGATTCTGTCGTAAGCATCATTCGGGACGGAATCTTCGTATGATCATCCGCATAACTGTTTTGAAGGCTGTAGTTGTAGCCGGTGATGTCGAGCAGAGAAAACACCGCTTGCGAAGTCGGCAGCGTTGTCGTACCCGGAAACGCAAGCGTCAGTGGACGTGTTTCGTCTAGCGAGTGCACCACATCCGCCAGCTTCCTCCCAATCTCGGGTCCCTCTGGCGTTTCGAGTTCTGGAATCTCATTGCCAATACCCCAAATCACAACAGACGGATGATTACGGTCTCGCAAGATCATTGCTGAAATGTCACGGTGCCACCACCCATCAAAATCGCTGCCGTAGTCGTACTTCACCTTGTGCGCCTTCCAAACATCGAAAGGCTCATCTAAGACAAGCAGACCCATTCGATCGCATGCCTCAAGAAAAGCAGGTGAAGGAATGTTGTGAGCGGTTCGCACTGCATTGTGACCAGCTGCCTTGAGCAGTTCCACCTTCCGCTCTTCTGCTCGATCAAACGCCGCAGCTCCCAACGGGCCGTTATCGTGATGCACACTGCCGCCGATGAGCTTCATCGGCTTGCCGTTCAGCAGAAATCCCCTGTCTCCCGACCACGCGATAGATCGAATTCCGAAAGGTGTCACGACCTGATCGACAACCTGGCCATTTCTGGCAAGGCGAGTGACTGCTTGATACAAAGCCGGCGACTCAGGAGACCAGAGCTGAGGATTGCTCACGGAAACGTTCTGGCTCACTTCGTTCTCGCCATCGCCAGACACATGGAGGGGTGACTGTACGTGAGCGATGGTGTTGCCGGCCCGGTCGAGGACGGCGGTTTCAGCCACCAGCTCCGCATCGGCAGCCCATTCATTCACGATTTTGGTTCGAAGGTGAACGGTAGCTCCGGTGTTAGAAACTAAAGGTGTGGTGACGAAAACTCCCCAATGTGCAACGTGCGTCGGCTGGGTCACAATGACGCGAACATGTCTGTAAATGCCGGACCCGCTATACCATCTGCTATTCGGCTGGGCGGAGTTATCCACGCGCACCGCCAGCACATTCAGACGCGTAAAACTTAGCTCGGGCGTAATATCCAACTCAAAGCTCGTGTACCCGTACGGCTGAGTGCCAATTTTCTTCCCGTTCAGATAAATGGTGGCATTCCTGTAGATGCCGTCAAATTCAACACTCACGCGTTTGTTCTTCCAATCCTGAGCTGCATGGAAGTCCTTTCGATACCAACCGGTGCCGTTCGGAAAAAATCCACCTCCCGAGCCCGAAGGATTTTTCGGGTCCGGCGCACTCTCGATGCTCCAGTCATGCGGCAACTCGACAGCGCGCCACGATTGATCGGAGAACCTCGGCGCTTCCGCGCCAGTGGGATCGCCAAGCAGAAACTTCCATCCGGAATCAGCAGCGAGTTCCAATCTGGGAGAGGCCTCTGCGGCCGCTCTCATCGACACAGGGGTAAGCAATCCCAGAAAGGCGCAGAGCGCGGTCGTCAAAGGAATAAATAGCTTCACGAGGACCTTTTTGGATTCATTCGTTTTGAGATTTTTGAAGGCGAAGCAGCCTTGCTGACGGACGGTGCTTTCTCGGAACGCAGCCCGAGCAGGATCAAACGGATCGTTTCACGGAACAGGCGGCTAACCGGCTGCTTGTATTCGACTTCGACTTTATTGCCTAAGGATGCAAGGCGGCGCTGCGCCCCGATCACGGTGTTCATAATCGCTTGCATGGTCAGAGTGGGATCCAGGTCAGAACGTAGAGAGCCATCAGCGATCCCATCCCGAATCAGCTTGCCGAACGAACGAAATCCCTGACGATGGATTCGTTCCTCTAGTGTGAGAAGGCGTTCAGCCGGCCAGTCGCGAGCATACATGGCATCGAATTGTGCCATGAAGCGAACCTTTCCTGGCTCATTCTCAAGTTCGTCAGCCATGAATTCAAGCAGGGCGGTGATCTTCGCAAGTCCAGTCTTCGCTTCGTCCACACGTCGCATTGCCTGCTCTCCAACCGATGCAAGCAGCTCACTCACGAGTTCCCAAACAATGTCGTCTTTTTTCGAAAAGTATTGGTACAGAGTGGACGTGCGGATACCGCTGGCGGAGGTGATGTCTGCCATGCTGACGCGATCAATCCCGTGTTCATCGAACAGGACCTCGGCGGCATCAAGGATCCTCTGCCGTTGACGTTCGCGATGAGCGTGATACCCGCTCGGAGCTGGACTAGAAACCATTCGGGCCACGAGTTTTACAAGCCATAATGACAGTTCGATTTCGAACGACCAATACGGATTATGGTAAGACGTTATGTGTGGGGTTGTCAACCGCCCCTCTGGGAATAAGCAGTCGTGGATTGCTTGAAGACGGGATGAACTCTCTTCCGCGCACAGATTCCGGATCGCCGAATACCCGGAAACATATGATTGCGACTGGGTAGTCCGGAAGGGTAGAGTAGAACGCAATAGCGTCGGTCTCGGCGTGTTCCAGAATTGAGGTTTGGTAGCATCGACCCCGCATGACAGATGGGCTCAGCCGGATGTACGCGGGTCGATTGAGGGGTGCTTACGACTGTTTGGATCGCGTTGTCTTGAACGGGTATTTTCGATTTGCCCAGAATCCGGATTAACGAACGCTGGCCATCCAGTATTGATGTGCTTACAACCAGAGTAGATACGAATGATGCCGGAAGGCATGCAATTCGAGACTGATGAGTACCCGATAAATGGCACTCCATGAACCAGCCGCTCGCTATACTGGGCATTCAGAATACGTTCACTTTCTGCCAGTCACCGGCTCTCGTGCGGGCCGCGATGCTGAGGTTTGCCCTGCGGTTTGCAATGCCTCTTACTCCCGGGACAAACGCATTTAAACGTATACTAAATGCAGTGTCAGCAATTTTGCTGCTAGCCGTCCAGCTGTCGATCTAGGTTCGATTGCTTGCTCCCTCACCTAACCTGGCCTCCAAGCCGACTTGGTTGTAACCGTTGCCTGAAAGGGACCTCTATGTCACACCGAAGCGGCGATCGAGCCAGAGCCGATAAACAGGCAAGAAAACGTCGTGTACGTCGCAACCTTCTGAGGCCTCTGAGCAAGGCCATCAATGCTGTTAAGCCCAAGGTTGTTTCCCCGCCCGAAGAATCACCGGTAGAATCATAAACTCTCACTTGAGCCAAATGGTGGAGCGACCCCAGGGTTCGCCAAGGGCAGGCCTCGACTTCGAGGCAAAAACTGAAATGGCAAAACCGGCCATCACTTACGAGCAGGACACACGAAATGAACTTTACTTACCAGGGCTTTACGCAAAATAACGGGAACCGGTGCTTCACGTTTTGGAGCACAAGAACTGAAAGCCATCCAATCAGGAGTTATTTGATCGAGGTCGATCTGATGCTCTTATCTCGGCTCAGAGTGTCCGTACAGGACGGACCTATGTTTTGTCTCGGAATGCTCAACGCGGCCTCTGCCGTTGGATTGGAGTCTCTCGAGAGACTTCACAGCTACCAGCTCCTTGAGGAGGATTTTCGCCCGTTATTGGTGGAACGCGAGAAAGTGGCTGCACAGAAGGCTTCGAGAAGGTCCCTGAGGAAGCCTTTTGTAAAGCACTCTCCTCAGTCAAACGTCGTTCTGGGGCCGAGTTTCCCGACGCGCTCACCTTTGGTTTGAAAAGATCGACCGACAGCAGACTTGAATTAGCAACGTTCTACGCAGCCATATAGCCATCCCCAATGGTCTTGAACTTCTCGATGCCATGGCGTGGCGGCGATATTGAACCGGGTGGACAAGCCGTTGAGAAACAGGATGATCTCGGTCGGTTCGTGGGTTGCTGGGAGGCTGGTGAAGCCCACAATGTTGGCGAACAGCACCGTGGCCTGGGCATAGCTGTCCTCTGCTGTGATCTTTCCTTTCGCGCTATCCTGCTTTCTGCTATGCCCATTTCTGCGTACAGCTTCTTCCACGTATATAAGCTCGCTCCACTGATCCCCATCGTCCGGCCAAATGTCGGCCGCTCGTTCGCCGCCCTTTGCTCGACTCCTCCCGTCCGCGCAGAGGTTTGAGATATTCTTTGCCCCAGGAGGTGGTAAATGGTAGCGGTCCGTAAAGGTATGTACTTCGGTGCGGCGCTCGCATTCGCCGGTTCTCTCTTTGCTGCCGATCCATTCGTAGGTAGATGGAGGCTAGACCTCGCTGAGACCACGACAACTCCCCAGAATCCGTCGGCACCACGACCCAAGGAAGTAACTCTTGTTGCAAAGGATCAAGGCGAGTATCGAGAGATAACGGTTCACGGACTGAACGCTGATGGTTCACCCATCAAAGGCGGATTCACAATACCGAGAAACGGAGGCCCCGGGAAAGTGGAGGACGACAGTGACTCGTATGATGGAATCACCCTGAAGTTTATTAGTCCGACGGTTCATGACCTTATTTACACCAAGGGCGACAGGGGCGTAGCAACTCGTCACGTCGTCCTGTCGCAAGACGGAAAGATCATGACCACAACGTATAAAGGTGCAGGGCCTGAAGGCCATCCAATCACAAGGATAGAGGTTTGGCGCAAGCTGTAAGAGAAGTTTGCTTGCCTTCCAATTGCCGTTCATTCTCGTGAGTGGATGTCATAATGTTGCATCGCGCCATGGCGAGTGCACCCTAGAACGCGACGCGAACCGCGGGAAACTTTTGAGACTGAGGACATGAGCCCGCTGAAAGAAGGAAAATGTTTGTGCCCAATCTTTACACCTTAAAGGACCGAGGCAAACAGTATGGGTTGCACAAATTTCAGGACGGGATTGTGATGCTCGCCATACAACATGAATGCGGCGACTGGATTACGCTATCGCGGCCTACAGAGGCCGAAGTAAAGTATTTTGAGCAGTACGGAGACAAGGTAGACAAACCACAACGAAAGGTTGAGCCAGGCTAGCTCACTTGCCTCTGGCTTGAGCGTTCTCATTGAGAAGCGTGGCGTGAGCTTCGTGTCGGTCACGCAGGACTTCGACACCAGCAGCTCGATGGGCCGGCTCACGCTAAATATACTGCTCTCATTTGCGCAGTTTGAACCTCGAGAACCGCACCGCCAGATTCGAGCTGGTAGCTACCGAACTGATCCCTCGCGAAACAGCAGGCACGTCTGTTAGCATCTGCGTGATGCCAGCTGCAGACCCCTTCCTGAGCGTTTCTATCGAAGAGGCCATCAAAAAGTTGAAAAGTCGCTTCCCCAAGGCTGTCACGCAGGGGGATCCCTCAAACAGATCTTTTTTTATCGAGTTACCTCTCAAAACCGGTGGGACATTTAAAGCGATGCTGAGTTGGCAACAGGTGAAGTATCTGGCCTGTACTGAGCTCACAGGCGATGACTTGAAGGATCGAAAGCTGCCAGACGATTGGCCGGTGACGAGCGCGTCCCAAGCTTAGTTGAAGGTCGGGCGGTGAGTCATGTTACACCACCTTCTCCAAGAGGGCGTTGGAGTTTTCTTTTCTTACGAGGACAACTGTCCCTCCAAAATATTCCGATTGACCTGCAATCATTGGAAGTTGATTGACTTTCACCTTCTCTTTTGGGAGGCGCAGCAGCGCCTGTTTGCAGTGCTGGACGTCCTTACCTCGATGTTCAAGACCTCGGCCCAGCTACGGCTGGAAAACCTCGCCTTCAATTCTAATTGTTTTTAGGCACAGTACCCGGATAAGAAGATTCAAACTCTGTCATACATATGTTCCGGCAGGCCCGGACTCAACGGGCTGTCCATGCGCAACAACGTTGTGAAGATGGCCAAGCTGAAGCACGACTTGCATGCCGCGCCCGCCTACACGTACTACTTCACATGGCAGACGCCCATTCTCGATGGCGTGCCCGGGGCGTGGCATACTGCCGAACTGCAATTCTGCTTCGACAACACGAAGCGCTGCGAACAAGGAACCGGCAATACACCCGAAGCCCAGATACTTGCGAAGAAGATGGCTTCTTCCTAGGCGCCATTCGCGGCGAGTGGCAACCCCAGCATACCTGGCATCCGCTGGGAACCGACCGACTCCGAAACGAACACGACCATGCTCTGGGACAAGGATTGCCGAATGGTGAATGACACAGAGGGAGAAGCGCGGAAGATTATCTTGAGCTGATCATTGCTGATCAGCTAATTGCTTCGGCCCTTACCCGGCCGGTCAAACTCCACCGTTGCCCTCACAGGCGATTTATGCCCGCCTTGAGGTCCGATCAACGAGCGCGTTGAGACCCGGGCGTGTAGGCAAGTCTTTCCGCAACCCGGTTCGTTATCCGTGGTATATCGCCCGAAGGGCAGATGCCCCGTTCGCTCGGTGGAACTCGATCACGCCATTCACGGAACGGGCACTTCGACCTGTGCCACCAGTCGGCGGAGCTCGCGGACACTCGCAGCTACCGCGGCATACTCGTCACCTTCGTAATCAGGATGTAGAAAGTCGGTTTCGGCGGCGAGTAACCCATCGAAACCAGCGCGCCTTAATCTCTCTATCAACTTGACGTTGTCCACCACGCCTTCACCGACTGGAACACTGGAGAAGAAATACCACTCGTTTACTGGCACGCCTCGCTGAACTTTTAGATCTTTTACGTGGGTTGCATACGTATGCGGCGCCAGTACGTCCATGGCCTGCACGGGATCGTCAAGTAAACGGACGAAGTTGCCAGTATCGAAGTTAATTCCGAGAAATGGTGAGTCAACGGATTCCAGCAGAGAGAGCATCTCCTGACCGTTGAAATCAATATGATTTTCGACCGCCATGCGGATACCGAAGTCCTCCGCTACTTTCACCGCCTTGCGGAACATCTGAGTAAGCCGCTCCAATTGTGGAGTGTGCGGCTCGTTCCTAAAACGTAGGCTACTGCCGACCACCCGCATTACCTTCGCCCCAATGGCGTTTGCGTGATCGAAACTCCGAATCATCTCATCGTAGGCAGCTTCGTTGGTACCACCTTCCAGACCGTCCGGGTGTCCCCAGGCGTAAACGCGATCCAAGCCCTTGCTATCCAACATAGAACGGACGTCGGCCAAGTATGAAGACTCAACGCTCGGGAAAAAGCACGATTCCAGTGAAACGCCGTCCACGTCCAGCGCTCGCGCAAGTTCGATGAATCCCTCTAGGGTCATGCTCCGTTCTGGAGACTGCTGTTGAGGATAAACTTCGCCGAAAAAACGATGGAAGCAATAGCTGTCGATGCCCACTTTCATGAGCTACGAGGCTATCACCCGCACGGCATACATTAGAACAAACTCGCCCCCAATCCGGAATCTAAACGATAGGCCGTTAGGGATGTTCTATGCGGAAATGAGTTCAGTTGGCCGGTTTCAGCGGAGGTCATCGCAGGCCAAAATTGCTGGCAGTATTGAGCGAACGATACGGCCGTAAAGGCGCTGATTAAGGGCATGATGATGGCGTAGCCCCAAAGCGAAGGAAAGCTCAGAAACGTCGCCAACTCTCGGCCCCGAAGGCCTCGCCCAAGTAGAGATACGCTCCACCGCTTCCGGGAAAGGATGTGCCGAGTTCCGCCCAAACAAGCCCGTCGACCATCGCAATTTCCATGCCAAGCAGTCATTCCAGCATCGCTTGAGGTCCGCCCATCGCAGAGAGGACGAAGGGGAAGGGTCACAAAAATGGCCGACCCGACCATCGTGACCATGTTTAACGCGGTTGCGTCTTTAATCCTAAGTGTGCGACTCAGAGGAGCCTGCGTCTGCATAAGCCGTCATTCTGGCACGAGCGGATCGCCAGGATGCGGGAATAGCATTCGTAGCAAAAAGTGCCGCCTGTGCGGTGGTGAGAATCACGCTCGAGATGAGACGGATGCGAACGACCGCGTGTACTCGACGGGATGCGACACCCTCGTGGAAATTCTTGGCCTTCTGTCCGTGTCCAGTATTCCGGTATCGCTTACAGGAGCATTTCGGCTCAAGGACCTGGTACCCGAAAACGTCTTCGCTCTCGCAGCAAACGAATCGAAACACCCTCCTTGTATCGCCTCGGACCTTAGGCATGAACCGTAAACACGATCATCGATCGTGATCGATCTCTACCCTCGCCGGCGCCACCGACAAAGTATCTCGTCAGGATAACGGAAGGTCCGAAATTGAAGCCGGAGTACGAATGAGTGGTCAGGAAGTGTCACGTAATCAGCCTCAGGCTCGAGTTGCTTCTCAGATCCTCACTTGGCCATGACCGGAGATCTACCTGTTTGGACACATCTCGGCGACAGCATGTGCTAAGCCGGCACCGCAGTTTCGGGCCCTGGGTTGGCAAAGCCGTCTGGCCTCTACTCATACCCACTCAACGCCTAGCGAGTCGGAAGTATTTTCCGAGTTAATTGGTACGATGGCCCGAACCCGTTATGCGCCTCTGGCTCATTGTTCCGCTTGCTGCGGCGGCCTTTGCTCAAGATCCGCGCAAATCTTCAAAACGACGTGCGCCGGTTGTCACGGTCTAGACAGCATGGGCGGCGAACACGCTCCGGCTATGAACCTCGATCGCCCGGACGCCGAGGTTCTGCAATTGATTCGAAACGGGATTCCGTCTTCCGGCATGCCGGCTTTCGGCAAAAAACTAACCTCTGAGCAAATCCAAAATCTGATTACCTATGTGCGCCAATTGCAGCCGATAGAGACGGGGCTCGCAGTTGAGGCGAAACTTCCCTTCGACCTACGGCCCTCCGAGGGAAGCTGGCCGTCCTACAACGGAGACTACACGGGCCGCCGGTATGCAAGCCTGAAGCAAATCACTCCCGAGAATATTTCAGCCTTGCGAGCTCAATGGGTTTTCCATTCGCCCAATTCCAATCGCCTCGAAGTCACGCCGCTCGTAGTGAACGGAACCATGTTGGTGACCTCCGCCAACGACGCATTCGCCTTGGACGCTCGCACGGGTCGCGAACTCTGGCATTACAAGCGCCCGATCAGCGAAGGCTTGATCGACGACGCCTCCGCTCACCACAGCCGCGGCGCTGCGATCTGGGGCTCCCGGCTCTATATCGAAACTGACAATGCCCATCTGCTCTGTCTCGACGCGCAATCGGGCAAATTGTTATGGGACGCGCCCTATGCCGAGGGAAACAAAAATTACGGTGCAACCAGCGTTCCGCTCGTAGTGAAAGACAAAGTGCTCGTCGAAACCTCCGGAGGCGACGACGGGGTACGCGGTTTCCTTGCCGCATTCGACGCCGCGACGGGCAAAGAAGCGTGGCGCTTCTGGACCATTCCAGGACCGGGCGAGTTCGGCTCATCCGGTTGGCCCGGAGACATGTATCTGCGCGGCGGCGGTACAACTTGGATGCCGGGCACGTACGATCCCGATTTGAACACGATCTATTGGACCACCGGCAATCCAACGCCTGATTTCGATGGCGCTCCGCGCCCCGGCGCCGATCTTTACACCGATTGCGTGCTCGCTCTCGATCCCGACACGGGCAAGCTCAAATGGTATTTCCAGTTCACACCACATGACCTCTACGACTACGACGCAACCCAAACGCCTGTGCTCATCGACACGCCTCGCAAGTTGCTGGTCCAGGCCAATCGCAACGGGTTTGTCTACGTTTTAGACCGTACGAACGGCACCTTCCTAAGCGCCACACCCTTCGTCAGGAAGTTGAACTGGGCAAGCGGCATCGATAAACAAGGCCGCCCGATTCGAACCAGTGTGATGCCCTCGAAAGAAGGAACGATTGTTTGTCCCGATATGACCGGTGCGACTAATTGGTTTTCGCCTTCCTATAATCCAAACACGCGATTGCTCTACTTCATGGCGCTTGAGAACTGCCAGAAGTACTTTCTCGAGCCACAGGAATTCGTGGAAGGGAGAGCTTTCTACGCAACCGGAGC
>Ga0308175_100003593_pt1 | contig 10766 bp, 7 predicted proteins | sample PhyCR1_3_FD_203893 | JGI IMG/M metagenome (GOLD analysis project Ga0308175, IMG submission 203893) | Soil microbial communities from UC Gill Tract Community Farm, Albany, California, United States - DLSLS.C.R1 | ecosystem: Environmental > Terrestrial > Soil > Agricultural land | place: USA...
AACGTCCATCCGCCCCGCCGCACCGACGCGGTCCAGCAACTCTTCGGCGACCCGCCCGATCAGCGGCGCCATCGCCGCGACCGCCCGCGGCGTGAACGCCTTGTTCACCAGCGCCCGCAGCCGCGTGTGTGCCGGCGGATCGAGCTGGAGCATCCACTTGCTGTAGGTATCCGCCAGCTCATCCGCCTCGCCGCCGCGCACGAAGAACTGTTGATAACGGTCCCAGTGCGCGACGGCGGCGCTCAACCCCTCATCCTGCAACGCCGCCATCACCTCGGCATAACCCGTCACCACCCACACCCCTACCGCCTCGCTCCAGTGCACGGGCTCGGCCTCGCGCAGCCGCCGTACGAACGGGCGCGGGTCCTGGACGTATTGCGGCAGGAGCGGATTGAACTGTGCTTTCGACTCCGCCCCCACGCCGGTGGCCTTCGCGATCATGACCTGGCCCCCACCGCCGCCGCGCCGGCCGTCGAAGCATCGAGATACTCTGCCAGTTCCGCCACGCTCGGGTAGTCCCAGAACAACGTCGCCGGAAGGTCCAGCCCCAGGGCCTCGGAGATTTCCCCCGCCAACCCCACGGCCACGGCCGAACTCAACCCGTAACGCACCAGCGGCTGCGCGGGGTCGATTGCCCCGGCGACCACTCCCAGCCGCTCGGCCACCTTCTTCATCAGCCAGTCGCGCCTGTCCCCCACTTGCTCCGGCGCGCACGCCGCCGAACACGTCGGCGTGTTCTCCCGCTCGACCTGCCGCTGATTTTCCCACGAGGCCAGCGCGTCCAGCTCTCCACGCAGGAACAGCTCGCAGCACAGCCGCCGCTGCGCCTTGCCGCTGGGCGTCTGGGGCAGTCCGCCCGGCGGCAACAGCACCACCGCGGACAGCTCGATCCCGTGCTCCTCCGCGACGGCGGAACAAACCGCGTCAACAATCGGCTGCGGGTCGCATTGGCGGCTGGTCCGCTGCACTTCGCACGCAATCGCCGCGCGCTCCCGGCCGTCCCGCTCGTAGGAGAACGCCGCGGAACACCCCGGCCGCAGCGCGGGGTGCGACGCCTCGGCGGTGCGCTCCACGTCCTGCGGGACGTGCTTCACGCCGCGGAGGACGATCAGTTCCTTCAGCCGCCCGGTGATGAAAAGCTCCCCCTCGGCGAGGAACCCCAGGTCGCCGGTGCGGAGGTAGGTTCTGTATGGGTCGCCGGCGAGCGTTGCGTCGAAAGCGCTTTCGCCGCCGCCCCAATAGCCCCGCGCGACCGAACCGCCGCGCAACCAGACCTCACCGATGGTGTTGTCGGCGGACGGCCTTCGCGAGTGCGGATCGACGACGATCACCTCGATGCCGCCGCGGGACGTCCCGCAGGAAACCGCCGGCCTCCCCGCCGCCGCCCCGATCCGGCCGGCCTTGCCGCGCTCGGCGCCGCTGACCATCAGGGTCGCCTCGGCCAGCCCGTAGCACGGGTGAAACGCCGAGCGTCGGAAGCCGTACGGCTCGAACTTGGCCGCAAAGGCGTCCATCGTCTCGGCGCGGATCATTTCCGCGCCGCTGGCGGCCAGGCGCCAACTGTCCAGCGCCAGTCCTTCGCACTCGCCCGCCGTCACCGCCCGGGCGCATAGCGCGTATGCGAAGTCGGGCGCGCCGGTGGTGCTGCCGCGGTAGTCGCTGAACGCCCGCAGCCAACGCGCCGGCCGGGTGAGGAACGACTGCGGGCTCATCAGGACCTGGTGATACCCCGCGTACAACGGCTGCAGAATCCCGCCGATCAGGCCCATGTCGTGGTACGGCGGCAGCCACAGCACGCCGACGCTCTCGGCCGTGTGGCCGAAGTTCGTTCGGATCGCCTCCGAGTTGTCCAGCAGGTTCGCGTGGGTCAGCACGACGCCGCGCGGCGCCCGCGTCGAGCCGGAGGTGTATTGCAGGAAGGCGACCGATTCGCCCTTCACGCTCGGGTCCTTCCACGATTCGGCCGATTCGTCCGCGATCTCATCGACGCAGACGACCTCGATCGACGCGCCGACCGACACCGCCCAATTCCCTGCCGACGTCGCCTGCGCCCGCGTCGTCAGGACCGCTCGAGGCGCGCAATCCGCCACGATCCCCGCCGCCCGCTGTCCGGCCCGGTCGCGCCGGCCGCCCCTCGGGGGCTGCGTCGGCACCGCGATCACACCCGCACACATACATCCGAGCAGCGCCGCGATAAAGTCCAGCCCCGGCGGGCACGTCACCAGCACCCGGTCGCCCGCCGCGTAGCGCCCCTGAAGCGCCGCGGCAATCGCCAGCGACCGCCGCTCCAGTTCCCCGTACGTCCACACCCGCGCGCCCTCCCCGTCGTCGGCGAGAAAGCGGAACGCCGGTCGCCCGCCATCGCCCTGCGCCCGCGCGCGTAACAACCGCACCCAGTCCTTTGGATATTCCAAGCTGCTCACAAATCTGAGAATCGGCACAAGATGCGCGCGTCATTGGTGAATTTGCCGACCGCGACATGAACTGGCCGTCACGCGCAATTATCGGACGCCGCGAGCCGGCGACGACGAAGCCTCTTTCAGAATCCGTGACACGCGTTGTGACGCGGCTCCCCGCCTCATACCATCGCCACGATGTCCACCCCCACTTTCCAGGACTTCCTCGCCCTGCTCGACAAGCAAGGCGAGCTCGCCCGCGTCCGCGCCACCGTCTCGCCGGTCCTGGAAATTTCCGAAATCGCCGACCGCCAATCCAAGTCGCCGGCGCCCCACGGGCACAAGGAGCTGGACCGCAACCCATCGTCGAACCTCGGCGGCCGCGCGCTGCTGTTCGAATCCGTCCAGGGCTCCGACATCCCCGTCGCCATCAACACCTTCGGCTCCTACCACCGCGTCAACCTCGCCCTCGGGACCGATAACCTCGAATCACTGGCCGCCCGCGTCCAGCAGCTCGTGAAGCCCGAAATCCCGACCACGCTCCTGGAGAAAATGAAAAAACTCCCCGACCTCCTGAAGCTCGGCACCTTCCCACCCAAGTCCGCCCGCACCGGCATCTGCCAGCAAGTCATCCACGAAGGCGACGCCGCCGACCTCACCAAACTCCCCCTCATCCAGTGCTGGCCCCTCGACGGCGACCTGACATCCGGACAAGTGTACGACCCAGCCGCGGCTCAACGAGCCGCCGACCAGCACCCCGGAACAGGCCGCTACATCACCTTCGCAGGAATCCACACCAAAAACCCCGAAACCGGCGACCGCAACATCGGCATGTACCGCGTGCAGCTCTTCGGATCGCGCCTCGCCGCCATGCACTGGCACATGCACCACGACGGCGCCCGCCACTTCCGCCTCTACCAGCGCCGCAACGAGAAAATGCCCCTGGCCATCGTCCTCGGCGGCGAGAGCGTCCTCCCCTACGCCGCCACCGCCCCCCTGCCGCCCGGCATCGAAGAGCTCCTCTTCGCCGGCTTCCTCAACAACGGCGGCATCGAGCTGGTCAAGTGCCGCACGATCGACCTCGAAGTCCCCGCCAACGCCGAGATCGTCATCGAAGGCTACGTCGATCCCCACGAGAAGCTCATGGAAGGCCCCTTCGGCGACCACACGGGATTCTACTCCCTGGCCGACGAGTACCCCGCCTTCCACGTCACCGCGATCACGCACCGCAAAAACCCCGTGTACCCCACGACGATCGTCGGCAAGCCGCCGATGGAAGACTACTTCCTCGGCAAGGCCACCGAGCGCGTCTTCCTCCCCCTGCTGCGCATGCTCATCCCCGACGTCCTCGACTACTCCCTGCCGATGGCCGGCGCCTTCCACAACTGTGCGTTCGTGAAGATCAAAAAGGAATACCCCTTCCAGGCCCGCCGCGTGATGCATGCGATCTGGGGCGCAGGCCAGATGGCCTTCACCAAGTTCATCGTCGTGGTGGACGAGCACGTGAACCTCCACGACCAGGAGGACGTCCTCTTCCACCTGTTCTCGAACTGCGACCCCGCCCGCGACACGGAGATCGTCCACGGCCCGGTGGACATCCTCGACCACGCCTCCCCCGACACCGGCGCCGGCAGCAAAATCGGCTTCGACGCCACCGTGAAGCTCCCGGCCGAGGGCAAGGTGCGCCCGTGGCCGAAGGAGCTGGAGATGGACCAGAAGACCAGGGACCTGGTTACACGGCGGTGGAAGGAATATGGGTTCTGACGAGGGCTGCCCGACCCGCCGTCGTGCTAGACTATGCGCCCATGGATCGCCGCACCTTCATCCGCTCGACGCTGGGCGCGGCCTTGGCCGCGTCGCTCCCCGCCGCCGGGCCACGCCGCGCGCCGCGCATCCTCCTCCGCAACGCGTGGCAAAGCATCAACATCGGTGACATCGCACACCCGCTGGGCATGCTCGCAATGCTGGAGAAGTTCGTCCCCGCCGCCGAGGTCCACCTGTGGCCGAGCAACGTCGAGAACGGGGCCGCCGAGCTGCTGACGAAGCGCTTCCCCAGGCTCGCGATCCTCAGCGGCAAGGCGGCCATCGAAGCGGCGATCAAAGAGTGCGACTTCTTCCTCCACGGCTCCAGCTCCGGGTTCGCGGCGCAAGCGGACGTCGCGCGCTGGCGCAAAGAGACCGGCAAACCCTACGGCGTCTTCGGCATCTCCTTCCTCGACCCCAAGCCGGCCGCCGTTGAGCTGCTCAGCGCTGCCAGGTTCGCCTACTTCCGCGATTCCGTTTCCCTCAAGCTTGCCAAAGACAGCGGCTGCACCTGCCCTGTGACGGCGTTCGGGCCCGATTCGGCCTTCGGGACTGACGCGCGCAACGACGCCGCCGCCGCGGCGTTCCTCTCCGCCAATGGCTTGGAGGAGGGCAAGTTCGTTTGCTGCATCCCGCGCTACCGCTGGACGCCGTTCTGGACCGTAAAGAACGGCCGACCGTTTGACGAGGCCAAGCACAAGCGAAACGAGGAGATGAAGGAACACGACCACGCGCCGCTCCGCGCCGCGATTGCCGCCGTAGTTCGCGAGGCAGGCATGAAGGTCCTGGTCTGCTGCGAGGACGTGACGCAGATCAAGCTCGGGAAGGAAGTGCTCGTCGATCCCCTTCCGGCGGACGTGAAAGCGAACGTCGTTTGGCGCGACCGCTTCTGGCTGACCGACGAGGCGATGAGCACGTATGCTCGCTCGGCCGGCCTGTTCGGCAACGAAATGCACAGCCCGATCCTGTGCATCGCCGCCGGCGTCCCCGCCGTCGTCTGCCGTTTCCCCGAGCAGACCACCAAGGGCTTCATGTGGCGGGACATCGGCCTCGGCGAGTGGCTGTTCAACCTCGACGACGAGGCGGAGGTCGCGCGCATCGTCCCGACGGTGCTGTCGATCGCCGGGAACCCGGCCGCCGCCAGAGATAAAGCCGCCAAGGCCAGGGACCTGGTGCGCCGGCTCGAGCGAGAGCAGATGGTTGTGCTGAAGGAAAATCTGCCGGCATAGCCGGCTCGCGAACATGAAATGCGACGTCTGCCACCTCACCGCGACCGTTCACTACACGCTCGTCGAGCATAACCACGCGTCCGAATCGCATCTGTGCGAGCTGTGCGCGTCGCGCAACCTCGCAATCGCCGAAGCGCGCAAGCATGCGCAACGGCTCGCCCCCAAGCCGCCTCCGCCGCCGCTGGCCAAGACCGCCCCCAAATCCCCCGCCATTCCGCTCCCGTACCAGACGCGTGTTTCGAAACCGCCCTCGCCCCCCGAGGCGCGCTGGTTCGCTACCGGCCCCGGCCGCCTCCGCTGCGCCGCCTGCAATGCCGAGCTGACCGACAGCACGCACACGCTCGAACGCCGCACAAAGTGCTGTCCCGCGTGTCAAACACCGTGCCTGCTTTTCACCTGGAACGACACCTACGTCCAGATCGTTCCCGGCAGCGCACCGCCGGCCGTACAGGAGTTCGTCGCCTTCCTCCAAAGTCTCCCCGACGACGAAGCATTCCTCATCCTCCTGTCCTATCTGAAGGAGCTGCTGGCGGACTTACCCGAGTTCTGAATGTCATCCAGATCACCGGGGCCATTTCTTTCATAACAATCGGTGACAACTCAACTTCGCCACCGCGGTTTTGTTTGACCCGGCCCCACCGACTTCGTAAGCTAAGAATCTGACAAGCGGCCGCACCCCGCCATAGGGACTGACGTACCGCAGAAGGTCGGGAACACATCGCCCATCGCACGCGCAGAGCGAGCATCGACATCCAAGGTAGTCCACGTAAACGCCGGGAGCGCCATGCCGTCAAGTTCGTCCATCTCCTGCCCGTATTGCCTGCACGCGATGGAACTCAAGGGCGCCAAGCCCGGCCGCTTCACCCCCAAGTGCCCGCAGTGCAAGCGCGCGTTCCTGCTGGCGATCCCCGACGACCCCGCCCGCGCGCCCGTCATTACCGCCTTTGAATCCCAGCTCCGCGCGAAGGAACCCGTCGAGACGCGAGCCGCGGCCCCCGCCGAAACCGCCCCGCCGCAGAAGCAGACCAAACCCCGCTCCAACGGCGACGACGAGCTGCCGGCCGCCATTGCCGCGGCGCTCGCGTTGGACGATCAGACGATCGCCGCGCCACCCACCGGCCCCCGCCCGCAACTGACCAAGCCCGCCGCCCCGCGCATGCCGCCGGTCGGCGCGGTCTTCGTCAACGCACCCGAAGACTCCCCCGGCCTCGGCGACCTCGACGCCACCATCGAAGCGCATCTCGCCCGGGCCTCCGCGAACGGTGACGGCAACGGCGATCACGCGTCCTCCGCCCCCACCCTCGCCGCCCCCGCCGACGACCCCGACGCTACCGCCGAAGCGCCCCCCCCGCGGGAGCACGGCGTGGACGATTTCCAACCCCCCGCCCCCAAGCGCGGCGTCAACGTCGCCGAGAGCATGCAGCGCATGCTCGGCGGCTACCAGATCATGCAGAAGCTCGGCGAAGGCGGCATGGGCTCGGTCTTCCTCGCCCGCCAGCTCTCGCTGGATCGCCCCGTCGCCGTCAAAGTCCTCAAGCCCCAGCTCGCCAAAGACCCGCACTTCCTCGCCCGCTTCACGCGCGAGGCCTACGCCGCCGCCCAGCTCGTCCACCACAACGTGGTCCAGATCCACGACATCGGGGCCGAGGACGAGACGCACTACTTCTCGATGGAATTCGTCCGCGGCCAGTCCCTCAACGACCTTCTCAAGCGCGACGGCAAGCTCGACCCCGAGGTCGCGGTGGGCTTCGTCCTCCAGGCCGCCCGCGGGCTCAAATTCGCCCACGACCACGGCATGATCCACCGCGACGTCAAGCCCGACAACCTGCTGATCAACGAGGAAGGCATCATTAAAGTCGCCGACCTCGGCCTGGTCAAAACCGCCGGGTTTGATCAGACGCAGCCCGCCCCGGCCCCCGCGGCCGCCCCGACCCAGGCCGCGGCGTCTAGGGCCCAGCAGGCGGCCGCTTCGTCCGCGACCGATACGCACACCCAGGTGAAGGTGGCGATGGGCACGCCGTCCTACATGCCCCCCGAGCAGGCCGCCGACGCCGCCAACGTGGACGCCCGCGCCGACATCTACTCCCTCGGCTGCACCCTCTACGCCTTGCTGGTTGGCTACCCGCCTTTCCAGGCCGCCAGCGTCGCGGAGATGATCCGCAAGCATAAGCAGCAGGCCCCACCCACCCCCGACGTTCTCAACCCGCGCGTCCCGCCGCAGCTCTCGGCCATCGTCCTGAAAATGCTGGCCAAGACCCCCGACGAGCGCTACCGCAACCTCGCCGAGGTGATCCACGCGCTGGAGGAATTCCTCGGCATCTCCACCGCCGCCGCCTTCTCCCCGCGCGAGGAATCGGTCCAGGAGCTGGAAACCAACGCCGCCGCCTTCAACTCCGTCGGCTTGGCCAAAGCCAAGCCCCTGCTGATTTCCCTCTTCTTCCTCCTGTGCGCGATCGGCGCCGGCGCCTTCGCTTTCGTCCCCGGCTACGGTCTCCAGGCCGTCGCCACCCTCGCCTTCGCCGCCTTCACCTCCGCCTGGTACTTCGTGATCAGCGGCATCGGCGACAAGGCCTACCTCTTCCGCCGCGTGCGCTCCGCCGCCTGGAACAGCACCTGGCGCGACTGGATTGATTGGGTCATCGCCGCCGGCTTGCTCGTCGCCACCCTCGTCGTCTTCAACTCGCTGTTACCGTGGCTCATCGCCTTCGGCGGCGCCTTTATCGCCGCGTTCCTCTTCTACTTCTGCATCGACCGCACCATCGCCGACAAGCGAAAGAAGCCCCTGGAAAACGCCCACCAGCTCCTCACGCACATGCGGCTCCGCGGCCTGGAAGAAAACGCCATCCGCCACTTCGCCTACAAGTACGCCGGCCCCGCCGGCGAGGAGTTCTACGAAGCCCTCTTCGGCTACGAGGCCCTGCTCGCCGCCCGCAAGCACTGGTCCAAGGGCACGATGGAGGAAAAGCGCCGCAAATTCCGCCCCTGGCGCGACCCGGTCATCCGCCGCCTCGACAAGCGCCTGCGCATCATCCAGGAGCTGAAGGACCGCCGCATCCTCCAGGCCGTTCAGGAAAAAGCCCTCAAGGCCGACGGCCTGCTCGACATCAAGGCCCGCCAGCAGGCGCGCCGCATGGCCGAGGTCATGATCATGCAGGCCGCCGAGCTGCGCGACGAGGCCTCCGAAAAAGCCGCCGCCTTCGGCAAAGCCGCCCTGGGCACCGACCAGGAGCAGGCCGCCATTCCCCGCCAGAAACAAGCATTCCTCTTCACCAAGGAGGAGGAAGACGCCGCCTCCGACCGCGCCCGCCGCCGCCCGCACGTCCGCCACTCCTACCTCGAGCGCCGCTTCGGCGGCCCCCACGACATCCTCTTCGGCGACTCCATGCGCCTGGTCCTGGGCGCCCTGATGCTCATCGGCTTCCTCACCTGGTGCTACCAGAACAAGATGCTCGTCGGCCAGGAATTCGCCGAGCACCTCAAGCACAAGGTGGACCAGAAGTGGGACACCATCGCCAAGCCCTGGACCATCGACGGCCAAGGCGGACCCACCTCCGAATCACAAGGCCCCGACCGCAAAGACCCCCGCACCCAGTACTACGACCTGAAGATCAAAGGCGTACCCCCCGACGTCGCCCACGCCCTCTCCTCCTACAACGCCGCCGTCGCCGCCGTCATCCTCCTCCTCTCCGCCTGGTACCGCGGCGGCAAGATCGGCCTGCTCATCATCCCCATCGCCGCCCTCGCCCTGCTCGGCCACCACTTCATCCCCCCCTTCGGCCCCTACCCGCCGGAAACCGTGGCAATGGTGATCGGCGGGGCACTGGCCCTGCTGACATTCGTCTTCGTGGCGGAATCGGGATAGACGAGATGACCTCGGCGTGTCGGGGATGCCCTGGTATGGTAGAATCCTTCCAATGGCAACCCGGGCGAACATTCTCGAGCGCGTCATTGATCCCAAGCGCGGTAATCTCTCTGCCGACCTCGCCCGTTACATCCTCTCCCTCGGCTTCCCGCCCGCCGACCAGGCGCGGTACGCCGAGCTAGCGGCCAAGGCGCAGGAAGGCGCCCTCTCGGCCGACGAAAAAGCCGAGCTGGACGAGTTCCTTGACGTCAACGATTTTCTTTCCATCGTCCAATCCAAGGCCCGCACGTCACTCGCCAAGCACAACTCAGCGGCCTAGGGGCCCATGCGAAAGGCTCTCGAACGTGAAGTCCGCAGGCGGGCGCACGACCGGTGCGAGTATTGCCTCTTGCCGCAATATGCGTCACCGCTGACGTTCAACATTGACCACGTCATCGCCCGGCAGCACGGAGGCCGGACGGTTTTCCAAAACCTCGCCCTCTCCTGTGGTCGATGCAACAGCTCAAAAGGACCGAACGTCGCCGGTGTTGACCCACAAACCGGCGGCATCACGCGCCTTTTTAACCCACGGATTGATCGTTGGGCCGATCACTTTCGCTACGACGGAGCAGTTCTCGCGGGTTTAACGGACGTCAGAAGAACCACAGTTGCGGTCCTTTCCATCAATCAACGTTCCAGACTTTCCGTGCGACGCACATTGGTAGAGGAAGGTGTCTTCCCGCCGCTATGACGCCCTGTCCCCATCATCAAAGAGCCTGCCAGCCCAGTCTTATGTTACGCTACGACTCCCTCGACCGCTTCCGCGCCGCCTTCTTCGCCGCCGCCGACCGCCTCCCCGGCCCCTTGGTCCGCGCCGCCTCCTTCGCCGCCGCGGATTTCTCCGCGTGCGTCCGCCGCCGCGCGCTGCCCTTCGCCTGCTTCGCCAACGCCGACCGTGACGCCGCCCCGCCCCCCTCGCGCTTCAGCACCCCCTTCACCGCCTTCGACACCCGCGGCCGCCGCTTCGGCCGCCGCCTCCCCTGCCCCACCTCGTACGCCCGCTCCGCGCTCTTCCGCGACTTCTCCGAGACCCGCCCCTTCTTCGGCGGAGGCAGCTTCACCCCCGCCCGCCGCGCCTTCGACAACCCGATCGCGATCGCCTGCTTCGCCGACTTCGCCCCGTGCTTCCCCTCCCGAATGTGGTGAATCTCCTCCCGCACGAACTCCCCCGCCTGCGTGCTCGCCGCCTTCCCCTCCGCCTTGTCCCGCCGCGCGCGCTCAATCGTCTCTTTCTCCGGCATGGATCACCTCTCGCGTTAAGCCAACGCGCGATGATACGCCACAGCCCCGAATTCGCGCAGCGGCATTTTCTAACCCCTGTTGTACGCGAGTAGAAATGTCACCGCTTAGCTCAAGTAGAAGTGTCACCCATGTTGCCGGGTTAAACCGGCGGGATGGGAGAACTTCGGATGTCTGTAAAGGAACGGGACCGTCTGG
>Ga0308175_100003594_pt1 | contig 10762 bp, 19 predicted proteins | sample PhyCR1_3_FD_203893 | JGI IMG/M metagenome (GOLD analysis project Ga0308175, IMG submission 203893) | Soil microbial communities from UC Gill Tract Community Farm, Albany, California, United States - DLSLS.C.R1 | ecosystem: Environmental > Terrestrial > Soil > Agricultural land | place: USA...
CTCGTGTTCTCGCTCTTCCTGCCGGACTGGGCGGCTGCGTTGATCGTCGGCGCCGTCTTGGCCGCGGTCGCGTACGTGCTGGTCAGGCAGGGGAAGGAGCGGGTCGCCGACGCCGGCAAGCCGGTTCCTGAGCAAACAATCGAGACGGTGAAGGAGGACGTGGAATGGGCGAAGACCCGAGCGTCATCCGCGCGGAAATAGAGCAGACACGGGAGCGGGTCGGTGACGAGGTCGACGCGCTCAGCTACAAGACCGACGTCCCCGCGCGGACAGAGGACTACATCGACGACAAGAAGGAAGCGGTCAGGTCGAAGCTGACCGGCGCCAAGGACGCCGTGACCGGGCCGCTGCCCGACCGGCACGCAATCAACCGCGGCGCGGGTCACATGCGTGGCACGGCCGAGAGCAACCCACTAGGACTCGCTCTGGGTGGCTTGGCCGTCGGCTTCGTTGTTGGTACCTTGCTGCCGCAGACGCGGGTCGAGAACGAGCGGCTGGGCGAGATCTCGGACAGCACGATCGAGGCGGCAAAAGACAGCGCCTCGGAGGCGGTCGAGCGGGGCAAACAGGTCGCCCAGAAGGCGGTCGGCGCCGCCGTCGACACGGCCAAGGAATCGGGGCGCGAGCAGGGCGAGGAGCTGACCTCGACCCTGAAGGAGCGGACGCAGGAGCAGTCATCGAGCGTCTAGCTGCCAGGACATCGGGGGCGGCCGCCGGCGCGCGGCCGCCCGCCGATCTCGCGAAACGAGTTTCAGCCTCCGCGCGTTCTCCCAGCGGCAGCCACCGGATGATGCCGCGGAGGGTCTTCGCGTAGGAGTCGCGCCACTTGCCTGCGCCCATCGGGTTGCAGGTCGCGACTACGCCGGCACGTTCAAGCGCCTCCACGTCCTTCTCGCCTTCGACGATGTAGATCCTCTCGCCGGCGGCGACGGCCTCGTAAGTTTGGGGCACATAGGGCGAGGACAGGAAACGTCCGCGTGATCGTTGCTGCCTCTACCGTCGCCATAGTCGCCATCGCTGCGGTAGTCATCGTTGCGTTGGTCCTGTTGATGTACGTCCTGCCTCGTGGTGGTCGGGGACGACGTTCGAAGCTGTAGCCGGTTCGGCCTTGCTCTCACCGGCTGCAAGCTTCTGCGCTGGCGAGCGGGAGGCGCGTTAAGGATGCGCCTGTGTCCATCGGACGCGTAAAGGTCTGGCTGCCGTACGGCGGGACGCGGACCGTTCCGCTTCTCGAGGCGCCTCAGCAGGGGGCGGAGCTTGCTGCGCTAGGAATGCGCAGCGGATGGATTGTCCGCGATATGCGGGCGAACGCTGACTCTGATGTGCAGTACGACGTGTGGGTCGAACGCGGGGAAGAGAGACTCGCGAACTAGCAGTTGTCTGTTAGCCGCAGTCCCGCGCCTGTTGAGCCGGCACTCGTGTGGCGCATAGGTAGGCCGAGGGCCAGCGCGGATTTGGGCCGTTCCTATCTCGCGCGACGTAGCCAGCCGGGCGGCCGGCGGGGCTCCTCTCCCAGTGCCATGAGTGCTCGCACCCATTCTCGTTCTACTGTGATGCGGTCAGTGAGGAGCGTCATGCTTCCGTCTGGGTCGGGCTCGTCGCGCAGGTTCTCGATTACCTCGCTCATGGTGCTGATGGTGCGGGTGTAGGTCTCCAGCGCTTCGGGTTGCGCCATCGGGATCGACCTCCCTCGCATGTTAGGAATCCGTTAGCTTCGCCTCGCCGGGGAGGCGCAGATGCAAACCCCCACCCGGACTCGTTTCCCGCTCTTTGCGGACAAGCCGCTACGCGAGGTGAAAACGAAGAAGAGGCGGCGGGCGAGCTACGACGCGCGGTTCGGACCCTCGTCGTTAGCCCGATGATCGATGGCTCAACTCGATGCGCTTGGTGACGGTCGTCGTCGTCGTTGTTCTGGCCGTTCGAGGCGGCGCAAGCTCGGCAGTCCTGCGAGTGCAGCGAGCATCGGCAGCCAGAGGTTGATGCCGCGGTAGGCGACGACTGCGAGTATGGCGGGGGCGAGTGCGATCGTGACCCAGCCCAAGGCGAAGGGAAGAAGTGCCTCGACGACGCCGGCACCGCCGAGTGGTAGGGCTCTTCGGGTGAGCGCGTAGCCGGTGGCGTAGCCAAGGATCAGCTGCGGGATGGGCGGAGTCGAGGCCTGGAAGGCGTGCAGGGTTGCCCATAGGCAGGAAATGTCGCCGACCCAGTAGAGCCCGATGCCGACGAAGGCAAGCCAGTGCCGGCGCGGGGTGCGGGCCATGCAGAGCACGAGCTCAAGTGCCCGTAGGGCATGGCCGAGGCGTCGGCGGATCCGGCTGCGGCCCTCTATCTGATGCCGGAACCTCAGCGCCGTTAGTGCAAGCGCAGCCCCGACCGGAAGCGCGATCAACCAGGGCAGCGTCAGACTCTTGCCGACAGGCAGGCCGCGAAGAAGCACAAGGGAGGCCGCAACGACCGCCGCCGGGGCCAGCAGCGCGTACTCCAATGCACCCAACCCCAGCACCCGGCGCTGTACTTCACGTTCCGGCATCCCCGCGCGCCGCAGCGCCGCACGGTCGAGAGCAAACCCGCCCTGTTGCAGGAACACACCGAACCCGGTCGCGACCAAGGCGGCCGCCTTCGGCACATCCAGCTCCGGTCCCGACTCGGCCCGAACCAGCTCCCGATACGCCAATGTATAGCCGAGGTAGGCGAACACCTCCGCCACCAGAGCGACTCCGAGCCAACCCCAGCCGGGATGGCGCAACAGCTGCCCAACCTCGCCCAACCCAGCCACCCACGCCACACCGAGAAGCGCCCCAAACGCCAGCAGAGCCGCCACCCCAACAAGCAATGCAACCTTGTGCCTGCGCCCCACCGCCTGCTCAACCCACGTCTCTCTGCGTCCGTCACTCAAACCACACCTAGAACGCACGTAAGCCAGGCTCAGATGTGGCCCGCGGCGGCGCTACCAACAGCGCGAAAGAGCGACCTGTCCTCCCAGGTCGCCATCGCACCAGCACCCAGGAGATCGCCGGTTCGAGTCCGGCTAGCTCCACTCAAGGAAAGTCCTGGACAGAAGCATTTTCGCCTCAGAGCGGCGTACAGGACTAGAGCCCGAAGGGGCGCGATTGGGCAGTTTTGGTCACTTGGAGCGAGAACCGCCCCGTTTCAGGGGGGCTTCGGTCGTATTGGGGAGGGCCGACTAAATCGACGTGCTGCTAAGCGCGGCCCGCACTGCCTCGTCGATGCGCTGCCGGTCGAACATGTGGGCATAGACGCGGAGCGTGACCGTGCTGTCCGAGTGCCCCAGCACCTGCGCGACGACCACGGGCGAGAGGCCCGCGTGGATCAGCTTGCTGGCAGTTGCGTGCCGGAGCTGATGCCGTCGCGCTCACCGTACCGGCGTAGCGCACATCGGCCCGAGCACGCGCTCTGCAGTCGGGCGCCTCTGCACCTAGATGCGCCGGTAGCGGGCCTCGACGATCGAGAAGCAGCCGAATGCGATCAGGCCAAGAGCTACGACGCCCAGCAGAAAGGGGCCGCCAGAGGTGTTGTACAGCTTCCCGAGCGCGCCGTCGAGTCCGATCGCCTCGTTCGCCTTGTAGTCGTAGGCAGCCTTGAGCAGGAAGACGGCGACAAGGCTGAACACGACCGCGCGCGCAACGTGGCCGATCGTGCCGAAGATCGTGAACCAGCTCTTGAAGGTCGGGGCCATCTGCTCCGTCTTCGAGTCGTCGAGGAACTTGTGCCGTACGCCGCGGATGAACTGGTAGATCGCGACTCCCGCGAGGACGACCCCGGCGATGCCGACGAGCCAGCGGCCAGCGGGCCAGGAGAAGACGTCGCCCGCCGTCTTGCTCGCACCGCCGCCCGACGTACCGGGACCGGTGAGGATCTGGACGGCGACGGCGCACAGCATCGCATAGACGATGCCGCTGCCGAGCGCGCCGAGGCGTTCGATACCACGGTCGGCGCCCTCAGGGCCGCGGCCGAGGATGGCGCGGAACAACCGCCAAAGCGCGTAGCCGCCGAGCCCGACCGCGAGCAGGGTAAGCAGGACGTGCCCGAACGAGTGCTGCTCGACCGTTCGCAAGGCGCCTTGCTGGTTCGTGATCTTGCCGCCGTGGCCGACGGCCACCTCGAAGGCCAGGACGCCGATGATCCCGTAGATCAGCGCGCGCGCGACGAACCCGGCCCTGGAGATGACCTCGAACACACGCGAGTTGACGAATCCGTCGCCGGCCGAGCGTGCGCGCTCGACCGACCTCGAGTCAGGTTGCGCCGTTGTCACTGTGTCTCCGCTCCTCACGTGGTAGGCAGATGGTGATGGCCGCAGGCTCCACCTTGATCCCGAACGACTTCACCTTCTCGCGATCGCCGCCGTCGATCTCGTAGAGCACCTTGCGGTTCAGCTTGACCTTGATTCTCTTCGCCGACGTCGCCTGCACGAGCGGCGAGCGCTCCGCCTGACCGACGGCCGTACGAGCCAACGTGCGCACCCAGTCGGTGACGCCATCGGCGTTGACGACGCCCAGTTCGAGGCGGCCGTCGTCCGGGCGTGCATCTGCGAACACTTCGACGCCCCCGAAGAGGCGGCCGACGTTGCCGACGAGGATGCAGCTCGCCGCGCCCGCGTACCACGGGGCGCCGTCGACCTTGATCTTTGCCTTGAACGGCTTCGCGCGAAGCTGTTGCGACCCGGTCCACACATAAGCGACGCGCCCCAGGCGCTCCTTGAGCGACCCGTCGGCCTGCTGGATCATCGATGCGTCGAAGCCGGCGCCGGCCATGACGGCGAATTTCTCCCCGTTGAAGCGGCCTACATCGAGCTTCCGCCGCTCTCCCGTGAGGCCGATGCCAACTGCCTGCTCGATGTCCTGCGGGATGCCGAGGTTTGTCGCCAGCAGGTTCGCCGTTCCGGCCGGGAGGATCGCGAGCGCAGCGTCCGAGCCTGCCGCTGCGTCGATGCAACGCTGCACCGTTCCGTCCCCGCCCCAGACGAAGATCAGCTCCGTCCCCTCGGCGAGAGCGCGCTTAACCTGCTTCGGCGCGTAACGGCTCTTCGGCACCTCGATCCACAGTGGGTCGGCGATTCCCTGGCGCTCCAGCTCGCTGCGCAGCTTGGGTAGGCCGCCGCCGAACGACTTTGCAGCGTGCGCGATGACGGCGGTCTTGATCACTCCGCCTCGCTCCCGGCAGCACGAGTTACGAGGACGAGCGCACTCAACGCGGCGATCCCGATCACGACGCCACCCACGACGTCGAGCGGATGGTGCATGCCGCGATACATGCGAGAGAGCGCGACGAACACCGGGATCAGCGCAGCGGCGACCCAGATCGCCACCCGGGCCCCGCGGTTCTTGATCCGCGAGGTGAGCAGCAGGGCGATGCCGCCGTAGATCGCGATCGAAGCCGCGGTGTGCCCGGACGGATAGCTCGCGTCGACCGACAGGTTCTCGAGACGGCGAACCTCGGGACGGTGGCGGTGTACGACGAGCGTCGTCGCGCGGTACGAGCCGGCCTCGACGGCGAGCGCGAAGAGCAGGAATCCGGCGAGACGCCAACGCTTGGCGAGGCACGCCGCCAGCGCGGCGACGCCCGCGACGATCGGCAAGACGACGCCACCGGCGATGATCGATCCCACTAGCGACGCGTCCGTCAGCCCGCTCGATCGATGGTGGGCGAGAAAGCCGACGAAGCTCTCATCGTCGCTCGCGACTCCGTGAACGTGGAGCAGGACCCTCGTGACCACGAGACCGAGGGCGATCGAGATTGAGGCGATGAGCGCGAACGCGACGAGGATCCCGCAGACGTAGGTCCACACGGGATGGCCCTCAAGCGGTAGCGCCGCGACACGACGGCCGAGCCAACCGGGCTGTTCGTCGAGCACGAGGAACGAGAGCAACGTGCCGTCGCCTTCACGGTGAGGGCGCGCAGCAAGGTGGGCTGTGCTCGCACCTCCCTCTACGGGGATGATGGGCCTCGTCTGGCTCATTCCATTCGAACGAAGACCGTGGAAGAGTGGTTACTCGTTTGTCGATCTGGAGAACACTCGTGAGCGTCGTGCCCCTTCTTGTCGACCTCATGGCAGCGTTCGCAGCCGGGCTACTCGCACTTCTCGGCGCACGGTGGTATGCGCGGTCACCGCTCACACCGGAGCGGCCGACAGAGGAGGTCGCCCGCACCGTCGGTGACGAGGTCCGACAACACACGGGTCTGCGGCGACTCGTCGTGCGGCGGCTCGATCGCTCTGTCACGACAGGGCTACTTCTGACGCTCGCGCTTGCGTTGACGCTCGTCGGCGGCCTCGTGCTCGGAGTCCTCGCACTGCTTGTCCGACGCGTGGCTGTCATCCAGCGCGTCGACAACTCCGTCGCTTCTTGGGTACACGATCACCGCAGCCCGTTGTCGACGAGTGGGCTGAAAGCGATCACCGAGCTCGGCAACATCAAGGTCGTGATTGGTTTCGCGATCGTGCTCGTGATCGTCGACGCGTTCCGCCGCCGCAACCGGTGGTCGTTTCTCTTCCTGGTCACGGTGCTGGCCGGAATGGAGGCGAGCATGCTCGTCGTGAAGGACATCGTCGAGCGAGTCCGCCCGACGCTCAACTCGGCCGCCGCGACGCTCGGGCCCTCGTTTCCGAGCGGACACTCGGCGACCGCGGCCGCCTTCTACGCGGCTGCGGCGCTGATCATCGGCCGAACCCTGCGCCGGCCAGCACGACAGTTGGTGATCGCCGGGGCCATAGGCGTCGCTGTCGCCGTGGGCGCCAGCCGGGTACTGCTCGATCTGCATTGGTTCTCGGACGTCGTCGGCGGGCTCGCGCTCGGATGGGCGTGGTTCGCTCTCTGCGCCGTCGTGTTCGGCGGACGCCTACTCGTGCCGACCGCAGCCGCCCACCTCGCGGCGGTGCACGCCGAATCGCCCGATGGCTTACCGTCTGCCGCGCGCACGAGGTTGCACCCAGACCGCGTGGTAGACGCGCCACGCTGACGGTGACCTCTTCTGAAGCGAAAACGGCCGGCCGCGGACCGGGTCCGCGCAGCTTGGGGTCAGCCGGAGGAGTCGTGCCCGGCCGCTTCTCAGGTAAGGCCGCGGCACCAGCAGGGGCTAGGGCGTGGTGCCGCTCCAGGAGTTCCGCCCAGGCGAAGCGCGACGGCGCAAACGACGGGTTTTCACTCGGGGCGGTGTTTGCAGTTCTTCCAGCTTGGTCGCCTTTGGAACCACTTTTGGAACCGACTAGAGGCTCGGGCCGCTCCTGACCCGGAGCGACTCTTGTCACGAGCGCAGACGCTTCAGCCCGGCGCCCGCGGCTACCTGACGAAAGACGCGAGCGCCGAGGAGATCGAGCAAGCAATACGCGCCGTCGCCGCCGGCCGCACCCACCTGGAGCCAGTCATCCAGCAACGCCTCGTCGCCGCCATCGTCCAAACTCCCGCCAACCCCGGCAAACCCCCCGACGACCTCACCACACGCGAGATCGAAGTCCTCAAGCTGATCGCCGAGGGCCTCTCCAACACGAGATCGCCACCGCACTTGTGCTCAGCGCCGCCACCGTGAAAACCCACGTCAACCACATCTTCCAAAAGACCGGCGCCCGCGACCGCGCCCGCGCCCAAGCAGTCCGCTACGCCTACCAACACGGCCTCGTCTAGCTGAACTCTCGCCTGGGCCAGAGTTCCGGAATGACCCCTGAGCGGCGCGGGACTTAACCGCTGGTTGCACAGTGCGAAACCGGGGAGCCACCCCGTCTGGAGGTGACTCCCCGATCATGACGCGCTCTACAGGTCGTCGCTGCGGTAGCCGGCGCCGCCGCGACCGTAATAGCCGCCTAGATCTTGCCGGTAGGCGTCGTCGTGATACCGGTCCTGGTCGAACTCGGGTGCGTTCTTGATCTCGTCTTTGCTGCGGTTGACGAAGACCGTCTGCGTGTCGAGATCGACATCGCGCACCACCCCGGCCGGCAGCATCACCTTCTTGCCGAAGATCCAGGGGCCGGTGTCAACGACGAGGTAGCTGCCGCCGACCTCGTTGGAGACCTCGTCGATCTTGCCGATCGACCCATCGAGCGCCTCAACGCTGAAGCCGGTCAAGTCGCTCTGCGCCCAAGTCGTCTCGCGATAGACCACACATCTAGGGTTGCCATAAGACCCCTCCTTTGGTTGCAGGCTGTCGCGAGTCGCGTTGCCGACTCAGCGGGAGCCAAACGTTGCCCTCCGTCCTTCTAGAAGGTAAGGCTGATCGTTCCTTTCACGGAGGCGCCGTAGGTGACGCAGCTGCCCAGGATTGAGGTGCGGTAGTGGGTGAGGGTGGCCGTGAAAATGCCGCTGCCATGGCCGCTGTACCACGGGCCAACACTGCCGAGGATGCCGTCGACGGCGAAGGTTTGGTTGGTGCAGTAGGCGCCCTTGTTAATGACCTGCACGGTACCGCCTGTGAACTTGCCCGTCACCATCGTCGGGTTGCCAGCAAGGGTCGTTGCGACCGAGAAGCTGCCACCGGTGATCGTTGCCGTGGGTGTACAGGAGAGGCAGAGCTTGGTGTGCTGGACGTCGGCATCCCAGTCGCCGGGTAGCGCGCCGGACGCGGTGCCGGCGAACTTGCCGTCGGTCGAGGTGTAGTAGTACTCGTGGCCGCTGATCGTGTCGCTATACGTCTGCGCGGCTAGCGCGCCCACCGGCGCGGCCAGCGCGAGCGTCGCGACTCCGATCAGCGTGATGGTGCGAAGGCGCATGGGGACCCCCTGGTTGATGGTCGCGTCAGCGGTTCCCGCTGCTCCGGATTCCTACTCGACGACGAGCTCGTCTGGCTCTGCCCAGAGTGCGACGAGCGCGAGTTCGGGAAACGGCTGAGCGAGAGCTTGCCTACTTGCTCGGCCGTGTAGGGAGCGGGGCTGGCGTATAGCCGTCGAAGCCATCGACCTCGTCGGCGAGAACGACCCAACCGGGTCCTGGTGTGGTTATGGGCCGCTGTACGAAGCCGACAAGATTCCGGCTCGCGCCATCCTCCACAAGCGCCCACGCCAACAGGGTGACTACGGTGTCGCCTTCCTCGACGACGAAGCGCGCGGCCCATCCGGGAGCAGCGGCAACCGAGACGATGGTGCGTGCCATCTGGCGGGACTACCCCGATGCCGGCAATAACCAACGGGTTCCTTGTCCTCGGCCTCGTCCCGTTCGACGAGGAGGACGAGTCGCCGTTCGTCGGGTTGCTGCAGGTCGAGGCCGCCTAGCCTGCCAACAGAAGCAGCCGGCGTGTTCAGTCATGGGGGCGCTTGACGCCACCTGTTCCGGGTCAGGACGGATTCGGCCGTCAAAACCGAGCGGTGCCTACTTGATCGTGAAGACGCCCTTCATGCCCAACGAGGCGTGGTGGTCGACTGTGCATTTGTACGGATATCGGCCCTTGCGCAGGAACGTGACCCGCAGGGTCGCCGACTGGCCGTGCGAGAGCTTCCTCGTCTTGCGGCCCTTGATGCTGAAGTTGTGTTGGACTGAGCCCACATTTGTGACCTTGAAGACCACGATGCCCCGCTTCGCGGTCTTCTTGCTGAGGACGAACTTGAAGTTTTTGGCTGTGACCTTGATCTTCGTCACCAGCGCGGCTCTGTGACTCGCATGTGCTGACGCTGGTGCCTGGGCGGGAATCCCGAGGGTTACGACTGAAGCCGCGAACACCGAAACGATCGTGGCGCGGATCATGATCCTGTTCACTTCTTCCCCCTTGCCGATGGTCGAGGCGAATCGTAATGGCCGGTTCCAAGATCGGGGTCTGCGGTTTCCAAGAGTGTTTCCAGAGGCGAGCACCCGACAGAATCTGCAAGAGCCGCCCAAAGAGAAACCCGCCGTTTCCAGCGGGTTCGCAGGTGGAGCGTACCGGGATCGAACCGGTGACCTCCGGCTTGCAAAGCCACTTACGGCCCGATGACGCGCGATAGCAGGCGATGACGAACGAAGCCGCAACCCGCTCGGCTACAGGGGTTGCGACACTTTCGGCCGCATGGTTACGGGGATGCCGTTGCGGGCGTCCCTGGTTCGTTTTGGCGTGGAAGTGGCGTCGCCGACACGCGCCTCCGCCTCGAGCACGGCCTCCGTTGGCCAGATCACAAAGCTGAGCGTGAGCTCCGGGTCGGCGCCCCCGAACGTCACCGCGTACACGGCGGCACGCGCGAGAGCGGATAGTTGCGGGTCAGGCTGATGGGCGCCGAAGCGTCGCGCAGCCGCCGCCAGCTCGGCGCCACTCACCGTGGCTGCTTCCGCATCAGCGCGCCCACGGGGTCGGTCCCGGGGCTCGCACCGGAAACGCCTCTGGCCACCGCGGGCAAACCGCGTAACCGCCTTTCGTCGCCGGCGAGCGTCGCGTACGCCACCGGTTTCGCCGACTCTGCGGTGCCGCCGGTCTCGAGGATGATGCGCGCGATCTTGCGGTTGCTTTCAGCTCGTTCGCTCATCTTGGAGAAGCGGGGCAGCGGCAGACTCACGTACCAGAGTCTATAAGAGGTTCGCGAACATGCAAAGCAGGTAGAGCAAACGTGATAAACTGCCATAATGCGTCAGACGGAGCAGCGGATGATTTCGGCGCGGATTCCGGCGGTGACGGTGGCGCGTCTCCGCGAACTCGCGCGAGCCTCCGAGAGAACTCTTTCTGGCGAGTTGAGAGTCGCCGTCGTCGAACATCTCTTGGCGGCCGAGAGCAAGGAGACCACTACATGACCACCGAGACACGGAGACAGATGGAGGATCGAGTCGCGCTCGAATCGCGGATCCTCGAGGCCCGCGAC
>Ga0308175_100003595_pt1 | contig 10762 bp, 7 predicted proteins | sample PhyCR1_3_FD_203893 | JGI IMG/M metagenome (GOLD analysis project Ga0308175, IMG submission 203893) | Soil microbial communities from UC Gill Tract Community Farm, Albany, California, United States - DLSLS.C.R1 | ecosystem: Environmental > Terrestrial > Soil > Agricultural land | place: USA...
AACGGTGCGAATCCTGGTGGTGGAGGATGAGCCGAAACTCGCGGAGGCCGTCCGGCAGGGACTGCAGGCCAATGGCTACTCGGTTTCGCTGGCCCGCACCGGAGAAGACGGCTTTTATCTTCTGTGCTGCGAGTCCTTCGATATAGCCATTCTGGACGCGATGCTTCCGGGCCGCGATGGTTTTGAAATCCTGGGGGCTGCCCGCCGCCAGGGGCTTGCCATTCCCGCGCTGGTGTTGACGTCGAATGAGGCCATTGAAGATCGTCCTCGGAACCTCGACGGCGTGGCCGACGATTACCTGACCAAGCCCTTCGCGTTTCCCGAACTACTGGCCAGAATCCGAGCCCTCATCCACCGCGACGCTGCACAGCCTCCATCAGGGCGAAAACTGGCCGATCTGGAGATCGATTTCGTCAGTCGCTCCGTCACCAGAAGCGGGCGGGAGATCGGGCTGACCACCACAGAATACCAACTGCTCGCATATCTCTTTTCCAACGCGGGACGCATCGTCTCGCGGGAGATGATCGCCAGAGAGATCTGGAAAGAGGTCGCCCGGCAGACTCCTCTCGATAATGTAATCGAGGTGCATCTGGAGCGTCTGCGGCGCAAGATCGACGGGCCATTCGAAAAGAAATTGATTCACGCCGTCAGGGGGCTGGGATTCGTTTTGCGGGAGGAAGAATCCGAAGCCGCTTAGCCGCCCCAACGTGCGCGCCCACGTAGTGCTATCTCGGGATAAAAGCTGCGATGCCGATCAGCCCGACTCCCGCGCGCGCTACGGCTTTATTCCAGCCACGTTCGCGCGAACCTTATACACGCTTGTGCTCGCCGTGATGTAAAGAGTTTTGCCGTCTGCATCTCCCCACGCGAGATTCCCGACTCTTTCGGGAACGTGAATGGTTCCGAGATGCTTGCCCGCAGGTGAGATCACCCAAACGCCGCCGGAGCCAGCGCCCCAGACGTTTCCCTCCTTATCGACTTTGATTCCGTCCGGACCTCCCGGCCCCGGCGCCGAGCTCGCCTCCAGCAGGACTTTGCCATCTGTGACAGTACCGTCAGATTTAACTCGATAGCGCATCCAGATTTTCTTGTCGGAATCGCTCACGTAAAGCACCGATTCATCCGGTGAAAAGGCAATCCCGTTCGGCCGGGGCAGATCCTGAATCAAAAGCTGAAGTGCAGCGGCATCCGGCGGCGCCCCGGCGCGATGATCGCGCGCACCTTTGATCCGGTAAACGCCGTTCACCTTCAGCTCTTTCTTCGGGTCCCGATCGCTCTGCGTCTCGAGTCCGTAGGGCGGATCCGTGAAATAAAGCGAGCCATCCGATTTGTAAGCGAGATCGTTCGGACTGTTCAGGCGCTTGCCCTGATATTTATCCGCGAGGATGGTGATCTGGCCCTTTGGATCCAGCGTTTCGAGGCGCCATACATCACGCTGCGCATGCCCCGCCACCGTCAAGCGGTTCTTCGAATCCACCGTCATCCCGTTTGAGCCCGGCTCCGGGCCGTTAAACGGAACCGAACCTTTGTATCCGCTGGGATGAATAAAAACCACAGCTTTGCCGCCTGGCTGCCATTTGACAATGCTGTTCGCCGGAATCTCCGCAAATAACAGGACTCCCGTGTGCGTCCACACCGGCCCCTCCGTCCATTTATCGAAGCCCGTGGCCACGCGTTCAACAGTCACATTCGAAGGAATCAGACGTTCGAGCGCCGGATCAAGCTTTTCGATCGTCTGAGCAAAAATATTTTGTGCAAATAGTGATCCTGTTACCGCAGTAATCGACAGTATGAAAACGCCACGACCGTCACATCTTTTCACGGAATAAATTCTATACGACCAGACGATGAAAGACGTGAACAACACGAAGAACGGAGCGGGCGCGTGAGTATCACAGAATCGAATTGGCTCTGCCGGCTCCGAAGGGCACAGACGAGGTCGATCTCAACCGCAACCACATCAGTTCGGTGTCGCCTCTGGGGCCCGCGTTGATCAACTCGGCAGCGGGCGACCGCGTAGCTCTCGAAGGGCGGGCGGTACAGAATACCTGATCGTTTATCACTCCCCCTTGAGCGACCCGTCGCCGTTCGCTCAACTTTTCTGATCGAGGCCTGCGGCGACGATTCAGAATTGAGATAAATCGAATCCCTGCTGACCAAATCGGGCGCGCAATCGGACGCCGACACGATTCTCGCGGACTTTTTCTTTACCCATTGCAGTTTCTTCCTCTGAATTGCGCCTGTTGAAACGTAATAGCTGCGAGGTTCTTACAAGAAGCCGCGCCGATTATTGAAGGGAAAATTTTCAGTGGAAAAAGAGAATAAAGTTCCAATCCAATCGTTTCAAATCAGAGCGTCGGTAGCGACCGCAACGTTCACCGGCCACACTATCAACCTGCCGACCGCCGCCTTCCTTCCGTTGTTCAAGAGAAGTGGCGGCCTGCCCCAGCCTGGTGCCCCGCTTCGGAACAGCTAGACTGGCGGGACGAACCTTTGCGCTTCCGACGCATCGCACGTGAATTGCATCTGAGCAAGAGCCCACTCGATCTGATGCGCGGGAACCCTGCGAACGACGGCGCCACATTCATTGCAGACGATGTCAGCGCCAGAACGGGCAATGACACCGCTGAGCCGGCCGCGGCACTCGCCATCGCCGAAGGCTGAGTGCGAAACCATCGTCTCAATTAGGTCCGGATCATGTTCAGTCGCAGGATCGCGTTCAGGATTGATCAGGCCAGCAACTAAGGCATTCATTTGTGATGCGATGAATGGCTTTGGGAGAAAATGCCATCCTTCGTTCAGTATGAGCGTTCCTCCAGTGATGCCGGACATCAGCAATACCTTGATTTGCGGCCGTTCCAGGCTGATCTGTCTTGCCAAAACAATACCGTTCATTTCTGGCATCTCGAAATTCGACAGCAGAAGATGTATCGCTGGTTTATAATTCCGCGACACCTGAAAAGCTTCCTTGCCGCTGCCAGCGCTAAGGACGTTGTAATCACGGACGAGTGATGACGCCAGCAGGTTCAACCCGGCAGCATCATTGTCGACGAGAAGTATGGTTTTTTGCGGATGTTGCGGAGAAAGCGTCTGTTGCGTAGGAAGCCATGCCTCTCTGTTCTTGGGCAGAGAGTCGCGGGCCAACCCATCACAACCAGGGCACGCTCAGTGGAGAAGAACCACTTGAGTATCTCATAAGCCCAATGGCGGAAAAACCGTTCACGCCACCTCTAATCCAAAATACTCCCCCGGCGCATTGATCAGGTGGCCGAGATTCACCACAGGACTGGCAACTCCTCGACCAGCCGCGCAGTCAGACGTTCTTACCGCAATCGAGTCGGCGGCTTTGGCGAGAGCATGTCGATAAAAGCGTAGGTCCGGGTCGGCGATTCCAATCGCGCGATTCTTGAGTGTTCTGCCCCTTTTAACGAACGGACACAAGTTGCGGTGCACCGAGTTCGGCGCGTCTATAAATCCGGCGAGTGCGGCCAGGAGAGGTTATCGATGCTTAAGTTGGTCATCTCGAATCAACGCGGAGGAGTTGCAAAGGCAACGCGTGAAGTGGAATTCAACAGCCCGCCGGCGGAACGGCGGGTCACCGTAAGTTTATGCCGATGCGCGGCGCCAACGGCACTTGGCGCTTCTGTTCAGGGCTTTCCCGTCACTTATAGCGTGAATGGAAAGCAGTACCTGGCCGTAATGACCGGCCTCGTCGGAGCCAGCCCCGCAACGTGCCTGCGGCGATTGCGCCGGGATATCCGGATTCCACAAAGCGGCCAGGCCGCCTGCCGTTCCACTCGTCGTTGAAAACATCGCCCGAAGCCGCCCGCAGCAGACATAAACCGCCGCTCACCCCGCGAACCCGAACTTTCTCCAGGGGGTCGCTCGGTCACGCTTCCAGCTCCTTGCGCGCGCCGCAGATCCTGGTTGATTGCGCCCGGTCAACCGATCCAATATCATGACGTGAACGGCTGTGTCCAGGTTAATAAACAGGCGGACGCTGATAAGCGCCGGACTGCTGTGTGGTTGCATCGCCCTCTGTGCGCAACAGGCATCTCCGGACCGGATTGTCGCTGAGTGGATGATTCGCATGGGCGGCAGCGTTGTCCTCGAAGGGCAACACCGGCAGATTTCTGATCTGGCCGAATTACCCACCTCTGATTTCCGTGTCCACACGCTGAATTTCACCGGAATTACTCAGTGGGCCTTCGCGCTTGAGGATGAATTACGGCGATTGCCGCCGCTCGAGCACGTCAAGGAAGTCTATATCAACGGAAGGCTCTGGTATGATCAGCCCGTCTCGCTGGTTCGCGCGACCATGAGCCTCTTCGCGAACTCTCCGGAACTCGATACGCTCGTACTCAGCCGTCCGGTCCAGACTTACATTCCATTTGACGATACAGTAGTGAAGGCGCTGCAGCCGCTGCCCATGCTAAAGGAGTTGCGCCTCCGGCAAACGCGGGTTGCCGGCGCCGCACTCGCCTCTTTCCCTCTCAAGGATCTGGACCTCAACTACGATCGAACTTTCAATGATGCGGGCATGGCTGCCCTGAAAGGTATGACGTCGCTAACCCGTCTCTACCTTCGCGGCACTTCGGTCACCGACGAAGGTCTGAAGAACCTTTCCGGCCTGACCAGCCTTACTGAACTTGATCTTGCCGATGTCGGTGTTTCGGACGCCGGCATGAACGCGCTCGCGCGGCTCACAAAGTTGCGCCGGCTGAGCCTTCAGGCAGCCACCGTCACCGATGCCGGGCTGGACGCTCTCCGCGGTATGCCAGACCTCGAAGAACTAAGCCTCTATCGCACAAGAGTCACGAACGCCGGTGTCGCGAAACTGGTGAGCCTCAAACATCTTCGGTCAGTCGATCTGCGCTACAGCCGTGCGACCGCTTCAGGCGTTCACGAACTGATAGCGAGCCTTCCGAAGTGCGACGTCATGTTCCAGGACTCCGGCACAGGCGAAGCGAAACGAACCCTTGCGGTCGAAACGGCGGAAGGGCAGGGAGAAGAGGCAATCGCCGGCTGGCTCCGATCCATCGGCGGAACCGCGAAGCTCGAAAACGGTCACGTGACGGCCGTTTCCATGAAAGCGACCACGATTACCGATCGCGAGATCGCCGTTTTCTCAAAGCTGCCCCAACTTACCGAGCTGAGCTTAAGGAACACCGAAATCAGTGATGTGGGTGTTGCCCATCTTTCGTCGCTTGTTAACCTGCGCAAGCTCGATCTCGGTTACACGCTCCTTTCCGACACCGCCCTCGCTTTATTAAAGCCGCTCGCCAACCTTCAAACGTTGAGCCTGAGCAACACGCAGGTGGAAGGTTCCGGTCTCGGAGCGCTGGAAAATCTGAAGAATCTGCGCGATCTCAATCTGGAGAGCGCGCCGCTGAAGAATGGCGGGCTCGAGCATATCGCAAAGCTGACCGGGCTCGAGCATCTTTCCGTCCAGTACACCGACGTGACCGACAAGGGCATGCCGAACCTCGTGGCAATGACAAATCTGAAGTCCCTCAACCTTGCTGGGGATGACATTCGGGATTCCGGACTGAAAAGCCTCGCCGCTCTCACGCAGCTCGAAGATCTCGACCTCAGTTTCTGCCGCTTCACTCATACAGGACTTAACTCTCTGACGGGTCTTACGAACCTGAAAAAGCTCAGGCTGAACCAGACCAGTACCACCGACGAGGCGCTCGATTCCGTTGCCCGCTTCACTCATCTCGAATCTCTGAGTTTGGAGTATACGGCCGTCGGCGATGCCGGGTTTGCCAGGCTCGCGGGGCTGAAGGACCTCTCTGAATTACATCTCGATCACGTCAATCTGACGGACGCATCCGTGAAGGCGCTGAGTGGAATGAGCAAGTTGCGGTACATGGATCTGTATCACACCGAGCTCACCGCGCAGGGCTACGAAACCCTCAAAAAAGCGCTGCCAGGCTGCACCATCAACTGGAACGCGGATTCCACCAGAAGGGAGCGAAGAAGCTGATGGTGCGGACGCTTGCCGCTCTTACCCTGGTGGCGGCATGGAACACTCAGGCCACTGAAACGCCGCAGGCGGATATCCAGCATTCCATCGAGGCCATCGGCGGCCAGGTAGCCCGCGCCGCGGATGGCAGCATTGTCGAGGTGTCGCTCGCGCGCACCTGGGCCTCGGACGACGACGTCGAGCGCCTCATCGCGATTAAAAGCCTGAAGCGTCTCGATCTTTCTTTCACCTATGTCACTGACGTCGGAATCCAGAAGCTGCAGGCTCTCCCTGAACTGGAAGATCTGAATCTGGACACTGTAGAAGCGCTCACCGATGCCGCCGCTTCCTATCTGCGCTCCGATAAGCGTCTGCGCCGGCTTGTGCTCCGTGGAACCGACATCACGGATGTCGGCACGCCGTATCTCGCGGCTCTCACCGGTTTGAAATCGCTGGATCTGAGCTATACGATGATCGGTGATGTAGGTCTCGAAAGTCTGCCCACGTTCACCGAACTCGAAGATCTGAATCTCGGTGGAACCAGGATCACCGGAACCAACCTGAATTTCCTCAAACTGCTGCCCAGGCTCAGGCGACTCAGCTTCAGCGGAATTCAGCGCCGCAATGCGGACGCCTGCTGGACGCCGCTGCTCACAGATCTCGATCTCGACACGATTTCGCTCCTCTCCGGCCTCGAAGACCTGAATCTCGGTGTAGGTGTCAGCCTCGGAAAGACCGGCGTCGCAGTCGGAGCCGGCAATTGTCGAGTCACCGGAGGCATTCAGCTTACCGATCTGGGCGTCGCGAAGCTGGCGAAGCTCACGAAACTTCGGCGCGTCGATATAAGCGGAGCGAAGGTCACTCCGCAAGGTCTGAAAGCGCTGGAAAAGCTGCCGAATCTCGAGCGGCTGAGCCTGTGGAACTGCGCGAAGCTGGATGATTCGGCCGCGCCGGAAATCGCGTCGCTCGCGAAGATGAGCAATCTCGATCTGTCGGATACCCCGGTAGGTGACGCTACTCTGAGAAAGCTCGCGGCGTTAAAAGAGCTGAAGAGCCTTTATCTCACCGACACCAAAGTAACGCCCGAAGCCGTCGAGGCGTTCCGCAAGGAAAAGCCAGCCGTCTTCGTCTCCTGGGCCCTGCGGCCATCGCAAAAGGAACCATGAAAGCGCTGCTGTCGTCTGGAGTCCTTTTCCTCGCCGCCATTCAGGCGCAGACCGCGGCCACTGGCCCGGACTTCTTTGCGGCAAAAGTCTATCCAGTCCTCGTACAGGCCAATTGCCGCATCTGCCATACGACCGCGGGCGTCGCGTCGGGCACGCACGTGCATTTCCCGGAAAAGGGCGCGAGTCAGAGCCAGATCGAGCTCTTCGGGTTGTCTCTTTCCGGCGTCGTGGATCGTTCCAATCCTGCAGACTCGCTCTTGTTCCAGAAGCCGACGAACCGCATAAAACATACGGGCGGTCTTCGGATAAAGCCCGGTACTGAGGAAGAGAGGACCTTGTTTGCCTGGGTCCGGTATCTGGCCGCTACGTCTGAGGCGACACTCGCTTCCGAGCGTAAGCGTCTGGCCGACAACTCCGGGGCTCGAGCGCAGGTTCATCTGGTGCGGCGTTTGACGCACAGCCAGTACAACAACACCGTCCGCGATCTTCTCGGCGACTATAGCCGGCCCGCGCTGCATTTCCCGCCGGAGGACTACATCGATGGTTTCAGGAATCAGCTGCGGTACCAAAACATGCCTCCACTGCTGGTGGATGCCTACAGCGCCGCTGCCGAAAAGCTTGCATTGAACGCTTTCCGCGCCGGAGACGTCAATCACCTGATTCCATGCAAGCCGGCGAGCGCCGGCGATGCCGCCTGTCGAGACAGGTTTCTGCGCGCCTTCGGAGTTCGCGCCTTTCGCCGCCCATTGCGCGAAGATGAATTCCGGCGATACGCGGCTGCATTCAGCGCGGAGGCGAAGCAGACCGGAAAATTTCTTGAAGGCGCGCGACTGGTTGTGGAAGCCATGCTCGACTCACCCGATTTCCTGTTTCACGTGGAAGCCGGGCCGGACAAGCGCTGGGCAGACTACGATATCGCAAGCCGCCTTTCCTATCTTTTGTGGGATACCATGCCGGACAAGGCTTTGATGGACGCGGCGGCCAACGGCGAACTGCGCACCGCAGCCGGGCGCGAAGCGGCGGCGCGCCGGCTGCTGGCCGATCCGAAAGCGCACCAGGCTCTCGATGAATTTTTCGATGAATGGCTCCGGTTCGATCGCGTGCTGAATGCGTCAAAGGAATCCCACCGTTTCCCCGAATTCTCGCTTGAAATGGCGCAGAACATGGTAGAAGAGACGCGGCGTCTGTTGAATCATCTGGTCTGGGATAACCGCAACTTCATGGAGCTGTTCACGGCTGACTACGCGTATCTTTCGGCCGATCTCGCATCCTTATATAAGCTGCCGCCGCCTTCGGGGCAATTCGAGCTGGTGCATTTCCCGGCCGGCTCGCCGCGGGCTGGTTTCCTCGGCGAAGCTGCGTTTCTCGCCGCCAACGCGGGCCCCACTGAGACCTCGCCCACACAGCGCGGAATTTTTGTACGCGAGCAACTGCTTTGCCAGCAGGTACCCCCGCCGCCTCCGAACGTACCGGCGCTACCGGAAGCATCTGAGGCCATGCCGCTAACGCGCCGGCAACGCATGCTGGAGCATGCGTCGAATCCGGCCTGCGCGTCGTGTCATCGCCTCATGGACCCGATCGGCTTCGGTCTCGAAAGCTTCGATGCGGTTGGCCGCTATCGCTCGCGCGAGACGATTCTGATCGAAAGCGAAACCGGCAAGCGCAAGGACGATAAGAAAATCGACCTGAATCTCGACACGACCGGTGAGGTGGCCGGCATTCCGAGCTCCAGCTTTTCCGACGCCCGGCAATTGGGAACCATTCTCTCCGGCAGCAAGGTCTGTCAGGAGTGCATGGTGCGCCAGATCTTCCGGTACGCTTACGGCCGCATCGAAACCTCGGCCGATGAGGCTACGATTCAGCAGCTTTTTGCGACATTCCGGGACTCCGGATTCCACTTTCGGGATCTGATGATTGCCCTTGTGAAGTCGCCGCAGTTTATGGCCGGATTCGAGGACGTTCCCACCAGCCGCAATTCGAAGACAATGGATGTTAGAGCCAGTGTGAAGGAGCCGAAGCAGTGAAAATCGACCGCCGCAAATTCCTGAGGGGAGTGAGCGCCACGGGCGCAATGATCAGGATAGGACTGCCCCCGCTCGCGGTGATGTTCAACTTCAACGGTACGGCGCTCGCTGCGGAAAGCAGCGGCAAAAACGGCCGTGAGATCGAATCCCGCTTCGTCATCTGGTTCAACGGGAACGGCATTCCGGAGCGCTACTGGATTCCCGAGACCACCGGCGCCGATTACGACCTTTCGCCCTGCCTTGCGCCGATTCTGCCGGTAAAGGAATATGTTCACGTCACCAGCGGCATCGATAATGTCGCGGCCAGATTGAACGGGCAGGGCAACGGCCATTTCACCGCCATGTGCGGCCTGATGACGGGTACGGCTTATACCGGCCGGGGCGCGAGCGGCCCTTCGATCGACCAGATTCTTGCGGCGAAGATGGGAGCGAAGTCGCGATTCCATTCCCTCCAGATCGGGGTCGCGCAGGAGTCGCACGGCGAAAACGTCCATCGCAACATGAGCTGGGCCGGCTACGACCGTGCGTTGCCGCCGGAGATGATTCCGCAAAACCTCTTCGACCGCGTGTTCGGCGTGAAGGACCAGAGCTGGGTAGACCGCAAGAAGAGCATTCTGGATCTGGTGCAAGCCGACGTCGCCGAACTCAAGCCTGCGCTCGGCCAGGAGGATCGACAGCGCCTCGATGAACACCTTTCTTCCGTCCGCGATCTGGAGCGGGCCGTCGCCAGTCTCCCACCGGATTACGGGAAGAACCTGAAGGAGCCGGAAGACGTAACGGATCTGACGGACTACCCGAAGATAGCTAAGATCCAATCTGATCTGCTGGTTCAGGCTTTCGCAACCGGGCAAACGCGAGTGGCCTCCTATATGTTGACGAAATGCCAGAGCCTGACGCGCTTCCCGTGGCTGGGGCTTTCCGGCAATCGCCACCACGATTACACGCATAACAACGCCGGATCTCCAGAGCAGCAGCGAATCCTGCGTGACATCACCCGGTGGCACGTGGAAGAGTTTTCATATTTTCTGCAGCGGCTGAAATCGATTCCTGAAGGAGACGGCAATCTGCTGGACCACACTTGTTGTGTGTATGTACATGAGCATGCGGAAGCCAATCCGCACAAGTGCAACGGCCTCGCAATCATGGTTGCGGGCGGTGGAATCAAAGGTGGCGTGCACACCAAGTCACATAATTCCATCGGGGATGTTTACCTCACCCTCGCCGACGAAGTTCTGAAAGCTCCGATCGGGAAAGAGTTCCCCACGGCCGAAGAAAAGATGTCGGTGCTCATCTGAGAGCTTCGATGCGAATCTGGCTTTGTATTCTCAGCGCCGGGGCGCTTCTGGGGCAGGTGCAGCAACCCTTGCCGCGCTATTACCCGACCAACCAGGAAAAAGAGCAGATCTATCGCAAGCTGGCGGAACTGACCGCGGCCATCAACAGCCTCGAAGGCAACCCGCTCTACGCGGATGTAGCAATCTACCAGAAGGCCGGCGACTTCATCGTTTCGCATCCGGAAGAATTTATCAAGCCTTCCTATGTGAAAGACACTTTGACGGTTCTGGATGAAGGTCTCGAGCGCGCGAAAGAACTCTCCGCGGGAT
>Ga0308175_100003598_pt1 | contig 10758 bp, 10 predicted proteins | sample PhyCR1_3_FD_203893 | JGI IMG/M metagenome (GOLD analysis project Ga0308175, IMG submission 203893) | Soil microbial communities from UC Gill Tract Community Farm, Albany, California, United States - DLSLS.C.R1 | ecosystem: Environmental > Terrestrial > Soil > Agricultural land | place: USA...
GACGAGGGCACCGTCGTAGGGGAAGCGCACCTCCTCCCACGAGGTGTCCTCCACCCACGTATCACCGACGGGCAGGCCGGGTGGGAAGTCGGGCACGAACAGCGGGAGCGGGTGGCCGGTTCCGCCTGGTGCGGCGGGGGGTCCACCGGTGTACGTGGACATCGTCGGTCCTCTTCTCAGGTGGCTGGGCTAGTGGTCGGCGGCGCGGGCGAAGGCGGAGGGAAAGGCGTCGCGGTAGCTGCGCCACCGGCCGCCCGGCGTCTCCACCGTCTCCGCGGCGAGCACGGCGTGGGCGATGGCCCGGCTGAAGCAGTCGCCGGCGGCCTCGAGGAGCCGGTGGAACCCCAGGGGGTCCGGGGCGTCGCGGCGGGTCGTGGACAGGGTGAAGACGCTGTCGCCGTCGAACATGGTGTGCACCGGGCGGATGGCCCGGGCCATCCCGTCGTGTGCGATGCCGGACACCTTCGCGCACTGCGCCTTGGTCAGTGTCGCGTCGGTGGCGACGACGCCGATGGTCGTGGCAGTGCCGGGGCGCAGCCCAAGCCGCGCGTACTGGGCCTCCACGTCCGCGCGGTGCTCCGAGACCTCGGCCGCACTCGGGCGGGCCAGCGGCGGCAGCTCGCCGGGCAGGCAGTACCGCGCCGCGTACAGCTCGCCGGTCTCGGGGTCGGTGCTGGCGCCGAAGGCGTTGACCACGGCGAGCACGGCGACGGCCGTCCCGTCCTCGAGGACGGCGCTCGCCGACCCGACAGCACCCTTGAGCCCGCCCACCGTGGCGCCCGTCCCGGCACCCACCACCCCCTGTCGGAGGTCCGTCGCGCCGGCGGCCACGGCATCGTCGTAGGCCTCCGCACCCTCGTCCCGGCCCGGTCGGCAGCCGAAGTCACCGCCCCGGCCGAGGTCGAAGACCACCGCCGCGGGCACGATGGGCACCACCTCGCCTGGCCCCCCGACCTGCAGGCCGACACCGGCCGCGCACAGCCGGTCCAGCACGCCGTCCACGGTGCCCAGCCCGAACGCGCTCCCACCGGAGAGCACGACCGCGTGCACCCGCTCGACCATGTTGCGCGGGTCGAGCAGGTCCGTCTCCCGGGTGCCCGGACCACCGCCGCGGACGTCCACGCCCGCCACAGCGCCCTGGTCGGGGGCGAGCACGACGGTCGTCCCGCTCAGCCAGCCGTCGCCGCGTCGGGTCGAGTGACCGACCCTCATGCCCGCCACGTCGAGCAGGCTGTTCGTCGGTCCGGGGCGGCAGTCGGTGGTGGTCACGCGGTGGTCCTCTCCTCGGCCATCGCTTCGATGGCACGCAGCTCGGCAGCTGCCAGGTCGGCGGTGCTCGCCCCGGCGAGGGCCCTCTCGATGGTGGGGACCGCCGCGACCAGGCGTTGGGTGTAGGGATGCTGCGGGTCGTCGTAGACCTGCCGGGTCGGCCCGGTCTCCACGACCTGGCCCTCGCTCATCACGGCGACCCGGTCGCAGAGGTGGCGCACGACCGACAGGTCGTGCGAGACGAACACCAGCGTGAGCCCCAGGTCCTCGACGAGGTCGGTGACCAGGTTGAGCACCTGGGCGCGCACCGAGACGTCGAGGGCGCTCACCGGCTCGTCGGCCAGCAGGATGTCCGGTCGGGGCGCGAGCGCCCGGGCGATCGAGATGCGCTGGCGCTGGCCCCCGGAGAACTGGTGGGGGTACCGGTCGGCTGCCTCCTCCGAGAGCCCGACCGCGCGGAGCAGCTCCGCGACGCGCTCCCGGTTCCCGCTGTGACTCTGGGCCACGAGCGGCTCCGCGACGATGTCACGCACACGCATGCGTGGGTCCAGGGAGCTCATCGGGTCCTGGAGCACCAGCTGCAGCTTCTCGCGCAGCGGACGCAGTCGGCGCTCGGGCAGTCCGGAGATGTCCAGCCCGTCGACCTCCACGGTGCCGCTCGTGGGGCGGTCCACCCCCGCCAGGATCCGCAGCAGGGTCGACTTCCCACACCCCGACTCCCCGACTATGCCGAACCGCTCGCCGCGGGCCACGTCGAAGCTGACGCCGCGCAGGGCGCGGACGACCGGGCCGGGCCGGGTCAGGGACGTGCGCGGCCGCCGGTACTCGCGGACCAGGTCCCTCACCCGGATCGCCTGCGCACTCATGGGCGCCCACCTGCGCCCCAGCCCTCGTCCGGCGCCGCCGGGTGGTGGCAGGCGAACCCGTCCCCGGCCGACTCCCCGGACCAGGGCGGGAGACTCTCGCAGCGCTCCGTGGCGTGGCCGCAGCGGTTGCGGAACACGCACCCCGACGGGAAACGCCCCCCGGGCGGGACCGAGCCGGGGATGGTGGCCAGCCGGCCGCGGTCGTCGACGGCGAGCAGGTCGGAGGCCGCGAGCAGGCCCTGGGTGTAGCGGTGCCGCGGCCTGGTGAACACGCGGTCGACCGGACCCGCCTCCACCACCCGACCGCCGTACATCACCAGTACCCGCTCGCAGGCGGTCGCGACCACTGCGAGGTCGTGCGTGATGAGCAGCAGGGCTGCGTCGCGGGACTGCACGCCGCGGACGATGAGCTCGAGGACGAGCGCCTGGACGGTGACGTCGAGGGCCGTCGTTGGCTCGTCGCACACCAGCAGCGCCGGGTCGTTGGCCAGCGCGAGCGCGAGCACCACCCGTTGCCGCTGGCCACCGGACAGCTGGTGCGGGTAGGCGCGAGCGAGTGCGGCGGCGTCGGGCAGCCGGACTTGGTCGAGCAGCTCGACCCCCGCCCGCCGGGCACTCGCGCGGTCCGGACGGGTGTGGTGGATCAGCATTGCCTCAGCGACCTGGTCCCCCACCCGCATGGTGGGGTTCAGGGCGGTCATCGGCTCCTGGAAGACCATGGCGAGGTCGCGTCCGCGCACCGTGGAGAGCCGTCGCTCGCTGGCGCCGACGAGGTCGAAGGGAACCCCTGCAACCCGCGCCGAGCCGGTGGCGGTCAGGCCCTCGGGGAGCAGTCCCATGACGCCGAGCGCGGTGAGCGACTTGCCCGAGCCGGACTCCCCGATCAGGCCGACACGCTCGCCGCGGGCGATGGAGAACGTGACCTCACGGACCAGGTCCCGGTGGCCGACCCGCACACCGAAGTCGCGCACCTGCAGCACCGGCTCGGCCACCGGCCGGCTCGGTGCGGTGTCGTCGACCACGGGCACGGTGCTCATTGGCGGTCCTCCAGCCTGGGGTCCAGGTAGTCCCGCAGCCCGTCGCCGAGCAGGTTGAACCCGAGCACCGCGACGGCGATCGCGACCCCGGGGAAGATGGCCAGCCGGGGGGCCAGGAAGAGCAGCTCCTGGCTCTCCTGGAGCATCCGGCCCCACGAGGGCGTCGGGGGCGGCGTGCCGAACCCGAGGAAGGACAGCGCTGCCTCGGCCAGCACGGCGATCGCGAAGGAGACCGACGACTGCACGATGACCAGGTTGCCTACGTTGGGCAGGACGTGGCGCAGGCTGATCGCGGTCGTGCGCCGTCCCGCGACGCGGGCAGCGAGGACGTACTCGGTGCCCATGACCTGCAGCCCGCCGGAGCGGATCAGCCGGGCGAAGCTGGGGATGGTCGCGACTCCGATGGCGACCATGGCGACGAACGTGCTCTGCCCGAAGGCTGCGGTGAGCATGATCGCCAGCAGCAGCGCCGGGAACGCGAGCACGATGTCGTTGACCCGCATCAGGGTGTCACCGAGCCACCGGGGCGCCACGGCGGCGACGAGCCCGAGGGGCACGCCGATGACGGCGGCAACCCCGACGGACACGAACCCCACGAACAGGGTGGTCCGGGCCCCCACGAGCACCTGGCTGAACACGTCACGGCCGAACTTGTCGGTCCCGAACCAGTAGCTCCCATTCGGCTTCTCGAGGCGGTGGGTGGCGTCGACGAGCGTCGGGTCGTGCGGCACCCACACGAACGACACGAGCGCCATCGCGACCACGAGGACCACGAGCACGGCTCCCACGACCAGGCTCGGGCCGATCGCCCTGCGGGCCCCACCGACACCCGTGTGCGGTTCGCCCTGCGGCTGCGCGGCGGCCAGCAGCTCCTGTGAGCTCATCGCGCCGCCACCCTCATCCGCGGGTCGATGACGAGGTAGAGCAGGTCCACGAGGAAGTTGACGACCAGCACCGCGAGGACCAGGAGCATCACCACGTCCTGCACGAGGATCAGGTCGCGGTTGGAGACCGAGTCCAGTAGCAGGCTCCCCAGCCCGGGCACGACGAAGACCCGCTCCACGACGATCGCCCCGATGAGCAGGGTGACCAGCTGGAGCGCGAGCACGGTGACGACCGGCACCGCGGCGTTGCGCATCCCGTGCGAGAGCAGCGCCTGCATCGGCCGCAGTCCCTTGGCGCGGGCCGTCCGCACGTAGTCCTCGCGCATCACGTCGAGGACCGCGCTGCGGACGTACCGGGTGAGCACGGCGCCCTGCACCAGGCCCAGGGAGAGCGCGGGCAGCACCAGCTGCTTGAGGAACATCGCCGGGTCCTGGGCCGGTGGTGTCCACCCGTTCGACGGCAGCCACCCCAGCCGCACCGCGAACACGGTGATGAGCAGGATGCCCGCGAGGAACGCCGGAACCGAGACGCCGACCTGGGACGCGGCCGAGAGGAGGAGCCCGGACAGCCGCCGGTGGCGCACCGCCATCACCGTGCCGAGCGGCAGCGCGATGACGGCCGCGACCACCATCGCCGTGACCACCAGCCACAGGGTCACCTGGAACCGGTCCGAGATCTGGGGACCGATCGGCGCGTTCGACACGTAGGACGTGCCGAAGTCGAGCCGCAGCAGCCCACCGACCCAGCCCAGGTACTGCTGAGGTAGCGGCCGGTCGAGCCCGAACCGGTGGTGCATCTCCGCGACCGCCGCCGGCGAGGCGTTGACCCCCAGGGCAACCCGAGCCGGGTCGCCAGGGAGCACCGCCATGAAGGCGAACACCACGACCGAGCTGACCGCGAGGCTGACGAGCAGCACGGCGGTGCGGATCAGGAGGCGCAGGGCCATGGCTCCTTCAGGCTCCCGGTCACGACCTGCCGAGCTGCGACAGGTCGAACGACTCCGAGATGGCGTTCTTGGGGAGCCCGGTGATGCCCTTGTCGGCCACGATGAGGTTCGGCAGGAGGAACAGGAAGTCCGACGCCGCGTCCTCGGAGATGATCCGTGCCGCCTTCTTCATCTCGGTGACCTGGTCCTGCTCCGTGCCCTCGTCCGCCTTGGCCAGCGCCTCCTGGACCGGCTTGCTGTCGTAGCGGATGTAGTACTTCGGGTTGCCGAACACCGCACCGATGTCACGGGGCTCCACGTGCGCCACGATCGACATGTCGTAGTCGGCGTTGGTGAACACCGTCGTCAGCCACGCGGCCGGGAACTCCAGCTGGTCCAGGGTGACCTTGAGGCCCACCTGCTCCAGCTGGCTCTTGACCACGGTCCCGCACGAGACGGCATACGGCAGGGTCGGGATGCGCAGGCGCAGGGTGGCGCCCTCGGCGCCCGCCGCCTGGAGCAGCGACTTGGCCTTCGCCGGGTCGTGCGGGTACATGCCGGTCAGGTCCTCGTACCACGGGTCGGTGGGCGGGACCATGCTGCCGATCAGCTTGCCGCGGCCGGCCCAACAGGTGTCGAGCAGTGCCTTGTGGTCGATGGCGTACCGGATCGCCTGACGAATCCGCTTGTCGGACAAAGGCTTGCGGCTGTTGTTGAAGGACAGCACGACCTCGCCGTTGGTGGTTCCCTCGATGACCCGGTACTTGTCGTTGCTGGTGAACTGCTTGAGCGACTCGGGCGCCTGGACCGTGCCGACGACGTTGATCGTGCCGGTCAGGAGGGCGTTGTTGAGCGCAGTCGGGTCCTTGAAGTACTTCAGCGTGACGGTCTTGAAGTGGGGCTTCGTCCCCCAGTAGGAGTCGTTGCGCTGGAACGTGATCGAGTCGCCGCGCTTCCAGTTCTGGAAGACGTACGGCCCGGTGCCGACCGGCTTCGTCGCGATCGTCGCCACACCGGACTGCGTCATCATCGCGCCGATACGGGTGGTCATCCGGTAGAGCCAGTCGTTGCTGGGGTGGGCGAGGGTGACCTTGAGCGTGGCCGGGTCGACCGCCTCCGCGGCGGTCACGACGTCCATCGCCGACTTCAGCGAGATGGTCCAGTCCTTCTTGACGCGGTTGATGGAGTATGCCGCGTCAGTGGCCGTGAACGCGTGGCCGTCGGTGAACTTCGCGTTGTCGACGAGGTGGAAGGTGTAGGTCTTCCGGTCGCTGGAGATGTCCCACGACTTGGCCAGGTCCGGGACCACCTTGCCGTCCTGGTCGAGCTTCACGAGGCCCTCGTAGACGTTGTCGAGCAGCGCCTGCGGGATGGCCGCCCCGTCGGTGGTGCCGAAGTCGAGGCTCGCAGGCTCTGCCACCAGCCCGATGGTGACCGAGTCGTTCGACTGGCCCGACTGGCCACCGCTCCCCGAGCTGGAAGAGCTGCCCGTCGTGCCCGACCCGGCCGAGCAGGCGGTCGTCAGCAGGGCGACCGCGGCGAAGAAGGCTCCCGCCGCCCTGAGGTGTCGTGTGCTCATCGTGTCTCCATCTCTGTGAGGACTGCGGCTGCGAGGTCGTTGGTGCTGGCGTGCCCGCCGAGGTCGGGGGTGTGGTTGCCGGGATCGGCCAGGGCACCCGCGACGGACTCACGGACGAGTTCTGCGGCCTTGTCGTGCCCCAGGTCCTCGAGCATGAGCGCTCCTGACAGGAGGCAGGCGGTCGGGTTGGCGACACCGCGCCCGGCGATGTCCGGGGCGGAGCCGTGGACGGGTTCGTAGACGCCCGGGACGTCTCCGCCGGGGAGGATGTTCGCGCTGGGGGCCATCCCCATCCCACCGGCGAGCACGGCGGCGAGGTCGGACAGGATGTCGCCGAAGAGGTTTCCCGCCAGCAGCACGTCGAGCGACCGCGGCGCCTGGACCATCCGGGCGGCCATCGCGTCCACGAGGACGGTCTCGAGCTCGACCGCCGGGTGCCGCTGCGCGACCTCGCGCACGACCCGGTCCCACAGGGGGTACCCGTGCCGCATCGCGTTGGACTTGGTCACCAGCGCCAGCCGCCCGGTGCGGCGCTCGGCGAGGGTGAACGCGTGCTCGGCGGCCCGTTCGATGACGCGGCGCGAGTGGACGGCCACCTCGAGGCCGATGTCGTCACCCGTGCCGGCGTGGACCACGCCACCGGCCCCGGTGTACTCGCCCTCGGTGTTCTCGCGGACGATCACCAGGTCGACGCCGTCTGTGTCCCGCACCTTGGTGGGCACTCCCGCGAACGCCCGGACCGGGCGGATGTTGACGGCGAGGTCCAGCTGCTGGCGCAGGCCGATGATCAGGCCCCAGACCAGCTCGTGGTCCGGGACGTCTGGCCGGCCCACCGCCCCGAACAGCACGGCGTCGTGGCGACGCGCGACCTCGGCCGCGTCGGCGGGCATGGCAGCGCCCTCGCGGAGATACCGCTCGCCGCCCCAGTCGAGCTCGGTGACGTCGAGCGCCTCGCCCTGGCGGTCGAGGACCGTGCGCAGCACCGGGAGGGTGGCCGCGACAACCTCGGGACCGACCCCGTCACCGGGGATGACCGCCAACCGCACCGACACCCGTTCTCCGTCCGTCTCCCGCGGCCCGGGCGCGGGGCCTCGGCGCCCGGGTGGATCAACTGGTCAGACCAGTGGACTTCGTCCTGAATGGCGCTACCCTGACGACCTGACGGAGCAATGTCAAGGGTTCCCGGCGGGGTCGTCCGGCCGGGGCGCACGGGACGGAGGTCCATGTCCGCTGCAGAGCTCGCCGCGCTCTCCGGGACCGAGCTGGTGCGCCACTTCGCCGAACGCTCGCTGTCCCCGGTCGAGGTGCACGACGCGGTGCAGGAGGTCGTCGAGGCCCGCGAGCCGGTCCTCAACGCCTTGTGGGTCAGGGACGCCGAGGAGTCCCGGTCGCAGGCCAAGTCGAGCGAGGCGCGCTGGGCGGCTGGCGAGCCGCTCGGCCCCATCGACGGCGTGCCCGTCACGCTCAAGGAGAACATCGCCCGTGCAGGTGTGCCGATGCCTTCCGGGAACGCCGGCGTGTCACCCAAGGTCCCCGACCGCGACGCGCCGGTCACCGAACGGGTGCTGAGGTCGGGCGGAGTCGTGCTCGGCTCCACCGTCATGCCGGACTGGGGCATGCTCTCCTCCGGTGTGTCCTCCCTGCACGGCACCACCCGCAGCCCCTGGGACCCCGCCCTCACGACCGGTGGGTCCAGCTCGGGGGCGGGTGCCGCTGCGACCGCTGGCTACGGTCCCCTCCATGTCGGCACGGACATCGGCGGGTCGATCCGGCTGCCCGGCACCTGGCTGGGCCTGACGACCCTCAAGCCGAGCGCAGGCCGGGTTCCCCTCGACGCCCCGTACCTGGGGCGTTGCGCCGGCCCGTTGTGCCGCACGGCCGACGACGTGGCGCTGCTGATGTCGGTCATCTCGGGGTTCGACGCCCGGGACTGGACCGCCCTGCCACCCGCTCCCATTGACTGGCACGACCTGGACCTCGATGCGCAGGGGCTGCGGGTCGGTGTCCAGCTGGACGCGGGCTGCGGCCTCCCGGTCGACGAGGAGGTGCGAGTGACCGTCGAGCAGGCGGCCGAGGTGTTCCGCGCCGGCGGCGCAGACGTGCAGCCGGTCCAGCCGTTCATGACCCCGCAGATGCTCGCCGACCTCGACCTGTTCTGGCGGGTCCGGTCATGGCGCGACTTCGCCACGCTCGGCCCGGAGCAGCAGGAGCAGGTCCTGCCGTTCATCGTGCAATGGGTCAGTGGGGGCGCCGACGCCACGGGTTCCCGCGTGCTCGAGTGCTACGAGAGCATCATGGCCCTGCAGCAGGTGACGACGGCCGCGACCGAGGTCTTCGACATCGTCCTGTCCCCCGTCGCGCCAGTCCTGGCCTTCCCCGCGGAGTGGCCGATGCCGTTCGGCACCGAGGACCTGGGCATGGCGCACATCGGCTTCACGGCGCCCTACAACATGTCCGGGCAGCCGGCGGCCACGGTCAACGCCGGCTTCAGCACGGATGGTCGCACCATCGGCCTGCAGGTCTCCGGCCGCCGCTTCGACGACGTCGGGGTGGTGCGGGCGGTCCGGTGGTTCGAGGCACACCGGCCCGATGCCGCCAGGCCGCGCTGGCCCATCCGGACGACCGAAGGCGGTACACCGTGAGCGGCTCTCAGGGCGAGCAGGCCGCCAAGGTGGAGGCCGGTACCTTCCAGCCGGTGCGGCCGGTGCGCCTCTACCAGCGGATCGTCGAGCAGGTCGAGGACGCCCTGGCACGCGGCGAGCTCAAGCCCGGGCAGCGGCTGCCCAGTGAGCGCGACCTGGTCACCCAGTTCGCGGCCAGCCGCTCGACGGTCCGCGAGGCGCTGCGGGTGCTCGAGAGCAACGGGGTGGTGCAGTCCCGCCCGGGAGACCCGTACGGCCCGGTGGTGCTGCCCTTCTCCTCCGGCGGCTTGGCCAAGCAGCTGACCCGGCTCGCCAAGGTGGACGAGATGAGCCTCGCCGAGCTGATCAGCTCGCGGATGATCCTCGACTCCTCGGCCAACCGCCTCGCGGCCCGGCTGCGGACCGAGAGCCAGCTCGCCGAGATGGAGGCGGCCATCGGCAGCATGCGCGGTGCCATCGACGAAGGGTACGAACGCTTCAGCGAGGCCGACGTCGCCTTCCACGACGCCGTGGCCCGGGCCAGCCGCAACACCCTCATCCAGGTCTGCAACCAGGTGGTCCGCGACGTCACCCTCAACCTCATCTCGGACAAGATCGCCCACGCGCGCAACCGCAGGGCCAAGATGCGCGAGTCCGTGGGTCACCACCAGGAGGTGCTCGACGCGATCCGGGACCGCGACGGGACCGGCGCGTCGCGCACCTCGCGGCAGAACCTGTTCGACTACTACGCCGGGTACGTCCCCAAGGCGGAGCGCGAACAGCTGCGCGCCCTGCTCGACGACTGACAGGAAACACACAGCCGCGGATTCGGGCGGAGGCGACGACGCGGCATACCCTTGGCGCCATGCATGCTCTCGGCCCATCGTGGATGGACCCCTCGTACCTGATCAACACCTACGGCATCTGGGTCGCGGTGCTGGTCGTCTTCATCGAGTGCGGGCTGCTGTTCCCGATCCTGCCGGGCGACTCGCTGCTGTTCACGATCGGCGTGTTCATCGCCGGCGGCACCCTGCACATGAATCTCTTGGTGGCGTGCGCGATCCTCACCGTCGCCGCCTTCCTCGGCAACGTCGTCGGTTACGAGATCGGCCGCGCCGTGGGGCCGCCGATCTATGAACGCGACGGACGCATCCTCAAGAGGGAGTACTTCGACAAGACCCACGACTTCTTCGATAAGTACGGCAACAAGGCGCTCGTGCTTGGCCGGTTCGTGCCCATCGTGCGCACCTTCATCACCCTCGTCGCGGGAGTGGGTCGGATGGAGCGCAGGCGGTTCTTCACCTGGAGCGCGCTCGGCGCGTTGCTGTGGGCCTGCGGTGTGACGATCCTCGGGTACTTCCTCGGCGGGATCGACATCATCAAGCACAACATCGAGGCCGCGCTCATGCTCATCGTGGCCATCTCGGTCCTGCCGATGGTGATCGAGTACCTGCGGCACCGCAGCGCCACCAAGAAGGCCTCGGCCGCTGCACCGATCCCCCCGAGCCGCGACGCCGGCTGACGTCCGGGTCGCCTTGGGGCGACCTTTCGGGGGGTGTGCCCGTGGGCTTGAAGG
>Ga0308175_100003599_pt1 | contig 10757 bp, 9 predicted proteins | sample PhyCR1_3_FD_203893 | JGI IMG/M metagenome (GOLD analysis project Ga0308175, IMG submission 203893) | Soil microbial communities from UC Gill Tract Community Farm, Albany, California, United States - DLSLS.C.R1 | ecosystem: Environmental > Terrestrial > Soil > Agricultural land | place: USA...
CGAGCACCACGATGTTGGCTACTCCGGACTCGACGGCCTGACCGGCGAGCGACAGCGCATCGGGCACCGCGCCCTCGGCATCGTGCATGGCGGGGTGTATGATGGGGCTCCCCATGCGCAGGTCCAAGCTGAACACGATGCGACCCTGCCCCACGACCTGCACGATCTTGCCGAGGTCGGTGAAGGCCCTGAGCGTTTCCAGCCCGATTACCACCTGGCTGGCGCCGGTGGCCAGCACCTCGAAGCTGCTTTCGGGCGTGTGCGCCCCCGCGTCGACCATGATGGCGCCGGCGAACCCGGTCTCGAGCTGGGCCAGCTCGCGCAAGGTGGCCCGCTGCACCGCCCCCCCTTGAATGGCATCGAGATCGGCGATGTAGCACGAGGTGGCGCCAAGCCGGACGCGGAACGCCCGCATGATCGCAACCGGCTCGCCCACGGCCTCGGGCGCCAGCGCCGACGCCGTCGGCTGGTAGCGCGAGCGGTCGCCGGCCTGGGCCCGCACGGCCGAGCCGCGGGCAAGATCGAGCACCGGAATGACGTCCATGGAGGCAAGTTATCAGCGACCGATCGCCCGTGACCATAGCGCGTCCGGTCCTCGGGTGGGATATCGGCGGGGTCAACACCAAGGTCGTGCGGGTCCGCCTGAACGACGGCGCCGGGCCCGAGCTCGAGAGCGCATCGCTGCCTTACGAGATTCAGCATGACCTTGCCGCGCTGCCCGATACCCTCCGCCTGCTCGCGCGGCAGCTCGGCCCGGGCGAGGGATGGGCCCACGCCGTCACCATGACGGCGGAGCTGTCACAGGCGTTCCGGACCAAGCGGGAAGGCGTGGGCGCCGTGATCGACGGTGTGCTCACGGCCTTTCCCGCCGACCTGGTGCGGGTGTTCACCGTGGACGGCAAGTTCGTGGCACCCGAGATGGCTCGGGCCCTCCCGCTGGCGGTCGGTGCGTCCAACTGGGCCGCAACGGCGACCATGGCCGCTCGACTCGCGCACGACGCGATCCTGATCGACATCGGCACGACGTCCACCGACATCATCCCCATCCTGGCCGGCCGGCCAGCCGCGCGGGGCCGCACCGATCCCGCCCGCCTCGCGACCGGGGAGCTGGTGTACACCGGCGCGGTACGCACGCCGATCGAGGCGATCGTGCGCGACGTGCCGCTCTGGGGCAGCCGGGCCACCGTCTCGGCCGAGGCGTTCGCCACCATCGGCGACGCGCACGTGTGGTTGGGTACGCTGCCGCTCGCGGATTACACCGCGCCGACCAGTGACCGCCGCGTCGTTACCCGCGAGGCCGCGGGCGAGCGGCTGGCGCGGGTGGTGTGCGGCGACCGCGACATGCTCGACGACGCGGCCATCGACGGCATCGCGCGCGCCGCGGTGGAGGCGCAGGTGGAGCAGGTGGTGAACGGCATTCGGCTCGTGCGGGGAGCCTTCCCGGCGCTGGCGACGGCGGTCCTGACCGGCCTGGGCGAGTTCATCGCCGCCGAGGCGGCGCGGCGGGCCGGCCTCGACGTCGTGTCCCTGGTGTCGCACTGGGGCAGCGCCGCACGGGTGGCCCCCGCGGCGGCCGTGGGATGGCTGCTGGCCGAGCAGCTGGGCGATGGCCCGTGAGCGCGTCGCGCGCGGGACTCACGGTGGTGAAGGTCGGCGGCGGGCTCAGCGCCGTCCCGGGGGCGCTCGAGACGGTAGCGGCGGCACTCGCGAGAGCGGGCCGGCAACGGCGGCTCCTGGTCGTACCGGGCGGCGGTCCGTTCGCCGACAGCGTACGCCGCTTTGCCGAGGCGGCCCCGCTCTCGGATGACGCCGCTCACTGGATGGCGATGTTGGGAATGGACCAGTACGCCCACGTGCTGGCCGAGCGAATCGCCGCGCCCCTGGTGGAGGAGCCGGGAGCGATCGGGGCCGCGGTGGGCCGGGCCGGTGTAGCGGTGCTGGCCCCCTATCGCTGGATGCGTGCGGCCGATGTGCTGCCGCACTCCTGGGACGCCACCAGCGACAGCGTTGCGGCCTTCGTGGCCGGCGCCCTCGACGCGGAGCGCCTGGTGCTCATCAAGCCGGTGGACCAGCTTCCGGGTGAGCGGCTGACCGACCGGTGCTTCGACTCGGTGCGGCCGACGGGGCTCCGGTGCGAGATCGTCGGCTGGCGCCGCGCGGGTGAGGCGCTCGCGCCGGACTAGGCCGTCCGCAGCCGGCGGCTCGACCGCCGCGACGGCGGCCTGCTCGCCAGGAACGGCACCAGCTGGTCGGCCGGCACCGGGCGGCTGAACAGGTAGCCCTGCATCGCGTCGCAGCCCTGCTCCAGCAGCACCTGCCGCTGCCCCTCGGTTTCGATTCCCTCCGCCACGACTTCCAGTCCGAGCGCGTGCGCCATCGCGATGATGGCGGTGGTGATCGCCCCATCGTCCACCGAGAAGGTCACCTCGCGGACGAATGAGCGGTCGATCTTGAGCGCGTCCAGCGGCAGGTGCTTGAGGTAGCTGAACGAGGAATACCCGGTGCCGAAGTCGTCCACCGCCAGATGGACTCCGAGGGCCCGGAGGGCGTGCAGGGTATCCATGTCCTCGCGGTGATGGGCGACCAGCAGGCTCTCGGTCAGCTCGATTCCGAGGTAGCGCTCTTCCAGTCCGGTGCGCTGCAGCACCTGGCTGACGGTATCGGCGAACGACCGGCGCAACTGCCGGCTGGACAGGTTCACCACCACGCGCATGGGCGGGAGCCCGCCGGCCTGCCAGGCGCGGTTCTGGGTACAGGCCTGCTCCAGCACCCATTCGCCGAGCGGGACGATCAGGCCGTTTTCCTCCGCCAGCGGGATGAACTCGGAGGGCAGCAGCAGGCCTAGCTCGGGATGGCGCCAGCGCACCAGCGCTTCGGCGCCGACCGGCGCGCCGGTCCGGGCGTCGACGATCGGCTGGTAGTGGAGCTCGAACTCGCTGCGCTCGAGGGCCCGGCGGAGGGCGCTCTCGAGGGTGAGGCGCTGGAGCGCACTGGCGTTCATGGCGCGCGCGTAGGCCTGATAGCTGCTGCCCCCTTGCTCCTTGGCCTTGTACATCGCGGTGTCGGCGTGCATGAGCAGGGTGTCGATGTCCTGCCCGTCATCGGGAAAGATCGCGATCCCGATGCTCGCGGTCACGAAAATCTCCTGATCACTAATGCGGATCGGGTGGGCCAGACTGCTCAAGATCCGGCGCGCGAGCTTGCCGGCGTCCTCGGCGCGGCCGAGCCCGGTCATGATCACCGTGAACTCGTCGCCCCCCAGGCGGGCCACATCGGCGGTCAGGGCGTCCTGCGCCGGCCCCACCTCGTCCTCGCGGTCGCGGCAGGAAGCGCGGAGTCGGAGCGCCACCTGCTGGAGGAGCTGGTCACCCGCCTCGTGACCCAGGGTGTCGTTGATGCGGCTGAAGTGATCCAGGTCGATGAAGAAGGCGGCCACCAGCTTGCCGTGGCGCCGCGCCTGGTCCAGCGCCTGAGCCAGGCGCTCCTTGTAGGACAGCCGGTTGGGCAGCCCGGTCAGGCTGTCGAAATAGGCGAGCGACTTGACCTGCTCGAGCATGCGGGCGTTGGCCAGCGCGACCGCCACCTGGTCCGCCAGGCGCCGGAGCTGCAGCTGCTGCTCGGCGCCGGCGGTCGCGCCGCCCCGCTCGCCCAGGATGAGGATGCCGACCAGCTGGCGCCGAAATCGGAGCGGAAGAACCACCAGTGTGCCGGGACCCAGCCGGGCAACCGGGTCGAGGTAGGCGGGCAGGCCCTCGCCACCGACCTGGATCAACATGAGATCGGGACCGTCGAGCAGCTCCTGGACATCTTCTGAGCGCAGCTCGACCCGGGACGCGTGCCGGTGCTCCTCGCAGTAGTCGTACACCACGCCGGTCAACCACTTGCCGGTGTCGGGCGACACCAGGGTGACTCCAACCAGGTGACAGGGAAACACGTCACGGGTCCGCATGAGGACCAGGTCGACGATGGCGGCCACATCGGTAGCGGAGAGCACGGCCCGGTCGATCTCCGCCGCCGTCGACAGTGCCTGAAATTGGCGTCCCAGCTCGACCGCCATGGCATTGAAGGACGCTCCCAGCTCCTCGAACTCGTCGCGGCTGGACACCGACACGCGGCTGTTGAAGTCTCGATGCGCGATGCGGCGAGTCCCCTCGCGAAGCTCGACCAGGGGCACCAGGCTCCGCTGAATCTGGCTCCCGCTCAGCAGCAACACGGTGATGCCGGCGCACAGGATGGCCCAGCCGAAGAGCCGCGTGAACCGGGCCAGCGGGCCGAGGACCTCGTCCTCGGATTCGCTCAGCACCAGCGTCCAGGTGGGCGCCGCGAACACCTCGTCGAGCAGAACCGGCAGCGAGGACGACACGAACGGCCGGCCGGCGGAGTCGGGCGCCGTCGGCGTCGGGGTCAGCTCGGGGGCCGCTTCCACGATGGGGTCCGAGCGCGACACCAGCTCGGTGGGCGTCGAGCGGAACACGACCCGGGCCGAGTCGTCCAGTACCCGGATCAGCGTGTTGGGCGAGGGCAGGTTGGAGGCGAGCGCTCCCCACAGAAACTCGGGGCTGATTTCGCCGATCAGCGTTCCGGGAACCTGGCCAAGGCGGTCGAGCCGGCGGAGCAGGAAAGTGCGAGCGGAGACCGAATCGGTGTACACCGCCAGGATGAGCGGGAGGCCGGCGGTCAGGCTCTCGCGATCGGATGGAGAAAGGTCCGGCCGCACGTGCATCTGCCCGAACACAGCCACCCGCTGCCCGTCGTCGGCATCGAATTCCAGTGCCTCGAACCGGCGACCGGCCAGCAGATCCACGCCGGTGTCGAGCAGGTGATGGGAAGTCCCGCGAGGGCGTTGGAGTTGATGCACCACGCCGGGTGGAATGCTCTTCAGGGTCGCATCCAGCAGGAGCAGGCGCTCGTACAGCGCCAGGCCCATGGCCTTGTTCGCCTGCTCCAGCCGATGCTCGCTCTGGCTCCGGAGCTCGCGCGTGATATGCCCGTACGAAAATGCCGCAACGAAGGCGATGGGCAGCACCGCACAGCCTACGAAGAGCAGGAGGAGCCGTCGCCCGAACCTGCTCTGCAGTGGTGCGGGAGCTAGCGTCACCTGATTGGGCTCGGGTTGTTGGGTCAGCGGTGATGGATTGACGCGCAAAATCCTGCGCGCCTCAACGGGCCGCCTTACTTGGCAAGGCCTGTGCCCCTAAAAGCGCTCGACCAAACGGGTTGTGGCGGTGAGAGTTGGCGGCAAATGCCAAACCCGGGGGCCAGAGCAGCCCCGGCAATTCGCCTCAGGCCGCGAGCGGGCGGGTGCGGAGCATGGCGACCAGACCCTGGAGCGCCGCGAGGACCCGCTCGTCGCCCTCGCGCAGGAGCGCGGCCAGGATGTGCTTGCAGATCCGCTCCCGCCACAGGTGGTCGGCACAGTCGCACCGCGGCAGGTCGGTGGTGTAAAGATCCACCCAGTGGCTATGCTCGCCGCCGTCGATGCGGAAGCGTCCCGGACCGATGCGTTCGGCGCGGAGGCCGAGGCTGCGCTCCAGGCGTTCGAGGTTGATGGCGGGTTCGGGCATGTGGGCCTCCTTTGCGGGCATGCCCAAGATAACCCGAATATCAGGCGGCTGGAAGTGCTGTAAGCTGTTTATCGATAGCCTGTTACGCGATAGCGACGAGGGGCGGGTTCGGCCGGTGGGCGGCCGACGAGATCTGCTGGACCAGCCGAGCGCTGACGGCTCCTCCGCGCCCGTTCTCGCAGGCGGCGCCCCGCACGCCCACGACGTCCGGACCAAGCCCGCGGATGACGTCCATCAGGTCGCGGGTCAGCGATCCCGCCAGCGCTGTGAGGAGTCCGCGGCTTCGCCCGCCATCCAGCCATCGGCGGACGTCGGAGTGCGTGGCGGAGGCGAATAATGGCCGGCCGTCCTTGCTCCACGTATCCATCAACACGCCACGGGCTCCCGCCTCGGCGGCGACCTCGAGAACGCGCTGGGGAGCCATCGTCTCCGCGAGCCGATGATCGGCATAGGCGACGGCGACCACATCGGGCCGGAGCGGCGAGCTCCGCGCGGCACCTACGGCCGCATGGAGCACCGAAAGTGCGGTGCCCGGTTCGGCCACACCGGCGAGGCCGATCTTCACGTACAGCTCCGCCGGCCGGCGCGGGACCGCCTGCAGCAGGTCCATCGCACCCGCAGCGGCGTCCGGTGTCGCATGGTCGCCCAGCGCGATACTGAGCGGCATTCCGACCGGCAGCGCCATCCCGATCAGTGCCAGCGTCCCCGCGTCGACCGCGCCGAGCGACCCACGCATCGGCTCCTTGGCGTCGATGATCTCGGCCCCGCCCTCCACCGCAGCCTCCACTTCCCTTGCCGACCGAACGCTCACCAACAGCCGCATCCCTGCTCCCTTGTGAGTTCCTATGGGCCTGATATGTTGGGATCCTTGAAGTTAGCGCCGGTGAGCGAGCCGGGGGAGGCGGCGTGAGGCTGGACGGAAAGATCGTGCTGGTCACGGGCGCATCGAGCGGGATCGGACGCGCGATCGCGCTCGGTTGCGCCCGGGAAGGAGCGGATCTCGCCGTCACCTACCGCGCCAACGCCGATGGGGCCGAGCAGGCGGCAGCGGAAATCCGGGCCCTTGGACGTCGAGCCGAGGTCATCCGGGCCGACATCGGTCGGGAAGCTGATGTGGCGGCCCTGGGGCGCGTCGTTACGGAGCGCCTGGGCCGGGTCGATGGGTGGATCAACAACGCGGGGGCTGACATCCTCACCGGGGGCGGCGCCACGCTCTCCCGCCTGGAGAAACTCGACCGAGTGCTGGCGGTAGACCTGCGCGGCACCATCCTGGCCTCCTGGGCCGCGGCCGAGGTCATGGGGCAGCGGGGTGGCACAATCGTCAACATGTCGTGGGATCATGTCACCTTCGGCATGGAGGGCGAGAACCCCATCCTCTTTAGCGCCGCCAAGGGCGGCATCGCCAGCTTCAGCAAATCGCTGGCGCGCCAGCTGGCACCGGCCATCCGGGTCAACATCCTGGCGCCGGGCTTCATCGAAACGGCCTTCGGCGAGCAGGCCGACCAGAGCTGGCACCGCGAAGTGGCGGAGCGGACACCGCTCAAACGATGGGGCCGGCCCGACGATCTGGTGGGAGCCGCGCTGTATCTGGTGTCGGACGAATCACGGTTCGTGACGGGACAGATGATTATGGTCAACGGTGGCGTCGTGATGTAACGCAGCACTGAACGGAAGGAGTACACCATGCCCGCGACGAAGGAACGGACCTACAACGAGGCGGAGATCGCCGAGCACCTCAAGCAGCTGCCCGGCTGGTATTTCGAGGATGGCTGGATCCGCCGGGTGTTCAAGACCGACGGCTGGCCCACCACGCTCATGCTGGTGAATGCGATCGGCTACCTGGCCGAGGCCGCCTATCACCACCCCGATCTCACGGTGACGTGGGGGCGACTGACGGTGAAGCTGCAGAATCACGCGGCCGGCGGGATCACGGATAAGGACTTCGAGCTGGCGCGCAAGATCGAGGAAGTGGCGCTCTGGCGGCCCAGCGGCGGCGCGCTCGAGGGCACGCCCAACAAGTGGGTGCGCCCGGGGGACCCACGGTAGCGCCAGCTCTGACGCCCCGCAAAGTCCTGTTCGTTACCGGGCGGCTCGCCGAGCCGGCGCTCCGGCGTGTGCTCGACGAAATGGCGCCGCCCTTCGAGGCGGCCATCGCGGTCATGAAGATCACGGTGGCCGCCTTGATGACGACGCCCTGGATTGCCCGATTCCTGGAGGTGCCGCCCGAGACCGACCTGGTGCTCCTGCCGGGACTGGTGGAGGGGGAGACCGAGATCCTGCGCCAGCGCTACGGCGTGGCGGTCGAGAAGGGCCCCAAGGACCTGCGGGAGATCCCCGGTTATTTCGGCCGCGCGAAGGCTGTCCTGGAATACGGCTCGTACGACATCGAGATCCTCGCCGAGATCAACAACGCCCCCAAGCTCTCCCGCGAAGCCATCCGGGCCGCGGCCGATTACTTCCGCGCAAGCGGCGCCGACCTGATCGACATCGGGTGTACGCCGGGCGTCGAGTTCCCCACCCTGGGTGAGGTGGTCCGGGAGCTGCGTGGCGCCGGGATGCGGGTGAGCGTGGACAGTTTCGATCCAGGCGAGATCCGCACCGCGGTCGAGGCCGGCGCCGAGCTGGTGCTGAGCGTGAACTCCACCAACCTGGACGTCGCGCGGGACCTCGCCGGCACCGGCGCGCGCGTGGTGGCCCTTCCCGACTTCGGCCAGAGCATCGACACCCTGCCGCCCATCCTCGAGGCGCTCGAGCGGTGGAACGTGAAGTATCTGATCGATCCGGTGATCGAGCCGATCGGCTTCGGCTTCATGGCTTCGCTCGAGCGCTACGGCGAAATTCACCGGCGTTATCCCGACACACCGCAGCTGATGGGCGTCGGCAACCTCACCGAGCTGACCAGCGCCGACTCCACCGGGATGAACGCGCTGCTCCTGGCCGTGTGCCAGGAGACCGGCGTCCGCGCCGTGCTCACCACCGAGGTGATCCCCTGGGCCCGCGGCGCGGTGCGCGAGATCGACATCGCGCGGCGGCTGGCCTATCACGCGGTGCGCCACCACACTCTGCCGAAGAACGTGGACGATCGCCTGGTGACGGTGAAGGACCCGGAGATCCTCGAGTACGACGAGGCCGAGCTTCGCCAGCTGCACGCGGCGGTCAAGGATTCCAACTTCCGGATCTTTACCGACCGCACCACCATCACCGTGTTCAACGATGCGATCTTCGTCCGCGGCACCGATATCCAGGAAATTTTCGCGCAGCTGGGCGTAGACGAGGCGACCCACGCGTTCTATCTCGGCCGGGAGCTCGCCAGGGCCAAGCTCGCCATCACGCTGGGCAAGACCTACCGGCAGGAGGGTGCGCTTCGGTGGGGTTATCTCACGCCGCCCGATGACGTCAAGTCGGAGCACGTGAAGCTGACCCAGCGGCGGCGGCGCCCGGGCAGCTCGAGCGCCCGAGGCAAGACTTCATGATCGAGGCGGCCGGGCCGCTGGTCGACAACCTGGGCGAAACCGGCGACCCGATCGAGCTGATGTCCCGGTTCCTCGACCTTCCCGGGCTCGTGTTTCTGGATAGTCCGCCCGGCGCCCAGCACGCGGCGGACGCCCACCAGCTGGCGCGGTACTCGTTTCTCACCGCCGACCCCGCCCGCACGGTCAGGAGCAAGGGACGCCGGACCGAGGTCGGCGGCCGCGGCCTCGAGTGGACGCCGACCGACACCGATCCCTTGTTCGCGATCCGCGACCTGCTGGCACCGCACGGTACGGCGCCGGTGCCCGGGCTGCCGCCGTTCCAGGGCGGCGCGGCAGGCTACATCGGCTACGACTACGGCGCGGTGCTCGAGCGCCTGCCGGCTGCCCGGTACGACGACCTGTCCATTCCCGACGTCATACTGGGGCTGTATGACTGGGTGATCGCGTGGGACCATCGGGTGGGCACCGCCTGGATCATTTCCACCGGCCTGCCGGAGACCGGCACGGCGCGGGAGGCCCGGGCGAGGGAGCGCCTAGCGATGGTACGGGAGCGGCTCGGCGGGCCGGCGCGACGCCCCTCCGCCCCCGCGGCTCAGGCCGGAGCCGACGGCGCGCCATCCTATCCGGTGCTCGGGGTGGAGGGCGCCGAGCCGATCGGGCTCCGTTCGACGTTCACCCATCGGGGCTACCTCGACGCGGTGACGCGCGTGCGCGACTACATCGTGGCGGGCGACATCTTCCAGGCCAACCTGTCGCAGCGATTCGAGGCGCCGCTCACCGAACCGGCCTTCGACGTGTACGCCCGGCTCCGCCGCGCCAACCCGGCCGCGTTCGCCGCCTACCTCGATTACGGCAATCTCCAGGTGATGAGCGCTTCGCCCGAGCGGTTTCTCCGACTGGACGAGAACGGGCGCCACGTGGAGACCCGGCCCATCAAGGGGACGCGGCCGCGGGGGCTCGGCCCCATGCACGATGCCGCGCTGGGCCGGGCGCTCGCGGAGAGCGACAAGGACCGGGCCGAGAACGTGATGATCGTGGATCTGCTGCGGAACGATCTCTCGCGGGTGTGCCGGCCGGGAACGGTGCGGGTGCCCGAGCTTTTCGCGCTGGAGCAGCACCCGACGGTGCACCATCTGGTCTCGACCGTCGTGGGGGAGCTAGACGGCTCGGCGGGCGCGATCGACCTACTGCGGGCCGCGTTTCCGGGCGGCTCGATTACCGGCGCGCCCAAGGTGCGCGCCATGGAGATCATCGCCGAGCTCGAGCCGACGCGCCGCGGGGTGTACTGCGGGTCGATCGGCTATCTCTCGACCACCGGCGCCATGGACACGAGCATCGTCATCCGAACCTATTCGGCGCTCCGGGGCCACGTATACTTCCAGGCCGGGGGCGGCATCGTGGCCGACTCCGATCCCGAGCTCGAATACCGGGAGACTCTGGACAAGGCACGGGCGCTCATCGCCGCGTTGGCCGGCTCATGATCCTGCTGCTCGACAACTACGATTCCTTCGTCTACAACCTGGCGCGCTACGTCCGCGAGCTCGGGGAAGTGCCGGTGGTGCACCGGCACGACGCTGTCACCGTGGACGAGGTAGCGGCCATGGCGCCCTCGCACATCATCATCTCACCCGGCCCCTGCTCGCCCACGGAGGCGGGCATCTCCACCGAAGTGGTGCGGCGGCTGGGCGCCACCACGCCCATTCTGGGGGTGTGCCTGGGC
>Ga0308175_100003600_pt1 | contig 10756 bp, 9 predicted proteins | sample PhyCR1_3_FD_203893 | JGI IMG/M metagenome (GOLD analysis project Ga0308175, IMG submission 203893) | Soil microbial communities from UC Gill Tract Community Farm, Albany, California, United States - DLSLS.C.R1 | ecosystem: Environmental > Terrestrial > Soil > Agricultural land | place: USA...
GCTCGACGGCCTTGGCGACATCGGTGTTATGGCCGTGCGCTGTGTCGATCACGATGCAGTCGCAACCCGCGTCAATCAGCGCTTCCGAGCGCTCAAATCCGGCGTCGCCGACAGTCGTGGCCGCAGCAACACGGAGCCGACCTTCAGTGTCTTTTGTCGCAAACGGTGCCGCGACGGACTTCTCGATATCCTTGACGGTGATGAGGCCAACGCAATGATCGTCCTGATCGACGACCAGCAGCTTCTCGATCCGCCGCTGATGGAGAATGCGCCGTGCCTCGGCTTCGCTGGTCCCAATCGGAACGGTTGCGAGGTTCTCCCTTGTCATCAGCTCGCTGACCGGCTGCTTAGGGCTTTCCGCAAACCGAACGTCTCGGTTCGTTAGGATTCCGCAAAGCTTGCCGGACTTCTCGACGATCGGAATTCCGCTGATACGATGGCTCTGCATCAGCTCGAGCGCTTCGGCGAGCGTCTGGCTTGGAGTCATGGTGATCGGGTTGACCACCATCCCGCTCTCGAAGCGCTTGACCTGTCGAACGGCCAGGGCTTGTTCCTCGACAGTCAGATTGCGGTGAAGAACCCCGATTCCGCCCAGCTGTGCGAGCGCGATCGCCATGTCGGCTTCGGTCACCGTGTCCATCGCCGATGACAGGATCGGAATGTTCAGCGGAATTTCGCGCGTCAGGAAGGTCTTGGTGTCCGCCTGGCTCGGCAGAACCGAGGATTCTAGCGGCTGCAAAAGAACGTCGTCGAACGTCAGTCCGAGCGGAATATCCGAGGCGTCGTTGAGTTGGGCCATATCGGCCCATGACAGGCAAAGGCCGATTCGCCAAGCCTCGCTAGGACTTGGCTCTTTCCAATAGTCTTTGCGCGGCTTCGACGTGCATTCGCTCGATCATCTCGTTGCCGAAGCGCTCCGCTCCGCCCTGGAAGGCCTCGATGAGTTCGTGTGCTCGCTGAAGTTCGGCGGCGCTTGGCGCGAATGCGCGGTGGCAGGGAGCGATCTGGTTGGGATGGATCAAGCTTTTGCCGTCGAAGCCGAAGCCCCTGCCCTCTTCCGCCTCGCGGAGGAAGCCGTCGCCGTCCTCGAGGTTGTTGAACACGCCGTCGAATACCGCGACCCCCGCCGCGCGGGCGGCAAGGACGATCAGCTGGAGCGAGGCCGAGATGGGCTGCCGCGTAGCATCGAGCGGCAGGCGAAGGTCAGCGCGTAGGTCGTTCGTGCCCGCAATCAGCCCCGCCGTCTCCGGTGCAATCTCCGCTGCCGCAATCACGCCCGCCGCTGTTTCGATCATCGCAAGCACGGGCTTTGAGCCCGCTTCGGCAATGCCACGGACAAGATGCGCCGAGACTGCGCGAGGGATGACGATCAAGTCAGCCTTTGATTTTGCCACCGCATCGAGATCGAGCGAGTGCCATTCAGTGCCGACACCGTTCACGCGGACTGCCATGGGCACCGGCCACGCGCTTGAGACGGCTTCGACCGCCGCCCTGCGTGCCGCCTGCTTGTCCTCCGGCTTCACCGCATCTTCGAGATCGAGGATGACGAGATCAGCGCCCGCTTCCCGCGCCTTGGCGATTGCGCGCGGGTTTGACGCGGGCAGGAACAACAGCGACCGCACGGCGAAGAGATCGACGCCTCTGTCGCTTTTTTCTTCCGCTAGAGCCATGACCGTCGCATCATGCCCTGAATAAGGGACACCGGGGAAGAGACATGCTGACGACTTTCATGGCCGCGGTCGCGGTTCTTGTGCTTTTGTACGTGATGATGGGCGTGAAAATCGTCCGCCAGGGCTACCGCTACACGATCGAGCATTTCGGTCGCTTCGTCCGCGTGGCGGAGCCCGGCTTCAACTACGTGACGCCCTTCTTTTACCGCGTCGGCCGGCGGATCAACATGATGGAGCAGGTGCTCGACATCCCGGGCCAGGAGATCATCACCAAGGACAATGCGATGGTCGCGGTCGACGGCGTCGTCTTCTTCCAGGTGCTCGATGCAGCAAAAGCCGCATACGAGGTCAGTGACCTCTACACGGCGATCATGGCGCTTTCGACGACCAACCTGCGCACGGTGATGGGCTCGATGGACCTCGACGAGACTTTGTCGAAGCGGGACGAGATCAACACCCGGCTACTTGCGGTGGTCGACAACGCGACCGAGAATTGGGGCGTGAAGATCACACGCGTCGAGCTGCGCGACATTCGACCGCCGCAGGACATCGTCAACGCGATGACCCGGCAGATGAAGGCCGAGCGAGAGAAGCGCGCTGTCATCCTGGAAGCCGAGGGCATGCGTCAATCGGCGATCCTTAAAGCCGAGGGCGAGAAGCAGTCGGCGATCCTCGAAGCCGAGGGCGGACGCGAAGCCGCGTTCCGCGAAGCCGAGGCCCGCGAGCGCGCCGCGCAAGCCGAGGCGTCGGCTACGAAGGCTGTCAGCGATGCGATTGAATCCGGCAGCAGCCAAGCGATCAACTACTTCATCGCACAGAAATATGTCGAAGCCGTCGCCGAATTCGCGCGCTCGCCCAATGCGAAGACGATCCTGTTCCCCGTGGAAGCGACCCAGCTGATCGGGACGCTCGGGGGGATTGCCGAGTTGGCGAAGGAGGCTGTCGGCGGCGGCTCGAGCGTTCCGCCGAAGCCGAAGCCCATCCCGCCGAGCGTTCCCAAATCATAAGAATGGACGGGCTCCCTTTCGACTTCGAATGGCTCTGGCTGATCGGCGGCGTCGTGCTGCTGATCGCCGAGTTGATCGCGCCCGGATTCTTTCTGGTGTTCATCGGCGGGGCGGCGATTGCGACCGGCCTTGTGACATTGCTCGTGGGAATTCCCCTCGCCGCACAGCTCGCCTTATTCGCGGCTCTCGCCTTCCTGTCGGCGAAAGTCGGCGGGCGCTACGCCTACTCCTATCGCTACGATTACAGCAGCGATCCGCTGCTCAACGATCGCGTCGGCCGGCTTCTGGGCAAGGTCGTCGTCGTAGCCGAGCCGATCGACTCGAACGGCGGGCGCGTGCGGGTCGGCGATAGCGTCTGGCCGGCCCGAGGCGGTCCCGCCGCAGTTGGGGAGCGCGTCAGGATTGTCGACGTCGAGGGGAATTGCCTCAAGGTCGAGCCGGAGCACGCACTCCCGCGGGCCTAGTTTCCTGTTGCCGCCGAATCCAAACATGCATTTGATATTCGAGCACATTGAGAGGCACTGACCCGAGCGCGAGGATCGTGTCATGGAAGCTCCGCTCGTCGAACCTGGGACCGAGCGTCGTTTCAGCCTCCTGACGCAAGCGAAGGATCGTCAGCTCGCCCAGCTTGTAGGCGAGCGCCTGTCCGGGCCAGCTGATGTAGCGGTCGACCTCGGTCTCGACCTCGTGCTGGGTCAGCGCGGTATGGCTCGCGAGGTAATCGATCGCTTGCTGCCGCGACCAGCCTTGCTGGTGAATTCCGGTGTCGATGACAAGGCGCGCCGCCCGCCACATGTCGTAGCTCAATTGGCCAAATTTCTCATACGGCGTCCGATAGATGCCTAGCTCGTCACCAAGCCATTCGCAGTAGAGTCCCCAGCCCTCGCCCATGCCTGAGAAATAGAGATTGCGGCGAAACGCCGGCAGCGACTTCTGCTCCGAGGAAATCGCCTGCTGGAAGCTATGGCCCGGTTCGCATTCGTGAAGCGTCAAGACCGGGATATTGTAGAGCGGCCGGACCGGCAGGTCATAAGTGTTCATCATGCAATTCTCGAGCCCGCCGCGTCCCGAGGTGTAAAATGGCGCCAGCGCCGCGGGCACCGGGATAATTCCGAATCGCTTGCGGGGAAGCAGGCCGAAATGCTGGCCGATCACCCCGTCTACCCGCTTGGCGACATAGGATGACACGCCGAGCAGCTCGTCAGGCGTCTTGGCGTAGAATTGCGGGTCGGTTTTCAGGAAGTGCAGGAACTCCGGCATAGCGCTTTTGAACCCGGTCGCCCGCATCGTCTTTTCCATCTCGGCATTGATGCGCGTGACCTCCTGAAGCCCGATTTGATGAATCTGTTCGGGAGTCATGTCGGTCGTGGTGAACTCGCGGATCTGTGCTCTGTAGAAAGCGTCCCCGTCGGGCAGATCGTGGGCCGAAATCGTGGTCCGGGTATGCGGAATGTAATCGTCGCGGATGAAGGCCAGGAGCTTGCGGTACGCTGGCATGACCGATTGTTGGATCGCGGCCTTCGCTTCGGCCCGGAGCGCCTCTTGGTCGGCGGCGGGAACATTCGAAGGAAAGCTTTCGAAGGGCTTATAGAAGCTGCTTTTTTGAGGATCGTCCACAATGAAGGCCGCGACCGATTGATCGCGGCCGGTCAGCGTGGCCCTTGGAACGCTGAAGCCACGCGCCAATCCCGCGCGCATGTTGACGATCTGCTCGTCGAAATAGCGCGGAATGTCGCGCAACCGCGCGATGTACCGGCGGTAGCCGGCTATGTCGTCAAACTCCTGCGATGCGTCGAGATAGGTCCAGAACGAGCTGTCGCTGTTGAACGGCATCTCCCACGTGCGGAAATGCGCGTCCGAAACCTGGTTCTCGAGCAGGGTCCGGAAGACGGCGGCATTGACCTTTTCGTCGGGCGAGAGCTGCGCGACCTGAATGGCGTTCAGCTGATTGAGCAGGTCCTGGAGGTGCGCGGCACGGCGAAGCTGCGAGGCCGCGTCGACGCGCGCGAGATAAGCGGTGCTTTCGATTTCGCCGCGGCTGTCCTCGAAATAGCCCGACTCCTTGGCGTCCCAAGCGGCGTAACTCTCATAGAGTGCCTTGAGCCGCGCATCCGCGCTGGTCGGCGCTTGCTTGACGGCAGCGGCGGCCATCGAAGGTGAGTTCAGGAAAGCTGTCGCCAACAGGGCAGCAGCGACATACCCCAGGAATTTCATGCTCAACCCTCCCCCAATCTTCCTTCCTGTTCACATCCTCCGCGTCAAGGAAACGCCCGCAGGTCGGGTTCTACGAAATGCCGGCGGGCCTCGACGGAGAACAAGCGCTCGGGCGAATAGAATCGCAACGGCCAGTCGGGCCGGCCCGCCGGCGAGTACAGCAGCTCGTTGACGAGTCTGTGAATTGGACCGGAAATATCCACTTCCTCAAGGAACAAGCGAACGCCGCGAAGGAACACTCGCGTGATCGTCTCGTGATATCCTTCACTGTCGCTATTCACGCCGCCGACGCTTTCATTGAATCGGCGGATGATGCCGGGAAGCTCACGCTCTAAGTCGACGTCCGGGCGCTTCAGCAAGAGATAGGTCGCCGCCGCAAGATGAGCTTCGTGAGTCCATTCGGCGCGGGCCAGGGTGCACGCGAGAAGTCCTTCGCCGAGATGCGCGATCTCGGCGTCGGTATGAAATAGCCGGGGGCGATATTCGGTCATCGATCGGGTCCTTTGGGAGGGCCCGACCGCTGATCGGGCCTAAGCTGTCGTGGTTTGGGCTGCGGCGCTTTGCGCTTGTTGTTGCGCTTGCCCGTTGGTCACCTTCGGCGCCGCTTGCCTGACGCCTTCGTCGACTGCGTCTGCGAATTGCGCAAAATTCTCGACGAAAAGATCGACGAGCTTCGCGGCCATCGCGTCATAGTCGGCAGGGTTCGACCAGGTGCCGCGGGGGTCGAGCAGCTTGCCGTCGACTCCGGGAACGGCGACCGGAACTTCGAAGCCGAAGTTCGGGTCCTTGCGGAACTCGGCGTTCTTCAGGCTACCGTCGAGGGCTGCGTTCAGAAGCGCGCGCGTTTCCTTGATCGGCATGCGCTTGCCAACTCCGAATTTTCCGCCCGTCCAGCCGGTGTTGACCAGCCAGCAGTCCACCCCGCCCTTGGCGATCCGCTCCTTGAGCAGGTTGCCGTAAATCGAGGGATGGCGCGGCATGAAGGGCGCGCCGAAGCAGGTCGAGAAAGTCGCCTGCGGCTCGGTGACGCCGATCTCGGTGCCGGCGACCTTTGCAGTGTAGCCCGATAGGAAGTGATACATCGCCTGGTCGGGCGTCAGTTTCGCGATCGGCGGGAGGACACCGAATGCGTCCGCGGTAAGCATCACGACATTCTTCGGGACCGATCCGAGATTGTCGGCCGACGAATTCGGAATGAAGTCGATCGGGTAAGCGCCGCGGCTATTCTCCGCGAATTTCGGATCGTCGAGGTCGAGCTCGCGGGTCTCGAGGTCGATCACGACATTCTCGAGAACGGTGCCGAAGCGCTTGGTCGTCGCGTAGATTTCCGGCTCGGACTCAGCCGACAGGCGGATCATCTTCGCGTAGCAGCCGCCTTCGAAGTTGAAGACCGCAGTGTCCGACCAGCCATGCTCGTCGTCCCCGATGAGCGTGCGGTTCGGATCGGCCGAAAGCGTCGTCTTGCCCGTGCCGGACAGGCCGAAGAAGACGGCAGTGTCGCCCTTGGGCCCAATGTTCGCCGAGCAGTGCATCGGCATGATGCCCTGTGGAGGAAGGATGAAATTCAGCAGGCCAAATACCGACTTCTTCATTTCGCCCGCATACGACGTGCCGCCGATCAGGATGACTTTCTTCGAGAAATTGACCGCGACGACCGTCTCGCTGCGGGAGCCATGGCGCTCGGGATCGGCGCGGAAGCTCGGCAGGTCGATGATCAGGAACTCGGGGTCGAAGCCAGGCAGTTCGTCCGCTTCCGGTCGAACCAGCAAAGTCCGGATGAACAGGTTATGCCAGGCGAGCTCATTGACCACGCGAACGCGCACGCGGTGCTCGGGCTGCGACCCGCCGTAAAGGTCGGCGACGTAGAGCTGGTCCTTGTCGGCCAGCGCCAGCATGAAATCTTCGTAGAGGCGATCGAACGCCTCGGGATCCATCGGCTTGTTGCCGTTGTTCCACCAGATCACATTCTCCGTCAGCGAATCCTTGACCGTGAACTTGTCCTGCGCGCTTCGGCCGGTGTGCTTTCCGGTGCGCACGACCAGAGGACCGTCCTTGGCGAGCAGGCCCTCGCCCCGACGAACGGCATGCTCCACCAACGGCGCGGTGGTGAGATTCCAGAAGATTTCTGCGCCCGTTACGATACCCAGCGCATCAAGGCCGCGACGCGGCACCCGGTCCGTCACTGACAGTCTTTCCTTTCCGTCGATAATAAAAGCGGCGGCGACCGGTGGGGCCTGCCGCCGCATTCGCGTATGCGTGAAGGGCCTATAACGCCGAATCCCTTGCGGGGTCAAAACGGCTTGGCGCGCCTTGTTTCACCGCTTGGCGCTGTTTAAGCGGGTCAACGCAAGCGGAAGAGGCGACAACGAGCAGCGGATGAGCCAAGTGATCGCGCTGGTCGACGACGACCGCAACATCCTGACCTCGGTCTCAATAGCTCTCCAGCAGGAGGGGTTCGTGACCCGCGTCTATTCGGACTCGGCGCTGGCGCTGAAGGCGATCGGCGACAACCCGCCCGATCTCGGCGTGTTCGACATCAAGATGCCGAACCTCGATGGGATGGAGCTGCTCCGGAGGGTGCGCGAGTTCAGCGCGATTCCGGTCATTTTCCTGACATCGAAGGACGACGAGCTGGACGAAGCTTTAGGGCTGGCGATGGGCGCCGACGATTATATCTCGAAGCCATTCTCTCAACGGCTTCTGATCGCCCGAATCCGTGCGATTCTGCGCAGGCAGGAGCTCGAGCGCGGTGGAGCGGCGAACTCGACCGCCGAACCGGAATTGCCGGTGCTCGAACGCGGCCGTTTGGCGATGGACCCGGCGCGTCATAAGGTACGGTGGAACGGCAAGGACGTAAGCCTCACCGTGACAGAATTCCTGATACTGGAAGCGCTCGCTCAGCGGCCGGGCGTGGTGAAAACGCGCAACCAGCTGCTCGACGTTGCCTATAACGACGACGTCTACGTCGACGACCGCACCATCGACAGCCACATCAAGCGAATCCGGCGCAAGTTCCGGAGCGTCGATCCAACCTTCGATGCAGTCGAAACCCTTTATGGCGTCGGTTACAGATTCGACGAACAGTGAGCCCTCGGACCTCCAGCTGAGCTGGTCGGGCCGTTGGACGCTCACACACCGCATCCTCGCGGTGAACATCCTGACGCTCCTGCTGGTCGTTCTCAGCACCCTTTATCTCGATCTGTTTCGCCACAGGCTAAGCCGGGAGCGAATAAGGCAGACCCGGATCGAGGCGACGGCGACCGCGCTGGCAATGGAAGCTGCCGGGCCAGAGGATCGTCAGCCCATCCTTGCCAAGGTCACCAAGTCGACTGGCACCCGCATGCGCCTGTACGGACCCGATGGTCGCCTCCTCGCCGACAGCTGGCGCCTCACCGGGCCAACCTATGAGCTCAAGAATCCGGACACGGAGAAGTGGAACAAGGACGCGGCGCGAGCGCTCGATCGAGGGTTCAACGCAATCGTCGGCGCTACTCCGCTGGACGAGTTCGTCGAGCCGCCGGTCGACCGTGCGCAAGCCTGGCCCGAAGCGATGGCGGCGAAGCGAACCGGCAAGAGCGTCACCGCGGTCCGCAATGCTCCCGACCTTACGCCAGTCATCTCGGCCGCCGTTCCATTCGAAAATGACGTGCTGCTGGCAACCGACAATGACCGATCCTTTACCCGCACAGTCCGAAGGCAACGCCGGGTTATCCTCGGCGCGATGGTCGTTCTTCTCGCGATCTCGGTCTTCCTTTCCCTGTTCCTCGCCAGAACCATCGCTCGTCCGCTGCGCCGGTTGGCAATCGCCGCCCATCGAGTGCGCCTTGGTCGCTCTCGAGAGGTGAATGTGCCGCGCCTGCCGACACGCACCGACGAGATTGGCCTTCTCGCGCGCTCGGTCTCCGACATGAGCCAGTCGCTGAGGCAGAGGATCGACAATATCGAGGCGTTCGCCGCGGACGTCACCCACGAGCTCAAGAACCCCCTCGCCTCGCTCAGATCCGCGGTGGACGGTCTTGAAAGCGTCGAGGATCCCGAGCTTCGTCAGCGACTGATGACGATCGCTCGTGAAGATGTTGGACGGCTCGACCGGCTCATCAACGACATCAGCGAAGCAGCGCGTACCGACGCCGAGCTTCACCGCGCGAAGTTCGAACAGGTTGACCTTGGAAAATTGATCGAGCAAATCGTCTCGGCGTGGGAAACCCGGCGGGAGACTGGAGACGCGCGCATCGCCTTCGCTCGCCCACGCAAGAATACCGCCGTGGTGATGGGCAAGCCCGACCGGCTGGCGCGCGCGATCAACGCGATCATCGACAATGCGGTGAGCTTCTCACCGCCCGGCGGACTCGTCGAAATTGCCGCCGCCCATGTCGGCGACGAGATCCGGATCCGTATCGACGACGAAGGCCCCGGCGTTCCTCCCGAGGCGCGCGAAGCGATTTTTAACCGCTTCCACTCAGTAAGGCCGGAGGGGGAGAATTTCGGCCGCCATTCCGGCCTCGGCCTTGCCATCGCCCAGGCAATTGTGAAAGGCCACGACGGGGAGATTGACGTGCACGACCGCGATGACGCTCCATCGGGCGCCCGCTTCACGATCCGGCTTCCAGCAGCGGACCGCGAATGAACCAGATGCAAATGGGACTGGGCCCTCGCCTTTCCGCCGAAACCATTCACTCCACCGCGGTCGCCAAGGAAGGCCGCGCCGTTCTGATCACCGGCCCATCGGGGTCCGGCAAGTCGGACCTTGCGCTTCGTCTTCTCGACCGCGGGTTCACCCTGGTCAGCGACGACCAGACCATCGTCCGGCGCGACGGCAGCCGCCTCATCGCGACGGCTCCGCCGACCATCGCCGGCAAGCTCGAGGTCCGCGGCATCGGAATAGTCGAGGTTGAGCAAACGAGCGACGTGCCCATCGCCCTCATCGTGGAGCTCAGGTCCGATATCCAGCGCATGCCCGACGACAGCCGGGTGCGAGTGATCCTCGGCGTCGGCGTACCGCTGATTTCGATCGACGCCACGACCGCTTCCGCAGCGGCGAAAGTTGCGCTCGCCCTTAGCCGCACGGGCCGCAATTTCTGATGGCCGAGCGGCAGCCACGAAGGCTGCCGCGCCTGCTGCTCGTCACCGGCATGTCGGGAGCAGGCAAGTCGACGGTCCTCGACACGCTCGAGGATATGGGCTGGGACATCGTCGATAATCTGCCGGCGGACCTTTTACACGACTTTGTCCACGGCGGCGGTCAATGCCGGACTGCGTCGATGGCCGTCGCGATGGACGTTCGAAGTCGCGGCTTTGATCCCCAAACCCTTCCGGCGCTGCTCCGCTCAATTGAAGGCGTCGAGCCCGAAATCCTCTATCTCGATTGCTCCGGCACAGAGCTGATGCGTCGCTATGACGAGACGCGCCGGCGCCATCCTCTCGCACCGGACCGGCCCGCCGAAGATGGGATCGCGCGAGAGCGCCAGGCGACGATGCCGCTTCGAAATGCCGCAGACAGCGTCCTCGACACGACCGACCTCAGCCCCGCCGAGCTCGGTGACGAGCTCAAGCGCCGGTACGGGGGGGATTCCGACCAACCGGTGCTGACCATCGCCTCCTTCGCCTTTGCCCGGGGCATCTCGCGAACGGCCGACCTGGTCTTTGACTTGCGATTCCTTCCAAACCCGCACTGGGTCGAGGAGCTTCGGCCACTGACGGGCGGCGACGCTGCAGTTCGCGAATATCTCGCGGCTGATCCGTCCTGGGCCGAGACGATGGACCGTATCGAGGCGCTTCTCATCGATTGGATTCCCCGCTACTGGGCCGCGGGCAAAAGTTACGTGACCGTTGCATTCGGCTGCACAGGGGGTCGGCACCGCTCGG
>Ga0308175_100003603_pt1 | contig 10752 bp, 4 predicted proteins | sample PhyCR1_3_FD_203893 | JGI IMG/M metagenome (GOLD analysis project Ga0308175, IMG submission 203893) | Soil microbial communities from UC Gill Tract Community Farm, Albany, California, United States - DLSLS.C.R1 | ecosystem: Environmental > Terrestrial > Soil > Agricultural land | place: USA...
ACCGGCCCCACCGCCCCGAGCTGCCCGCCCGCCGACGCCGGCGGCCTCCTCAGCGGCCGCGGCGCGCCGTTCGTCTGCCGGTCCCGCACGCTGCTCAAGAACAGGTGGCTGATCTCACTGAGGCTGCGGTTGTTGGGCTTGGGCTGGTCCGACATGGGTGTTTTGACCTCATTCCACTTCCACGACGTTGTTCAGCTCCCCGAACTGGTTCGCCTCCACGTACGTGTTGTGCGGGTCGGTCATCCACTTGCCGTCCACGATGAACCGGTACCGGTACCGCCCCGGCGGCAGCGGCAGCCGCGTCCACCACTGCCCCGGCTTTCCGTTGAGCTGCATCGGCGTCGCCATCGGCGACCAGTTGTTGAAGTCCCCCGCGATCAACACCTTCTTCGCCTCTTCGAACCGCGCCGAGAACAGCACGTCCTCCCCGAGCTGCTTCACGCCATAAAAGTCATCAATCTTCTGCGCCGTCGTCCTGACCCCCGGCGCCGCCGCGGTCGCAACGGCGTGGGCAGTCGCGACGGCAACCGGCTTTTCCGCAATCCTGTCCGTGAGCCGGTCGTCCGCCGCCTCACCGAACCACGGGCTCTGATCCAAGGCCGGGTTCCACACGTCCCCGCCGGGCGTCAGGGTCCCGCCCAAGCTCGCAGCCTGCGCCTGCCCGATGCGCCCGCCGAACACCTCGCGGGTCTGTTCCGACGGCTCCGCCGCCGGCGCGATCGCGGGAACGGACGCCGCGCCGTTCGCCGGCGCGGGCGCGCCCGGCGTCGGGACGGAATTGCGGCCGAAGTGGAAGTTTGTGAGCTGCGCCAGTTGCTTCGCCCGCTGCACCAGCTCCGCCGGACGCGACAGGTTCTCCCGCGGCAGCGGCTCCACGTCCGTCGGCCGATGCCCCATCAGCTCCCGCGCCAAATTCACGAAGTCCTTATACCCCCGGCTGCCCGGGTCGTACTCGGTAATCGGCTGGCCGAAGCTGGCCGCCTCCTTCAGCTTCGTGTTGAAGTTGACCGTGCTCTCCATCAGGTACTCGCGGAACTTGCTCCGCAGCTCCGACAGCACCTCGCGCGCCAGCTTCGTCCGCGTGTCGTACAGCGTCGGCAGCACGCGGATCACGATCTCCTTGGCGCACCGCTCCTTCAGCACCTCCAGCGTCTCCATCATCTTCGTCAGACCGTGCAGGCTGAAGAACCCGGTCTCCACCGGGACGATCACCTCGTCGCACGCGCGCAGCGCGTTGAACGTCAGCAGCCCCACGCTCGGCGGGCAGTCCACGATCACCCACTTGTACGTCTCGCGGACCTGCTCCAGCGCCCGCGTCAGCCGGTCGTCTCGTCCGGCGCGTCCGGCGAAGATCTGCTCGAAGCCCGCCAGCTTGATGTGCGACGGCGCCAGGTCGAAGTCGCTGGCGATCTGCCAGACCACCTCGCTCACCTTCGCCACCCGCCCGTCTTTCTCCTCGATCAGCGCGTCGAAGATCGTCCGCTCGATCTGCTCCTCCGGCACCGCCAGCCCGACCCCGCAGTGGCCCTGGGGGTCAATGTCCACGAGCAGCGTCTTCTGGCCGAGCCTGGCGAGGCAGGCGGCGAGATTGATGCTGGTCGTCGTCTTCCCGCAGCCGCCCTTCTGGTTGATGATGGCGATCGTTCGCATGGCCGAACCTTCCTTGATCCGTTGCGCGGCCAGTCCTTTGGCCGGCGGCCTTGTGTGGCCGGAAAGGGGCACGTCCGGGCTGAGCGCCCGAAGTCCTTGTCTTACCTCATCGGTGCCGGGCGGCTGGAAACTTTAGCATTATGGGACAGCCGCCGCGAATACTTGGAACTTCCGACCCGCCGGATTAGGATCTCACGGCGCGTCGAAGTCACGGCGGTCGGGAATTCGTACGGGCGGAGGGCCCTCCCCATGCGCTGCCTCGCTGGCGTTCTGTGGATCTTCGTGGCCGGGCTGTTCGCGATACCGGCCCGGGGCCAACTATCAGACCCCATCCCCACCCCGATCCCGCACGGCCCGGTGAAGGTCGAATTGCGCCCGGTGGCGACGGGCCTGACCTCGCCGGTGCTGCTCACGTCGCCGCCGGACGGAACGGACCGGCAGTTTATCGTCGATCAGGCCGGGCAGGTCCGGCTGGTGAAGAACGGCACGCTCCAGCCCACGCCGGTGCTGAACGTCACAAGCCGGCTGGTGACGCTCAACGGCAGCTACGACGAGCGCGGCCTGCTCGGCCTGGCGTTCGACCCCAACTTCAATAACGCCGCCAGTCCCGGCTTCCACCGCGTCTTCACCTACACCAGCGAGCCGGTGAGCGGCACCGCCGACTTCACCACCCCGGTCCCGATGCCCGCCGGCGTCAACATGAACCACCAGAGCGTCATCGCCTCCTGGAAGCTCAGCGATACCAACCTGGACGTGATCGACCCGGCCTCGCGCGTGGAAGTCCTGCGCATCGACGAGCCGGAGGCGAACCACAACGGTGGGCACATGCTCTTCGGTCCCGACGGCGACCTGTACGTCGGCCTCGGCGACGGCGGCGCGCAAAACGACAGCGGCAACGGCCACGACCCCACCATCGGCAACGGCCAGAACACCAACACCGTCCTCGGCAAGCTGCTGCGCATCGACGTGTACGGCAACAACTCGGCAAACGGCAAGTACGGCATCCCCGCCGACAACCCCTTCGTCTCCGGCGGCGGCCTGAAGGAGATTTACGCCACCGGCTTCCGCAACCCCTACCGCTTCAGCTTCGACGCCGGCAACCTGTACGTCGGCGACGTCGGCCAGAACAACATCGAGGAAATCGACAAGGTGGAGTTGGGAAAAAACTATGGCTGGCAATACAAAGAGGGCACCTTCAAGCACAACCCCGACGGCACCGTCACCAGCGACCTCACCGGCGTGCCCGCCGGTCTGACCGACCCGCTCGCCGAGTACGACCACGACGAAGGCATCGCCGTCGTCGGCGGCTACGTCTATCACGGGTCGGACATCCCGGCTCTTCAGGGCAAATACATCTTCGGCGACTACACACGGAGCTTCAGCTCGCCTTCGGGCCGGTTCTTCTATTCCGACCTGGCCACCGGCGCGATCAACGAGCTGGTCCTCGGCGACAGCGACCGCGCGCTGGGCATGTTCGTCAAGGGCATGGGCCAGGACCAGCTCGGCGACATTTACATCATGGGCAGCACGACCAACGGCGGGCCCTCCGGCAGTAATGGCGTCGTGTACGAGATCGTCGCCGTCCCCGAGCCGGGCGCGGCGGGCCTGGCCGTCGTCGGGGCCGCCCTGCTCTTATGGCGGCGGCGATCACGTCACCTCGTGATCGCGCTGGCGCTGCTCGCGCTGCTCCGCTGCGGCACGGCCGGCGCGACGATCGTCACGCTCAACCCGAGCAAGGACAACACCCTCTTTCAGGACCTCAACGGCAGCCTGAGCGACGGGGCGGGCCCGCACTTCTACGTCGGCAAGGACGGCAGCACCGGCCTGGTGCGGCGCGGGGTGCTGGCGTTCGACGTGGCCTCGGCCGTCCCCGCCGGCGCGACCATCAACAGCGTCGCGCTCACCCTGAACCTCTCCAGGACCAACCCCGGTGACCCGCCGAGCACGATCGAGCTCCACCGCCTGACGAAGATCTGGGGCGAGGCCGGTTCGAATTCCGGCGACCCCGGCGGCGCCGGCGCGATGTCTCAGACGGGCGATGCCACCTGGATTCACACGCTCTACAACACCTCCACATGGAGCACGCCGGGCGGGGACTTTTCGTCCACCGTCTCGGCCAGCAAGTCGGTGAGCACCCTCGGCGCTAACACGTGGGGATCGACCCCGCAGATGGTCATCGACGTGCAGCAGTGGCTGAACACGCCTTCCAACAACTTCGGCTGGATCGTGATCGGCGACGAAGGCACCTCCGGCAGCGCCAAGCGGTTCGACACGAAGGAGAACGTTTCCGCGTCGATCAAGCCAATGCTGACGATCGACTACACGGCCGTGCCGGAACCGGGGTGGCTAGGAACCTTTGGATTTGTGGGGGTCGCCCTGGGGCGTGCGTCACGCGGCGCGCGTCGCCGCCGGGACTAGACGCAACGGCGGCGATGACACGACCGGCTGTTGTTCGACCGGCGCTAGCCCCGCGGCGCCATCGGGCCGGTATTCGGGGACGGCCCTCCGCAGCGCCTGGATGACCCGCTGCCGCGGCCCCTGGACGGCCTCTTCGAGCTCCGCCAGCATGCGCCCCACGTGCTGGGGATTTGCGGCCGGGAGCTCCCACACGCGGATCTTCGCGTGCGACGTCGGCCGCGTGCGCTCGCCTTCGCCGGCCAATTCCTCATAAAGCTTTTCACCCGCCCGAATGCCGGTGATACGGATGTCGATGTCCGTGCCCACCCGCAGCCCCCGCCGCGCGATCATCTCCCTCGCCAGGTCCACGATCCGCACCGGCTCGCCCATGTCGAGCACGAAAATCTCCCCCCCCTGCCCGATCGCCCCCGCCTGCATCACCAGCCCGCTGGCCTCCGGGATGGTCATGAAATACCGCTTCATCTCCGGGTGCGTGACGGTCACCGGGCCCCCCGCCTCGATCTGCTTCCGAAAAATCGGCACCACGCTCCCGCTCGACCCCAGTACGTTCCCGAACCGAACCGCCAGGAAACGAGTAGTCGGCGAATCAGCTTCTTGCGACCCCTGACCCCTGACCCCTGACCCCTCCCCATTAAGCGACTGAATGTACAGCTCCGCGCACCGCTTGGTGGCACCCATGACGCTCGTGGGATTCACGGCCTTATCCGTGCTGACCATCACGAACCCGGTACAGGACTCACACGCCGCCGCGGCGTCGGCGACGGTCTTGGTACCGAAGACGTTGTTCTTGACCGCCTCCCCCGGGTTCAGCTCCATCATCGGCACGTGCTTGTGGGCGGCGCAGTGGAAGACGACGTGCGGTTGGTACGTCTCAAAAACCCACGCCACCCTCGCCGCGTCGCCGACGTCCGCCACCAGCGGCGCCACGTCCCCCGCGACCCACCGCTCGCGCAGCTCGCGGTCGATCTCGAACAGCGCGTTCTCCGCCCGGTCCACCAGCAGCAGCCGCCGCGGGCAGAACTTCATCACCTGCCGGCAAATTTCCGAGCCGATCGATCCCCCGGCCCCGGTGACGAGCACGACCTTGCCTGCCAGGAACCGCTGGAGCTCGGGCGTGTCGAGGTTGACGGCGGGCCGGCCGAGCAACTCCGCCAGCTCCCAGTCTTCGCCTTGGCCGTGCTCCGGCCGCAAGCGGCCGCGGACCGCGTCCAGCAGGCGGCGGGCGAAAGGTGATAAGAGGCGGATCATGGCGCAACGGGCGGCGGTCCTGGCGCGGACGCACACGCCCGGTGGATTTATCGGTCATTGGGGCCGGCGGCGTTGAGCGTTTGCCGGAAACAATGCGGGCCGCGTGAGTCCCTGATACGCGCGGCCCGCCACACAAGCTCGGGTGATCGTCAACGCAGAGCAGCCGTCGCGGCCCGCCGCCGCCGGGCCAGTAGCGCACCGGCACCGCCGAGTCCGACCAGGACAAGGGCGGCCGGCTCCGGCACCGGATCCACGAGCGTGACCGTGATGGCATTCGGCACGGCCGCGCCGTAATCCACGCTGACGTTGCTGCCGTCCGTCTGCGGCACGCCATTGAGAACGATCGAGTCGAACGCGCCCGAGAGCACGCCCCCGTACGTCGCGACCGTGTAGGTCCCGGCGCTGCTCGCACCCGTGGTGAGATAGAGCGTATCGGCGTTGGCGGCGTCGGCGAGGTTCAGGTCGCCGGAGACGGCCAGCATGTCGCTCACGCCCGGGTCGCCGAGCCGCGCCTGGTACGCGCCGCTCCCGGCGAACGCCACCGCGCCGGTAATCGTGACGGAAGCCACGGCCGCGGGCGGCGCACTCTGGCTCGGGCTGATCATGCCGCCGCCGGTGATCGTGAGGCTGCCGCCGGCGCTCACGGTGATCGTGCCGTTGTTCAAACCCTCGGCGTCGAGGCACTGGCCGTCGCCGATGGTCACGGGCGCCGTGAGGTTGACGCTCCCGCCGACCATGTGGAGGTTGCCGGCAAACGGGGCGGTCACGTTGAGCGTCCCGCCGGAGACCTGGATGGTGGCGCCGGACAACGCCGACTTCAGATCCACGACCGCGCCGCTGCCGACGTTCATGCTCTTGGTCAGGTTGAGCACGGGCACGCCGCCGCCGATCGGATCGGGCTCGATCGATACGCTGGCCGGCCCGACCGCGCCGCCGACCACCAGTTGTTTGGCCGAGACGTTGCCGGTGACCTTGATCCTGTTGGTGTTGCCGCCGAGCGTCAGCGTGTAACCCGCCCCGTTGTCGGTAACGTTGTTGATGAAGACGTTGGCGCTGTTGGTCGAGGTGGTCTGGACGGTGGCGTTGCCGTCGAGGACCAGGTTGGCGTGGACCTTCTCCCACGTGGCGTCGTCGTTGATCTGGGCCGTGGCATTCGCGCCGAGGTGGACGTTGTTGAAGACGACGCGGCCCTTGACGCCCAGGGCCGATCCGTTGCGGATGCCGCGGATGATGCCGTCTGCGCCGGGTGTGCCGTCGTTGAGCACGTCGATGCGAATCGGGACCGTGTTGATAACCGCCGTTGCGCCCGTGGCAACCTCGTTGACGTAGGCGGTGAGGTCCTCCGCCCCGCCGGCCGCTGCGCTCTTGCGGAGGATGATCTTGCCGGCGCCGGACAGGGGCGCGCCGCCGCTCTGGCCGGTGCGGATCTGCACCCAGGAGTCGCCGCCGGCGGGCGCGGTTCCGGTGTCGATCGTGCCGTCCAGCGTCGCGCCGTCCTGGAAGAACTCGTAGCCGTTGATGTTGTTGAAGGTGACGTTGGCCGGGACGTTGCCGTAGATGTTGCTCTGGAGCTTATTGGTCCCGCCGGCCCCGTGAAAGATCGTTACCGGCTTGCCGGCCGGCGAGGTGGTGATGTCGCCGAAGTCGTAGTTGCTGTTGCTCTTGTCGTTGATGGTGGTGAGGTCGCCTTGGAGCGTGGGGTAGACGCGGACGTTGCAATTGCCGTCGGTGTTCACCCCCAGCGTCGCACCCGGGTAAAGCGTAACGTTGCGGAGGTTGACGCCGAGGCTGTTGGTCGGCGCACTCTTGCGGCTGACGTAGAAGTTCCGCTTGTCCAGTAGCGCGACGCCGCCGGAGATGACGAACGGCTGGGTCACGTCGATCCGGGCCGTCGGATCCGAGCCGGCCAGCAGCCCCATTTCGACGCGGGTCTGGTCGCCGAGGACGATGCGGTCGGCGACCCGGTCGGCCACCAAACCACTGGTGTCGGTGAGGCGTGGGGTGAGGGCGCCCTTCCCGTCCGACTTGCCGCCGCCGCCGAGGAACAGGGCGCCGGCGTTAACGGTGATGTCGCCGGACACGTTGGTGTTGGCGTTGTCGAAAACGACGCCGTAGCTGCTCGACCCGGTGATGCCGTTGACGAGGGTGACCGAGCCGGCCGTGAAGCCGCCGCGGAACACGACGTTGCCGTTCTTATCCAGTCCGTCGATCTGCGTCGGGGAGTTGATCGTCACCGCATACCCGGCGGCGTTGACGGCCGGGTTGATCGTGAACGTCTTGCCCGCGCTGGCGGCGAACGTCGCGCCGTTGCTCCCGACGTTGATCACGCCGACCGCCGCGCCGGCACTGTTGGTGGACGAATAGCTGCGGTCGGAGTTGTCGTGCGTCAGGACGCCGCCGTTGAGGGTGAGATTGGCGCCGCCGGCGGCGGGGTTCTGGTTGCGGTTGCCGCCGGTGACGACCACCGTAGCGGCATCGTGGACGGAATCGTCGAGGTACAGGACGTCGTTGGCTTCGAGCCGCACAATCGAGCCGGGAACGGTGCTGAGTTGGCCCGGCCCGCCGGAACCCACGCCCAACGCATTGGCGTTGGCGATACGGGTAATCGCCCCGCCTTCCTGCGTGATGCTCCCGATCCCGTAAAGGCCGGCGGTGTTTTGCAGGTAGAGCACGCCGCCGGATTTGATGGTCACGTTGGCGTTGATCGCCGTCGCGCTGGCGTTGGTAGGCAGGTTCAATGCGCCGCCGCTCTGGACCACGTAGGCCGGATTGTTCGCGGCGTCGGCCGCGTCCGGACCCATGCCGTTGGCGAGGCTCGCCTGAACCGTGCCGGCCTGCACGAGGAGCTTATCGACGGCCCCCAGGTCGATGCCGGACTTGTTGAGCACCAGCGTCCCGCCGTTGGCGACTCCTGCGGACGTGCCGTTTCCGGTGGAGGTGAAGGCGAGCGTCACCTTGTTGCCGTTGAGCGAATTCAGGCGGAACGCGCCGGGACCGGCTCCATTGCCCAACGTCAGCGTCGTGCCGGCGACAGCGTGGAACGTGGCGTCGATCGTAGTCGGGTCGTTGTCCGCCCCTGCGACGTTCACAGACAACGGCGTGGCGTCGCTCGCGGAAGAGAGCGTGCGCGACGTGCGGTCGTTGCTCACGCCTTTCCACGGCGTGCCTTGGCCGACGGTGATCTCGGCAGCCGGCGCATTAGCGACACCGTAGAACAGCCGCGGCGTCGTGCCGATATTCGCGGGGTCGGCCGAGTTGTCCTCCGTGTGCGCGACGATCGCGTCGTCGGCCAGGAGCAGGTTGGTGCCGACGGTGAGCCCCGAAAGCTGTGCCCCCGTGCCGCGGACGATGCCGCTGGCTTTCGCTTCGAACACGTCGTCCGGTCCCGGCGCGGCGCCGACGTTGAGCTGCCCGCCGGCGTAGAGGATCACGTCGGAGCCGGAGGCGTTGGTCGAGGCGCCCGGCGCGTTGATGCCGAGCGTCGCGTTGTAAACGCTGGCCACACCGCTGCCGAGCGAGCCGGCGACGTTGGCATTGAGGATGCCGCCGTTGGCGTTGTTGGCCGCCCCGACGGCCGTCCCGCCGTAGTAGTTGTTGGCGGCGGCGAGGTTCATCGTGCCCGTGCCGATCTTCGTGAGCGTGCCCGTGCCGCCGTTGATCGTGTTAAACGTAGCGACGGCACTGCCGGTGTTGCTGATGCGGACGTCGAAGGTCTGGCTGCCGGCGAAGGTCGTCGTGCCGTTGACGTTCAGGCCGTAGTTGTTGCCGCTCGTGAGGATGACGCTGGGGCCGTTGAGGTTCAGGTTGCCCAGGCGGAGCGTGTTGCCGGCGCCGGAGGACTTGTTGTTGACGTCGATCGTAGACGAACTGGTGGCGCTGCCGTTGACGGTCACGTCGTTGTCGAAGTTGAAACTGATGTTCGACTTGAGCTGGAAGGTGGCGCCGCCGGCCAGGCGGACCTGTGCGCCCTTGATGCTGTTGTGAATGCCGTCGGTCCCCGCGGAGGCGGCCAACGTCCCCTGCTGAATGTCCACCAGGCCGATCACGCCGTCCGTCGACGTGGTGCTGGTCCCGAGGATGACGGTCGAACTGCCGGTCTTGCTCAGGACCGGAGCCGTGACCGTCTTCTGGAGCTCCAGGCTTCCGCCGGTGACGTTCACCAGCAGGTTGGTCCCCGAGGAGACGAGGTTGACCAGCACCTTGTCCGAGACACCCGTTTCGTTGATGGTGTTGAGCGTGAGCGTCGGGGTGCCGACCGTGGTGGTGATCTGATAGGTGCCGGAGGCGTTGGTAAAGTTGAGCGTGTCCACGGCGACGCTGGTGCCGGCCACGTCGATGTTGCCAATGATTCCCGAGTTGGTGTTGGAGAATGTAACGGTGTCGGCGGAGGTCGGAAGGACGTCCAAATCCCAGTTGGTTGCGGTGTTCCACTTGAGGCCGCCGCTGCCGCCGTTGTTGTCCCAGACGAGCGTGCCCGCCCGCGCCGCGGGCGGAGCGAACGAGTGCAGCAAGGCCGTGCCCGCCGCCGCCGCCGATACTGCCATTAGTCCCCGTAACCGCTTGCTCTTAAATGACATGGCATCTTCTCCCGTAGCCATCCACTCATTCGAAGCTCCGCCAGCCCAATGAGTGAATCACTAATAGCTACACAGGAGTAATATGTCCGTTTATTGAGAAGATGCAAGCCCGGCTTTTGGGTCAAAGAGAAAGCCCGGCAGCGAGTGCCGGGCTTCGAGCAGACCGTGTTGTCTTTTCAATCGACGTTTATACCCGCTGTTTGAGCTTCAGGGCGTTCTCCACCGCCGGTCGGCCCATGGGGTAGTACTGGAAGCCGGCATCGCGCATCACTTCGCGGTGAAGGCAATTACGGCCGTCGAAGATGATGGGCGTGTTCATCGTCGCGGCGATCTTACGGAAGGGCAGCGTCGAATACTGCGGCCAGTCGGTCAGCAACGCGACGGCATCGGTCCCGGCAGCAGCGGTCACGGGGTCGGCGCACCACTCCACCTTGTCCTTGAACACGTGCTTCATGTTCTCCATCGCCTTGGGGTCGGTGGCTTTCACGTGTGCCCCCTTCTCCAGCAGGTACCGGATTACGTCGAGCGCCGCGGACTCGCGTATATCGTCGGTGTCGGCCTTGAACGCCAACCCCCACACGCCGATCGTCGCGCCCTCGATCGGGCGGCCGAGCTTCTGGACGATTTTCTCCACGAAGCGCTTCTTCTGGTTGGTGTTGGTGGTCTGGATGGCGTGGACGAAGAGGCTCTCGTGGCCGGCGGAGCGGGAGATGTGCTCCATGGCGGCGACGTCTTTTGGGAAGCAGGAGCCGCCGTAGCCGCAGCCGGCGCGGAGGAAGGCGGGGCCGATGCGGGAGTCGGTGCCGATGCCCTTGCGGATGTCCTCGATGTCTGCCCCGTAGTGCTCGCAGAGGATGGT
>Ga0308175_100003604_pt1 | contig 10752 bp, 6 predicted proteins | sample PhyCR1_3_FD_203893 | JGI IMG/M metagenome (GOLD analysis project Ga0308175, IMG submission 203893) | Soil microbial communities from UC Gill Tract Community Farm, Albany, California, United States - DLSLS.C.R1 | ecosystem: Environmental > Terrestrial > Soil > Agricultural land | place: USA...
GACAGTCAACATCACAACCGGCAGCTTCGACGCCGAGCAGGGTATGGCTGGCGGATCCGCAGTGACGATTACTACGAAATCAGGAACGAACGGCTTCCACGGCGTAGCGTTTGCCTTCTGGGACGATAATCATCTCGCCGCGCGCAATTTCTTCTATTACGGCAACGGAACGCCGTTCAGTCTGCACAACATAGATGGGGGAACTCTGGGCGGACCGATCGTGAAGAATAAACTCTTCTTCTTCGGAAGCTGGGAAGGCACACGGGAAAGAACGAACTACTCTTTGCTCTCCACCGTTCCCACCCTGGCACAGCGGCAGGGCAACTTCAGCAGCTTTGGCACCACCATTTACAACCCCACCTCGGGAGACTCGACTGGAAGGAACCGGACCGCATATGCGAATAACATCATCCCGGCATCGGACTTCAATCCTATCTCCCTAAGGCTTCAGAATCTCTTGCCGTTGCCTAATCAGGCAGGCACCACTTCGAACTACTTCAGCTCCGGCGTACAGGCGCTCGATCGTGACAACATCGATGGCAAGATCGATTGGAACCGGACGGAAAATCACCATATCTTCGGCAAGTACAGCGTAATGAAGGCGCTCGTAAACTGCCAGTTCAGTCTCGGGAATGCGGGCGGCACGGGGCTTTGCAACGGCAGTGGGGCAGGCACGGCTCCGACCCTGACCCAATTGGCAACTCTCGGGCACAGCCTGGTAATTACGCCGCATCTGGTGTTAGATGAAGTGCTCGGCTTCAGCCGCATGGGCCAGCACGTGACGGATCAATTCTTTGGGCAGAACATTGGAACACAACTCGGTATTCCCGGCACGAATGGCTCCGATATCCGCCAAAGCGGCTTCCCCATCTTCAACATCACCGGATTCAGCAGCTTCGGGCAGGTAGCAAACTACGTTCCGTCCTTCCGGAACGACCAGACCTGGACCAACAGCCATAATCTTTCCTGGACTCGCGGCGCGCATGAATTCCGCTTCGGCTTCGACATGATCCGGTTCCAACTGAACCAATGGCAGCCGGAAGCAGGCAGCTTCGGTCCGCGCGGCTCATTTACCTTCGATGGCGGCATCACGGCTCTGAACGGCGGCCGATCTCCGAACCAATACAACGCTTATGCCGCGTTTCTACTGGGGTTGGATCAATCTGTGGGAAAGACATTGCAAAATCAGTACCTGCGCGGTCGCGAGTGGCAGTTCGGATGGTATGGCCGCGATCGCTGGCAGGTAAGTCGAAAACTGACGCTCGATCTCGGTTTGCGGTACGAACTCTACCCGCTGGTCCAGCGGGACCACTCGGGCTTGGGCCGCTTTGATTTGAATACCGGGAACATCATCATTGGCGGCATTGGAAACAATCCCGAAGGCGCCGGTGTTACGGTGAGCCACAAGCTGTTCGCTCCGCGAGCCGGCCTTGCGTATCGGATTAATGATTCCACCGTGCTTCGCATGGGATATGGAATCAGCTACGATCCCTTACCGATGTCTCGCGTTTTCCGCGATCCATACCCGTTGACCATTCCCCAGAGCTTCGTCGGCGCAAATTCTTATAAACCCTACGACTCCATTTCAGCAGGCATTCCGCCCGTGACCGTACCTGATTTGAGCACCGGTATCGCGCCTGTTCCTCCTTCCACCGTCATCAGCCGCAGTCCCTTCCCGGGTCTGCTGCATCGCGGTTACATTCAGTCCTACAATTTCACGATCGAGAAACAATTCCCCGGTGCGTTTCTGGTAAGCGCTGGCTTTGTAGGGACAGCAACAACCCATCAATTTGTAGACCACGAACTGAATTACGGTTCTCCGGGCAGCGGAACGGCGGGCCTTCCTCTGAACGCGACGCTACACCGCACCGTCTCTACTTTGTTTGAAGATGGTTGGTTGAGCTCGCATTACAACTCGCTGCAGATCGGTTTCAGCCGTCGCTTCACGGGAGGCTTGCTCATCAAGGGCGCTTACACGCGTTCGAAAGCAATCGACATGGCCGACGACGACGGACGAGTCGGCCTGTTGTTCAACTATCCGCCCGCGATCGCGCGTAATCGCGCGCTCGCCGGGTTCGACATCCCCAACAATTTTCAGATTGGCGGTGTTTATGAACTGCCGTTCGGCACGGGAAAGCGATACTTACAGAGCGGATTCGCAGGACACCTGTTCGGCGGATGGCAGCTGAATGGAACGTTCTCGGCTTACAGCGGTCTACCCTTCACCGTGACGGCATCTGGCACTTCGCTGAATGCGCCGAACAACACGCAGACCGCGGACCAGGTGCTTCCCACCGTTGCCCGGCTGGGTGGTATCGGACCGGGCACCCCTTACTACGACCCGAATGCCTATGCACCCGTAACCGCCGTTCGCTTCGGCACATCCGGCCGGAACACGCTGCGGTCTCCGGCGACGATCAACACCAATCTGAGCATCTTCCGCACATTTCCGATTAGCGAGCGTCTAAAGCTACAGGTCCGAGGTGAATCCTATAATCTCTCGAATACGCCACATTTCCTGGCGCCGAATGCGAATGTCTCCTCAGGTAACTTCCTCGTGATCACGAGCGCTAACACGGATCAGCGGCAATTCCGCTTCGCGCTGAAGCTGTCATTCTAAATGCGGCTTTCCTGAGAGATGCAACGCAAAAGCTTCGAACCCACCCGTCGCCAATTCATTGGCGTTGCGACGGCCGCACTCGGATTGCCGGGCATGGCCGCCGCCATCGACTCGAAAATCTCCGGTGTCCAGATTGGGGCGCAGTCATACAGTTTCCGGGACCGGCCACTGGAGGAAATGATATCCGCCATGGTTGAGATTGGGCTGGGGGAATGTGAGCTTTGGCAAGGTCACGTGGAGCCGGCCCGCAGCAAGTCACCGGATGCCAGGGATCAACTGCGCAAGTGGAGAACAACGGTTCCGCTCGACTTCTTCAAAGAGATCCGCCGTAAGTTCGATCGTGCCGGAATCGCGCTTAGCGCGTACAACTACAGCTTTCGCGACGATTTCACCGACGGAGAAATCGAGCGCGGCTTCGAGATGGCTCGGGCGCTCGGCGTCACCGCTCTGACTGCCTCTTCCACTGTTTCAGTCACCAAACGCGTGGCTCCGGTGGCGGCGAAATACAAGATGATGGTCGGCATGCATGGTCACGACAACCTGGCTGATCCGAATGAATTCGCCAGGCCGGAGAGCTTTGAAACCGCGATGCGGGAATCCAAGTGGATTGGCCTTAATCTTGATATTGGACACTTCACTGCGGCCGGCTACGATCCGCTACCGTTCCTCGAGAAGTACCACGACCGCACAGTGACCGTGCATATCAAGGATCGTAGAAAAAACCAGGGCCCGAACGTAGTTTGGGGACAGGGCGACACACCGTTGAAGGCTACTCTCGAATTGCTCAAAGCCCGGAGGTGGAAAATCCCGGCCAATATTGAATACGCCTATAAAGGCCCTGACACGGTCGCAGAAGTCAGGAAGTGCTACGACTATTGCAGAAGGGTCCTTCAAGCTTAAAAGGCAAGTTCACCATCCGAAAAAATCAATCATGCCTATGAACCGCCGCAACTTCCTTCACAGCACGGGCGTCGTTTCCGCGCTTGCCGCTGCCAATCAAAGTCAGGGACAAACCGAATCGAAGCCGGTATCCCCGAACGATCGTATCCAGATCGGCTGCATCGGCTTCGGCATCCAAGGTCAAAGCGACGTGCGGACGTCCACCGCCATCCCGGGGGTACAACTCGTGGCCGCTGCCGACGTCTATCAGGGCCGCCTGACGCTCGCTCAGGAGCGGTATGGCAAAGACGTTTTCATCAGCAGAGATTATCGCGAAGTGCTTGCCCGTCCCGGCTTGGATGCCGTGATCGTGGCGACCCCGGACCATTGGCATGCTCGCATCGCATGCGATGCCATGAAGGCAGGCAAGGACGTCTATTGCGAAAAGCCTATGGTGAAGAAGGCGGAAGACGGGCATGCGGTCATCGACACGCAAAAGACCACCGGCCGCATTCTCCAGGTAGGCAGCCAGCGCGTCAGTTCCATCCTGTATGCAAAGGCCAAGGACTTGATCGCGAGCGGCGCAATTGGCCAGGTGCACATGATCGAGGCTTTCTGGAACCGCAATTCCTCGCGGGGCGCCTGGCAGTATTCCATCCCGCCCGACGCTTCAGAATCGACGATCGACTGGGATACATTCCTCGGCACCGCGCCGAAGCACGCCTTTGATCCCGTCCGGATATTTCGCTGGCGGAACTATCAGGACTACGGCACCGGCATTGCCGGCGATCTGTTCGTGCACCAGTTCAGTGGCATCCATTTCGTGATGAACAGCCACGGGCCGCACCGAATCTCAGCGATGGGCGGAACGTACTTCTGGAAAGATGGCCGCGACGTTCCGGACCTCATGATGGGGATGTTCGATTACCCGGAGACAACTGCGCACCCAGGCTTCCAGATCAGTTTGCGAGTCAATTTTGAAGCGGGCAGCGGGGAAGGTGCCGATTCACAAGGCTTTCAGTTCGTCGGGACCGACGGCGTTATGAGCCTATCGGTGGGGAATTCTCTGACGATATCCAAACGTCCACGCGAACGAGATCCCGGTACAACCGCAGAAACCTTCTCGAAAGCAATGGCACAGGCCATTCTCCAGGAGCACGACGCGAAATATCCCAAAGTTGATCAGACCGTCAATACGTTTCAGCCGCAATCACAAGAAGTCTATCCGCTTCCGCGCGGCTACGTGGAGCAGATGGAGCATCACAAGAACTTCTATCGCGCTATGCGTGAGCGGACACCGGTAGTAGAAGATCCGGTTTTTGGTTTGCGCGCAGCGGGTCCAGCGTTGATGTCGAATGTTTCTTATTTCGAACGAAGAACAGTGCAATGGGATCCGGAAGCCATGAAGATGCTGAGCTGATGTCGAGTTCCGCCAAGTCTGCAGCCCTGTCTACCCCTGCCCGTCTGCTCCTGTTTGGCCTCACCACGTGCACTCTGGTTTGCGCTCAGGGCCGCGACTACGCGCGATCCATGGTCATTGCACAGCAGGGGATCGTCGCGACCAGCCAGGCATTGGCATCCGAAGCAGGAGCGCAAATCCTGTCGCGGGGTGGATCTGCAGTCGATGCAGCTATCGCGGCGAACGCTGTGTTGGCGGTCACTGAGCCGATGATGGATGGGATTGGCGGAGACATGTTCTGCCTGTATCGGGACGGTGCCAGCGGCAAATTGACTGGACTCAACGCGTCCGGTCCTGCACCCCGCGCTCTTTCCCCCGAGTTCTTGCGAAAAGCCGGGTTTAGCATCATGCCCACAAAAGGCATCCACTCTGTCACCGTGCCCGGTGCTGTGGACGGCTGGGCTAAGATGCACGCGCGCTACGGGAAGCTCCCCTGGAAGGATTTGTTTAACTCTGCCATCGCCTACGCAGAGCAAGGCTTTGCCGTCCCCGAAATTATTCACGATTCATGGAGCAATCCGGTGAGTCTCGAGAAGCTGCAGCCCGGCAAGGAATCAGAACGCCTTTTTCTGCCCGGGGGCAAAGTGCCGGAGGTCGGCCAGATCTTCAAGAATCCTGGGTTGGCGAAGGCGCTCCGGCTAATCGCGGAACGGGGTCCGGACGCTTTTTACAAAGGCGAGGTTGCGCAGGCGATCCTTGCCACGTCCAAGCATCAGGGCGGAACAATGACGGCGGAAGATTTGGCCTCGTTCTCGTCCGAATGGGTTGCCCCAATCTCGACCGATTACCGCGGGTGGAAAGTCTATGAGCTTCCGCCGAACGGGCAGGGTATGGCCGCGCTCGAAATGCTGAACATCATGGAGACGCATCCACCTACGACTGTGTCGCCGCTGGACGCACCGGAGATCCACCTCCGCATCGAAGCGATGAAACTGGCCTACTCTGATCTGCGGCGTTACGACGCCGACCCGCGCTTCGCTCGCATCCCTCTCGGCGTTTTGTTGTCGAAGGATTACGCCAAACGAAGAGCGTCCTTAATCGACATGCAAAAGGCCAATTGCAACGTCACTCCGGGACAGACGGTGAACGGAGACACCACTTACCTCACGGTGGTCGATCGGGACGGAAACATGGTCAGTTGGATACAAAGCGTCGCCGAGGCTTTCGGATCCGGCGTGGCAGTGGAAGGGATGGGATTCGTTCTGCAGAACCGTGGCTTTGGTTTTACCCTCGAGGCAAATCACCCCGACGTTTTGGCCGGCGGCAAGCGCCCGTTCCACACGATCATTCCCGCTTTCATGGAGCGGGCCGACCAGCACATCACGTTCGGCATCATGGGCGGTCCCAATCAGCCGCTTGCCCATGCGCAGTTCGTATCCGATGTCGTGGATTACGGGATGAATGTGCAGGAAGCGCTCGAAACCGCTCGCTGGACGAAACGGTCTGCGCAGGGTTGCGAGGTCTCGGTAGAATCCCGCGTTCCGCTCAACTCGTTGCAACGACTCTCCGAGTGGGGGCACGAGCTTCGCATCCGTCGCGGGTTTATTCTCGAAATGGGCCGCGGCCAAGCCATCCTGCGAGACAGCAAAACCGGGACGAATTACGCCGGCTCAGATCCACGAAGCGATGGGGAAGCAATCCCCGAGCCTGTCGCACTTACTCGACCGGCGAAATGAGCGTAGAAACCGGCCCGATCAAAGAATCTGTTTCGGTTTGACTTCGACCGGCGGAGATCTCGAATCAAGACCTCGAAAGTAACGCCAGAAAACGTTCGTAACAGCTAAGATAGGCACCGCCAGAACAAAGCCGATCGGCCCGAAGAAGATGCTGCCCGCGAGCAGGGCAAGAAAGACTGGCAAAGCTCGCAGGCCTAACGGCTTACTGAGTAGAACGGGCTGTAAAACGAATCCTTCCACGATTTGTACTACCAACCATCCGCCGAAGGCAATGGCCAGGTCTGTCCAGCTGCGATGACCCAGCAGCATGACGATAGCGACCAACGACAAAGGGATCAATGATCCGACGCTCGGAATAAAGCTGCAGAGCCCTCCGATGACGGCAAACAGCGGCCACCAGGGCACATGAGCTATGCCAAAGCCGATCGCATACAGAAGGGTATCCACGATGGCAATGATGATTTGCGCACGGATAAAGAGGACCAGAACCCGCGCAGACTGACGAAAAGGATTATCCGACGAAGCCATGGCAGCCCCACTCCCTCGATCACATTCTTTCACCCCGCAATAGCCAGCGCCGGCACCTATCGCACAAGGACCTGAAGCGATATGGTATTCGTGATGCTTCCACGCCGACAGCTACTTGAGGCAGCACTGGTATTTGCTGCCGGACCTACCGAGCCGGCCACGCGCAAAATGACGCTAAGCATGCATCAATTCACATCCGCTCGAGCAGGGTATCGCAAATCCCTGGAAGCTTGGGCGCAGGCGGGCATCCGCAATGTCGAGCCCGCTGCAGGTCTGCTGGACGATTTCCTGAAGACTGATTCGCTTGCAAGCGCAAAACGGATATTAACCGATAACGGGCTCAAGGTCGTTTCGGGCGCGATCGGCGTCACGGGACTTTGGGAGCCTAACCCTAAGTTCTCTGAGAACCTGGATGCGTTCAGGAGACGTTGCGAGCAGTTCGCCGAAATCGGTGCGCCGCTGGTCTACTCACCCTGTGTGACTACAGCCAAATTCGCTGCGGATGACTACGTGCGCTGCCTCGAGAATATTCGCCGCACCGCCGATGTAGCCCGCGAGTTCAAGTTGAACGTGGCTGCCGAGTTCGTGCGCAATTCCACATTCCTGGCATCGCTACCAACCGCTCTTCGACTCCGCCGGCAGGCTGCCCATCCCAACTTCGGAATCCTGTTCGACTGTTATCACTTCTGGTCCGGCCCAAGCAAGTTGGAGGACTTGGACTTAATCCAGCCGGGCGAAATCATTCACGCCCATCTGAACGACACGCAGGATTTGCCCCGCGAATTACTCGATCAGCAATCGCGGGTGATCCCTGGCGATGGTGTGGCGCCGCTTTCGAGGATTCTGGCGAAGCTCGCGAACACGGGCTACCACGGACCCATCTCAGTGGAACTGTTTCTGCCGCAATTCCAAGAGGCTGATCCATTCACGCTTGCGAAGCAGATCACGCTGAAATGCGACCGGGTGTTCAAAGAAGCCGGGTTCTAATCCGCCAGCGGGTTTGGCCGGAGCTGGAAGTGAAGGACTTTACTCGTTGTTCCCTTCCCGGTCTCGCTGTGGAACGGAGTGCGAGTGCCCCAGGTCGCCCAAAGTCCTTTGCCCTTCCACCCCGCTTTGGGATCGTCGATTCGTCCGTCCATGCCCTTGGCATAGAATCCGAGCGGGTAAGCCACCCGCAGGACAACAAACTTTCCGTTCACGAGAGCGGCGAGAGAGTCCGATGAGTTGCCCGTGATAATCGGCGTATTCGCGCCCAGCCCAAGCGTGTCGAATTGATCGACCCAATCGTAGTAGTGCGAATCGGCGCTTCCTGATCCCTTAGCGTCGCGGAAATTCGGCCCAGGAGTCCTGTACAGACTCCACCCCTCGGGACAGTGCTGCCCAGTTGCCGTCGGCCCGTTCAAAGGACCTTTGCATTTGCTTCGGTCAAAGCTTGCCAGGTGTCCGCTTCCCAATGCCACCCACACGACGTTGTTCCGATCGATATCCATGCCGCGCGGCGAAAATCCCGAGTCACGCGCCTTTGGATTGTTGAAGGGAACCTCATAGTATTCGGCAATCGCCGTCTCCGGCGGATTCGATCCCGGATTCAGGCGCACGATGCCGCCGGGAAAGCCCAGCACGCTACCCCAGATCATGCCGTCTGTACCAACGGCGATCCCATAGAACGCGGCGTTCAGCCTGGTGTCGCGGGTGGGGTCCGTGATGGGGCCGTTCAGAGCCGATGATGTTCCCAAGCTTTCGCCACTCGGGGCCGTGAGTACCTTTTGTTCGGAATCCAGGTAGGCGTCTCGCTTGCCATTGCCATTCGTGTCGAGCACCAGCGCCGTCCAGCCTTGCGACTTTTCCTCATCGTGCGTTTTGTCCCACAAGCGTGTGTTCAGCCATCCGACCACGCCGCCGCCTCCGCCACTGCTGGTCCACAAAGTGTTGTTAGGGTCTGAGGCAAAGACCAGATGGTGCGTACCGTAGCAGGTATCGATCATGTACGACTGTTTCGTCCCCGGATCGTACATACCAAGCTGGCGCCCGGAGGTCGCGAGCGGAGTGAGCTTTGCCGATGGCAGATCCGAACCCGCTGTGCAGTACCCCGGATTATTGTTCGGTCGGATCCGGCCGGTGTACCAGACGCGCCCCCGCTCATCAAACATAGGATTGTGAACGGTGGTGTGACTGTCCCAGATAGCTTCATCGCCCCAGACAGGCGAAGGCTGCAGAGGCTTCGGCTGGCCCGGCGTATCTGGATCGCGGTACGGGACCTTCACCCGGCTGATCGTGCTGTGAACCGGATCCAGCACCGGAAGGTAATCGCGGCTCTCCTCGGGAGATCCGTAGATCATTCCGTTTGCATTCACTTTCGGGTTCCGCTTGTCGGTCGCGATCTCGTCGTGCAGATAGGCCTTCGGGTCGGCCCAATCCCACTGGGTCACGATGATGTTTCGTTCCAGGCCTTGCGGTCGCGGGGGATCTTCGAACGGCAACTCCCCTTGCGCGATGCGGGTTGTCCAGTCGCCAAACTCCGTTGCCGCCCTTTCGGCCCCGAGTTGGGAGAGCCCGCCCACCATGGCGCGCCCGGCCTGCCCCGATTGAATGCGGCGCATCCAGGCCTTTGCGGGTGAATCGAAGTCATGGAACAGGGCGGGTATGGTGCGCGTGTATTCGTTGCCAAGCTGGTGGCACGATTCGCAGCTGTCGGTCTTGACTAAGTGGAGCCATTGTCCCTGCGTCTTGATGTTGGGAGAAATGCCGTTGCCGGAGCCGCCGGTGCCCGGGAATTCGCTCTCCTTCGGAATATGAAGCATGGAGTACCAGTAAACCGCCGGATAATAGTGCGCGGCGGCTTTCCGGTCTGGTGCGACCGTGGGGTTTAGATCCACCTGTTTCCCTGGCTTCGTCTGCACCTTGGGTGAATCCACGAGTCCATAACCGCGTGCCCAGACCGTATAGGCGGCTGCGGGAAGAGACGGAAGTAAGTAGCGGCCGGTATCGTCGGTAACTACCTGCTTGATGTAACGGGTGGGCAGATCCGTCGTCTCCGCGATGACCCACACACCGGCTTCGGGGCCGTGGGCGCTCGAGACCACTCCGCCAATCTCGTCTCCTTTGACTTTTACTGTCGCGTTCTGCCCCGCCCCCACGTATCCCGCGATACCGGTGGCGATGAGGCTTGAGATCAAAAAAAATGCGGCAGTGCGCATACGGTTTTCCCCCTGCGATTTGGGTTCCTGGCCGGACAGTATATACCCGCGGGGTGAACCCGCGCGTGCAGCGACAACCTACTTCGGCTTGTTAAGAGTTCGAAACGTGATGGAATAGCGCAGCTCGCGCGTTGGCGGAATCATGTGCTGCCAGTTCGTTCTCACTTCTCCCCTAAGCAGGTACATCGACCGGCCGGGCAGCTCGAGCGTATAGGTCATACGAGCCGGCCCGACACCCGTCTGGAACCGCATGCGACATGCTGCTCCGAGCGATATGCCGGCGACAATACCGAAGGCTGGAGCATCCCGATGCCATCCAATTCCTGCGCCGCTCGAGTATTCAGTGACCAGAGCCTCAGCCCATTGGGATGGGTCAATGCCGGCCAACACCGC
>Ga0308175_100003605_pt1 | contig 10751 bp, 10 predicted proteins | sample PhyCR1_3_FD_203893 | JGI IMG/M metagenome (GOLD analysis project Ga0308175, IMG submission 203893) | Soil microbial communities from UC Gill Tract Community Farm, Albany, California, United States - DLSLS.C.R1 | ecosystem: Environmental > Terrestrial > Soil > Agricultural land | place: USA...
CATGGTTGTTGATTTCGTTGATCGCGCCATAGAGCGTCGTCGTTTTTCCGCTGCCCGTTGGACCGGTGACGAGGACCATGCCGTAGGGCTCGGCAATAGCTCGCCGAAATCGCCGCAGATCTTCCGTATTAATGCCTAAACGGTCCAGGCGAGACTTTCCCGCTCCGGAGGAGAGCCCTTCCTTTTCGAGTACCCGGATTACCACCGACTCGCCATAGGCGCTTGGCAAGATCGAGACGCGGAAGTCCACCTTTCGTTGCTCGATCTGGATTTTGAAGCGCCCGTCCTGTGGAACGCGCCGTTCCGCAATGTCAAGTTCGGACATGACTTTGAGACGAGAAATGAGCGGTGCATGAAACTTGCTGTCCATGGGGTCCATGGCCGCATAGAGAATTCCGTCAATCCTGAATTTCACTTCGACCGCCCCATCGGCCGGTTCGATATGAATGTCGCTCGCCCGCTTCTGAAGGGCCGACAGGATGATCGTATCGACGAGCTTGACGACCGGACTTTGGTCCTTGGCGATTTTCTCCACGGACAAAATTTCATCGCCCTGCTCGTTTTCCCGGATGAGAACGGGACGAAACTCAGCTTGAATCCTCGTGATTACCTGGCTGTTCCCCTCGCTCTGCTTAAGGGAATCGAGAATGGCCGACCGTGTGGACACGACCAGTGAGAATTCTCGGCCTATCAGGAGTTCCAGCTCATCGATGGCGCGCAAATCCTGGGGGTTGGCGACGGCAATGGCTAGTGAGCCGCTCTCGTGTTCCATCGGCACGAAGGGATGGCGGTGCATCAATTCCATGGGAATCGTCTTAAAGAATTCAGGGTCCACCCGGAATTCCTTCAACGGGTCGTACGGAAGATCGTATTGCTCGGCGAGCGCTTCGGCCAGCGCCTCTTCAGGAAGCGCTTTTTCGTCCAGTAGCAGATGCTGAAGCAAACGATGATGGTCTTTCGCTTGCTCCCGATACAGGTCGCATTGCTCCCGAGACAGGAGCCCTCGGCGCAGCAGCACGTCTTCCAAACTGATCTGCTTAATCGGTGTGGCCATGAAATGGTGTTCTTTCTAGACCGTACCGGCCATTTGAAAGATAGGAAGGTACATCACAATCACTAGACCACCGACCAGGATGCCCATGACCAGCAGAAGGACAGGCTCCATCCACGTCGTCAACTGATTCAAGCGCAGGTCGAGCTCGCCTTCCTGAAATTCGGCCACATCCCGCAACATGGCTTCCAGCGATCCGGTCGTTTCCCCCACTTCAATCATTTCCAGCATCATCTGGGGAAATAACCGTTCTTGCTTCAAGGCGGCCGCCAGACCTACGCCGTCACGCACTCTCGCAGTCGCGCGCTCAATGGCGCCCGATACGATGCGATTCGTCACGGCGCCCCGCGTAATTTCCAATGCATGCAGCAGGGGGATACCGCCGCCGAGAATCGTGGAGAGCGTGCGGGTCAGCCGGATTAACTGATTCTTGAGAAAGACCTCGCCAAGAATCGGCAGATAAAGGCTCAGACGGTCCCTCTGCGCGCGTCCAGCCGGCGTACGCGACCATCGGTGGAGTCCCCATGCAGTGAGCGCTGTGCCGGTCAGGACCCAGGGCGCCCAGTCTCGGCTCGTCCCCACGACCTGGAGAAGGATTTTTGTCGGTATCGGCAGTTCCGTCTTGCTCTGACTGTAGATGTCCGCAAACGTGGGCATGACGTAGATCAGTAAGAAGCCAACAACCGCCAGACCGACAATGATCAGAAACGCCGGATAGGCCATAGCCTTGACGACCTTTTCGCGCACCGCGATGACCAATTTGATGTACTCCAGATAACGCTGCAAGACGTCTACGAGGGCTCCCGTTTGCTCGCCGGATTGCAAGGTCGCCCGATAGAGCTCCGAGAAATGTAGCGGGTAGCGCGTCATCGCCTCAGAAATGGACAATCCCCCGCGGATTTCCGTGCGCACGCCCTGCAGCGCGGCTTGAAATTGAGGATGGGTGGCGCGCTCAGCCAACAAATCGAATGTTTTCAGAATTGGCAGGCCGGCCTTCATCAGAGCAAGAAATTCCTGATTGAAGACTAAGAACTCCCGCAGTGCAAGTTGCTTTCCGCCGAACCAGCTCTGGGTGGCGGCTATCCCCGTCTGCGTCGCGCCGTCAAGGCGGCAAATTAAGAGTCCTTGCGATTCAAGCTGCGAGCGGACCACGGCGACGCTCTCGCCGGCTATGGCGCTCTCGATCGTCGTGCCGTCCGCGCGCATGGCTCTGTAGTGAAATTGAGGCATTGGTGTGCCGCCCTCGGATCTATCGTGAAGGTTTATAGCGTGGCGGTGGCGCGAACACCGACTGCTCCGGCTCTTTTTTAACCAACTCCGGCGCACCGGGCTTCAGTTCAGATTTGTGCTTGGCCCAATCGATCTTTATCTCCTGCCATTCAGTCAGCAGCGTCGCCATTCCGGATTCAAGCTCTTTCGTGCGAGCTTGGATGGAGACCTCTAAGGCTTTGGCCTCGGCGACGGTGCGGTCTAACTTGGGCAGTTGCGCGATATACATCTGCACATCACGCGTGAGATCCGATAAGGACGATTCTACGTCCCGCAGCCGGGTGCGAAGCGCCTCCTCTCGTGCGGTCGCCTCAGCTGTTTTTTGGCGCAACTGCGGCAATTCATCCAATTGTACCCGAAACTCGTTCTTGACTTGGACGAGATGGTCCCGTTCTCCACGGAGCGTCGCCAATTCCACCTGCTTCACCTCAACGATTTGTCGAAGTTCGCTATTTTCGCGTCGCAAGTCTTGTAGTTCCGCTTCCTTTTTCGCCGACGCGATTCGGGTAGCGGCCACCTCACTCCGCATCCCGGCAACCTCCGCCCTGGCAGATTCGATGGCCTGATGAGCATGCCGCTGGGTAATCTCATGTACCCCATTACCGACGGAAGACTCCGTGGCGCAACCGGCTGGCATAAGCCCCACCAGCAGGCAAAAACAGGCCGCGGTACCGGTATACGATCGCATCACAAGTGCTCCTTTAATAACGGACCCCTAAAATCGTCATCGTCCCTCAGCTCGCACGCTCGCTACCACGTGTTATACGGCGTCCCATCATGAGAGACGAGGTCCGAGCCGCTGTGGACGTCAAAAATGCCGGGTTCACTCTGATCGGCGATCTCCTGCCAGGCCGTATCGGAGGTCGTGAAAGGGTCCACGGGCATCCGCTTCACATAGCCGGCTCCCTTCAATTCGGCCAGACTTGGCGGATACTGTCCTCTGTCGGCCCGATACTGATCGATCGCGTCGCGCAACGTAAACAAGTTCTGCTTCAAGACGGCTTCCTTGGCTCGTAGGACCGCTCCTTGAAACGTCGGTTCAGCCAGCGTCGCAAGAATCCCCACGATGACCACCACGATCATCATCTCCATGAGCGTGAAGCCCTTCTCATTCCGACTCCAAACTACTCGCTCGTCGCTGGTCCTTACATGAGCCATCGTGCGATCCTACCAATCTCGATATTTGGACTTATCGAGCGCCTCATCGTCGCTTTTTGAATAGATATCAAAGACATCTTCCCGGCACCACTCTCGTGTTTCCGGAGGATCTTGATAGCAGCGCAAGGCCCATTCATCGGTCCCAATCAGGGGATCAAGGGGAATCCGACGAAGGTACCGTCGGACCGCTTTGGTTTCCCGCGTGGCGGCCTCGCCGCCGGACAATTCTACTCCAAGCAGCACTTTGAGCGTTTTCGGGTAACCGGTCACACCGGTAATTTCCTTGCAACTCATTTTGTTTTTCACGCAGAGCGGTCCCGTCATGAGGTCCGCATCCCGCGCCCAATCGCGTCGAAATTCATCGATGGCCATGCGCATTTCCCGCAACTTTTGACGCAGTTCAAGTTCCTGCGTCCGTTTCCCTGTATGCTTCGCGAGCGGCAGCACGGCGGACGCGAGCACGGCGAGAATGGCCATCGTGACGAGCATCTCCAGAAGAGTCGCGCCACGCTCGCTCACGACTCGGTCAACGGACCCGAACTTGGCCGCGCCACGTGGAGACTGGAACAACTTTATTGTCTGCTCCGCCCACCCTGGCTTTGGGAATGTCAACATCCGAGACGCCCGGCCCTTTCGCCTGGAAAAAAAGCATGGCCAATACGCCCGCGCCGCTTGCGGGCGTTCCTTGTCGCTGCATCGTCAATTCTAATTGTCCGGCGGCCGGACTTGCCGAAATCGTGACCGACGCCGAGGATGCGCCTTGCTTCAGCAACTCCCCTTCCGACGCGCGCCGGAATTCCAACACCTGAGGATTGTAGGTGACCGTCACAGCCGACTCCGTCAGAGTCTCGAGATTGTCGACCGTCAAATCAATGCGAAACTCCTGCCCCGCATACGCGGAGACTTCAGGCGGATAGAGAGCTAGAGTGGCCGCGCCAGCCACCACCACGGCCGGCGGCTGCGCCGCGGACCCAGCGGGTTTAGACACGTCTGCAGGCGGGATCAGCCGAGGCGCCGACAGCGGCTGGACTGCCGGCATCGCGCCGATACCAAGGCTCGGCTGCTGCGCCATGGCGGGACGCGAGGGGGACGCCATGGACGTTCTAATCGCGGTCTTGCCGACGACATCGGTAAAGAGCGGGGCGATCGCATAATTCGTTTCCGTCCCTGACCAAAAGGTTTGCGTTTCAACGTTCGGCATGTTCAGGGGTCGTATAATCCGGGGCGTGATGGTAAGAATGACCTCCGTGGTAATGGCGTCCACCGTTGTGGAACTAAAGAGGTGCCCCAAGACGGGAATGTCGCCAAGACCCGGAACCGTCACACGCGTTTTGCGATCATCATCTTGAATGAGCCCGGCCAGGACCACGCTTTCCCCATCCTTCATGTTCAGGGTGGTCTCGGCCGACCGCGTGCCAAAGCGAAACTGCTTGATCTCCGGACTGGCCTGCAGTGTGACCTGGTCACCGAGCCGGGTGACTTCAATCTTCAGTTTCATCGTCAATTCGTCAACCAAATGGATCGTCGGCTCAACACTTAATTTTACGCCCGTATCTTTAAATTCGATTGATGTCACGGTTGACGTCGTCGGCACGGCGCCGGTGAACGCTTGACCGGGAAGCACGTTCGACGTCGACAACAGAATCGGCTGTTTATCACCCACATTGACTGACGCTTGTTTGCCGTTGATCACCCGAAGCTTCGGGGCCGCCAAGGTCTTCGCATCGGACTCTTGTTTGAAAAAGTCGAGCAGCAGACTGGTCGGAAGCGAGAAGAGGTAGCTGTCAGGACCGATGCTCGTCAATTGGCGAAATGTGTACTGAGCAGCCGTGGCGGCGATCGCGCCTGTGAAGCCGGGCGGCACGAGGGCCGCGGCGGCGGTTTTCGCAAAGTTCAACCCAAGCTTCTGGCTTTTGGTACGGTTAACTTCGAGAATCTCCACGTCGAATTCGACTTCGGCTTCTCGCCGGTCGTTCGCCAGAATGATCCGCTCGGCTAAACGGATCTTATCGGGCTGATCGCGAAGCACGATGGCGTTGATTTGCTCATTGACATACATCCGCTTGCTTTCCAGCATCGTCTTGAGCAGATTCACCATATCCTTGGCTTTCACGTTCGAGAGATAGAACGTCCGAATCTGCTGGTCCAGATACTGATCTTGCTTCGGCTTGCTGTTCGGAATGACGAGGAGAGTATCAGGGCCAATGCGCTTGGCAAAGAGACCGTTCGTGCTGAGAATCAATGTGAGCGCTTCATGAAAGGGAGTATCCTTAATAAAGATCGTGACGGGATCGTCTTTGACTTCACGGTCAAACACGACGTTAATATTGCCGGCTCGGGCAAGCACCTCGAATACCTCTCGTAATTTCGCATTCTGAAAGCGTAGCGTAATCGGCTGGCTTCCGACTCCCAAGGTCTTATCGGCCCTGGTGTGTTCGGTGAGCTTGGTGATGTTCTCGAGCGCTCGCGGATGTCCCGGATCCAGATGAATGGCCTTTTCATAGGCCTCCATGGCCTCGTCCATACGACCGAGGGTCTGTAGCTGATCCGCCGCGTGCACCTGATCGGTCGCTTCCTTTAATCGAAGGACGTCTGCCAGCGCTGCCTGATGCTCCGCGCGCGCGGGATTGAGTGTAAGGGCTAGTTTCAATTCCCCGAGCGCTTCGCCGAGCTGGTTCTCCTTGAGGCGGCGACGCCCTTCCTCATAATGAACATCCGCGGCCATGACCTTCACTTCGTCAAAACGGAGTTTGATGGCGGCATTAAACGGCTCTTTCTTATGCGCTTCGCGGAAGGCCATCACCGCTTGATCCCATTCCCCTTGCGCCGCCAATTGCTCGGCTCGTCGCACTTCAGAAGATGATAGACATCCCGTCAAGAGGCCGATCACGACGGCACTCGCGACGAGGACGGCGCGGCCATACCGAGAACTGGAACATCGACTTTGCATTTAGGGAGCCTCTCTCTGGCGAAGGAGCAATTCGCCCTTTTGCGCGTCCAACGTGACCAGGAATTTGTCGAGAAAGGTGAGACCCAGCAGACCATCAACGCCTGCTTGAGCCTCGGGGAGATCGTGAACGGCCACCGCTACGTTCTTGACTTCAGCCGCCCCGACTCCGAGGCTCTCCACCCGAACGACATCCGCTCGCACGGCGCCGCCTACGGTATTCAGCGTCATGCTCGAACTACGTCCATTCCCATTCAAACCCAGATCGCGTGCGATATCGGATGACAGGACGGTGATATCCGCTCCGGTATCGACGATAAGATGCGCCTCACGTAGTCCATTGATGCGTACTTGGACGACTAACGAGCGTCCGACGCGTGTCACAGGGACCGTGATCCCGCCCCCTATAGCGAGCGCACCGTCACCCGTGACGGTAACCAGGCGACTATCGCCTCCAGGCGAAATCGGTATCGTCCGATCGGCTTCATGAGTCACAGGCGGCGGCACCGGCATAGGTAACGCAGAATGCTTTGCTACGGGGGCGCATTGGTCGAGCTGCGAAGGACTGTCGGTAAACACGGTTCGCCCCGCTCGATCCATGCACCGGAACATATCGGCTGTAGCGGGGATAGGCATCAGCATGATGATCGACAAGAAAATGAACCCGTACGACATAGTCGGTCACCACCAATGAGGATTTACGTTATGGTGACGATAGCGAAAATAGGCGCTGCCGACAATTACCTAGAGGAGGGGATGGTCACTCAAAAGAGGGGTATCGCCATACAGATGAACGCGCCGAGGTTAGATCTTAGCCGCGAAACTATTTCACTTCATCCCAGTCGGGATGCATTTTTCTTGCGCAGTCCGTACAAATCCCATGGGTGATGTCGGCGTCGCAATGGGCTAGGAGGAATTCTTCGGTCTGATGCCATACCCCCTTGTCGTCTCGCATCTTCTTACAGCCAGAGCAGATCGAGATGATGCCCTTGAGCGTCCTCACGCTTGCAAGGCTGACTTGTAAGTCGGCAATCTTTCGGTCGCGCTCCTGATCAATCCGCTCCTTCATCAGAAACTGTCCAATCTGCCGCCCCATCGTCTCCATGAAACTGAGGAGTCCCTGATCCGGCTCACTGATCTCTCTTGCAAAGAGTTCGATCACGGCGGCTACTGCATCGCCGCACAAAATCGGAAAGGCGAACGCGCCGTGTAATCCCGTCGATGCGGCAAAGGGCATCCTTGGAAAATTTCTATCCTTTACAATGTCGGGTATCCAGGCACTATGCCTGCTTGCCCACACCCGCCCCGGCAGTCCGACCCCGGGTGGAAACGTCATGACGCCCGTCACACGCTGGAACTCCGGGACCTGGATCCCAGGCGCTAACCAAATATTACGGCACCGAAGAAGCTCGGCTTGCTGGTCAAGCATCCACAGTGCGGCGAGGGCCCCGCCAACGTTTTCACCAAGGGCTTGTAGTATTCTCGGGCCGGCCTCTACTACGGTAGGGAATTCCAAGAGCACTTGAGCCAGCGCATGCTGTGCCGCGTGGATCCGTTGCTGTCGCTTTTGACCGGTGATGTCGCGAACTGTGGCATAGAAGACCGGAGACACCGCGACCGCATTCCAGAGGAACCATTTGTACGAACCATCCTTGCACCGATACCGATTGTGGAGAGTGGTACTCCCGTACGGTGCAGTGAGTCGGATCGCTTCTTCAGTAGACTCCCGATCATCGGGATGGATAAAAGAAAGATAGGGTTGGGACAGCAATTCCTGATCCGTATAACCCAGGGCGCGCGACCAGGAGGGATTGATGGACTTGAAATAACCGTCGAAGCCGGCGATGCAGCAGAGATCGAGCGTCAGTTCAAAGAATTCTTTATAAGCATTCAAGGTCGCGTCGGCAGGCCCCGATCGTTCATATGCCATAATAGCCGAAGGTTGAAGATCGCTGAAGAAGCCAATGGACAACCTCTTCGGCACCGCTGTTGCGTTCAATATAGAGAAACCGGCGCAACAGGGCGATGCCTAGACGTAGGCGCCCTGGGTGAGGCGCCGCCGATCGATACGATGACAGATCTCAACCCATAAAGACGGCTGAGGGCGAGGTTAAGGCTAGCCCCAACCTTCCGCTTAGGTGGCGAACTGGTCCTTAAACAGCTCACGTCCTTTCACCGCTTTGGCGACCGCTGCGGCCAGTTTGTCAGGAACGATTGGTTTCACCAGGTAATCGACAACGCCCTGCTTAAATAATTCGCTGGCATTCTCGACGTTCGGATGGCCGGTCAAAACGATCACGGGCACGCCGGGAAACTGGTTGCGAAAGAATGCGATGGCTTCCATGCCGTTGATTTTTGGCATGACGAGATCGCAAATGATGGTGTCGAGCATGAGGGGGTTATCCCCTGATCGAATCGCCTCGATGCCTTTTCCTCCATCTTCCGCTTCGATGACATCATAACCGGCCTTGGTCAGTGTCAAGCGCACGGACTTTCTTATATCGGCTTCGTCGTCAACTACCAATACTCTACCCAATCCCATGATGTCCTCCTTAATAGAGATGAAGAAAGAGGTCTTCGGCTCCTTCTGGAAAGCACTCTGTTGAACCTGCCCAAAGCAAAGGCAGCCTAGTTTAACAACCTTTGAATGTCAACTCATGGCGTGCCGTTTGCGATACGAAATAATGCTTCTTCCCGCTATGCTCACTTGCTTTTGCCTGTTCCCCTTTCTGTAGGGTCCATCGGTAAACGGATATGAAACGTCGTACCGATGCCCACTTCACTGTCCACCGTGATCTCGCCCTTATGCGCGTCGATCACATCCTTCACGATCTTGGTGCCAAGCCCGGTGCCGCCGGCTTTTGTGCTGATGGCGCGGGCCGTAAACAGCCGGTCGCGAATCTCCGGTGGCATACCTCTTCCAGTATCGGCGACCGACACCAGTACGTCCCTATGACCTTCTTCAGCGCGGCCTGAGATCGTGATGGACCCGCCCTGGGGAACTTCTGGAATCGCATTATTGATGAGATTGTAAAACGCATTGTAGAGGCGGCGATGGTCCGCTTGAATGAGCGGCAAGATATCGAGCCTTCTGGCATTCAGAGCAATGTCCTTATCGGCGGCAAGCACGCCAAGGGTCTGCAGGACGTCATCCACAACGACTCCGATCTTGCAGGGAGCAAATTGGGGCGGCGCGCTCAACCCTTTTACGCAATCCGCGATTTCCTTCACGCGGTCATGGATCCGCTCGCTGGTCCGCTGGATCATCGTGATGGCTTCATGGCATAGATCCTGATTTGGTTTATACTTTTGCGAGTCAGATTCAGACATGGCGCGGAAGATCTGGCTCAATTCCTCATTCAGAAGCCAGGTCCCCGATACGACCGGCTGAAGAAGGTTCTTGAGGTCGTGCCCGATATCTCCCAGCAGGCGCACCACCTCCGCCAGCTTCGCTTCTTCGAACAGCCTGGCTTGTTGAATGGCGAGGGCGGCAAACGCTGCGATAATCGTCAACAGAGCGAGATCGCCCTCATTGAGCGTGCCATTGCGTTTGTTGAGGACATTCAGGACACCGATCGGATCTCCCTTCCACTGCTTGAGCGGAAGCGTGATCATGTCATGCGTCGTGTACCCTGTCGTTTCATCGATACCTGTAAAATGCCGCTCGCTTTTCTTCACATCGGAGAGAATGGCGGGTCGCCCGGATTGAAATACGTCGCCCGCGACCCCCTTGTTCCATGGAATCATGGTGCCGCGCGGGACGGGATTCGCCCCGATCGAATGGTGAAAGATGAGGCACTCGGCGGTAGAATCGGCAAGGAGAATTGATCCCGCGTCTGCGCCTACCTCTTCGAGCGCGCTCCGCAGAGTAGCCTCAACCAATTCGTCTACCTCGGTATGGTGAAATAACGTTTCGCTGATACGGCGGGCAGCTTCCAACTCTCCACCGTGTTGCAAAAGAAGGTGGTCAGATTGCCGGCGGCTCCCTTGCCGTCGCTCCGGAACCCGTCCTCGATCGGCCGGCGAGCCCTCACTAGTCGGCATAGCGCATCCCTTCGCAGTCAAATAGGCGGGAAGGACCTTGCCGGATTGACGGTTGGACACCACACGCCAAAAGGCCATACCGAATCATAAGATGAGGCAATATGGCTTTCCCTCCCATTACAAGCAAGTTTCACGCACTTTAGAGGATTGTGGCAATATCGGCAATACCTTGAAAGAGGGGTACCCCTAAAATGGGGACCTCCTGCAGTTACCTCGGGGCAGGTTCGGCGACTATGCGAATCCCTTTTCTGTCTCCCTACTATCAATGGATCCTAGCGGTCT
>Ga0308175_100003606_pt1 | contig 10751 bp, 12 predicted proteins | sample PhyCR1_3_FD_203893 | JGI IMG/M metagenome (GOLD analysis project Ga0308175, IMG submission 203893) | Soil microbial communities from UC Gill Tract Community Farm, Albany, California, United States - DLSLS.C.R1 | ecosystem: Environmental > Terrestrial > Soil > Agricultural land | place: USA...
TTGGTCGGCTACTTCCCGCACGCTCGGCTCGTTGCGGTGGCGCAGGGGGCCGTCCTAAGGCGCTCCTGCGCGAGGCCATGGCCGATCTCCTCCCGCCCCGGATCCGCGACCGCACGGTGAAGATCCCCTTCAACGAGCCGTATGCCCACGGCCTGCGGTCGCACGGCGACGAGCTCATCGACCTCTGCCGCTGCGCACGGCATCCGCTCACCGCGGAGATGTTCGACACCGACACGCTCTGCCAGGCGGTACGGGAGGCCTGGCTGGGCATGGGCGACTCCCGCTCCTGGGACCGCCTGAACGGCTCGCTGGCCCTGGTGGCGTGGCTGGAGGGCCTGCTGGACGAGCGATCCGCGGCATCCGGCGCGGGCGTGCCGGTCATCGTTGGTTCTTGATGTCCCACAGGGTCGTCTCAACCGGACCCGTGTACACCTGGCGTACTCCGTACCGGTTCTCCACCACTTCCTGGGACTCGTCCTTTCCGGGGCCCGCAGTGTTGATTGTTTCGATGATGTTGACGCCGTGCGGACCGAACTGCCAGTACACGGTGACGTACCGCGGCTTCCTCGTTCTTGCGTCGATCGAGTTGTTTTCCCGAATCTCGCTCTTGTAGATGACGGAGTCGAAGCCCTTCTGCTTCTTCATCCATGTGGGCACCTGGGCGTTCTTCCAGGTGAACGCAGGGGGACCGAAACGCACTACGGAAGAGAGGTCCTTGCGTGTGAGGTGCGCGCCGGCGTAGAAGGTCAGCTGGTCGTACCGGGTTTTCTTGGGGAGCTGAACGACCACCCGCGCGGAGAACTTGTCCCTGGCGTAGATCCATCGTCCCACGGGCATCCATGGCTGCGCCGACACCAACTGGCCGGGCTGGTGGATCTCCCTACGGGAGACCGGGTTGAACGCTCTGAAGTCCCTCCATTTCTCAGAGTCGGCCTCCCAGTCCCGACGGGACCTGTCCTTCCGGCTCAGCTGTACCGTCTCCGCCATGGCGTGGAATTCGGTGCCCAGGACATAGAAAGCCGCATCACCGCGGTTCTCGATCTCGATGTCCACCGGTACGGAGAACGACTTGCCGCCCCGGTTCTGCATGCTTTTCCCCACGGCCAGTTTGACGACAGGCGTGGTTTCGTGCTGGGACGGCTGGTAGAGGTTCTGGTAGCCGAAGTTCGCCACCGCGATGACCGTGGTGACGATCACCGTGGCGGCCACTCGCTTGGGAGCGGGGATCAGAACCGATGTGCGGAACACCGCGAAGGCAGCCCAGGCCGAGCCCACCGTCAGGACGATGAACAGCGCCTTGAAATACCAGTAATCACCGTTCTTCAGGATCTCGGCCGCGACGAGGAGGTTGGTCAGCGAGGCCGCGAACGAGGCGATCAGCGCGATAACCCCGGAGTATTCGTACTTGTGCGACAGCCAGTGGTCCGCGGCCGCGATAGCGCCCAGCAGCGTGGTGAAGGCCACCGCCATGAGCACGGCACCGGTGAGGCGGCCGGCGAACGTCAGCGCCCCTACGAAGTCCTCGTAGCCGAACCAGGCCAGCATCCCGGTCGTCACGAGGAGAACCAGCGTGATCAACGCGAGAGAGACGGGCGATGGTCTGGGCCGCGCCGGTGCCAGCGTCCGTTGCGCCCGCTGGCGAGAGCTGGCGGGTGAGTTGCTGTGAATCCTCACGGGACCACCTCCTCGCGGCCGATCGGAGCCCGGGCAGCGAGACCTTGTCCGTGAACACGGTTCGTTCCGTGCTCTCGTCCGGCGTGGACGTGCGCAGCAACGCGCCCTCGCGGGGTTCGTCATGGGGGATGAACTCGACCTCGCGGACCCGCACCCGCAGGGCCCCGGTGCCCGGGGGCGGCCGGAACTCGCCCGTCCACTCCCTGACCCGCGACAGGCCGACCGTCTTCGGGGCCGGACTGAGCACGTACTCGCGCTGCCATGCCGGGACCGCGGCGGGGCTCGTGGGAAGCGACGAGGTCGACCTGGTCCTCCGGCACGCCCGCCGGCGGACGGCAGCGTTCCAGGACCATGTCGACCCGGCGGAAGCGCGCCGCGGACTCGCTCACTCACACGCTAGTCACCGCGCGGGCGTGCTGCACCCCGGCGGATGCGACGGAAACGCCCGGCCCGGTCAGCCGCGGGTCGCGGTGACGGCCACCTCGCCGCCCGGGGCGGCCAGTACGCGGGCCCGGCCCGCGGGACCGCGCAGGACGCGTGCGTCGCCGGCGGCCGTGACGCGCCAGGGGCCCGGCGGCAGGGACAGGGTGGTCGTCCGGGGACCGTGGGGGGCCGCGCAGTAGGTGAGGCGGTAGACGCCCGCCCCGGGGTCGTACCCGGCGGAGCGGACCGTGCCCGCCACCGCCTCCGCGTACGGTTCGGCGGTCAGCTCCTTGTGGGGGCGGAAGGCGCCGGTGTCGTCCACGGCGCAGTACCCGCCGCCGTAGCACCACACGTAGCCCGCCCAGCCGGAGGCGTAACGGCCCAGGGAGGCCAGCGCGTCTCGGTAGAAGAGGTTCATGTGCGGCAGCGTGCTGTCCGGCGGCCCCCACTCGCCGACGACCACCGGGACCCGGTAACGCCTGGGGTACTCGGTGACGGCCCGCTCGTACGCCTCGACCCAGCCGGCCCCGGGGTCGTAGTCGGCGCCCCCCTCCATGGCGGTGTCGTAGAAGTGCGGCGCGTACACGACCCGGGGGGCCTCCACGCGGCCGAGGCCGGTCGGTACGCCCTCGCCCACGACCGGGGTCGGCTCCACGAACAGCCAGGCGTCCCGGTCGGCCGAACGGGCGGCGTGGGCGAGGCGGTTGTACATCGGTGTCAGCTGCTCGCGTTCGACACGGCGCGCGGCCGTCGCCAAGTCCTCTCCCGGCCGCTGCTCGCCCATCGGTTCGTTGATCAGGTCGTAGCCGAGCAGGGCCGGGTGGTGGGCGAACCGGGCGGCGAGGGTGCGCCACATGGCAGCCTGGGCGCGCCGTAGGTCCGCGTCCTCGTACAGGTGGGTGAAGGCCCGCTGCACGGCGGGCTCGAAGTACTCGGCGAACCAGTCGTCCGGGTGCGCGGTGAACGGCAGTCCGTCGGTCCTGGTCGCCCACTCGGGTATGCCTCGGTGGCCGAACGCGGGCCCGAAGACGTCCTGGTGGGCGTCGAGGACGACCTTCACGTCATGGCGCTGTGCCCAGTCCAGGACGCGCTCGATCCTCCGCAGGTAGCCGCGGCTGTACCGCCCCGGCCGCGGCTCAAGGTCGTCCCAGAAGACCAGCAGCCGGGCGAAGTCGAAGCCCCGGGCCCGCAGGTCGCGCAGATGGCGTTCGGTGACGGCGGTCAGGGCCTCCTCGCCCCGGTGCGTCTTGTCCTCGATGTTCCAGCCGTGCAGGGTGAGCACCCGCCCCTGCCGGTCGGTGAGCCGGGGGACGTCCTGCCAGGTCTCCTCGGCATGGGTGGTGGCGGGGGCCAGGAGGGCGGCGAGGACCGCGCCCGCCGTCAGCATCGCTCGCAGCACAGGAGACCTCCGGTGAGCCGGCGTCGGGTTCCTTGACTTCGCGTGCACTTCAAGCTGAACACTCCCGTGCTACCAGCCATGCACGGGGAGGACCAGCATGAAGTACCGCACCATCGGCATCGATCCGGCCACCCGCCGCGAGGTGAGCGTGCTCGCGCTCGGCGCGATGCTGTTCGGGTCGCGCACCGACGAGAAGACCTCCTTCGCCGTCCTCGACCGCTATGCCGAGGCCGGCGGGACCTTCGTCGACACCTCCGACAACTACGCCTTCTGGGAGGACGGCGGCCAGGGCGGGCAGCGCGAGGAACTGCTCGGGCGGTGGCGGCGCAGCCGGGGCATCGGCGACGAGGTCGTCCTCGCCACCAAGCTCGGCGCCCGGCCCCTCGCCCCCGGCACGAGCTACACCGACAACGCCGAGGGCCTGTCCGCCGAGGTCATCCGGGAATCGGCCGAACGCAGCCGGGAGCGGCTCGGCGTGGACCGGCTGGATCTGCTCTACGCGCACATAGAAGACCCCGCCGTCCCGCTCGCGGAGACCGTCGAGGGCTTCGCCGCGCTCGTCGCCGAGGGCAGTGTCGGCCTGCTCGGCGTCAGCAACCACGCCGTGTGGCGGGTGGAGCGGGCCCGCGCCCTCGCGGCGGCGCGGGGACTGCCGGGGTACGAGGTGCTCCAGTACCAGCACAGCCATCTGCGCCCCCGGGCGGACGTGCCGAGCGAACTGTTCCCGGACGGCAGCCTCGGCGGCGCGGACGCCCAGCTCCTGAGCTATCTGCGGGCGGAGCCGGAGTTGACCCTGGTCGCCTACTCACCGCTGCTCACCGGCGCCTACACCCGCGCCGACAAGCCGCTGCCGCCGGACTACGACCACCCCGGCACCCCGGCCCGGCTCGCGGTGCTGCGCGAGGTGGCCCGGGAGACCGGGGCGAGCGTCAACCAGGTCGTGCTCGCCTGGCAGATGGGCGGGGAGCTGCCCGTGATCCCGCTCGTCGGTGCCTCCTCGGTGGCCCAGCTCGACGAAAGCCTCGCCGCCGTCGACCTGGAACTCACCGAGGAGCAGCGGGCCCTCCTGGACGCGGCTCACTGACCGTGCGGCTCCCGCACCGTCACCGGGCGCCACGGTGACCGAACCGGACGTGTCCCTGCCGGTGAACAGCTCCGTGGCGTCCTGCGCGACCGGCACCGACGCTCCCTAGCCGGTGTGGTCGATGACGAGGAGGTGGTCCGCCCGCGAGTCCCGCCGGCGAACGCGGCGACCGCCTCGGCGCCCTCCAACCGCAGCCGCCTCAGCCCTTGTAGGACCCCAGCGTCAGACCGCTGACGAACTGGCGCTGGAGCACGAAGTACACGACCAGGGTGGGGATCGCGGTGAGCAGGGAGCCGGCGGCGACCAGGTTGGGGTCGGTGAAGTACTGCCCGGAGAGGTTGTTCAGCGCCGAGGTGATCGGCATGTTCTCGCCGGTGGAGATCAGCACCAGCGCCCAGAAGAAGTCGTTGTAGATCCAGATGGACAGCAGGGTCGCCAGGGCGGCCATCGCCGGCTTGCAACAGCGGAAGCGTGATCTGCCAGTACAGCCGCCACACCGAGGCGCCGTCGACCAGCGCTGCCTCGGTCAGCTCGTGCGGCAGCGAGCGCATGTAGTTGCTCAGCACGAACGCGCAGAACCCGGACTGGAACGCCAACGCCCCGGGGCCGCTGGCCTGCGGCAACAGCCACCCCCAGATTCCGGCGAAACCCGTTCCCCGACTGCCCGCCATGGAGCACCTTTCCGCGTCGTCATGAGGCCCGTCTCGAGACCCTCGCGTTCACTCTTTCGGGTGACAAAAATTCCCGGCAGCCTCAGCGGCGCGGCCTACGCGGCATCTCGCCCTGGTGCTCCTCGCCGACCCCCGTCGACGGCCCGAACTGGGCACGGTGCGCCCCCTCAAGGCCCACCCGGCTGCGGCCACTGCGCGCGCGGTGACGAAGGCCACGGAGCCAGAGGGGCGGTGGCCGCCAGAGCGAGGGCCGCGGACCGGGGTGAGCCAGGTGGCCGTGGCGACGGCGAGGGCGGGGCCTGCGACGTTGACGTCCTGCAGACCGCGCCTGATGCACGTCACGTTCATGAGATGCGGCGCTTCGGGGTGACGCATCGAACGCGTGGATGATCCAGCAAGGCGCAGCAGCGGGTGCAGAGGTCTGCACTATTTCGGCGGATACGCCGAGGCACGTCATCTGCGGCCCTAGGGTCAGTGAAGAACACCAAGGCCACGCTCACCCGGGAGTGCGCGCCTGCAGTGCATGAGCGAGGGGATCGTCGTGTCGACCACAACTGCAGTGAGCCAGGACGCATTACGCACGATGCTGGCCCGCCGCAGCGGCTTGGCGCAGACTGTGGCAGGCGGCCTGCGTATCTCTTCCAAAGCCCAGGAAGAGCCGTCTGGAGCGGGAACAGCGGAACGCCGGAAGGAAGTCCTGAGGCCGGCTCGTGACGGGACACACTTCGAACGGTCCCCCGCCGCCGGGCCGGTGAGCCGGCCTGTGCGGTCCGCCAGCAGGTGCGCGGACGCCCCCGCTACCGGCCGCTCAGGGGCTGATGCTGTCGCGGCACGAGCGGGCCTCGATCTCCGGGTCGCTCGGCTTGTGCTTGCTGATCCAGGCCGTGTCCGCTGCGGTGAGAGCGGGCAGGGACGTCTCCACGTCCCTGGTCCAGGTGCTGGTGCCGACATACTCCTTCAGCCAGTCCTTGAGCTTTCGGCAGTCCTTCCGGTGTCCCTTCGGCAGGCCGATCCCGTAGTCCTGCGGTACCCCGACGGTCACGTCGGGGACGACGCGCAGCCCGTCGTCCTCGTACTGCTGGGCGAAGCCGTAGAGGATCGTCTGATCGGTGGAGACCGCCTGCACCTCGTGGTCGAGGAGTTGCTTCATGCAGTCCGAGGCGTCGGTGAGGACGACTGGTTCGGCGTGGACGGTGTTCTTGATGTCGTCCAGCGCTTCCTTCGAGGTGGTGCCTTCCCAGGTGCAGATTCTCGTGCCGCTGAGATCGGAGAGCCGTTGCACGTCAGCGCTGTCAGGACCGACGAGAAACCCCTGCCTGGTCTTGACATAGGGCCCCACGAAGTCGATCAGCTTCATCCTCTCCGCCGTGATGGAGAACGAGGCGATGACCATGTCGGCCTTTTCTTCGCGGAGTTGAGTGACCCTGCCGCCCGAGGCGACATCCACGGGTTCGGTGAAGGGGACGGGGTCGAGTTCCTCCTTGACGTGCTGGAAGACGAGGAAGTCCAGTCCGGAGCGGTCGTAGTTCTCGGAGTACGACATGCCTGGCAGGTCGTTGTGTGTGGCGACCGTGATGCGCGGCGTGCCGAGGAACTCCGGTTCGGGTTCCTCGGAGGAGCACGAGGCGAGGCTCAGCAGCAGGGCCAGGACGGCGGCCGACCCGCCGATCCGGCCGGGCAGCCGGACGGACGAGCGTGGCTTCGGGGGCGTGGCGGGCACGGGATCCTCTCAGTCGTGCAGAACGGCTTCGGCGACGGACACATTCATCTGGCACCCCTCTTCGGTCCACAGGGTGATCTGCACTTCGATCTGACCTTGGAGACCGCCGAGCGGGAAGTCGACCGTCCGGCCGCTGTGCACCTTCTCGACCCGGGTGCTGGCACGGTCACGGATCTGAGCGGCGTAGTGGCTCTCAGGTTTGCAGAACCCCTCGATCCCTTTGGCGTCGGAGATCGTGAGTGTCAGCCGCAGGTGGGCGCGGTCGGTGGGGCCCGTGACGACGAGACTCAGTTCGGAGCCCTTCGTGACCTCGCCGCGCGGTGTGAGACGGGTGCGGCCGGAGACGTCTATCTCGCCGTGATCGGAGAGATAATCCATGCCGACGGTGCCGGCGACCGCGAGCATCACGGCCGCGGCCGTGATGAGTACGCGCCAGTGCCGGGCCAGCCTGTCGCTCTTGGGGTGGGCCAGCCGTGCGAGTGCCAGAACGAGCGAACCGGCGATCGCGAGGTACACGTAGACGAACTGGTGCGGCGGACCGTCGGGAGCGCTGATCAGGGCGTAGCTGCCGAGCAGGACGACGAGCAGGAATGGCGGCCAGTTCCAGCCACCCCAGTGCTTCGCCCTGTCGGCGAACTCGACGACGTCACCGACGAAGACGCTGAGGAACAGCTTGCCGACGAAGCCGATCGCCGGTGCGTTGTCCCCGCTGGTCTGAGCGCTGTAATGTCCCGCCGGGTTGCCGCTCACTTTCCGGCGCTGTCCTTGTCCGACGTGGTGTTGAAGTTGAAGGTGCCCACCTCGCCGATCGCCGGCGAGTTGTTCCCGTAGCTTGCGACATGGAACTGGTTGCCTGCGGGGCGTGCCTCGATGATCCGCCTCTCCAGGGAGCGGGCGCTCAGATCGTCGCCGTCGCTCAGCCACCGGCCGATCACCCGTTCCAGGACCTCGCGTTCGTCCGAGGAGAGGGCCTCGATCGCCCGGACGGCGTCGCTGTCCTGCTCGGTGGGCTGCTCGTCGGCTCCTCGGTGCAATGCCCTGTCCAGCAGCTGCCGCCCCCGCTCGACCGCGCCGTCCGCGAGTCTGGTCTGTGCGGAATCGACCAGGGCATCGGCCATAGATGCCGCGGCCGCGCTGACGAAGGGCGCGATCACAGCCGCGGTCGCCAACAAAGCGGACATGTGTTCCTCCAGTTTCTCCGCCGGAGTCCGGCCGGACACCACCTGACCATGCGTTCATGAACAGCCACTCGGCGTCACACCCGCAAGGTGAACCGTGTCCCGGGGTATGCGATCGGTCGGCCGGGGGTGCGGGTCCGCGAGGATGTGTGTCACACGCTCATGAAGTCGCGGGGCCCCTGAAGCGGAGCCCGCGACGGCTCGATCCTTTCAGTAAATAACGTCATGTGTCCCGCGTTTGGCGGAGTAGGCCGCAGCGGCGAAGGTGACAGGACGCCCGGCGAGCGCAGCGGTCGAGAGCCTGTGCACGTCGGGCCGGGCATCGTCGAGGAACTCCGGCAGCAGGACCGCTGCCGCCGCGCCGACGTCCGGGCCGCCGTCGGCGTGCAGCACCCGTGTCCGCGTGTATGCCTCTGCCGCGCTGCCGAGATGGACCTGGGCCTCACCGGTGTCGAGCACGAGCCACGTGCCCACCGAGGAGGGGCCTTCCGCTTCAACAAGCCTGAGAAGAGGGGGGATTGGAATGCTGAACGGCATGCGGATCACGGACGGCGCTGAGCTTCTTCACCGCGAAGCAGTGCCGACGACGACAACACCAGGCACGCACCAGCCACTACAAACGACGCGGACACAGCCCCTGACCTGGCCATCAATCACAGCAAGCACCGTTGCAGTACTAAACTGGTTCCTGCTCCTACGCGCCCGCCAACGTGCCGCCACCGCCGCTATTCCGCCTCCGCCGACCGCGACCTGCGGCGCCGCGTCAGCGTCGCCCTGGACTTCCCGGCCTGGATGGACGAACGCGGCCTGGCCCTCGCCGACGTCGCCCAGGAACACATCGACGACTGGATCGCCGGAGCCACCAGCCAACGGCGCTACCTGATCCGCTACTTTTTGAAATGGACCACGAGCCATCGGCTCACCGCGAACTGACCGTCCCCTCCATCCCGAGGCAGGAGTCCCAGAACCTGCTCGACGAGGACGATCCATGGCCCCTCCTCCAGCGCTGTCGCACGGACGATGCCCTGCCTACGGACGTCCGGGCTGCCGGCGCGATCACCCTCAAGTTCGGCGATGAGCACGCCCACCTGATGCTGTACTTTCCGTGAGTGCGTCACACTCGCCAACGGCTCTGCGGGATGAGTGATGTACTCCGATGCGGAGCGGGCGTCGCACCACGCCAGCACTCGACTGGTCCCAGCCGGATCCGGCCGCTCCTGTGCCCAAGAAGCCGTCCAAAGGATCCGGCACCTGCCACGGCGCTCTCCTTGTCGCAACCGGCCAGCTCGACGCCTTCCTCCTGCTGGGAGCTGGTCCGTGGGACATCGCGGTCGTGATCCCGATCGTCCAGGAAGCGGGCGGTGTCTTCAGTGACCTCTTCGGTCGGCAACGCGCCGACACCGGGGCGGCGTTGTTCGCTCGGCCCGGACTCCACGCCGGCTTCTCACCATCGCCGGGTCAGCGGGGAGACACGTTGGTGCGAGCAGCGCGGGCGAACTCGACTGCGGCCTGGTCGGCGAAGACAAGCTTGCGCGCACGCCCGCCGAAGAGGTGCTGAGGGCAGGAACGGACTTCGACGGCTCCGAGCGCTCACCGATCCGCAATGCTGAAGCCCGCGTCACACTGGGCGTCACGGCGGCACGTGAAGGCGACTTGGAACAGGCACTCACCATGGGCGAACGGGCCCTCGAAGGGGACCGGTAGTCAGTGCCGTCGCTCATCATGACCAGCCGCGAACTCGCTGCCGAGATGAAGCGCCGGTACAACTCCGAACTGGCGGCACAGGACTACCTTGGACGGCTTCTCTCACTCGCTGAGCAGAAGCCCGGATCTATGCCAAGGTGAGCCTGGCGTGAGTCTGGTGGATCCAGGCTGGCTCAATCACGCGGGACACAGGTTTTGCGTGTCACAACCCGCCCCGTAGCCGAGTCGAACGTCTCCGAGGAGAAACACCGGACAGACGGGGTGTTCTGGTTCTGGTTGTTCTGGTTCTGGTTGTTCTGGTTCTGGCTCCGGTTCCCACCGCATCGACCCGGGTGGCGGTCACACCAGTTTTGCGGTAGCTGACGATCGGAGGTCTTAGACGGTGAGTGAGATGCTGCTACCGTTCGGACCTGGGGAGCTGCGCTAGCCATCGGGGCCGCTGTTGAAAAAGCAACTGCCGAAGCTATGCAATATACGCCAATGAGCCCGGGCATTCGCCGCGAAATTGTCCTAGGCATGGCAGCGACTCCATCTTGGGGGGATCCGTGCTAAACGTCTACTTCCAGGCTCCGCCCGCGCTCGACGAATCGCAAGCTGTGTCCATTGGATCCAATACAGACCCGCTGCCCGGCAATTACTAGACTTGGTCTAAAGAGCGCTCCCCGTCTGGCGGCCCGTCAGTTTCCGGTGACTCGGCCAATAAGCACAGGTCTTCACTCATAGCGGGGGTCTGATGCAGGTTCGGGTGACAGGTCCGGTCACGCGGCCTGGAGGGCCGGTGTGGTCATGACGGTCTCGAATTCGACGGGGGTCAACCGGCCGAGCGAGGCTTGTCGGCGGCGCCGGTGATAGGTCCGCTCGATCCAGGACACGATCGCGATCCGCAGTTCCTGGCGGG
>Ga0308175_100003607_pt1 | contig 10750 bp, 8 predicted proteins | sample PhyCR1_3_FD_203893 | JGI IMG/M metagenome (GOLD analysis project Ga0308175, IMG submission 203893) | Soil microbial communities from UC Gill Tract Community Farm, Albany, California, United States - DLSLS.C.R1 | ecosystem: Environmental > Terrestrial > Soil > Agricultural land | place: USA...
CAGGGAGGGGATCCTCCTGGGCGGCGAGCAGTCCGGCCACATCGTGCAGAGCCACCTCGCCAGCACCGGCGACGGCCTGCTGACCGCCATCCAGATGGCCTTCGTGCGCCACCAGGACGGCCGCCCGCTCTCGGAGATGCTGGCCCCCTTCCGGCGCTATCCGCAGGTGCTGCTGAACGTGCGGGTGAAGCGGAAAGTCGATTTCAAGGCTCTGCCCATCGTGACCACCGCCGCCCGTTCCGTCGAGGACCGCCTGGGGGACGACGGCCGCCTCGTCCTCCGCTACAGCGGCACCGAGCCCCTCGCCCGCATCATGATCGAGGGCCCCGAGCAGGCGACGATCGACTCCCTCGCCGAAGAGCTGGCGGTGGCGATCCGGGGAGAGCTGGGGGCGGGATAGGGCTTGCGTGCTCGGGAAGCCTGCGCCGGCTCGACGAGAGCACAAGCACGCCGCCCTTGCCGTTCATGGGGGCTCCTATCCCTTCCTCTTCGCCAACTTCTCCAGCAGGTCCCGCAACGTCCGCTGGGTCTCCTCGCTGAACCAGTCCTCCAACACCCCCTCGACCTCGGCCCCGGTCTCCTCCGCGAAGAGGGCGGCGAGACCGGCGCGGGCGAGGCCGCGGGTGACGGCCATGGCCCGGGGGGGCAGGGCGAGGAGCGATTGGCACCATTCGACGGCCCGCTCCACCACCCGCTCGGGAGCGGCGAGCTCGTCGACCAGGCCCACCCGGAGCGCCTCGTCCCCGGAGATCAGCAGCCCCGCGACGCAGAGCCGCTCGGCCTGCCGGCTCCCCACCACCCGGCGCATCGCCTTGAAGATGACGGGCGGCAGGGGGATCCCCACCGGGACCTCGTTGAGGCCGATCTTGAAGTCCCCCTCGCTCATGACGCGGTAATCGCAGAAGAGGGAGAGCACGGCACCGCCGGCCGGGGCGTGGCCGGTGATCGCCGCCGCCAACGGGACCGGACAGGTGGCGAGGGCGCGCATCATGGCGTAGAAGTCCCGCCAGGTCGCCGCGATCGCCGGCCGGTCGAGCTGGATCAGATGGGGGACGTCGAGGCCGCCCGAGAACATGCGCGGCGAACCGGAGAGCACCAGGGCACGGGCGCCGTCGCCGGGGGCGTCTTCGACGGCCTGGCGCAGGGCCGAGATCAGCTCCGGGGAGAGCGCGTTGGCCGGTGGCCGGTCGAGCCGCAACTCGCGGATGGGGCCATGATCGAGGATCTGAATCATCGGAACCTCCTCGATCGCGCATCGTACAACGGGTGTCCGGAGACGGGATGGTAAAATAGCGCCGTCCCCGTTCAGCGTGGAGAGCTCTACTTGGAAGACGGAAAGATCAAAGAGTTTCGCAGGCTCCTGACGACTCTCGAAGCCAACGACGAGCAGGACCAGCTCGGCGAGCGCGACCGTCTCCTCGAAAGGAACCGCCAGGTCTACCGCTTCCTGGGCCTCAAGAAGGAGGTCATCCTCCCCACCCTGCGGGCCCTGATGGTCGACCTCGACCGCAAGGGGCATCTCACGCGGCTCCATGAGAAGACGCCGGAGAAGATCCGCTTCGACGTGCAGATCCAGACCCGCGTGCCCAAGCGCGGCGCGATCGAGATCTCGCTCCACCCCTCGGAGCCCAAGGTCCAGGTCGACTACGGCTGGAGCACCGGCGCCCGGGAGTCCGAGCTCCATCCGCTGGAGAACGTCCAGGGCTCCTTCGTCGCCGACCGCATGATGCATCTGCTGCGGGGGTTGATTACGTAGGAGAGGCCGTGCCCCCGCAGCCCGGGATTGAAATCCCGGGCTACCTAAGGTCGCCCCTGCCCGGGGCTCAGCTCCGAGATCCGCCGCCGGCCGGCGCGAGGAAATTCCGCGCCGTGCCGGCGTAGACCTCCCGGGCCGGCACGGAGAGCAGCTCGCGCTCCGGGTAGCGTAGGGCCGTGAGGGCGCCGCCGAAGACGCAGCCGGTGTCGATGTTGATCGTCCGGTTGAGCCAGCGCGGCTCGGCGACCGGCGTATGGCCGTAGACCACCATGGCGGAGCCCCGGTAGTCGGCGGCCCAGTCGATGCGGACGGGCAGGCCGAGCTCGTCCGTCTCGCCGGTGGTCTCGCCGTAGAGGGCGAACGAGCGCACCTGGCCGGAGGCGCGCCCCTGCATCTCCTGCTTCATGCCGGCGTGGGCGGCCACCAGCCGGCCGCCGTCCAGCACGTAGTGGCTCACCAGCCCGTCGAGGAAGGCGTTGACGTCGAAGAGGAATTCCGGGGGCTCGCTCTCGAGCTGCTCGACCGTGCGCTCCAGGCCGTGGGCCATCCGCACCGTCTTGCCGCGCAGCCAGCGCAGGAGCTTCTCGTCGTGATTGCCCGGCACGCAGAGCGCGCTCCCCGCCTTGACCATCCCCATGGCGATGCGCAGGACGTCCGGCACGCGCGGGCCGCGGTCCACCAGGTCGCCGAGGAAGACCACCTTTCTCCCCTCGGGGTGGCGCCAGACGCCGGCCTCGTCCGGCGCATAGCCGAGCGTCCCCAGCAGCTCCTCGAGCTCGTCCGCGCAGCCGTGGACGTCGCCGATCAGGTCGAAGGGGCCAGGATCGGACCGCCGGTCGGGCCACAGGGGGCGGCGCTCGACCGTGACCGCCTCGACCTCCCCCGGCGAGCGCAGGATCCAGACGTGGCGGAACCCCTCCTTCTGGAGATCGCGCAGCGAGCGCCGGAGCTGGCTTTTCTGATTGCGCAGCACGTGCCCGCCGATGTCGCAGTCGGTGCGCGCGCGCCCCCGCTCCTCCAGGACCTCCATCGGCGGATCGAAGACGATGGCGACCGGCAGCACGTAGTGCGCGCGGGCGAGCTCGATGAGCGGCTGGCGCGCCTCGGGCCGCACGTTGGTGGCGTCCACCACCGTGAGCAGCCCGCGGGCGAGCCGCTTACCGGCGATGAAGTGGAGCACCGCGAAGGCATCCGAGGTCGCCGATTGATCGTTCTCGTCGTCGGAGACCAGGGCCCGGCAGAAATCCGAGGTGAGGATCTCCGTCGGCTTGAAATGACGCCGGGCGAAGGTGGACTTGCCCGCCCCGGAGACGCCGACGAGGACCACCAGCGAGAGCTGCGGGAGGTCGATTTTCACCGGGAGAAGATCCCCATCCGCTTCGGCGCCCCGGCCTCGGGGTCCTCCTCCCCCACCGGCAGGAAGCGCACGTTGTAGCCGAACTCCGCGGCCACGGCCAGGAACCCCAGATCGGTGGCCGGGACGTGAGTGGTGCGCAGGGTCAGGAGCATGGCGAAGGGGGGGATTGTACCCCCTCACCCCGCCATGCGGGACAGATCCACCCGCCCGGGTGGTTTTCGCCTCTCCCCCGCGGTCTATCCTGAATCACGGTTGGCTGCTGTACTTAGCTCAAGAGGGGGGGTGTCGATCGGAAGGGAGCTCTCCCAGGGACCCTGGGGAGGCTCCCCTTCCAGGGAGTCTCCCCATGAAAAACCTGCTCCGCGTCCTCTTCCTCGTCCCGGTCCTGCTGGCCGCGGCGGGGCCGGCGGTGCTCACGTCCGCCGCGTCTTCCACCGGCTGGACCCTCGTGGGATGGAACAACCTGGGCATGCACTGTATGGACAGCGACTACTCGGTCTTCTCCATCCTCCCCCCCTACAACACCATTCACGCCCAGCTCGTCGATCCCTCCGGCCGGCTCGTCCGCGACGCGGCGGGGATCTTCATCACCTACGAGGCGGTGGCCGATCCCGCCGGATCGATCAACACCACCTCGCGCAACAAATCGAATTTCTGGATCTACGACGGGCCGATCTACGGCGTCTCGCCGCCCATGGACACGGGGCTCGCCGGCAAGGCCATGCCCGGCAGCGGCAACGTGCCGCAGGCGATGTCCTACGACGCCACCCAGGACTGGTGGATCGCCGAGGGGATCCCCATCACCCCCTACGACGACATGGGCAAGAAGAACCCCTATCCCATGATGCGCCTGGTGGCCCGCGACCGCGGCGGCGCCCTGCTGGCCGAGACGCGGATCGTGCTCCCCGTCTCCGACGAGATGAGCTGCGCGGCCTGCCACGCCTCGGGCTCGGGCGACGCGGCGAAACCGGCCGCCGGCTGGGTAAACGACAAGAACCCGGACCGCGACTACCGGCTCAACATCCTGCGCAAGCACGACGACCGCCAGGGGACCAATCCGGTCTACAAGGACGCCCTGGCCCGCGCCGGCTACAGCTCCCAAGGGCTCTATGCCACGGTGGCCGGCGGCAAGCCGATCCTCTGCGCCAAGTGCCACGCCTCCAACGCCCTGCCGGGCACGGGTATCGCGGGCATCACCCCGCTGACTCACACGATCCACAGCCGCCACGCGACGGTGATCGATCCGCGCAACGGCCTGACGCTGGACGCCTCCACCAACCGCGCGGCCTGCTATAGCTGCCATCCCGGCTCGACCACCCGCTGCCTGCGGGGAGCCATGGGCAGCGCCGTCGCTCCGGACGGCACGCTCGCCATGCAGTGCCAGAGCTGCCACAGCTCGATGAGCACCGTGGGCGCGGAGACGCGCCAGGGGTGGCTCGACGAGCCCTCCTGCCAGAGCTGCCACACCGGCACGGCAACCCACAACAACGGCCAGATCCGCTACACCTCGGCCCTGCAGAACGGCGCCGCGCGGCAGGCGGTGGATCAGACCTTCGCCACCAATCCCAACGTCCCAGGCCCCGGCCACTCGCTGTTCCGCTTCTCCTACGGGCACGGGGGGCTCGCCTGCGAGGCATGCCACGGCTCGACCCACGCCGAATTCCCCACCTCGCACGTCAACGACAACCTGGAGAGCCAGGCGCTCCAGGGGCACGCCGGCCCGGTGGCCGAATGCGCCACCTGCCACACCAGGGCGCCAATCACCACGAACGGCGGGCCGCACGGCCTCCATCCGCTCGGCCAGGCCTGGGTGAACGCCCACGGTGAGGAGGCGGGAGGGGAAGGCGGAGACAAGGCCAAAGCGGCCTCGGATTGCGCCACCTGCCACGGCGCGGACTATCGCGGCACGGTGCTCTCCTACGCGCAGGGCAGCCGGACCTTGAGCACTGAATTCGGCACCCTCAACCTCTGGCGGGGGTTCCGGGTAAGCTGCTACGCCTGCCACGACGGCCCGGGCGGTGAAGGGGCCGCGCGAAACCAGGCGCCGCAGGTGAGCAACGCCACCGCCTCGACGACCGCGGGGACCTCCGTGCCGGTGGGCCTCAACGCCTTCGACGCGGACGGCAACGCCCTCGAGCTGCGCGTCGTCTCGCAGCCCGTCCACGGCACCGCCGGCCTCTCCGGCCGCACGGCCACCTACATCCCGGAGGCGGGCTTCACCGGCACCGACGCCTTCACCTTCTCGGCCTGGGACGGCTCGATCGACTCCAACCTGGGCACCGTCACGGTGACCGTGAAGGGGAGCAACGGCGGAGGCGGCCCCACACCGCAGCCGCCGCAGGTGACCGCGATCAACCGCCTGGACAAGCCCTTCCGGGTGAAGATCCTGGGAACCCAATTCCACGCCGCCATGCAGGTGTCGATCAACGGCCAGGTCTGGACCAACGTGCTGAGGCAGAACGGCAGCAGCATCACCCTGCGCTCAGGCGGCCCGCTCCAGGCCCTCTTCCCCCCGAACACCTACGTGCCGATCACGCTGACCAACACCGACACGGGAGGCAGCTTGACGGTGGCGTTCAACCGGACTTCGGGGTTGTGGAGGATCGTGCCGTAGAGGCGCGCGCCAGCCGTAGACTGGAGGCGTGAAACAAAATCCATTTGGAGCGAGAGGAGCGATCCTCCTCTCGCTCATCCTCCTGGCCCTCGCCTGCCGGCACCCCCACGCCTCGGGCCCCCTCCGCCAGGAGGCCTACGTCTGGCAGCGGAGCTGGAGCCCGGCGGTGCGGCAGGCGATCCAACAGGCTTCCGGGATCTCCGGCTTCGTCGTGCTCGCCGCCGAGGTGGACCTGCGGCAGGGATCTCCCAAGATAGCTCGCGTCCCCCTCGATCCCTCCCTGAAGGAGGCCGGCAAGCCCATCGGCGCCGCCCTGCGGGTGACCACCCTGCCCACCCGTTTCGCGGCCGAGCCCCAGATCGTCCAGCTCCTCGCGGGGATCACGAGCGACCTGACGGCCGAGGCGCGGGCGAAGGGGATCGCCCTCTCCGAGATCCAGATCGATTACGACTGCCCGGAGTCGAAGCTCGACGACTACCGCGGGCTCCTCCCCACTTTGCGCAAGACCGCCGCGCCGGTCCCGCTGACCTTCACCGCCCTGCCGAGCTGGCTGGGCCAACGCCGGGCCTTCGGCGGGCTCATCGCCGCCGCGGACGGCTACGTGCTCCAGGTCCACTCGCTGAAGCCGCCGTCTGAGCCGTGGGGGGAGATCGCGCTGCTGAAGCCTGAGGAGGCGCGGGAGTGGACCGACACGGCGGCGCGCTTCGGACGCCCCTTCCGGGTGGCCCTCCCCACCTACGGCTATCTGGCGGCCTTCGACGCCCAGGGCCGGCTGCTCGGCCTCTCCGCCGAGGGCCCGCTCCTCTCCTGGCCGCAGGGGATCACCGTGCGGGCCGCCCGCAGCGATCCCGCGGTCCTGGCCGGGCTGATCCGGGATTGGACCCGCGACCGTCCCGCCGAGCTGGCGGGCGTTCTCTGGTTTCGGCTGCCCGTAATAGGGGACCGTCTGAGCTGGAGCTGGCCGGCGCTGCGGGCGGTGATGGTGGGCCGGGAGCCGCATGGAAAGGTGCGGGCGGACGTCCGCGCTCCAGAGCCCGGGCTGGCCGAGATCGATCTCGTCAATGAGGGGGACGGCGAATCCGCCCTTCCCTCGCCGGTTCGGGTACGATGGAAAGAGGGGACCTTCCTCGCGGCGGACGGGTTGGCGGGATACCAGATGCAGCCTCCAGAGCGAAACGGGCTCAGCCTCGCGCGGCCGAGGCCCGGACGGCTGCGCCCCGGCGAGCGCCGGACCATCGCCTGGCTGCGTTTCGCGTCCCCCACGGAGATCCAGATTGAGCTACCGCGGCAGGCTGGCTAGCGCGTTCCTTCTGCTCACCTCTCTGGGCGCCTTCGCGCTCTGGGCCTGCGGCCCCGATTTCCCGCCATGGCTCCTCACGGAGGAGGCCGGCGTCCTCGAAGCGCCCACCACCTGGCTGCGCGAGGCCGTGCAGCCGCTCCTGCCGCGGGCCAAGCCCGCGTTCTCCGCCGCCGTGGACCCGAAAGGACCCCTCCACCAGACGGCGGTAGCCGACCGCAAGGATCTGGAGACTGCTCTCGCCGGGCTTCCTCCGGAGCGCCGGCAGGCCGTGATCGGACCGTACATGCAGGTACGGGACTCCATCGTCGCTTACAAGGACGCGTTGGCCTCCTGGAGCGAGGAGACGTGGAAAGATCCTTCCCCGCCCAAGCCCGCGCAGCCCAAGCTCGCCGTGCCGCCCGGCCTGCCGGGGGAATTCGACGACTACCTGCGCGGCGCCATCGCCTGGCATCAGGGGAAGCCGGACGCCGCCCGCGCCGCCTGGGAGAAGCTGATGGCCCGTCCCAAAGGGGAGCGCCGGCGGCGATCCACCTGGGCGGCGTTCATGCTCGGCAAGACCCTGGTGGACAGCGATCCGCCGGCGGCGATCCGCTGGCTGGAGCGCACCCGCGAGCTGGCCTCTCAAGGGTTCCCCGACTCGCTCGGGCTCGCCGCGGCCAGCGTCGGCTGGCAGGCGCGGGCCGAGATGAGCCGCCGCCGCTTCGACGAGGCGCTCAAGCTCTACACCCAAGCGCACCAGGCTGGCGATCCCGCGGCCCTGCAGTCGATCCGCGACGTCGGCAACAAGGCTCTGTACGACCCGCAAGCGCTCCAGCAGGTGGCCCGCTCCCCCGAGGCGCGGCCCATCTTCACCGCCTTTGTGACCGCGATTTGGGAGCACGAGGAGCTCGCGCTCCCGAAGGGCCAGCATAATCCGGACTTCCCGCCGCTGTATACGACGCCGGCCCGGAAGTGGCTGGCGGCGATCCGCGCCGCCGGGGTCAGGCGGGCCGAGGAGGCCGACCGCTTCGCCTGGCTGGCCTACCGGGCCGGGGACTTCGAAGCCGCCGGGGAGTGGCTGAAGCGGGCGCCGGCCGACGCTCCCATGGCGCTCTGGGTCCGCGCCAAGCTCCTGCTGCGCGCCGGCAAGCTGGCCCAGGCCGAGCCGCTGCTGGCCCGGGTCCGCGCGGCGCTGCCGGCCTCTCCCCCGGAGGGCCACCCCTTCTGGGGGCCTTACGAGGCGCAGGTCCGGCTGGCGTTCCGCCCCCAGGCCGCGGGCGAGCTCGGAGCCGTCCGCCTGGCGCGCGGAGACTACGAGGCCGCTCTCGACGACCTCCTGCGCGGCGGCTGGTGGACCGACGCCGCCTACGTGGCCGAGCGGGTGCTCACCATCGACGAGCTCCGCGCCTACGTCGACAAGACCTGGTCCGCCGGGCTGGCCGCCCACAAGCCCGAGGAGCCTCGCAACCGCTACGAGCCGAGCAATTTCTGGGATATCCAATACGCGGGCATCGCGCCGCCGCCGGACGGCCGCGCCGCCTATGACATCCGGTATCTGCTCGGCCGGCGGCTCGCCCGGGAAGGCCGGCTCGCCGAGGCGCGCCCCTACTTTCCCGAGACCCTGCGGCCGGCCCTGGACGACCTCGCCCGCTCGCTGACCGCGGGCCGGGACGCCGGCCGCCCCGCCGCCGGGCGGTCGCAGGCGCTCTTCCGGGCCGCCTGCCTCACCCGCTATCAGGGGATGGAGCTGCTCGGCACCGAGGTCGATCCCGACTGGCACGTCCTCTACGGGGGGGACTTTGAGTCGCCTCCCTTCGTCGAGGAGAGGAGCGATCCCCGGACCCATCAGCACCTCCGCCCCATGGCTGACGAGCGGCGGCGGGTGAAGCACAGCCAGGCGGTGCCGGCCAAGCGCTTTCACTACCGTTATCAGGGGATGGACCTCGGGCTGGAGGCGGCGAAGCTGCTTCCTCCCGGCGAGGAGCGGGCCCGCCTGCTGGCCACCGCCGGCAACTGGGTCGAGGGAAGGGATCCCCAAGGCGCCCGGCCGCTCTACCACGCCATCCAGAGCTGCTGCGCCAATACCGAGGTCGCCCGCCGCTCGCGCAAGGTACACGCCATCACCAACGTCCCGGACGCCTGTCCGGCGGACACGGAGCCGGTGAGGAAGGAGGAGTAGATCTGTTGATTGCGCTCCTCCGCTTCCACCTCGCCGTCGGCGCCCGGCTGGCGATGCGGCTCCTGGTGCCCCTGATCGCCGCCGCGTTCGGGGCGGGGATGCTGCTGGGGACCGACTTCGTGACCTCGCTGTCCCGGGTCCTGTTCGGCGCCGGGGCCTCGGGCGGCACGGCGGTCCTGTTCGCGGCGGTGATGCTGGGGACGGCGGCGGAGGCGGCGCCGCGGGTCTGCCGGGGCTTGAGCGGCTGGCTGCGGCATCTGCCGGTGAGCGGGCTCGCCCACCGCCGCGCCGCGGGCCTCGCCATCGCCGTCGCCCAGATCCCGCTCCTGCTGGGATTGCTCTTCCTGGCCGCCTTCGCGTCTCTCTCCCCCGCCGCCTTCCTGGCGGACGCTCTCAAGCTGACCGTCACCGCCCTGGCGGCGGCCCTGTGCGTCACTCCGGCCGAGCGGCGGTGGGCGGCCCGGCCGCCCGCCCTGACCGCCGCCGTCCTGGCGGGCTCCGGCGGCTGGGGGACGCTGGGCCTCGCCGCAGCCCTGCTCGTGGCCGCCGATCTTGTGGCGGGACCTCTGGCACGGTCCGGAGCTCCGGCGGTACATCTCCCCCGTGGATCGCGAGGCACCCTGCTCGAGCTCCGGATCGTCTGGCGAGCCCTGGGGACCTCCCTCTTCGGCGCCTGGACGTTCGGGCTCCTCCCTCTGGGCGCGGCCTTCGCGTTCACCGCCAACAACAGCCTCGCGCCGGAGCACGTCCGGCTGGCGGCCCGGCTGGGCGCGGGCCTGGCGGTGGTCCTGGCGCTGGCGCAGATGGGCGAGGCGCTCGCCGTCCGCCGGCCGGCGTGGCCCTGGTCGCGGTCGCTCCCGTGGTCCGCGGCCCGCCGCGCCGGCGCGGACGCCCTGATCCTCGGTGCTCACGTCCTGCCGCTCGTCCTGCTGGCGGCGCGGATCGATCCCGCCGCGCTGGTGATCCTGGCGATCCTCCCCTTCCTGTCCGTCCGCGCGGCCGGGGCGATGCGGCGGGCGCCGGAACGGCGGACGGGCGCCGCCGGGGAGATCCTCTTCGAGGGCGCGCTCCTCGCGGCGCTGGCGGCCCTGCTCCCCTGGGCGGCGATCCTCCCGCTCGCGGCCCTCCCCTGGGCCCTGCGCGCCGCGGCGGAGCGGGAGCGGCGGCAGAAGGTGAGCCGCTGGCTGGAGCTCCATCATCTGGCGGCGGGCGATCCGCAATCCTGGAGCGCCTCGTGATCCGGCTCCATCAGGTCTCCTTCGCCTACCGCGAGGCCGAGCCCGTGCTCTCCGGCGTCGACCTGGAGATCTCCCCCGGCCTCACGCTGCTGCTGGGGCCCAACGGCTGCGGCAAGAGCACGCTGCTCAAGCTGGCGGCGGGGATCGAAAGACCGGACTCCGGCCGTATCGAGATCGACGGCCACGACCTGTGGACCGACGAGGTGGCGGCGCGGCGGGATCTCGCCTACGTCCCCGAGCAGCCGGACCTGACCCCCTACGCCACCGTGCGCGAGATCCTCGACCTCGTCTGCCGGCTGCGCGGCGAGCCCCGGGAGCGCGGGCGCG
>Ga0308175_100003608_pt1 | contig 10750 bp, 4 predicted proteins | sample PhyCR1_3_FD_203893 | JGI IMG/M metagenome (GOLD analysis project Ga0308175, IMG submission 203893) | Soil microbial communities from UC Gill Tract Community Farm, Albany, California, United States - DLSLS.C.R1 | ecosystem: Environmental > Terrestrial > Soil > Agricultural land | place: USA...
CACGGCGAACGGGAGTTGGCGCGAACCGGACGAGCCGTCGAAAGCCGATCGTCGTGCCGCGCGCGAGCGTTTGCCATGCTCCGCCGTTCGACCCACTGAGCGTGTAGCGCGCCACGGCCTGGCCGCGGGTGACGTCCTCGCGGAGATCGGCGATGGCGACTGTCTGCGAGCCGCCGAGGTCGATGTCCAGAGTCTCCGTGTGATTGCCGATCCGGCGCCAACGTGCGCTACCGCGCGTGGCGAGGTTGCCGGCGAAGAGATTCGTTAGGCGCTCGCGCGCGGCGCGCAGATTGGCGGCGTCGCGGTCGTGCAGCCGGCCAGCGGGCGTCGGCGGCACGTTGAGGAGCAGCTTCGAGTTCCGGCCGACCGACGTGAAATAGAGCTCGACGAGATCGTCGCTGCTCTTGACGCGATCGTCCTCTCCCGGATGATAGAACCAACCGGGCCGGATGGAGACGTCCGTCTCCCCAGGACGCCAGACGGAGCCGTGCGGATCACCGTGCTGGAGCATCTCCATGACGGTGTCACCCGACGCCCCCGGGTACGGCACCACCGCAGGATCGACGGTGGACCAGTTCGTCTCGGCCGCCACGCCGCGCTCGTTGCCGATCCATCGAACGTCGGGACCGGCGTCGGAGAAGATCACGGCGTCCGGCTGGTGCCGCCTAACGAGTCCCCAAATCCGTGGCCAATCGTAGACCTGATGACGCCCGTTCGGTCCTTCACCGTTGGCGCCGTCGAACCAGAGCTCGCGCAGCGGGCCGTACCGAGTCAACAGCTCGGTGAGCTGCTCGCAATAGAGATCGTTGTAGCGCGGCGAGTCGCCGTACGATGGCGCGTTCCGATCCCATGGCGAGAGGTAGAGGCCAACGCCAAGCCCTTCGGCGCGACAGGCGTCGACCAGCTCGCGAACGACGTCGCCCTGGCCACCTCGCCACGGGCTGCGCGCGACCGAGTGGCTCGTCGTCTTCGTGGGCCAGAGACAGAATCCGTCGTGGTGCTTGGCGGTGAGAATGAGAACTCGAGCACCGGCGTCGCGGGCGACGCGCGTCCACTGGCGCGCGTCGAGATCGGTGGGGAGGAAAATCGCGGGATCTTCCTGACCGTCGCCCCACTCGCGATCGGTGAAGGTGTTGACGCCGAAGTGGAGAAAGATCGCGAGCTCGTCGCGCTGCCAGTCGAGCTGCGACTTCGTGGGACGCGGCCGCGGCTCGCTTTGAAAAGCGGCGCGCCGCGCGATGAGCGCGGCGCCCGTAGAAATGAGAAAGTCGCGGCGAGTTGGCATGAGTGACGAGTGGCGCGTGACGAGTGGCGAATGACCACTCACCCCACGCCACTCTCAACTCACTACTGGCCGGGCACCTGAGAGCACCCGGGCTGCGGCTGCGGCGAGCGTTGATTGCACTCGTCCTGAGGGAACATCACGTAGGGGAACGTCTTCTCGTTGATGGCGGTGTTGATCTTCGGCAGCTGCGCGAGACGGCCATAGCGGCGGTAATCGACCCACCGATGGCCACCCTCGAACAGAAGCGAGTACGTCCGATTGTACAGTAGCTCGTCGACGAACGCGTTCAGGTCCGCGAAGCCGGTGAGTGGAGCGAGGCCGCCGGAGTTGACGCGAATGAAGTTGATGTCGTCGAGCGCGCCCTGGACGTTGCCGCTCTGGTAGTTCGCTTCCGCACGCAGGAGGATGAGCTCCTCGTTCTTGAGAATCGGGACCGGCGTCGTCGACGTGGGATAGTTCGTGAACTTGTATGTCCCCTGCACCTGCTGCACGACGCGTGGAGTACCGGGCGCCGTCTTGCTCGACAGTCGCAGATCCGGCTGGCCGTTCGCCCGCAGCTGCGCGCCGGACAGGATCGACGGGTGAACGTAGAGCCGTGTCGGCGTGGGATCGAAGAGTGGGTTGGTAATGTCGCCCGACGCAGTGCTGTACACGTGGGACACACCCTTCGAGAGCGATGCAGCCGACGTCGTATCGATGAACGACTCACTCAGTGCCGCGAGCGCGAGCGCCCACTGCTTCCGGTAAACCTCCGTGCGCGCCTTGATTCCACGGTTGAACTGGAGGAAGGTCACGGGCGTGTTGAAGCCGTTGAAGCCGGAGTGCAGTGGGAAGGAGAACGCCGCGCCGCCGGCCTGGAGGTGCGTCTTCGCCTCGTCGAGCAAGGCGCTGATGCGCGTGAGCGCCACATCCGGGCCCACGATCGCGCCTAACGGCGCCGACGGATCCGAGGAGATGTCGACCATGATTCCGGCAACGTCGCGGATGCGGACCTGGGTCAGCAGCTCCATCGCCATGACTGTCTTCACGAAGCCGCGAATCCCCTCTTTCTGCGCAGCCGTGTAGTTGGACACCTTGTCGACCGCGGCGAGGATCACCGCGGCCTGCCGGAGATTGCGGTATCCGGCCGTCCAGCTCAGATCCTGCACGAAGCCGCCTGGCTCGATCGGGCCCTGCAAGTACCCGAGCACGTTGCGCGGCTCGGCTTGATCGAGGTTGTACGACTCCTTGCCGAGAATGCCCATCGCGGACGCCTCGGTGCCGACGCGATCGCGCAGGCTGATGATGAGCCCGACGACGGCGGTGTTCACCGTGCTCGCCGTGGGGCTGTTGAGGAGCTGATCGAGATTCGGGTTGTTGTAGTTAGGCACCGTCACTTCCTGACAGGCACCTAACGTGATAGCGGCAACCACGACAACCGCCTTCCACAGAGATGATTGCCGCATGGTTAGAACCTCACCTGGAGATTGACGAAGTACTGTTTGCTCGCCGGATACGCGCCCAGCTCGCGGTTGCGCTGCAGGGCGTCCGGTGTGCCGCCAAAGTTCTGGAAGTCGGGATCGCCGCCGCGGAACTTCGTCCACGTCTTCAGATTGCGTCCGCTGAGGGAGATCTTCGCGTCGCGTCCGCCGGCGAGGAAGCGGCTCGTGTACCGCTCGGGGATGTCGTACCCGAGGGTGAGCTCGCGCAACTTCCAGTACGAGATGTCCTGATAGTAGATCCGCGTGACGCGGAGATAGGTGTCGGTGCGCCACTTGCCTAACGTCTTCGTCGGGTCCGGGCTCGGATCGTCATAGTCGCGCGAGTTCTGACCGAGATCGAAGTGACGCCACGTCCCGGCAGCGACCATTCCACCGTGTTGGCGGTCGAAGAGGCCGTACAGGCTCAGCCCCTTCCACCGAACCTCGTTGCCGAGACCTGCGGTGTAGTCGGGGTTGCCGTCACCCATGTAGACCGGGACGACGTTGCCCACGACGCGTGACGCGCAAAAGGCCTGATCGGCGCTCTGATCCGTCCCCACCGGAACGTGGTGCGCGGGACAGGTGCCGGCGACAGCGACGGTGTCGTTGCCGACGAGCTGCGTCGCCGATTGCCCTTCCTTGATCTGAATCGCACCAACTTGCGCGGTGCTGAAGAGGAAGGGCGCAACCGGCAGCTTCGTGATGACGGCGCGGTTCATCGAGAAATTCACGCGCGTGTTCCACGTGATGCCATGGTAGCCCTGGAGCGGGAAGGCGTTCAGGACCGTCTCGAAGCCGCGGACGCGCATCGAGGCGCCGTTGTAGATCTCACTCGAGAAACCGGTCGTCGGCGCGAGCGTGCGCTGAATGAGAAGGTCCGAGATGTTCCGCTCGAAGCCCGTGAGCTCGAGCTGGCCGCGATTGCCGAACAAGGCGAAATCGACACCGCCCTCGAGCTCGCGTTGACGCTCGGGCCGAATGTCGGCGAAGCCACGCGTGCCGCTCAGCTGGAAGCCGCCGAGACCGACGATGCTGCTCGAGGTAAGGTTCGTGAACTTCTGGCCATAGAGAGGCTGATTGCCGGTCTCGCCGTAGGCGACGCGGAGCTTGACCTCATCGAGTAGTCCCGGCTTTGGCGACGCGAGACGATACGAGCTCGCGAACTTCGGAAAGATGTAGAACTTGTTGGGGTCTCCGTTGTTGCTGCTGCGGTCGGCGCGCATGCCGGCGGTGAGCAGGAAGCGATCCCAGAGGAGTGCCTCGGTCTGCGCGAACACGCCGAAATCCACCGTGTACTGCTTGAAATTATCGAGACTCTGCACCGTGCCCGCCTTCGGCTCGTCCAGTCCACCGAGCAGGTTCTGACCGACGGTGCGCGCGATACTCTGATCCCGCACTTCGTACTGCGTTCCGAGCTGAGACGTCAGCGAGAGCCAACCCTTCGGCGTGTACACGTCCACACCGTTCAGGTTGAGATTGTACTGAATGTTCTGCGCGTAGGAGGCGGCCGCCGTGCCTGGAAGTCCGTCGTTGGTCGGCTCGAACTGCAGCTCGGGCGGCGAAAAGATGTCGTTGCGCTGCGTGAGGGCGTCGACGCCGCCGACGGCGCTGAACCGTACCTGATGCGCGCCGCGCTCGAAGGCGTTGTAGTTCAGCCGTCCGCTGTTCACGAGTCGCCACACGAGCTCGCGATTCTTGAACAGGTCGATCGTCTGGAATGGATTGCTCGGATAGAACGGGTTGAGCGGATAGGTGCCGTCGTCGCGCTGACGAAAATCGAAGAAGCTCGGCATCTTCGTGATCGTGTAGTAGATCGAGTTGCCGGAGTTGTCATTGCCGAACAACCCACGATCGTTCGAGCTGCGCATGACCTCCGCGCCGACGTCGAGCGTCGCCTTCGTTCCCAGGTTCTGGGACAGATTCAGGCGAACACTCTTCTTGTCGGCAAAGGTGTTCTTGACGATGCCGTCGTCACGCTTGAGAAGCGTCGACACGAAGTAGCGCGTGTTCTCGCTGCCGCCGCTGACGTTGACCGCCGTCTCGTAGTTGAGCGGCTTCTCACCGAAGAGCAGATCTTCGTAGCTGAAGTGATTGTTCGGATTGTAGGCCGTTGCCCAGAACGCATCGCCAAGCGTGTTGCTCGGGTCGAAGACGGCCTTGGCCGCGGCAAGGCTCGGGAAGGTACGAGAGCCTTCTTTGGTCGCGAGACGCGCCGTGCTCAGGCTCGACCGAATGGAGAATTCGGGTGCACCCGCGCGGCCACGCTTCGTCGTGATCATGATGACACCGCCGGACGCTTTCGATCCGTAGATGGCCGCGGCCGCCGCGCCCTTGAGCACCTCGATGTTCTCGATGTCGTCTGGATTCAGATCGGCGATGCGATTGTCTGGACTCTCCTGGCCGGGCGCGGTGATGCCGGAGCCTGACGCGCGGGTGACCTTGTTGCTCCCGGCATCGATGGCGACGTCGCTCGTGATCACGCCGTCCACGACGTAGAGCGGCGTCGCGTTGGCGAGAATCGACGAGGTGCCGCGGAGACGGATCCGGTTGCCGCCGCCCGGCGCGCCGGTGTTCTGCTGGATCTGCGCGCCGGCGACCTTACCCTGCAGCGCGGTCTCGATGCTCACCGCCGGGACCTTCGTCAATTGCTCGGCGTCGACGCTGGCGACCGAGTTGGCGAGGTTGCGTCGCGAGATGCCCGACGCCTGACCGGTGACGACGATCTGATCGAGCTTGAGAACGTCCTTGCGCATCACGACGGTGATCGTTGTCGTACCGCTCGGGACTCCGACCTCTTTTTGTGGATAGCCAATGCGCTTGACGAGGAGAACGACGTCCTGCGCCGGCACGGTGAGCGAGAAGTTGCCATCGTCGCGCGCCATCGTGCCGACGGTGGGATTGCCCTTGACGGTGATCTGCGCACCGACGAGTGGTTCGCCCGTGTCCGCGTCGTGGACGCTGCCTTGTACGGTGCGCGTTTGCGCTTGTACCGTGGCGGCGCAACAGACGACGAGCGAGGCGACGAGCCAGGAAGAAAAGCGAATCATGCGTGCCTCAGGAGGGAGGGAGGACCTAACGGCGGGCAAGGCTGCCACTTGGAAGGCGTGGCGTCAAGAGCGGAAACGCGGGAAGAGCGCAAAGAAACGCCGCGAAAGAGCGCGCTAGGAACGGCGCGCTAGGAAGAGCGCGCCAGGAAAGGCGCGCTAGGAAAGGCGACCTGATGGCTAGAATGGCTCTGCTAGAGAATTCCTTCAGCCGCCAGATACATGGTCATCGGATCTTCGCCCGGGACTTTGACGAATCCCGTTCCGGGCGGTCCGCCATACCGCTTGATCCAGGCGGCGGCGAGGCCCCACTCGTCGAGGCCGAGCACTGTCGTCACGCCTGACGGCGCGACCGACCACGAGTCGCGCCAGCGCGCGGGCAGACCAACGCGCACACCAGCCGGCGTTGCATGCGCGCCGCGCATGTCGAACAGCGCCGCGTCGTGCGGCACGCCGAGCAAATCGTTAGGCGCCGACCAGTTCATCGCCGTCATCGACGGATACTTGCCCGTGGCGAGATCCATCGGGAAGATGAGCGGCGGCTTGCCCGGCCAGACGATCTTGCCGCCGGCCTCGAGATAGCGACGCAAAAGCGATTGCGCGAGCGGCGCGGTAACGATCGCGTCCGGCGCATGGTCGATGGCGAACACGAGCGTGCTCGGCGCGCGGTCGGCAATGCGGGCGGTGAGGAAGCTCACGAGCGCGGTCGCGTCCAGCGTCTGGTAGCCCCGATTGGTGAAGTAGCGGGCGGTGACGTCGGGCTGCCTAACGCTTGCCGCCTTCATGTACGTGCTGTCGAAGAAGACCGCGCGGTGGATCGCGGGACCGGTGCCCGCGCGCAGCGCGTACACGCTGCCGTCGCTGCTGCCGACGATGACGAGATCGCCGGCAACGACCGGCGACGAGAAGACCTGCGCCCCGGTGCGGAACATCCACCGTTCCTTGCCCGTGTCGCGGTCGACGGCGTGGATGCGGCCGGCCGCGTCGCCGAAGTACACGATGCCATTGGCGACCGCCGGTGACGACCACACCGGCACGTCGGTGCTGACGCGCCACCGCTCGGTGCCTGACGAGTCGACCGACTGCGCGAAGTGCGCGTCGGAGCTGCCGTCGAAGACGACGTGGTCGCTGACGGCGGGCGAGGTGATCACCCATGAGATCTTGTGGTCGACACGCCAGCGGAGCTTGCCGTCGTCGGCGCCGATGGCGTAGAGGAAGCCATCGCGCGCGCCGACGTAAACGACACCGTCGGCGACGGCAGGCGAGGATTGGATGCTGCGGCGATCGAAGCCGTACGATCCCGAGCGCAGCCCCACGCCTTCGGTGTCGTAGCGCCAGCGGCGCGCGCCGCTCGTCAGGTCGAAGCAGTAGACGCGTCCATCGAAGGACGCGGCGTAGACGCGGCCATTCGCGATCGCGGGCGAAGCGCGCACGCGCCCTTCGGTCGGCGCGCGCCACTTCTGCTTCCCAGTCGCCGCGTCGAGCGCGTACACGCCGCCGTCCCCTGCCCCGACGACGATCGTGCCGTCGACGTACGCAGGTGACGAGAGAAAGTAATCCCCGCTCTCGTGGCCCCATGGCAGCGGCAGGTCGGGACCAGTCGTTAGGCGCCAGCGGCGGGCGCCTGTCGCCGCGTCCACGGCGAAGATGCTTCCATCTCGCGCGGTCGCGTAGACGAGCCCGCCAGCGACAGCGGGCGAGGAATTGACCGCGCTCCCCGCATCGTATCGCCACCGCCGCTCGCCCGTCCCGAGTTGCAGGGCATAGAGGTGTCCGTCACCACTACCGACGTAGACCGCTCCGTTCGCGACCGCCGGCGAAGAGACCACGTCGCCCTCGGTGGGCGCGCGCCAGGCGAGGCCGAGAAGCGTCGGGCCACCGCCCTGGTACACGCCCTGATGGGCGGCGCCGCCGCGAAACATCGAGTCGGCCGGGGGCGCGACACGCCTGGGCGCGTGTCCGACCACTAGTCCGACGACGAGAAGCGTGAGAGCCGGTACTCCACGAGCTGAGCTCATATTCGTTCGCGAGATGGAGGGGGTGACCGCTGAATCCGCTGCGGCGGGGCGGGCGCGGCGCCAAGGTCGGTGGGAGACTTGGATTCTTCCACGATCCTGTGCCGAAGCGGCCGGCAGTCGTGGCGATGCGTGACGAGTGCGCCTTGAGCTTTCGGCGTACCCCCGTCATCATCCGCTGACCCCTTCTCGAAGTCACAACCATGAAAAAAACCGCCCTCGCCCTCACCGTCGCTGGTGTGGTCGCTGCGTGCTCCAAAGCACCCCCGGCAACGCAGCCATCGCCGTCGCAGAGTCCCACGCAATCGCCCAACCGTGGTGTCGGGCCAGTCGTCCCCGCGGACACGCAGGAACGCGGCGCCGGCGGTGTCGGCGGCAGCGCCGGTCTCGGTGCAGCTCGCCCGCGTCCCTACAATAGAGTCATCACGCGGGAAGCCGTGACGCGCCGCGGTATGTTCGCCGTGCATCGCGTTGGCGATCGACTGTACTTCGAGATCCCGTCTCGGGAGATGGGCAAAGACGAGCTCCTCGTCGGCCGGTATGCGTTTGCGCCGGCTCCGACGCCTCAGGGGCGGAACGGCGGAGGCGGTGGGCCGGGCGGCGGCTTCGGCGAGTACGCGGGCGATCAATTCGCCGAGCGTACGCTGCGATGGGAGCGAACGGGCAATCGCGTCGTGCTTCGCTCGCCGTCGTTCGCAATCACCGCTGATACGTCGCTCAACGTGTATCGCGCCGTCGAGCACTCGAATTACGGCCCGATCATCGCCGTGCTCAACGTCGAGTCGTACGGGCCGGACAGCTCGGCGGTCGTCGACGTGACGCGGCTCTTCACGACGAACGTGCCGGAGATCGCGGCGATCCGCGGCAACATCGACGCGACGCGTTCGTTCATCGAGCGCGCCATCGCGTTTCCGGACAACATCGAGATCGAGGCGACGCAGACGGGCGTCCCGGGAGCCCCGGCAGCAGCGGGCCGTGCCGGTGGCGCCGGTGCGGCGACGGCCAACCAGCAAGCACAGAGCGTCGTCGGCCACTGGAGCATCGTCAGGCTTCCGGAGCAGCCGATGGCGCCGCGCCGCGCCGACGAGCGCATCGGCTTCTTCAGCGTGCGAACGGTCGATTTCGGCAGCCGCGACCAGCGCGCGGTAACGAAGGAGTACATCACGCGCTGGCGTTTAGAATGCTCTAATCGACGCGAGGGCAACCTCTGCTACCCGAAGAAGCCGATCGTCTACTACGTCGATCCGGCGACGCCGAAGCAGTGGCAGCCGTACATTCGCCAGGCGATTCTCGACTGGCAGCCGGCGTTCGAGGCCGCGGGTTTCAAGGACGGCATCGTCCCGGGCGAGGTCCCGGCGAACGATCCCGACTGGTCGCCGGAGGATATTCGCCACACGATGGTGCGCTGGCTTCCGTCCACGGTGGAGAACTCGGTGGGCCCGCACGTGAGCGATCCGCGCACGGGTGAGATCCTCAACGGCTCGTCGCGCATCTTCCACAATCTCATCTCGTTGATGCAGGCGTGGTACTTCACGCAGGCGGCGCAGGTCGATCCACGGGCGCGGACGATCCCCTTCCCCGATTCGCTGATGGGCAAGCTGCTCGAGTGGGGCGTCGCGCACGAGATCGGCCATACGTTGGGACTTCAGCACGACCAGATCGGCAGCTCGACGTATCCAGCTGATAGCGTGCGCAGCGCGAGCTGGGTCCATCGCATGGGTCACAGCCCGAGCATCATGGATTACTCGCGGATGAACTATGTCGCGCAGCCGGAAGACAAAATTCCGCTCAGCGACATCACGCCGCGCGTCGGTCCGTGGGACAAGTACACGATCATGTGGGGCTACAAGGAGATTCCCGCCGAGTCGGCGGAAGACGAGCGCGCGACGCTGGAGCAGTGGACACGGATGCAGGACTCGATTCCGTGGTATCGCTTCTCCGGCAACAACGCGTTCGGCCAGTACGGCACGCTGAGCGAGGCGGTCGGCGATGCCGATCCGGTAAAGTCGACTCGGCTCGGCTTCAAGAACATCGCGCGCGTCATGGGCTACATCCCGAGTGCGGGAACGCGCACAGGCGAGGACAACGAGCTGCTCAAGGAGCTCTACGACCGTACGGTTGGACAGTGGGCGATGGAGGCAGGCCACGTCGCGACGGTGATCGGCGGCGGCGCGGTGCAGTACAAGGCGGGCGGGCAGCCGGGGGCGGTATACACGGCGCTGTCCCGCGCTCGTGAGATGGAGGCGATGCGCTTCCTCAACGAGGAAGTCTTCAGGACCCCAAACTATTTGATCCGTCCCGACATCGCGTCGCGCATCGAGGCGGAAGGAATGCTGTCGCGGATCGGGAGCGCGCAGAATCGGGTGCTGGCGTCCGTGCTCACGGACAGTCGGATGAACCGGTTGCTCGAGGAGGAGGCGCTGGCGAAGGGCAATGGTGAGGTCTACTCGCTCGCCGACATGCTCGATGATTTGCGAAAGGGGGTGTGGAGTGAGCTCGGCGAGGGTGCGCCCAAGGTCGACGCATATCGGCGGCAGTTGCAGAACAATTATCTGACCACGATCGACCGGAAGCTCAATCCGCCGGCGACGGTATCGCCCGCCCCGGGTGGGGGTGGCGGTTTCGGCTTCGGCCCGCCGGCAGCTCCCTTGTCAGAGGACGCTAAATCGGAGCTGCGTGGGGAGCTCGTGACGCTGCAGGCGGAGGTTCGGCGCGCGATTCCGAAGGCGGCCGATCGCGAGACGCAGCTGCATCTCGCGGGCGCCGATCATCGCATCACGGAGATCCTTGAGCCACGGAAGAGTTAGCTTCGAATAACATTGTCATCCCGAGGAGCGAAGCGACGAGGGATCTGCTTTCCAGGATACCAAAGAGCAGATTCCTCGCTGCGCTCGGAATGACAGCGTTGTAGAGCAGATTCCTCGCTGCGCTCGGAATGACAGCGTC
>Ga0308175_100003609_pt1 | contig 10747 bp, 10 predicted proteins | sample PhyCR1_3_FD_203893 | JGI IMG/M metagenome (GOLD analysis project Ga0308175, IMG submission 203893) | Soil microbial communities from UC Gill Tract Community Farm, Albany, California, United States - DLSLS.C.R1 | ecosystem: Environmental > Terrestrial > Soil > Agricultural land | place: USA...
CGGCGAGCCGGTGCCGACGCGGGCTCCGGCGGGCAGCCCGCCGAGGGTGAGCCCGTCACGGGCGACCAGGACGTCGCGCGGGTCCTCCCGGACGGGTACGGCGGCCAGGGCGACGTCCGGGTCGGGAGTGGTCGGGAGGTCCTTCAACGAGTGCACGGCGACGTCGACCTCGCCGTCGACGAGGGCCCGGCGCAGCGCGCCGACGAACACGCCGGTGCCGCCGATCCGGGCCAGGGGTGCGCGCGACACGTCTCCCTCGGTGGTGACCTCGACGAGGACCACCTCGCGACCGAGGGCCGCACGCAGCGCAGCGGCGACGTGCTCGGACTGGGTCCGCGCGAGCAGCGAGGCCCGGGTGCCGACGCGGATGGGGGCGGTCACGGCGCTCACACCCCCTCCGCCCGGGTCATCGCCTCGACGGCGTCGGGGTCGAGGGAGAAGAGCTCGGCCAGCGCGGCCGCGTAGGAGACCGCGCCGGCCTCGTTGGCGAGCTCCTTGACCCGCACCGTCGGCTGGTGCAGCAGCTTGTCCGCGACGCGGCGAACGGTGTGCTCCACCTCGGCGCGGACGGCCGCGTCGAGCCGGGTCCGCGAGAGCAGCCGCTCGATCTCGGCGTCGACGATCCCGGTGGCCATCGTGCGCAGGGCGACCACGGTCGGCGTCACCGTCGCGGCGCTGCGGGCGGCCAGGAACGAGGTGATCTCCTGCGCGACGATGTCGCGGACGGCGCTCACGTCCGCGGCGCCCTCGCCCTCGTTGACCGTCCCGGCCAGCCGGGCCAGGTCCAGCAGCTGGACGCCCGGGAGCGCCTCGACCGCGGGGTCCACGTCGTGGGGCAGGGCCAGGTCGACCACCGACATCGGGGCGGTGGTCCCGGCCCGCGCCGCGGCGACGACCCCCAGGGGCAGCACGACACCGGTGGCCCCGGTGCAGGACACCAGCAGGTCGACGCCCTCCAGCGCCTGCTGCACCGCCACCAGGGGAACGGCCCGTCCGCCGTGCTGCTCGGCGAGGCGGCGCGCGTGCTGCTCCGTGCGGCTGGCCACGACGACGTCCCCGGCACCGAGCCGCGTGAGCGTGGCGACCGCGAGCCCCGCCATCGAGCCGGCGCCGACGACGAGCACGCGCGCGCCGGCCAGCGGACCGACGTGGCGCGAGGCCCGGTCCAGCGCCAGTCCCACGAGGGACGGCGCCGCGTGGTCGATGTCGGTCTCGGCATGGGTGCGCTTGCCGACCCGCAGCGCCTGCTGGAACAGCACGTTGAGGGCCGGGCCCACCGTGGCCGCCTCCTGGCCCGCGCGCAGCGCCTCCCGGACCTGGCCGAGGATCTGGCCCTCGCCGACGACCATCGAGTCCAGCCCGGTGACCACGTGGAACAGGTGCGAGACCGCACCGTCGTCGTAGTGGACGTAGAGGTGCGGGACGACGTCCTCGGGGTCGCCGCCCTGTCGGTCGGCCAGCTCGCAGAGGAGCCGCGAGACGGCCTCGACGCTGCCGTGGAACCGGTCCACCTCGGTGTAGATCTCGATCCGGTTGCACGTCGCGAGCACGGTCGCCTCACGGACGTGGTCGCACTCGGAGACGGCGTGGAGGAGCTTGTCGACGTCGGAGCCGTCGAGCGTGAGCCGCTCGAGGACCGACACCGGCGCGGTCCGGTGGGACACGCCCACGACCAGGACGCTCACCGGCTCACCACCTCGTCGACGGCGACCGGGGCCAGCCCGCCCGTGAGGGGGCCGGGGACCGGGACCGGGTCCGCGAGCGACTTGCGCTGCTCGTGGTAGGCGAGGATCTGCAGCTCGATGGAGAGGTCCACCTTCCGGACGTCGACGCCCTGCGGCACGCTGAGCACCGCCGGGGCGAAGTTGAGGATGCTGGTCACGCCCGCCGCGACCAGCCGGTCGCACACGTCCTGGGCCGCCACGGCCGGGGTCGCGATGACGCCGATCGCGACGCGGTGCTCCTCGACCAGCCGCTCGATCTCCTCGAACGGGCGGATCCCGAGGCCGCCGACGTCCTCGCCCTGGCGCCCCGGGTCGGCGTCCAGCAGCGCGACGACGCGGAAGCCGCGGGAGGAGAACCCGCTGTAGTTGGCCAGCGCGTGCCCCAGGTTGCCGATGCCGACGATCACGACCGGCCAGTCCTGGGTCACCCCGATCTCGCGGGCGATCTGGTAGCGCAGGTACTCCACGTCGTACCCGACGCCGCGGGTGCCGTACGAGCCGAGGTAGGACAGGTCCTTGCGGAGCTTGGCGCTGTTGACGCCGGCGGCCGCCGCGAGCTCCTCGCTGGAGCAGCGCGCGCAGGTACACGGGGAGCCGCGCCACCGTGGCCTCGGGGATGCCACGCTCGGCGGGCTTCGCCGACGCCTCGGCGGCCCCGTCGGCCGGGGCCGCGGTGCGAGCGTTGCGCGGCGTGGTCACGCTTCTCCTGACGTCGTCAGACGTGGTGGTGGGACCTCCCGGGCGTGCGGATCGACACCGTCGGGGGACGGGGAGCCGTGCTCGAGGGGCCCGTGCCGGCCCGTTCCGGACCGACCGCGGTCCTCACTCTAGAAGTTTGTGAACGGGAGAACAAACCGCGGCGTCCGGCCCGCTAGCACAGGTGACCGGGGTCACCTCCGCCGGGTCCCTCCCGCGGGTCCCCCGGCGGACAGGGCCGCCCTGAGCCGGTCCGGGTCCACGCGCCAGAAGTCGTGCTGACGGCCGTCGACCAGCGTGACCGGGACCTCCTCGCCGTAGCGGGCCGTGAGCCGCCCCGCCTCCGGGCCCGCGGTGATGTCGACCTCCTCGAACCCCTCACCGAGCTCCTCGCAGACCCGCGCGACGACGGCGCGAGCGTCGTCGCACAGGTGGCACCCCGGCCGGGAGTAGAGGGTGACCCGGGCGCTCACTCGAGCAGCCTCGTCGACGCGCGCCGCCGGGCGGCCCGGAGCCGGCCCTTCGCGACCTTGCCGGTGACCGTGTGCGGCAGCTCGTCGACGACCCGGACCTCCCGCGGCCGCTTGAACCGGGCCAGCCGCAGTCCGCAGTGCTCGCGGACCCGCTGCTCCACCTCCGCCGCGTCGTACGACGTCGAGGCACCCGGCGTGACGTAGACGACGACCGCCTCGCCGGTGCGGTCGTCGGGGACGCCGATGACGGCCGCCTCGGCGACGCAGTCGAGCTCGGCCACCACGTCCTCCACCTCGCTGGGGTAGACGTTGAACCCCGAGACGATCACGAGCTCCTTGAGCCGGTCGACCAGGAACAGCTCGCCGTCGGGGTCCAGGAAGCCGACGTCGCCGGTCGCGAACCAGCCGTCGGCATCCGGTCCGCCCGAGCCGTCCGGCCAGTAGCCGCTGAACAGGTTCGCCCCCCGCACGAGCACCTCGCCCGGGTCCCCCGGCTCCGGGGGGCCCCCCGCCTCGTCCACGAGCCGCAGCTCGATCCCGGGCAGGGCGGCCCCGGCCGAGCCGGGCTTGGCGGGGCCGACCGACTGCGCGGTGGAGGTCACCACCGGTGCGGCCTCGGTGAGCCCGTAGCCCTGGTGGACCTCGATCCCGGTCCGCCGGGTGAACGCCGTGACGAGCTCGGGCGCCAGCGGCGCGGAGCCGGACAGCACGAGACGGACGCCGCGCAGCCGCTCACCGAGGTCGGGGACGTCGCGCCAGTGGGCGAAGACCGGCGGCGCGACCGGCAGCACGGTGACGCCCTCGGCGGCCACCACGTCCAGGGTCGCCTGCGCGTCGAAGCCGTCGACCAGCACCAGGCGGGCGCGCTGGTGCAGCACCAGGCCCAGGACCGCGTTGAGCCCGTAGACGTGGAACAGCGGCAGCACCCCGAGCACCACGTCGTCCGGGCGCAGCAGGTCGGGCCGGACCGCCGCCTCCTGCTCGATGCCGGCCAGCAGCGCGCGGTGGCTCAGCATCGCGGCGCGCGGGCTCCCCGACGTGCCGCTGGTGTAGAGCAGCACGGCCAGCCGCTCCGGGTCGGCGACGCCGGGTGGGGCGTCGGCGGAGGGCGCCCCGGCGTCCCCGCGGACCAGGTCGTCGTAGGCCGTCTCGCCGGGGAGCGCCGGCGCCGAGACGGCCACCACCCGGGGCACCACGCTCCGGCGGCGCAGCTCCTCGTCGGCGGCCAGCAGCGCGTCCTCCAGCCCCGCGACCGCCTGACGGACGGTGACCAGCGTGGCGGGGTCGGCGAGGACCGCGCGGGCGCCGCTGTCGACGAGGAGCCGGAGCAGCTCGCCGGTCCGGGCCCGGGGGTTCACGGGCACGACCACCAGGCCGGCCCGCAGGACGCCGAGGTAGCCGGCCACGAACTCGACGCGGTTGGGCAGCGCGAGCGCGACCCGGTAGCCGGCCACCAGGCCCAGTCCCGCGAGCCCGCTCGCGACGCGGTCCGCCTCGGCGTCGAGCTCGGCCCAGGTGGTGCGCCTGCCGGAGCGCGGCTCGACCAGCGCGACCCGGTCCGGCGCCTCCTGGGCGGCGCGGGTCAGCAGCTCGGCGAGATGCGCGATCACCCCGGGAAGTCTGTCACAGCCGGGTCCGGCGGCCCCGGACCCTACAGTGGCCTGGTGCCCGCCGCCCGCGCCGCCTCCGGCCCGTCACGCCGGCCCCGTCCGGGCCCGGACCTGCGTCGCCGGTCGGTGCTCGCGGGAGAGGCGGCCGCGGCCGCCGCCGAGGTCGAGAGCTCGCTCGCGACCGTGCCGGACCCGGTGGCCGCGGCGTTCTTCGACGTGGACAACACCGTCATGCAGGGCGCCTCGATCTTCCACCTGGCCAGAGGGCTGCACCGGCGGAGGTTCTTCACCACTCGCGACATCGTGGCGGCCGCGTGGAAGCAGGCCTACTTCCGGTTCGTCGGGGTGGAGGACCCCGAGCACGTGGCGCAGGCGCGCTCCTCCGCGCTGGCCTTCATCAAGGGGCACCGGGTCAGCGAGCTCGAGGAGCTCGGCGAGGAGATCTTCGAGGAGGCGATGGCGCACCGGATCTGGCCCGGCACGCGCGCGCTGGCCCAGCTGCACCTCGACCAGGGCCAGCGGGTCTGGCTGGTGACCGCGGCGCCCGTCGAGATCGCGCGGATCATCGCGCGCCGCCTCGGGCTCACCGGCGCCCTGGGCACCGTCAGCGAGCACGCCGGCGGCGTCTACACCGGCGAGCTGGTCGGCGACCTGCTGCACGGCCCCGCCAAGGCCGAGGCGGTCGCGGCGCTCGCCGAGCGCGAGGGCCTGGACCTGTCCCGGTGCTCGGCCTACTCCGACTCCTACAACGACCTGCCGCTGCTGTCACTGGTCGGCGACCCGTGCGTGGTCAACCCCGACGGGAGGCTCCGCGAGCACGCGCGGCGGCACGGCTGGCGGATTCGGGACTACCGCACCGGGCGCAAGGCCGCCCGGGCCGGGCTGCTGGGGGCGGCGGCCGTCGGCGCCTGCTCCGGCGCGGTGGCGGCGGCGCTGGCCGTACGCCGCCGGACGGGACGCCGCGGGGTCAGCCGAAGACGGAGCGGCGCTGCATGAGCAGCGAGTAGAGCGTCTGCTGGATGGTCTCGCGGACCTGGTCGGTCACGTTGAACACGAGCATCGGGTCGTCGGCGGCACCCTCGTCGTAGGAGTCGGTGCGGATCGGCTCGCCGAACTCGATCAGCCACTTCGACGGTAGCGGGACCAGGCCGAGCGGCCCCAGCCACGGGAAGAACGGCGTCACCGGCAGGTACGGCAGCCCCAGCAGCCGGGCCAGCGCCGGGATGTTGCCGACGAGCGGGTAGATCTCCTCGGCGCCCACCACCGAGCAGGGCACGATCGGCACGCCGGTCCTCAGCGCCGCCGAGACGAACCCGCCGCGGCCGAACCGCTGCAGCTTGTACCGCTCCGAGTAGGGCTTGCCGATCCCCTTGAACCCCTCCGGCCACACCCCCACGAGCTGCCCGGTGCTGAGCATCCGCTGCGCGTCCTCGTTGCAGGCCAGGGTGGCGCCACCCTTGCGGGCGAGCTCGCCGATCACCGGGAGCCGGAACACCAGGTCCGCACCGAGCGGCCGCAGGTGCCGCCCGGTCGCGTCGTGCACCGAGACCATCGTCATCAGCCCGTCGACCGGGACCGTGCCGGAGTGGTTGGAGACCACGAGCGCACCGCCCTCGGCGGGGATGTTCTCGGCGCCGCGCACCTCGATCCGGAACCACTTCTCCTTGAGCGGCCGGACCGCGGCGAGCAGGAACCGCTGGGTGAGCTCGGGGTCGAAGCCGAACTCGTCGACGGCGTAGTCGCCGCTGAGCCGACGACGCAGGAAGGCCAGCAGCTCGGCCGCCCTGCGCTCCCAGTCCTCGCCGAACACCTCTGCCGCCGCCGAGGCGAGCGCGTGCACCCACTCCGCCGCCGGGATGTCCGCCTCCGGGCCGCGCTCGCGCACCTGCGCGGCGGCCGGCTCCTCGACGGGAGCCTCGGTGCGCTGCCCCGTCGCCGGCCCGGCCTGCTGCTCGGGGGGTGCCGGCGCCGGCTCCCCGGGGACGTCCGTGGGCGCTCCCGGCACCGTGGGGTCCGGCCGCTGCGGGGGCTGCGCGGGCTCGGACGTCGGCCGCCGCCGCGACCCCCGGGCCGCCGGCCCGGCGAGGGTCCGCGCCGCCGAGGACGGCTTGGTGCTCCCGCTGCCGCGTCCGGGGCGGCCGCGGGTCCCGAGCGGGATGATCTCGGCGTCAGCCACGGTCGGCTCCGGACGCCACGGCGCCCGCCGGTGCGGCGGGGCCCGGCGAGGTCCGCCGCAGAGCGGCCACCGGGCCCCACGGTCCGGGTCGGGCGCTGCCGGCGAAGTCGTCCAGCGCCTGCTCGGTGGTGTAGGCCGGGACGAAGCCGAGGAGCTCCCGCATCCTCGTGGTGTCCAGGCCGCGGCCGAAGGTGAGGTAGCCGGTCAGCTCGCGCTGCACCCGGCGCAGCAGCGGACGCCGGGTCGCGGTGGCGAGCGGGCCGAGCGCGCCCGCGGGCACCGGCAGCGGCGTCCGGCCGAGCCGGCGCAGCACCTGGGACAGCATCAGCACGCCGTCGCCGGCGACGTTGAAGGTGCCGTGCACCCCGTCGAGCGTGGCGTGGTGCAGCACGTCGAGCAGGTCGCGCTCGTGGAGCAGCTGCAGCCGGGCGTCGTACCCGAGCAGGGTCGGGACGACGGGCAGCCGCAGGTAGTCGGTGAAGGTCGAGGACACGCCGGGCCCGACGACCTCAGCGGTGCGCAGCATCGTGACGGCGACGTCGGGGCGGCGGCGGGAGAAGCCGCGGACGTAGCCCTCGACCTCCAGCACGTCCTTGGCGTAGCCCGCGCGGGGCAGCCTCTTGGGCCCGAGATCCTCGGTGAACATCGCCGGGTCGCGGCTGGAGGCGCCGTAGCCGGCCGCGGACGAGCGGACCACCAGCCGCTCCAGTCCGGGCGCCTTCTGGCAGGCGGCCAGCAGCTGCATGCTGCCGATGACGTTGTGCTCCTTCGAGGAGCCGCCGGGACGGCCGGCGCCGCGGTCGCCCGGGGGGCGCACGCTGAGGTGGGCGACCGTGTCGACGTCCTCGCCCGCGATCACCTTGGCGATCACGGGGTTGCGGATGTCGGCCCGCACGAACGTGACCCGCCCCAGGTCACCACGGGGCGGGACCACGTCGACCCCGACGACCCGGACCCCCGGGTCGGCGGCGAGCCGGCGCGCGACCTGCCCACCGAGGTCCCCGGAGACCCCGGTGACGAGGACGACCCGCGTCATCGCCGCGTCCCGGCTCCGGGCTACTTGCCCTGGCGGCGACGCTGGATGCGCGTCTTCTTGAGCAGCTTGCGGTGCTTCTTCTTGGCCATCCGCTTGCGACGCTTCTTGACTACCGATCCCACGTACGACCCTCCGGGGCGCTGACACGACGACCCGGGGCCGACGTACTGACGAGCTGACTGACGAACCGTCAGCCTAACCGGCCGGGCACGCTCGGGCGAAACGCGGTCCGCGCGCGGGGATCCGGGCCGGGCCCGTCCGCTCGCGAGAGGGTCAGCCGGTCTGGAAGAAGCTCTTCCGGAGGTACTCGTTGACCGCGTCCTCGGGCACCCGGAAGGACCGCCCGACGCGGACGGCCGGCAGCTCGCCGGAGTGCACCAGCCGGTAGACGGTCATCTTCGACACGCGCATGACGGTGGCGACCTCCGCCACGGTCAGGAACCTCACCTCAGAGATGTCCCCGGAGTGACCGGAGGGACCTGAGCTCGAAGCCATGCTGCACCGCACTTTCGCGCACATTCGCCCCCCGGCTTCCCCGCCGGAGACCCTTCGTCTGTGCTTCCGTGAGAGTAGAGCCTAGTGTGACGGTTGGGGTAGGGGTGGCTTCTCCGCGAACTTTTTACGGTTCGCACCGGCGTGTCGGGTGGACATCAGTACGAGAAGTGAAGTCCGTGGTACGGAAACACCGCCTCGCGGGTGGCGTGCACCGCCCGGTCCAGCCAGGACCCAGGGTCGTAGCCGTGCGCCCAGTCCTGGTAGGTCGGGGTGCGTCCGTCCGTCATCCGCAGCGGCGCCGTGCGCCCCAGCTGCGCCCGCACGTGCTCCCGCCACCCCTGCGGCGTGGCGGTCGCCGGGTCCAGCGGCGAGCCGCCGACGGCGGCCAGCAGGTGCGTCCACGCCCTCGGCACGACGTCCACGACGGCGTAGCCGCCGCCGCCGGTCACCACCCAGCGGCCGTCGCAGACCTCGTGCGCCAGGTCGTGCAGCGCCAGGTACGACGCCCGCTGCGCGTCCACGGTCAGCATCATGTGCGCCAGCGGGTCCTCGACGTGGGAGTCGCACCCGCTCTGCGTGACCAGCACGTCGGGAGCGAACTCGCGCACCAGCGGCGGCACCACCGCGTGGAACGCGCGCAGCCACCCGGCGTCGGAGGTGCCGGGCGGCAGCGCGACGTTGACGGCCGACCCTTCTGCGCCCGGTCCGCCGTGGTCGGCGGGGAACCCGGTGCCGGGGAACAGCATCTGGCCGGTCTCGTGCAGGCTGATCGTCAGCACCCGCGGGTCGTCGTAGAAGATCCGCTCCACACCGTCGCCGTGGTGCACGTCGACGTCGACGTAGGCGACCCTGCGGGCGCCCTGCCCGAGCAGCCACCGGATCGCGACCGCGACGTCGTTGTAGACGCAGAAGCCGCTGGCTCGGTCGGGCATCGCGTGGTGCAGGCCGCCGGAGATGTTGGCGGCGTGGACGACCTCGCCGGTCCACACCCGGCGCGCCGCCTCCACCGTCGCGCCGACGACGTGCGCGGACGCCTCGTGCATGCCCTCGAACGTCGGGTTGTCCTCGCTGCCCAGGCCGTGCCCGACGTCGGTCCGGCGGGGGTCCTTGCCGGCCAGCCGGACCGCGTCGAGGTAGGCCGGCGCGTGCACCAGCGTGAGCAGGTCGTCACCGGCCACGGGCGCCGGGACGCAGGGCAGGCCGGCCCCCGTCCCCGGCCCTGACCCGGCGGCGGCGACGACGCCGAGCTCGCGCGCCAGCCGCATGGTGAGGTCCACCCGCACGGGCGCCATCGGGTGCGAGGGTCCGAAGTCGTAGTCGGTCAGCGACGGGTCGAACACCACGCAGGCGGGGTCGGGCATGCCGCCGACAGTACCTGTGCCACGGCCGGGGCCACCCGCCGATGCGCCGGTCCGGGCGCCTAGTCCATGCCCTCCGCGAGCGCGCGGGACCGGTCCCGGGCCGCCTCGATCGCGACCAGGAACGCCGCGCGGACCTTGTGGTCCTCCAGCTGGCGCAGCGCGGCGGCGGTGGTGCCGCCCGGGGAGGTGACCCGCTCGCGGAGCACGACCGGATGCTCACCGGTGTCGCGCAGCAGCTTCGCCGAGCCGACCACGGTCTGCACGACGAGCTCGGCGGCGGTCGAGCGGGGCAGCCCGAGGTGGACGCCGGCCTCGATCATCGCCTCCACCACGAAGAAGATGTAGCCGGGACCCGAGCCGCTGATCGCCGTGACCGCGTCCTGCTGGCGCTCGGGCACCCGCAGCACCCGGCCCGTCGAGGCCATCAGCGACTCCGCCTCCGCCAGGTGGGACTCGTCGCAGTGCGAGCCGCGGGAGATCGCGGCCATCCCCTCGTCGACCAGCGCGGGGGTGTTCGGCATCACCCGGACCACCGCCACCCGGTCCGGCAGCCGCGCCTCGATGAAGGCGGTGGTGATCCCGGCGGCCAGGGACACCACCAGCTGCCCGGGGCGCACGACGGGGGCCAGCTCGTCGAGGAGGTCGCCCATGTCCTGGGGCTTGACGACCAGCACCAGGGTGTCGGCGCGACGGGCGGCCTCGTCGTTGCCGACCACCTCGACGCCGTACCGCTCCTGGAGCTCGAGGGCGCGCTCTCGGCGCTTCTCCCCGACCAGGAGGTCGTCGGGGTGGCGCCCGGCGCGGACCAGGCCGGAGAGCAGGGTCTCCCCCATCACCCCGGCACCGATGATCGCGACGGCCATCTCGGCTACTTCTTCGAGACGAGCGAGCGCAGGAAGAAGGTGAGGTTGCTGGGGCGCTCGGCGAGCCGGCGCATCAGGTAGCCGTACCACTCGCCGCCGTAGGGCAGGTAGACCCGGACCTTCTCGCCGGCCTCGGCCAGCCGGCGCTGCTCGTCGGGGCGGATGCCGTAGAGCATCTGGTACTCGTAGGACTGCTGGGCACGGCCGTTGCGGGTCGCCAGCGCGCCGGCGATGTCGATCATCCGGGGGTCGTGGGTGGCGACCATCGGGTAGCCGTCCCCGGCCATCAGGACCTTTAGGCAGCGGACGTAGG
>Ga0308175_100003610_pt1 | contig 10747 bp, 7 predicted proteins | sample PhyCR1_3_FD_203893 | JGI IMG/M metagenome (GOLD analysis project Ga0308175, IMG submission 203893) | Soil microbial communities from UC Gill Tract Community Farm, Albany, California, United States - DLSLS.C.R1 | ecosystem: Environmental > Terrestrial > Soil > Agricultural land | place: USA...
CACGCGTCCGCGCCGATCGCCTTCTCGCGCAGGGCACGGGCGTGTGCCTCCATCGCGATGAGGTCGCCGAACATGCGGTTGTACTCCGCGGCCTGCTCCACGGGGTTGGTGCGCTGCAGCCTCGACTTGACCTCGGCGATGCGGCGCAGCGCGGTCACCTCCTGCAGCCGGTAGACGTGCGCGGCCGCGTAGGCGGGCGTCGCCTCGCGCTTGAGCGGCTCGACGGCCAGCGCGGACAGCGCCTGCGCGACGGCCTGCTCGGTGGCGCTGTCGCGGAGCTTGGTCACCCACACCTCCGCGGCCGGTGCGTCGGCGGGTCCGCCGCACCCGGCGACGACGTCCCACACCGCGCGGTACGTCGGGTGGGTGAAGTCGCTGCCGTCGACCCCCGCGGCCTGCCGGCCGACCGCCTCGGGATGCTGCACGACGAGCTTGAGCGTCTCGCGCTCGAGGGCGAAGCGGGGGTCGCGCAGGTCGGGCAGTGGCGGTGCGGCGGGACGCTGGGCCTCGGTCGCCTCCACCCTGCCGGAGGGGCGAGGGTCGGCGCGCCGGGTCGCGGCCCGTCGTACCTCGGCACGGGCGTCCTCCACGTCCACTCCGACCATGCCGGCGAGCTCCCGGGCGAACGCGTCGACCTTCGACCGGTCGCGGATCGAGGAGACCAGCTTCGCGGCCTCGCGCATCGCGTCGATGCGGGCGTCGGCGCGGTCGAGGTCGTAGCGGCGCACGACGTTGCCGAGCACGAAGCGGTACAGCGGGATGCGCCGGGCCACCAGCTCTCGCACGGCGGCGTCGCCCTTCTTCAGCCGCACGTCGCACGGGTCCAGCCCGTCCGGCTCGATCGCCACGTAGGTCTGCCCGACGAACTGCTGGTCACCCCCGAACGCGCGCATCGCGGCCTTCTGGCCCGCCTCGTCCCCGTCGAAGGTGAAGATCACCTCGCCGCGGAACTCCTCGTGGTCGTGCAGCAGCCGGCGCAGCACGCGTCCGTGGTCCTCGCCGAACGCCGTCCCGCAGGTGGCCACCGCCGTCCCGACGCCGGCGAGGTGGCAGGCCATCACGTCGGTGTAGCCCTCGACGACCACCGCCTGGGACGCCCGGGCGATGTCGCGGCGGGCGAGGTCGATGCCGTAGAGCACGTGGCTCTTCTTGTAGATCGGCGTCTCGGGGGTGTTGAGGTACTTCGCGTCGATGCGGTCGTCGTCGAAGATCCGTCGCGCGCCGAAGCCGATCACGTCGCCGTTGGTCTCCCGGATCGGCCAGAGCAGCCGACCGCGGAACCGGTCGTAGTGGCCGCTGCGGCCCTGCGCCACGAGGCCGCCCGACACGAGCTCCTCGTCGCGGAAGCCCTTCTGCCGCAGGTGCCGGTACAGGTCGTCGCCGCCGCGCGGCGCGAAGCCGACCCCGAACGTGGCTGCAGCGTCCTTGTCGAAGCCGCGCTCGGCGAGGAACTGCCGGGCGGGGACGGCCTCCGGTGAGCCGAGCCGGTCGGCGTAGTAGGCCTGCGCCGCCTTGTGTGCCTCGAGCATCCGCGGGCGCAGGTTCGTCTCGCGCCGGGCCGGCCGGTCGTCGCTGCCCTCGGTGTAGCGCAGCTGGACGCCGTACTTGTCGGCCAGCCGCTCCACCGCCTCGCCGAACGCGAGGCCCTCGATCTTCATCAGGAAGGAGATGACGTCGCCGCCCTCGGAGCAGCCGAAGCAGTGGAAGAAGTTGCGCGACGGCGTGACGTGGAACGAGGGCGTCTTCTCGTCGTGGAACGGGCAGAGGCCCTTCAGCGAACCGCCGCCGGCGTTGCGCAGCGTGACGTAGGACGACACCACTTCGTCGATGCGGGCCCGCTCGCGGACGAGCGCGATGTCGTCGTCCCGGATCAGCCCTGCCACGCGCGAGAGTCTACGTGCGCGACCGGGCTCCCAGACGCTGGTCCACAGCGACGTTCAGCGGAGCCGGGCGTGCCAGGCGACCGCGGAGGCATCGGTGAGCGAGGCGACCTGATCGACCACCACACGCAGCCGCGCGGCGTCCGAGCCCGCCTCCGTGAAGTCCTCGCGGAGGACCGGCAGCAGCTCCGCCGGTGCCCGCCGCTCCAGCAGGGCCACGAGCTCGAGGACCAGCTCACGCTGCCGCTCCAGGATGGCGAGCCGGTCCTCGGCCTGCATGACGTAGTGCGCGGCCATGCCCTTCAGCGCCGCGATCGCCAGCCGGGTCTCAGCAGGTACGACGAGGTCGGCGGCGTGCCGCACCAGCGGCCGGTCGCCGACCAGCTCACGGGTCGCGGCGCGGACCTGTCGGCAGAACGTCCCGATCAGGTCGCTGGTCAGGTTCTTCAGGGCCGCGAGCGCGCCCCGGCTCCCGTCGTACGAGGTCTCGGGCCACGACCGCACCGAGCGGAGGCCCTGCAGCGCCTCGTCGAGCTCGGCGTCCTCGACGTCCGGGAGGTACCACTCGCGGACGGTCTGCCACACCTCGGCGCGTGCGGAGCGGTCCTCCAGCCAGGCGAGGTCGATCTTGCCGGCGACGATGCCGTCCTCGAGGTCGTGCACGGAGTACGCGACGTCGTCGGCGAGGTCCATCACCTGCGCCTCGACGCACCGTCGCGCACCCTCGACGCCCTGCCGCACCCAGTCGAACACCTCGAGGTCGTCGTCGTAGACCCCGAACTTCCGTCCGCCACCGCCGGGGCCGGGCGAGTCCGGCGCGGCCGAGCGGGTCCAGGGGTACTTCGTGCTCGCGTCGAGCGTCGCCCGGGTCAGGTTGAGCCCGACCGACCGGCCGTGCTCGTCGAGCCGCTTGGCCTCCAGGCGGGTGAGCAGCCGCAGCGTCTGGGCGTTGCCCTCGAACCCGCCGCAGGCCGCGCTCACCTCGTCCAGGGCACGCTCGCCGTTGTGGCCGAACGGCGGGTGGCCGAGGTCGTGGGCGAGGGCAGCGGTCTCCACCAGGTCGGGGTCGCAGCCGAGCGTGCGCCCGAGGTCGCGGGCCACCTGGGCCACCTCGAGGGTGTGCGTGAGCCGGTTCCGGACGAAGTCGTCGGTGTGCGGGCCGACCACCTGGGTCTTGGCCGCCAGGCGACGCAGCGCGGCCGAGTGCACCAGCCGGGCCCGGTCCCGCTCGAACGGCGTGCGCGGCTGCCCCGACCGCTTCGGCGGCTCGTGCACCCACCGCGCGAGCGCGTGCTCGTCGTACCCCTGGCTCGACCCCATCGTCGGCGACCCTACTGCCCTGACCGGTCCGGACCGACGCCCCTTGGAATGTCGGTGGCCCTGGCTAGGCTCACGTCCCATGACGGTGATCGGCCGCGACACCACCGAACGGCTGCGCGACTGCGCGGACGTCCGGGGGTTCGTGGAGCGCGTCTGCTTCAAGACGGGGCCACCGGGGCTCGTCGGCACCGAGCTGGAGTGGATCGTCGCCGACCGGGCCGACCCCACTCGCACGGTGCCGATCGAGCTCCTGCGGGAGCTCCTCGACGCCGGCGGCCCGCCGCCGCACGGCAGCTCGGTCACCTTCGAGCCCGGCGGCCAGCTCGAGCTCAGCTCGGCGGCCTTCCCCGGCGCCACCGCCTGCTGGCAGGCCCTCGAGGAGGACGCGCTGCACGTCCGCGCGGCCCTGGCCCCCGCCGGCCTCGCCCTCCTCGACACCGCGATCGACCCCTACCGGCCGCCGAGCCGTCAGCTCGTCCATCCGCGCTACGACGCGATGGAGGCCTACTTCGCCGCGGCCGGCCCGGACAGCGCCGAGACCGGGCCGGTGATGATGAACGCCACCGCCGCCCTCCAGGTCAACCTCGACACCGGTCACGACCTCGAGGACGCCTGCCGGCGGTGGCGGCTGCTGCACGACCTGGCGCCGGTGCTGATCGCCAGCTTCGCCAACTCCCCCGTGCACGCCGGACGGGACACCGGCTGGCGGTCCGGCCGCCAACGGGTCTGGCAACGCCTGGACCTCGAGCGCACCACGATGCCGCCGGGCACCGACCTGGCCGACGCGTGGGCGCAGTACGCCCTGGACGCCCACGTGATGCTCCGCCGCCGCGACGGCGCCGACTGGCGCGTGGAGCATGGGACCACGTTCGCGCAGTGGCTGGCCAGCGACGACCCGCCGACCGAGGCGGACCTCGACCTGCACCTGACCACCCTGTTCCCGCCGGTGCGGCCGCGGGGCTGGTTCGAGGTGCGCTACCTCGACGCGCAGCCGTGGCGGTGGTGGCCGGTGCCGGTCGCAGTGCTGACCGCCCTCGTCGAGGACCCGGAGGCCTCCGCGGAGGCGGCCGCGGCCTGCGCCGGCCACGACGACTGGGCGACCGCCGCCCGAGACGCGCTCGCCGCACCCGGCCTGCGCGAGGCCGCGCTGGCCTGCTTCGACGCCGCGGTGGCGGCGATGACCCGCAGCGCCGAGCACCCACGGCTGCTCGGCCTGGTCGCCGAGTTCCGCGACCGCTACGTCGCCGCCGGCCGGTCCCCCGCCGACGACCCGCTGTCCCTCGACCCGGAGTCTCGACAGCCTCGACCACCGGAGTCTCGACAGGCTCGACCACCGGAGGAAACATGAGCTCGCTGCCCGGCACCAGCCCCGAGTCCCGACCGGCTCGACCACCGACCGACGACGAGCAGGCCCTCAAGCAGTACGTCGCCGACGAGCTCGAGCGCGGGCGCGGGCGCAGCCTCGGCCTGACCACCAGCGTGCTCGGCGACGACGAGCTGCTCGCCCAGCACTCCCGGCTGATGTCGCCGCTGGTGTGGGACCTGGCCCACGTCGGCAACTACGAGGAGCTCTGGCTGCTGCGCGAGGCGGCGGGGATCGAGGCGATGCGTCCCGAGCTCGACGACATCTACGACGCCTTCGAGCACCCCCGCGCGACCCGGCCCACGCTGCCGCTGCTGAAGCCGGCCGAGGCGGGCGACTACATCGGCCTGGTCCGCCGGAAGGTCCTCGACGCGCTCGACCGGGTCCGCCTCGACCCGAGCAGGCCGCTGCTGGACGCCGGCTTCGTGTTCGGCATGGTGCTCCAGCACGAGCACCAGCACGACGAGACGATGCTCGCCACCCACCAGCTGCGCCGGGGCGACCCGGTGCTGCCGGCCACGGACGCACTGCCGGCACCACCCGCGCTGATCACCTCGACCGAGGTCGTCGTTCCCGCCGGCCCGTTCACGATGGGCACGTCCACCGACAGCTGGGCGCTGGACAACGAGCGCCCGGCGCACACCGTCGACGTCTCGTCGTACGCCCTCGACACGGTGCCGGTCTCCAACGCCGCCTACCGCGCGTTCGTCGAGGCCGGCGGCTACGACGACGAGCGGCTGTGGGCGCCGGCAGGCTGGCGCTGGCGGTGCGAGTCCGGCAAGCGCGCGCCGGCGTTCTGGTTCCGCGAGGGCGACAGCTGGCTGCGGCGCCGGTTCGCCCGCGTCGAGCCGCTGCCCGACGACGAGCCGGTGCAGCACGTCTGCTGGTTCGAGGCCGACGCCTACTCCCGGTGGGCCGGGCGCCGGCTGCCCACCGAGGCCGAGTGGGAGAAGGCCGCCTCGTGGGAGGCCGCCACCGGCACCAAGAGCCGGTTCCCGTGGGGCGAGGACGCGCCGACCGACATGCGGGCCAACCTCGGCCAGACCCGCTACCACCCGACCTCCGCCGGCTCCTACCCCGGCGGCGCGTCGCCGTCGGGGGTCCTGCAGCTCGTCGGGGACGTGTGGGAGTGGACGTCCTCGGAGTTCACCGGCTATCCCGGGTTCCGGTCGTTCCCCTACAAGGAGTACTCACAGGTCTTCTTCGACGACGGCTACAAGGTGCTGCGCGGCGGCAGCTGGGCGACCGACCCGCTCGCCTGTCGTACGACCTTCCGCAACTGGGACCATCCGATCCGGCGGCAGATCTTCGCCGGCTTCCGCACCGCCCGGGACGCCTGAGTGTGCCGCCACCTGGCCTACCTCGGCGCCCCGCGCACCCTCGAGTCGCTGGTGGTCACGCCGCCGCACTCCCTCTACGAGCAGTCCTGGGCGCCCGCGAGCCAGCGGCACGGCACCGTCAACGTCGACGGCTTCGGCGTCGGCTGGTACGCCGACCGGGCGGCTCCGGTGCGCTACCGGCGCGCGCAGCCGATCTGGACCGACGCGTCGTTCGCGTCGCTGGCGCCGACGATCTCGACCACCTGCGCTGTCGCGGCGGTCCGCTCCGCGACGGCCGGGATGTCGCCCGACGAGTCCGCGGCTGCCCCGTTCACCGAGGACCGCTGGCTGTTCAGCCACAACGGCCGGCTGCAGGACTGGCCGACCGCGCGCAAGGCGCTGCTGATGGACGCCGCGGACGTGCCCGACACCCGCGCCGGGGTGGACTCCGCGCTGCTCTTCGGCCTGGCGCTCGCCCGATGGCAGGCGGGCGCGTCGCTCGCCGACGGGCTCGCCGAGACCGCCCGGACGGTGCTCGACCACGGCGGCGGGCGGCTGACCATGCTGGCCGCCGACGGTCGGTCCGTGGCGGCCGTCGTGGTCGGCGAGCCGGTGCACCTCCTCGAGGACGCCGACGCCGTCATGATCGCCTCGGAGCCGCACGACGACTCGCCGGGGTGGCACGAGATCCCCGACCTGACCGTGGTCTCGGCCAATGCCGGCGGAACCGCCGAGACCAGCCTCTAGAGGGAGCCGGATGCCGACCATCGACCGCTACCTGACGCCCGCGGACCTCGCGGAGGCGCTGCGCCAGGACGTCCGCGCGGGTCTCACCGCGACGCCGAAGCGCCTGCCGCCGAAGTACTTCTACGACGCCCGAGGCAGCGAGCTCTTCGAGGAGATCACCCGGCAGCCGGAGTACTACCCGACCCGCGCCGAGCGCAGCATCCTCACCGCGCGCGCCGGCGAGATCGCCGACCTCACCAAGGCGCGGACCCTCGTCGAGCTCGGGTCAGGGTCGTCGGAGAAGACCCACCTGCTGCTGCGCGCGCTGCGAGACGTCGGCTCGCTGGCCGGCTACGTGCCGGTCGACGTCAGCGCCGACGCGATCGAGTGGGCGCTGCCCGGCCTCGTCGCGGACTACCCCGGCCTCGACGTGCACGGCATCGTGGCCGACTTCGAGCGGCACCTCGAGCACCTGCCCGCCGACGGGCCCCGGCTGGTCGCGTTCCTCGGCGGGACGATCGGCAACATCGAGCCCGCCCAGCGGGCCAGTTTTCTCACCGCCGTCGGCGACACGCTGCGCCCGGGTGACGCCCTGCTGCTGGGCACCGACCTGGTCAAGGACCCGGCGCGCCTGGTGCAGGCGTACGACGACGCGGCCGGCGTCACCGCGGCGTTCAACCGCAACGTCCTCGAGGTCGTCGACCGGGAGCTCGGCGCGACCTTCGACGTCACCGCCTTCGAGCACGTCGCGGCGTGGGACGCCGAGAACGAGTGGATCGAGATGCGCCTGCGGTCCACGCGGGCTCAGCGGGTCGACGTACCCGCCCTGTCCCTGCAGGTGGACTTCGCCGAGGGTGAGGAGCTGCGCACCGAGATCTCGGCCAAGTTCCGGCGCGAGGGGGTCTGCGAGGAGCTGTCCGCCGCCGGGCTCCGGTCGGCGCAGTGGTGGACCGACGAGCCGGGCGACTTCGCGCTGTCCCTGGCGTTCGCCTGACCTCAGGGTTTACCAGGGTATGCAGGCTTTCTACCGCTTCCCATGGCATGCCTGCCGTGGGAGGCGTTAATTCCCCTGCATCCCCTGGTAAACCTCAGCCGGGGCAGGGTTCCCCGGGAACTCCTCCGCACCGGTCGGCTCGACGTGCTCGACCGCGTTCATCCGCTGCCGCAGCTCGGCCAGCTCGGCGTACATCCGGCGGCGGGCCCGGTTCTGGCTGCCGAGCGGCCGGTGCTCGGGAAGGCTGTGCCACGGGTTGTAGCGCAGCACGTCCGCGAAGGCCAGCTGCTCGTCGGAGTCGAAGCGCTGCCGGAGCAGGCGCAGCCGCGCGACGGGGACATACGGCGAAAGCCGCTCCGGCCACTTGACGGTGGCGTCCTCGACCGGCATGAGGTGCGGGTCGGTCTGCACCTGCACCATGAAGTCCATCTCCCAGTCGCCCTGGGACAGGGTCGACACCATCGCGTCGCGCAGGTAGTTCTCCCCGGGATGCACCGGGATGCGGCTCCTCCCCCTCCGCACCGGCTTGAGGGAGTACTCCACCGCCTGGTCCGGCCCGAGCAGGAACGGGACGTTGCTGTAGTACTGCACCTCCAGTGGATTCGCCTGCATCGGCGAGTAGAGCAGCTGCATGACCAGGTGGAGCACGTGCGAGTCACCCGGCTGGACGGCGTAGACGATCGGGGCCTTGGCCCGCACCCACCGCTGCATCTTGGCGTTCTCCACGACGTCGGGGGTCACGAAGCTCGCCGGGCTGACCAGGATCAGGTCCTGGGTCTCCCGCTCGTCCTCGAGGAGCTTGCCGCCCGCGACGCCCAACACCTTGATGCCCACCGAGCACTGCCCGAAGTCCTCCAGGTCCGGAGGCGCGTAGGGGCCCGGCCCCGAGAACCGGACCCACGCGGGATAGGTGCCCGGCCGGGCGAACAGGCCGTGCCGGAGCCGCTCCGGGACGTCCGGCGGCACGGTCAGCTCGGCGCGCAGCACCCCGAACGTCTTGGTGTTTCCGAACCGCTGGGCCGAGCCCGGCAGCCAGTTCTCCCGGGTGAACGCCTTGATCTCGTCGATGATCGACTGGGTGCACTCCTCCTCCCCCGGCCGCAACCTCTCCTCGGCGAGCGCGAGCCCTTCGTCACGCCGCCGGCGGTTCTGCAGCCACTGCGCCGCGGAGAACAACGGCGAGCGGAACACCCGGTCGAAGGGCTGCCGGTAGAGGAACTCGATCCGCCGCTCCAGCCGCCACAACCAGAGCACCAGGTCGCTGAGCGGGCGGAAGACCAGGAAGGTCAGCGGTCCCTGTGGGTCCATGTCGTCGCACCTTTCGTGGCGGTCCGGCGGCCGGCCTAGGACCGCGCCTTCGCGGAGCTGAGGAAACGCAGCGCCCGCAGACCGGGGAGGAAGAAGTAGCCGCCCCCGCGCACGGTCACGAACTGCGGCAGGCCCTCGTAACGGCGACGCACCGGGGTGTCCGGGACCGTGTGGCCCGCCGGCCCGGAGACCCGCGGGCCGACAAGCGGGTCCTCCCCGTCGACCAGCACGTCGAAGCTCGGGTCGTTGAGCCAGGTGTGCTGAACGAACTCGTACTGCCTGGTGAGGCTGGTGCTCAGGCACTGGAAGTGCAGGCCCCGCTCCTCCGCACCCGACGTGGTGACCCGGTAGGAGCGGCCGCGGCGCACCAGCCGGTGCCGCCGGTTGACCGCCCGCGAGGCGGAGGTTCCCGGGGACGGAGGCAGCGAGTCGCGCGGGTTCGCCCGGCGGGCGTGCGCCCCGATCGGGCAGCGCAGGCCCTCGGGATCGAGGTCGTGGTAGGCGAACCCGTTCGCGCGGGCGTGCGCCGGGTCGTCGTACGACGGGGAGAGCACCAGCGGCGCCCCGCTGCCGCGCCACCGCCCGACCAGCTTGGCCGCGACCCGCTCCCGGGCCTCTTCCCCGACGTCCCCCGCAGCCCGGGCGAGGAAGTCCTCGAAGGCCGCGAGGTCCTGCCGCAGCTCCCGGCAGATCAGGTAGCTGCCGTTGCGGCCGAGGTCCGCGGCCCCGGACCCGTCGGCGTCGCGGGGCAGCAGCCGGTCGGGGTCCCGGCGCTTGTCGAGGAGCGGGCGCTCGGTGCGCTGGTCGTACTCGTTGACGTAGCCGAGCACGAACTCGCCGTTCCGCACCACGTCGCCGCCGCGGCGGGCGGCCGGCAGCCCGGCCAGGATCGGCTGCGAGATGCCGTCGGGGAAGCCGAACGGCTCGCGGTCGGAGAGCCGGGCGGTGCTCAGCACCTCGAGGAGCCGCAGGCCGTGCGCCTCGACCTCGGCCAGCACGGCGCTCTGCCGCTCGGCGAGGTGACCCTCCTCGTCGGCGTACAGCAGCACGGCGAGGTGCACCGGCTCCGAGCCAGGCCCGCCCCACCGCCAGCCCGCCGGGTCGTTCGCACCGACGTCGCCGAGCAGCCGGGACCGGTACGGCGTCGCCATCCCGGTCAGGAACGGCTCGCTGAACCCGTCGGGCAGCGCGTCCCACCCGGTCATCGCCTGCAGACCCGGCGCCGTGAAGGCGACGTGCAGCGCCCGCCGGCGCGGCGACTTCGACGCGGGGGTGATGTCGCCGTCGTCGGTCCACCGCCGCAGCAACCGGCCCGCCGCCGCCGGGTCCTGGACCTGCAGCAGGAGGTACGACGCGTAGGGCAGCCGGGCGTACCCGCGGGCGACCAGGCCCTGGATGTCGCTGAGGTCGAGGGGCTCGACGGCCGTGCCGTTCACAGCTGCTCCAGCCACGCTGCGGCGGTGCGCCGGTCCCGGTCGCGGAAGCCGAGCCGCACCGAGCTGAACCGGTCGAGGTTCGGCGCCGAGCACTGCGGGTAGGCCGAGTAGAACGCAGGCGTCGGGACCTGGTGCCGGCGCAGGTAGTGCTTGTACCTGATCTCGTCCCGCGCCCCGCCGAGCACCAGCCACCGGGTGCGCGGGAAGCCCGCGCCGTTGCTGAACACCAGGTTGATGCCCCAGGACAGCCGGGAGATGAAGTCGTCCATGTAGCTCTCCAGGCTGCCGTCGTAGCTGCTGGCGAAGATCAGCCGGCGGCCGTCGTCGATCGGCACCCAGCGGGCGAAGTGGATCGAGGTGACCCCGGCGAGGTTGTCGCGTGCCGCCGCGTGCCGGCAGAA
>Ga0308175_100003611_pt1 | contig 10746 bp, 7 predicted proteins | sample PhyCR1_3_FD_203893 | JGI IMG/M metagenome (GOLD analysis project Ga0308175, IMG submission 203893) | Soil microbial communities from UC Gill Tract Community Farm, Albany, California, United States - DLSLS.C.R1 | ecosystem: Environmental > Terrestrial > Soil > Agricultural land | place: USA...
TTTGCACCGCTGCGTGCTGCGTCGGGGTCCGGACGATCGTCGTCACGGTCGCCGATGGCTGCACGATGGCGAGGACCACGTCGCTCCCGGCGGGGAAATCGGTCGGTTGCGTCGTCGGGCCGACGTATACGTACTGCGACATCATCAGCGCGAGGCGCGCCGCGGCGTGCTCCTTCGTCTCCCCCGCCGGCGCGATGATCTTGTAGGTCTTCGACTGCACGTACGTGACGGCGACGACGAGCCGCGCCCGCGCCGAATCGATCTCGCTCTTGTACTTGGCCGGCTTGTTGATCACGAGCTGCGCTTCAGCCAGCTCGTCGACGACGTTGTTCCATCGTCTCGTCAGCGACGACGCCTCCGATGCCGGGAAGAGGGTGTTGATCGCGTTCTGGATCTGCACACCGAGGGGAACGACCGGAGCCGTCGGCGCCGAGAGCGTCGCCGGCGGTGGTGGTGCAGTCGGGCTGACGGATGCATCACTGCATGCGACGAGGACGGCTAACGTTAGGCAACCGGTGACGGTGAGCTCGGTCCACTTGCGCATTGGGACCCCCGGGGGAGGAAAGAGGAACACGATCAGCGCGTGATGCCCGCAAGCGCGCGGAATTCGGGGTCGTTCTCGAGATCGGACCACCACCAGGTGTTGCGCAGCAGTCCGGCTCGATGTTGTGGATGGTCCGACAGGTACAACTTCAGGATCCGGATCGCCTCGGCATGCTGGCCGAGCCTGACGCGAACGAGCGCTTCCGGACCCGCGAGCTCATCGTCGGGATCGGTGGTGCGATCCCCCTTCGCCCGTTCGAGAACGTGCCGCGCGCTGTCCGCGCGGCCACTGGCGGCGAGGGAGACCGCAACGACCAGCTGCGCGCGGCGGGTCCCCAACGCGCGCGCAGCAGTGGGGGTAAGGGCGACGACCGTGTCGGCAGCAGCCCAGAGCGCGGGGATATCGGGACGCGCGCCCTTCATGAACCCGATGTAGAGCTGGCAGAGGACGAAACGGGCCTCGCCCGGGAAGCGACGGTGCCCCTCGGTGCACCACTTCTCCGCTTCGTCGTGCTCGCCGAGGTCGTACGACGACGTGACGAGCGCCCAGAGCACGTCGTTCGCCGATGCGAGGTATGCGTCCGCCTCGAGCGCGCGGCGCGCGTGGATGTGCGCACCGGTCAGGTCTGGTGGAGTCTTGCGGTAGTCAACCGCGCTCAGCGTGCTCAATGCGCTCGCCTGCGTCGGGTTGATCTCCGTCGCATTTCGCAGATCGGCCTCGGCGCCGCGCACCAGCGCACGCTCTTCGTTGGGATCCGCGGAAAGATTGCGCGTCAGCCGCAGGTAGCGGAGCGTGCCCCTAACCTCGAACGCGTCGGCGCTGCGCGGCTCGATGACGAGCGCGGTGTCCGCCAGACGGAGCCCAGCCTCGATCCACCGCGCCGCGTCGGCGGGCGCGGCGCTGGCCCGAGCGCGCCGAAGCGCGAGCTGCGCGCGCAACGCCTCTGGCCGCCCCCATGCCGGATCAATCACGCGGGCCAACATGAGCAGCGAGTCGGCGCTCGCGTACGCACCTTCCGCCGCCCGTGCATCGCCCGCGCCCTGCAGGTCGCCGTCCTTCCGATAGCGCTCGGCGCGCTGGTACAAGGCCCACGCCCGCGCATCGTGCGCTTCCTCGCGGCTCGCGCGGAGCTCCACCTCTTCGCCGAAGAATGCACGGAGCATCCGCGCCGTCTCGTCGGCGACACTGTCTCGCGCGCTGATCAGCGCCGCCCGGGGAACGGTGAAGCTCGCGTCGCGGAACTCCGCCCCCGATGGACCGTCGATGAGCCGGAGCGAGACCTTCACCTTTTCGCCTGCAGGCTCGACGGAGCCGGCGATCACCGTCCCGGCACGGAGTGCGTGCGCGGCGCTGTCTGCCGCCGCGGGCAGGGCGCGGAACGGTGCGACTGCATCGCGCGACAGGACATCGAGCGATTGCACCTCGCGCAGCCGTTCGATCAGCCCCTCGGTCAGGCCGTCGGCAAGGAAGGCGAGCTCGTGATCCGAGCTGAGATCGTTGAAGTAGAGCACCGCGACGCGTCGATCGTCCACCGCGCCGCCGGCGGACGACACGACAGGCCGGTGCCCGACGCGCCACGCTCCAATGCCGGCGGCCGTGCTCGCGACTGCGACCGCGCCGATCGCGAGGACACGGACCATCCGGCGGGGGCGCTGCCGCCTCGCCGCGGCGCGCGCGCCCGCGCCACCCGTCCGCCGAGCCGCGGTCGTCTCGCCATTGATGGCTGCCGCCAGAGCCGCCGCGTAGTCGCCGATCGTCGGATAGCGGTCGGCGGGGACCTTCTCCAACCCCCGCATGATGACGTCCTGCAGCCCCTCGGACACTGTCGGCCTGACGGTCGTGATCAGCGGCACCGGCGCGTTCAGGTGGCGGGCCATCAGCGCCTGCGCCGAGGGCGCGGTGAACGGGGGCTCGCCGACCAGCATCTCATAAGTGACGCAGGCGAGCGCGTACTGGTCGGCGCGCCCGTTGACGCTCTTGTCGCCTAACGCCTGCTCGGGGCTCATGTAGGCCGGCGTGCCTAACGACATGCCGGTCTGTGTCAGCACCGGATCATCGGCTGCCATGCTCGTGACGCGGGCGATCCCGAAGTCGGCGACCACCGCCTGCCCGGCCTCGAGCAGGATGTTCTCCGGCTTGATGTCGCGATGGACGATCCCCTGCCGGTGCGCATAGTCGAGGGCGTTTGCGACCTCGCAGGAGATGCGGACCGACTCCTCGATCGAGAGCTGGCGTTCGCGGCGCAGCCGGTCGCGCAGCGATTCCCCCTCGACGAGGGGCATCACGTAGTAGAGCGTCGCGCCGGTCCCGCCGGAGTCGTAGACGGGAAGGATGTGCGGGTGGGCGAGCCGGGTCGCGATGTGGATCTCGCGGTGGAACCGCTCGGCGCCGACGGCGGCCGCAAGGTCGGGGTTGAGGACCTTCACGGCAACAGCGCGACCGACCGCGGTGTCGGTAGCCAGGAAAACCGTGGCCATCCCGCCGCGCCCGAGCTCACGCTCGATCCGGTACCGCTCCCCGAGAACGGTGAGCGGCGAATCGTCCGTGCGGTTGATCATCCGACTTCCCCTGCGTCGAGGATGCCGCGAACGTCATGTGCACGAACGCATGGCCAGCCGGGCCCCAGCCCGGCAATGTCAGCGTCGTCGCCAAAGGCGACGCGCGAGCATAACTCCCCACGAGAGTTGCTGCAAGCCGACCCGATGTCCTCTCATGCGAACCCGTCCGTGCCGCCCCTTCGCTCCTCCCGCCTCGCCCGACCAGACGTTTCCCACCTCTCTACTCGCCCGACCAGACGCTTCCCACCTCTCTACTCGCCCCACCAGAACTTTCCCACCTCTCTACTCGGCCCCTCGCCGAGCCGCTATCCTATCCCGTCCTGAATCACTCCATCACGATTCTCGAGAGATCAGCGTGTCGCGCCTCCCGCGATCGCTGACGAGGCGCGCATGACCTGGAACGTCCGGCGAGGTTGGGCTGTGTTCATGGCCGTAGCGGTGACCACCTTGGCTACCGCCTGCAAGCACAAGCAGGCGCCGGTCGAGGAGCTGTACACCACGCGCATGCTCGGCCTGAGCTACCTCCAGCGCAACGAGCTCTCCGAGGCGGAGGCGCAGTTCACGAAGCTCACCGAGCTCGCCCCTGACGACCCGCTCGGCTATGCGAATCTCGGCCTCACCTATCTGCAGGCCGGACGCTTCGACGATGCGGAGAAACAGCTGCAGCGCGCCCGGAAGCTCGATCCGTCGAGCACCGAGATCGGACTCGCGCTGGCGCGGCTGTACTCGCTCACCGGACGGAATGCACTCGCCGCCAAGCTCCTGATGGATCTCCGCGGCGACAGTGTCTCCAACGCGCACGTGTACTACGCCCTCGCCCAGCTCGCGTCGCAGGACAAGGACAGCGGCGCAGCAAACCGTTACATCGGCCGGCTACATGACCTGCTCGCCGTTGCGCCGGCGAACATCGTCGCGAGGCTGAAGCTCGTCGATGCACTCGTGCAGGGCGGCGCGGCGGATAGCGCGGTGAGGCAGCTGGAAGAGGCGAGGCGAATTCCCCCCGAGCCGCCGCAGGCAGCGCGGGTGCAGCTCGACAGCGCAATCCAGCTCCTTCGCGCCGGCCAGCTGCCCGCCGCGCGTGCGTCGGTCGCGCGGCTCATCGCGCTGATGGAAGTCACCGCGCCCTATCAGGCGTCGCTCGATGAGGTGAAGTGGACGGAAGGACCCATCGCCGGCCGCGCGATCCTCAACTTCGCGCCGAAGGACTTCGTCACCGTCCGCGGGTTGCCCGAGCGTGCGGCGATCGACCTCGCGAAGTTCACCGACGCAACGAGCGACGCCGGATTCCCCGAGGCGGCTGACGCGGGGGCGCCGAGCGCGATCGCCGCCGGCGACGTCGATGGTGATGGGGCGGAGGATCTCTTCGTCGCGACCGGCGCCGGCGCGACCGCCGCACGGCTGTATCACGTCCAGAGTGGATTCGTTCGCGACGTCACCGGCCGTTCACGGATCGCTCTCCCGCAGGGCGCGCGCTTCGCCACCTTCGCCGACTACGACAACGACGGCTGGCTCGATCTCTTCGTCATTGGCGGCGAGGGGCGCGGTCATCTCTTTCGCAACCGGGGCGACGGAAGCTTCGAGGAGACGACGATCAGGGCCGCAATCGCCGACGTGAAGAACGCGCAGCGGGGAGCGTTCTTCGACCTCGACCACGACGGCGACCTCGATCTCCTTCTGCTCGGCGGCGGCCAGCGCGTGGTGTATCGCAACAATCTCGACGGCACCTTCACCGATGCGACGGCGAGCTACGGTTTCGGTGGCAGCGGTGATGCGCGCGACGCGGGATTCGCCGACTTCGACGGCGACGGCCGCATCGACGTCTTCGTCGCGAACACCGACGGCGCCGACGCGCTCTACCGCAATGCGGGCGCGGCTCGCTTCAACGATGCGACGGCGACGAGCGGGATCACGAGCACCGGTTCAGGAGCAGTCGCGGTCGGGGATTACGACAACGATGGGCGCCTCGACATCTTCGTCGCCGGCGCGAAGGGTGGCAGTCCCACCTTGTGGCACAACGGCGGCAATGGGAGGTTCACGGCAGACACCCGCGCGGCGACGGTGCTCGGGTCGCTCCGCTCGACGAACGCCCGGCTCGCGACGTTCGTCGACTACGATAACGACGGCTGGCTCGACCTCGTCGTCGCCGGCGGCGCCGCAGGCAGCGCCTCGCCTGACGTTTTTCTCTTCCGCAACGACGGCACCGGGAAGTTCCTCGACCGTTCGGCGGTGCTCCCCCCGGCGGCGCGCTCCGCGGGCGCTTCCGCCGTCGCCATCACCGACGTCGACGGCGACGGCGACGAGGACCTCGCGCTGGTCGACGGGACGGGCGCTGTCCGGCTTCTCCGCAACGACCTGGGGAACAGCAACCTCGGCGTCAACATCGAGCTGAAGGCACTCCGCACGGGGAGCGGGAAGAACAACGCCTTCGGGATCGGTGCCCGGCTCGAGCTCCGCGCCGGGGACCTCTACCAGACCCGCATTGCCACCGGCCCGGTGACGCACTTCGGGCTCGGCTCGCACCTCAAGGCCGACGTTGTCCGCGTCGAATGGCCTAACGGCGTGCCGCAGTCGATCTGGTTCCCCGGCTCCGACCAGGACGTCGTCGAGCGCGAGATGCTCAAGGGCTCCTGCGCCTTCGCCTACACCTGGGACGGCACGCGCTTCCGCTTCGTGACCGACGCGATGTGGCGCAGCGCGTTAGGCATGCCGCTCGGCTTGATGGGAAGCACGAGCGCCTTCGCGCCGGCCGGTGCCTCGCAGGAATACCTGCGCATCCCCGGCGACGCCCTCGTGCCACGTGACGGTCGCTACGTCCTTCAGCTCACCGAGGAGCTCTGGGAGACTGCCTACGCCGACGAGGTCAAGCTGATCGCCGTCGACCACCCGGACTCCGTCGATGTCTTCGTCGACGAGACCTTCGTTCCGCCGGGCCCGGTGAAGATGAAGCTGTTCCAGGTCCCGCGCCGCGAGCTTCCTCGATCGGCGGTCGACGAGCGCGGCAACGACGTCCTCCCTGCGCTCCGCGCGAGCGACGACGTCTACGTGTCGAACCTCGTGCCGACGCGGTATCAAGGCGTGGTCGAGCCGCACGACCTCGTGCTCGATCTTGGCCCGGGGGCGGGCCAGGACGAGAGCTTTCTCTTCCTCCGCGGCTGGATCTACCCGACCGACGCGAGCATCAACGTCGCGTTAGGCCAGCAGTCGGCGATCAAGCCGCAGTCGCCAAGTCTCGAAGTGCGTGGCGCGAATGGAAAGTGGCGCACGGCGATCGCGAACATCGGGTTTCCATCGGGGAAGGACAAGACGATGGTGATCGACCTCGAGGGGAAGTTCCCGACCGCTGATCACCACGTGCGCATCCGGACGAGCATGCAGATCTACTGGGACGAGGCGTTCGTTTCGCGCACGCGCCCAGGCAGCCCGACGCGCATCACGACGCTCGCGCCCGTCTCGGCAGATCTCCATGCGCGCGGCTTTTCGCGGATGTACCGCAAGGGCGGCCGCTACGGCCCGTACTGGTTCGACTACGGCGTCGTCGAGAAGGAGTCGCCGTGGCGGCCGATCACCGGGGCATTCACGCGCTTCGGTGACGTGCTCGCGCTCCTCCATCGACCCGACGACATGTTCGTCATCATGGCGCCCGGCGACGAAGCGACCATCGAGTTCGACGCGGCCTCGGCGGCCTCCCTGCCGACCGGGTGGAAGCGCGACTTCCTCCTCTACACCGACGGCTGGATCAAGGACTCCGACCTCAACACGGCGTTCGGGACGACGGTGGGGCCGCTGCCCTTCCATGCGGTGCAGGCATACCCGTACGAGGGGGGCGAGTCGTATCCCGCCGATTCGCAGCACCAGCGCTATCTCCGCGAGTACGACACCCGGATCGTGACCGGAGACATATCGCGACGGTGAGGACCGCGGGCTATGTTCTGACCGTGCCGCATCGCCCCCGTCCCCCCGTTCGGCGCGCGATCATCGCCGTGCCCTTCCTCGCTGCCATCCTGCTCGCGATGCGCCTCGATCGCGGCCCGGGGTCGGCGACCGCGGACGCCGCGCATCCCGGCTTCGCCCTCCGTGACGAGAGCGCGGCGGCAGGGATCCATTTCACGCACCACCGCCCGACCTTCGATCCGAAAATCGCCGCGATCGAGCCGCACGTCGCGGCAGTCGGCGCATCCGTGTCGGTCACCGACTTCGACGGCGACGGCTGGCCCGACCTCTATTTCACCGACAGCCGCTTCGGGGAGCCTAACGCTCTCTATCGCAACCGCGGCGATGGCACCTTCGAGAACGTCGCCGCCAGCGCGGGACTCGCCGACCTCAACGAGCCCGCGTCGGGGGTCTCGATGGGCGCCGTCTGGGGGGACATCGACAACGATGGCCGCGAGGACGTCCTCGTCTATCGCTACGGCAAGCTCGCGCTCTTCCGGAACGTCGACGGCCATCGCTTCGAGGACATCACCGCAGCCGCTGGGCTGAAGCGGTGGATCAACAGCAACGGTGCGATCTGGCTCGACTATGATCGCGACGGGCGGCTCGACCTCTACGTCACCGCGTACTTCCGCAGCGACGTCGACCTCTGGCACCTGGCGACGACGCGGGTGATGCACAACAGCTTCGAGTTCGCCACCAACGGCGGGAAGAACCTGCTCTTCCACAATCTCGGCGGCGGGAAGTTCGAGGATGTCACCGACCGTTATGGCGTGGGCAGCACGCGCTGGAGCCTCGCCGCCGCATCGGCGGACTTCAACGACGACGGCTGGCCGGACATCTACCTCGCCAACGACTACGGTCCGGAGGAGCTGTACCTCAACGACCACGGCAAGCGCTTCGTGCTCAGCACCGCCGGACTCGAGAGCGAGTCGAAGAGCGGGATGGCCGTCGCGTTAGGCGACGCCTTCAATCGCGGGCGGCTCGACGCGTTCGTCACCAACATCTCCGAGCGCGGCTACATCTTCCAGAACAACAACCTTCGCCTCAACGCGATGGCCGACGGCGGCCGCTTCCGCAACGTGGCCGAGGGCGCGATCGCCGACGCCGGGTGGGCGTGGGGCGCCCAGTTCGGCGACTTCAACAACGACGGCGCGAACGAGCTGTTCGTCGCCAACGGCTTCATCTCCGCCGACCCGAAGAAGAATTACTGGTACGCGATGTCGAAGATCGCCGGTGCGAACAGCCATCTCTTCGAGGACGCCGCAACCTGGCCCGCCTTCGGCGACGCGAGCCTCTCCGGCTATGAGCGCTCCCGCGTCTACCTCAATCGCGGCGTCGCCGGATGGGTGGACGTCGCCGAGAAGGTCGGCGCGACGGACCTTTACGACGGGCGCGCCGTCGCCCTCGCCGATCTCTCCAACCGCGGCGCGGTCGACGTGATCGTCGCCAACCAGAACCAGCGGGCGCTGCTCTATCGCGACTATCCCGATAGCGCGAACCACTGGATCGAATTCAGGCTCGTCGGCACGCGGAGCAACCGGAGCGCGATCGGCGCCGAGGTCACGATCGAGTCGGGCGAGCTGACGCAGCGTCGCGTGATCGATGGCGGCTCGGGCTTCGCCAGCCAGAACGATCGGCGCCTGCACTTCGGCCTCGGCACTCGCGAGTGGGTGGACCGCGTCGTGATCCACTGGCCGTCAGGGACCCAGCAGGTGCTGCAGCGGCCGCTCATCGACCGCCTCGTCACCATCACCGAGCCGGAGCGCTGACGCGATGAGCGACGCCATGCATCCCGCCGCCGCCGAGTCCTCGAGCCTGTGGCGCATCTGGGAGCGAGGGAGAGCGATCGATCCGCGCTATCTCATCGCATTCCTCATCACCGTTGTGCTGGTCGCGGCACAGCTGCGCTACCACATGGTCGGCGGCTACGAACGGCTGGCGCTCGCGTTAGGCGTCTGCGTCGCGACCGAGGCACTGCTCTCCTGGTTCGACCGCGGACACGTCGTCAACCTGCTCAGCGCCTACATCAGCGGCATCAGCCTCACGCTGCTCACCAAGCCACAGGGCGGCGCGCTCTGGCCCTTCGCGATCGGCGGCTTCCTCGCGATCTCCTCGAAGTACGTGCTGCGCTATCGCGGCACCCATCTCTGGAATCCGACCAACTTTGCGATCTGCGCGCTGCTGCTCGCCGCACCGGAGCATGTGTCGGTGCTCAGCCACCAGTTCGGGAACGACGTCACGACGAACGCGGTGATCTGGATCTTCGGGCTCGTCATCGCGGCGCGCGTCGGGGTCCTTCACGTCACCCTCGCCTACGTCCTCAGCTTCTTCGTCCTCAACGCCGCGCGCGCCGCGGCGTTCGGGCAGCCGATCCTCCCCGAGCTCGCGCCGATCACCGGCCCGATGTACCAGCTGTTCGTCTTCTTCATGATCACCGATCCGCGCACCGTGGTCCGCGGGCGGCGGAAGCAGATCGTCGTCGCCGTGGTGATCGCCCTCGCCGAGACGTTGATTCGCTTCGCGTCGGACAAGGGATGGCCGCTGCCGACCGCGTTCAACGCGGCGCCGCCGCTGCTTGCCCTCGCCCTGGTCGGTCCCGTCGCGAAGTGGCTCGACCTCCGCCGCGCGCAGCCCGCTCGCGCCAGCTAGACGGAGTAGCCCTTCTTCAGCAGGTACCTGCCGGACTTGTCGTGGAAGCTCTGCTCCGGCAGCTCCCACCCGAGCGTGTCAGCGAGGCGGTCGTAGGTGTTGAACAGGAACGCGACGTAGAACGCGTCGCGAATCGCCTCGCGCGTCACCCCGGCGGCAAGCGCGGGGCGCACTTCCGCCGCGCTCATCTCCTCCGGCCGCAGGGTGAAGGTCTCGAGCAGTGCGAGCATCGCCCGCATCTTCTCGTCGATCGGCGCGGTCCGGTAGTCGTCGAGCACCGGCTTCATCGCCCCCCTGCCTAACGCCGCCTCCGCGACCGCGGAGTGAGCGCTGGTTCAGAAGAGGCACTGGTTGAGTCGGGAGACGAACGCGGCGAAGGTCTCGCGCTCGCCCACCGTCCACTCCGATGGCCCGCGCATCACCTGCTGCGTGAGCTTCGTCCACGGCCCGCCGAAGAAGTCCTTCCGGTACATCAGCGTCCGGACGACGCCCGGAGCATGCCCCATCATCAGGCGCATCATGCCGAGCATCAGCTTGTCGCGCAGCCCGTGCCCGCTGTGCACCCGCTGCAGCCTCACGCTTCCTCGAGGGCGCGCAGCCCGGCGGCCAGCCGGTTTCTCGACGCGCCGAGTGCGGCACTCACGATCAGCTCGAACATCGCATCGTCGCCGTACTTCGCCTGCAGTTGCGCGATCTCCTCGTCGGTCACCTTGTACGCGTGCCGATGGATCTTCTCGACGAGAGCTCGCAACTCCGCCGGGACTCCGGCGTCGTCTGCCGCTGCCTGCCGAAGCGCGGCGTCGCTCTCTCCCTTTCCTTCCAGCACGCGCCGGAGCGCTGCATCGCGCAGCTCGGCGTGTGGATCCTCGACACTCACCGTGACGGTGACCATCAGGCGGCCGCCGGAAGCAGGCTTGGCGCGCGGTGACGGGCGCAGCTACACATCATCTGCACCGCGTCCTTCGCCGGCGGATACATGTGGTAGTACATCGCGCCGACCATCGGGATGAACACGATCATGTTGTAGAACAGGTGCAGCTCGATGCGCGGAATCCAGATCTG
>Ga0308175_100003612_pt1 | contig 10744 bp, 14 predicted proteins | sample PhyCR1_3_FD_203893 | JGI IMG/M metagenome (GOLD analysis project Ga0308175, IMG submission 203893) | Soil microbial communities from UC Gill Tract Community Farm, Albany, California, United States - DLSLS.C.R1 | ecosystem: Environmental > Terrestrial > Soil > Agricultural land | place: USA...
GCCCTCCGCGCGCGCGTACAGATCCCAAACTGCGTTTACCAATGCGCCGCTCGCAAGATGAATTACGCCCTTCTCGGGCCCCAGCCAGCGGAACTGATTCTCATCGGTCAATTGCCGCGAAAATGCCGCTAGGTCCTCCGTAATAGAGGAGAGCGTGCGTCCCTTTACGCTTCGCGACAGATACTCCAGAGCCATCACGCAAAGCTCCGTGCCGCGTCCTAGCGTAAACGTCAGCCCGTGCCCCTCCAGACCCGCATCGGTCTCCAGAATGCAATACGCCGCCGAATAATCGGGTGCTATGTTCACCGCGTCCGAGCCGATACTCTCGCGCGAAGTAGGGAAGCGCACGTCCAGTAAGCGCGCCCCGGTAATCCGAATGTCTTTCACGTGTTTTCCTCTGGCTGCTCTTCAGCTATGCCGCAGTCCATCCGCCGTCAATCGGCAGCACCGCGCCGTTCATAAAGGAAGCTTCTTCTGAACAAAGATACCGGACCAGCCCAGCCACATCTTCCGGTGTACCCAGCCGTCCAATCGGCTGCCGTGCCACCAGTTCGCCGCGAACTTTGTCCTTTTCATGCGCGTGGTACTTGTCCAGGTAACCCTCCACAAACGGGGTCTGCACCGTGCCCGGCGCAATACAGTTCACCCGTAGCTCTTTCGGATAGTCCACAGCCAGCTGCCGCGTCATCGCAACCACCGCTCCCTTGCTCGCGCAATAAGCGAAGCGCTGCTTCACGCCCACCAGGCCTGCCACCGAACCGAGATTCACAATGCTTCCGTGGCTCTGCAGCAGAAGCGGAAGCGCTGCCTTCGTCACCAGAAAAACCGATGTGACGTTCACATTCATCACTCGCAGGAAATCCTCCTCGGCGGTGTGCAGAACATCTCCGACCAACCCAATCCCCGCGTTATTCACCAAAATGTCCAGGCTCGTCAGCTGTCCAAAGCCCTCGCTCACCGACTTCGCGTCCGCAACATTCATCTGCAGCGGCTTCGCGTTTCCGAGCGTGCGCCCCAACGCCTCGGCCGCCTGATAATTCAGGTCCGCAATCCACACCTGCGCGCCCGCCGAGACCAGCTCGCGGCACGTCGCCTCTCCAATTCCGCTTGCCCCGCCTGTCACCAGCGCCACTTTCCCGTCTAGCCGGTAACGCTCGCGTGAACCTGCCGTCATTTCCGCTCTTCACTCCCGTCTTTCAGTTCTGGCAAAGGCTCGCCTCCACGCTCGCTCGAAAGGTAAGCCGCTTCCACCGCGCGCATCGTATGAATCGCGTTCTCCACACCCGTCGGGAGCTCGTTCGTCACGCCATCCACGTATGCCTGCAGCGACCCCATCGAGCCGACAAACGCATCGGGAAACCAGTTTCCCCGTGTCGGCAGAATCCTCGCCTTGCCGCCTCGCGGCAAGTAAGTTAGCGTATCAGGCTCGCCTTCCGGATAATTTAAATTCACGCCCATCTGTGCCCGGAGCGCCGCCTTTTCTCCCTCCAACTGCACATAGCTCCGCTGCCACTCCCGGCCGAAGTCGTGGCTGTGATTGGTCGCAATGTAGGCGCGCGTCCATTCGCCGTAATCAAACACGATCGTACTTTTTGTGGCCGCCAACTCAGGCGTCCGCGGACTGCGCACGGTCTTGGCATAAACGCCCTGCGGCTCTCCCAAAAACGCCCGCACCAGATCGACATAGTGAATGCTGTGATACAGGATCTCCAGCCGCGGCGCGGTTCGCAGAAAGCTCCACAGCTCCCAAGGCATGTGCACACTCACCTGGACCTCCATATCATGCACCCGTCCGAGCACGCCGGCCTTCATCAGAAGGGAAGTGGCCAGCATCACCGGAGCCCACCGCAGCTGAAAGTTGATCGCCGCCACCAGACGCTTGCGCCGGCACAGCGAAAGAATCGCTTCCGCTTCCGCCAGCGTCTCGCCCATCGGCTTTTGAATCAGAACAGCCGCGCCATCCGGCAGCAGCGGCAGAACATCGAGCGTCTTCGCCGCCGGAACCGCCACATCGAACACGCTCTCGGGCGGGGCATAGCGGATCGCCTCTTCCACCGAGTCGGTCGCGAGTCCCGATCCTTGGATCGCTTGAACCGCCCGAGCCCTCTCCATCTCGCGGTCCACAAACGCCGCCACCGGTATCCCCGCCATCCGGTAAGCCGGCAGATGTGCATCTTTAACAATCCCGCCGCAGCCTGCGATCACCACCGGCCGGACCCGTCTAGGCATAGGAGGCCGCGCCTGCTCGCAGAGATCGTCTAAATAGCGCTCAGTCGTGTCGTCCAGTCCGGATGCAGGTGTCATTCGTAACGGTTCTCGCTCTATTATGTCCTGCCAAGTAACCTGTGCTTCAGTGCCTTGACGGCGACCAGAACCTTGGGCATAATTGAGGGCCTAGGGTCGAGGCGCTCTATTGACTGGGGAGGGCCAAGTGACCACCGATTCACAGCACTTGCCGTGTCGGCGAGCCACAGCGAAATCAACGGAATTGGCCTTACCGGTTTTGTTCGCTAGGAGGTTCAACCATGAAGAGCAAGTTTTACGCACTTCTTGCCTTGAGTTTTATCGCTGCGCCATTAACGACGCGTGCTGCGGAGCGGCTGATACCGGCCGGTTCTCTGATTCACTGCACCATATCGGAACCAAAACTTTCTTCGAAAACGGTCGACGTTGGCGACCCGATTCTCTGTCAAATAAATCACATTGAACCCTACGGGCGTTCCATTATTCCTTACGGCACGTATCTGGTCGGCCGGTTTGAGGACTACAAGGATCCAGGGCACTTTGTGGGGAAGGGCTGGATGGAGTTGAAATTTGAACGGATGGTGTTGCCGCCTGACCAGATCTTGCCCATGTCAGCCAAGGTCGTCTACGTGCCGAAGTATACAACCGATAAGCAAGGACGCATCCTTGGGAGAGGCCATCCCGTACGGGACATCGTCGAGTGGTCCATTCCCGTCCTCTGGCCGATCGATCTTCTGAACCTGCCACGGCGGGGACCGCGCCCGATCCTCAAGGCCGAAACTCGGCTGATATTGAAGGTCATGGATGACTTTGGCGTTCCGTCTCCCCAGCAGGCCACCTACGCACCGTACTATCCTCAATCCGCTGCTCCGGCGCCGTACTATCCTCAATCCAGTGCTCCACAACCTCCGTACGGCTTCAGACAACGTGAGCCCATGTCGTACGCGCCCCCGGTTGCGGCGCCATCTCCGGATGCTCAGCTCGTGCGGTATCCGCAGTTGCCAGCCTCATCCCGTACGGTACTCGTGCTGCGGGACGGCAATCGAAGGCTCGCAACGGACTATTGGTTTGAAGGCGGTGTCCAACTCCGCTATGTCGCAGTTAACGGCAATTCCATAATCATTCCCTTGGAGTTGTTCGACCTGCCGACGACCGTTGAGGAAAATCGCCGGCACGGCGTCACTTTTGTCATTCGTTCCAAGGACTAACGAAAACAACATCGCTGCACTAAAGGCCGCCTTGACAATCTAGGGGCCTTATTTCGGCTGAAAATGGCGTGGCCGATAACTGATATTATGTAAACTTGCAGGGTACAAATATACTTCACTGACAGAACATGCTAGGCTGGACGTGGAGGGTCTACGGTGATCCTTCCGCAAAAGGCCCGGCGGCGGGACTTCTTTGCGGAAGACGTCCTCTGGTCCGACCCTTACATGGATCTGTCAGGAGACAGCGTGGAATTCCGCCTTTCATATGCGGGCAGGCTTTATGCATCCGGTAACAGCAACCCTCGTGCCGGGCACAAACACGACATCAGAAGAGTATTTCACCCGCAACTCAGGAATCTTTGGAGGGCAACCAACAACCTGAAATCGCTGCTTGATCCGTTGCCTGAACACGCGATAACGATCAACGCAGGGCCATACGAGAACCGATTGCAGAAGCTTCCTGAAAGGTTCCGCTGTGGCGAATACGGACTAGTGCCCCTTGTTACAGAGGATTTGGCGCTGATTTGCGGGCTAGAAATCTTGATGCTCAGGCCAGACCCTCCCGGTTCACTCATCAAATCAGGAGATATTGATGGCAGGCTGAAGACCCTATTCGATGCTCTCAGAATGCCTGGACCAGATACGAATGAACTCGGCGGGAATCGTCCTACTGAAGACGAGATACCGTTCTACTGCCTACTACAGGATGATCGCCTCATTTCCCAAGTGAGCGTTCAAACAGACTTGCTTCTGGAGCCAGTCACCGGAGGATTAATCGATAGAAACGATGTGCGCCTGATTGTCACGGTGAGATTGCGTCCCTCAGACACTCGCTACGGGTCGAGTGGCTTCGCTCTCTAAAACAAAAATCTTATGCAACTTTCGGCTCTATGATAGAAACAGTGAAGCCTAACACGGAAATGATCGAAGGAACGGAAGCGTTCACGCGGTTTGAGAACGCGATGAAGAAAGTGCTTTCAGTTCCGAAGGCTGAGATTCAGAAGCGCATTGAGGAGCACCGCAAGGAGGCAGCGCTCAATCCGAACAAGCGCGGGCCAAAGCCGAAGGGCAAGAAGGAAACTACATCCGGATGAGCAGCGACAGCGTGAAAGATCGCCTTGCCGTTTTACTGGCGTTGCAGATTCTTGACCTCGTTCAAAACGCTGCACCTAATCAGATTGAAGCTGAATGCGCGCTTAAGGCTGCGCTCGCTATGCTTCCGGATCTTGAACTCAGAAAGAAGCCTACTTCGGTTTGACGCTGATCTTCTCGTGCAAATCCGCTGTGTGCTTGTTTTTGAGGTAAGCGTGGCGTTGCAAAAACTCAATCGTCTCAGATGCTGCACGTCCCTCAAGTTCAAGCACGTGATCGCTATCGAAATGGATCAGCAGGTGATCGGAACGCATGTCATCAACGAATCGAATGAGGTCTGGGTTGATTAGGCGTACCTCGCCGTCGTTGTCGGTGATTATCCAGAAGGGGGAGGCCATACACGGCATGGTAGTACACCCGCATGGCGTTTAACCGTGTGCATTTCGCTTCCCACGTCCCTGACGTTTAGCTTCCTTTTCAGAAAGCTTCCGTTTCTCCCTCCTTCCCGGTCAGTTCCTTGTAGGTCAATCTCCGACCGACGATCTGCTTCATGGCCGCAACGAACCGTTCACCGTCATCCGCATCCTTGCGGTGGTTATAACGGAATGTCTGTTCATCCACGTAGCGGAATAGATGGAATGGTTCGACCGAAATATAGGTGCCACCTAGGCCGCGCTTCAGGAGGCTCCAGAAGTTCTCCAGACCATTGGTGTGAATCTGACCATTCACGTACGTCTCAGCGTGATTGATGACGCCGTGGGCATATTCAGCCTGAAGACCGAAATAGGATCGCAGTTGATCGGTGTAGACGTGGGAACCGGCTTCCACATTTTCACGAACGGCGGGAACAACGTTCTGAAACTGGGTGTTGTCGATGACATGAGCGCGAATCTCTCCGCCGCGCTCAAGAATGCCTTGCACCCCGATCTTTCCTGCAACACCGCCGCCTTTGCCTTCGAGCTTCTTTAGCTTGCGCGCCTTGTGCATGTTCCGCGCTTTGCCACCTATGTACGATTCGTCCACCTCGCATTCGCCAGAGAGTTTGCCGCCTTTACGGTCATCCTGCATGGCCAGCCGAGCGCGTTGCAGCACAAACCATGCGGTCTTTTGGGTCACGCCCATAGAGCGGTGAATCTCCCAAGAAGAGATACCATTCTTGGAGTTCACAACGAGCCACATGACCGGTAGCCACTTGTCTAAGCCGATAGGAGAATCCTCGAAGACGGTTCCGACCTTCAGCGAGAATTTCTGTTTGGGATGCTTCTCGTAGCACTTGAAGACTTTGGCGTTGGGAAGGTATGCAACGTCATCGGAACCGCAATGAGGACAACGCACCTTGCCATCCGGCCAACGCAGCTTCGTCATGAACTCGTGGCAGTTGTCCGCGTTGGAGAAGTAGACGATGGCTTCTTGGAGGGTCTTAGGAGCGCGTTCCATATATCAAGTATGCCTGAAACCGCTCTGTCAGTCAAGTATATTTATACCACTTCCAGGGTACAAATATACTTCACTAATCCGGAGTCTGTTCTGTTGGTTCCGGCGTGATTGGTATCGCCAGCGACGGCGATTGTTGATCGGCATCCCCGGCTGGATCTTGGCGGCTTGTCTGATCTGGCATGGCGGCAGCATTTTGCTGTTGCCGTGACATCCTGGCGGGATATATATGAACGCCTTAATGCCATCTTCCTGCGTATCAAGCGCTGGATCGTGTCGATGGGGCCCATGCCCAGTTGATAGCGGCTCACCCCGAGAGCGCTGGATAGCTACTCCTCCTGACTTTCGACAGTCTCGGCATGAACCCCAATATACGGGTCGATTTGACGTCTGAATTCTACTGCATTCTCTCCTGCCGGGATTGTAAATACCTGCGAAGCGCCGCCTTTTCTTATCGCGGTAGTTATCACTCGGAGATGGCCGTCTTTCGTTTCGACGACCGCTACGATTGCGTTCATATTGATGAGGTGTTTCCCGATTTGTATGAAGGGCGTTCCTATATCCATCAGGTGAGCCTATCACGCCTGTTCGAGGAATGCTGAAGCTCTATCGTTGGCGAAAATCAACAATCAAGAGCATAGTGCAGAAGCTGCAGGAACCTAAAACGTAAATACGGGCGGCGTTTGCCCTCATCGAGCCAGATGTCAGCGAGCTGCGGGTCCGGTTCACCCCAGTTGTATCGCCCTTCATCGATAATGCTCAAGCCAATACAGCGCGCCGAACGCAACCACCAATACGGCGGCAGAAACCATCAACGCTCGCGCACTTCGGAGCGGCTCTCTCCAATCCGCTGTGGCGAGAAAAACCAAGCTCACTGGCACCAGCGCCACGATCGACAACTGAAAAAGATGTGCCCCTGCGCCCTCGTCCGGTTGCGGCGGCTGAGCGTACCCGCTGAGCACCGCAAGTAACGCAATAAAAGACAGGGCACTTATGGATATGGCCGCTCACGCGGTTCATTTGCTCGCCACGCATCGCGTAACTTCCTTTCCGGCTAGTTATCGCCGATTCCGCTGCGCCAGGGCCGCCTACCATGAATCGGCACCACTATTCTTCCACGCTTCGATCCGGCCCAGCCATCCCGTACCGTTTGGACGTTCCGCCCCGTTGACCGCGCGTAAATTGGCACCGCATCCTACGGCGTCATCCGAAAGAAATACGCCGTCATCACCAACCCCACCCCAATCACGATCGCCCGAATAGTACCCGGCTTCAGCCGCCGCGCAAACATCGGCCCCACCAAACCGCCGGTAGTCGCAGCCGCCATCATCACCAGCGTTGGAATCCAGTCCACCTTATGCATCGCGATAAAAAGAATCGCCGCAATCGCATTCAAACTTGCGCCGAGAATCGCCTTCACCCCAAGCGACGCGTGCATGTCTGTCATTCCATACAAACCGAACGCCGCCATGAACATGATCCCGATGCCGCCCCCGAAGTATCCGCCGTAAAGCGAGATCGGAAACAAAAGGCACAGCATCGAAATCCGGTTCCCGTGCAATCGCCCGCGCATCACTAAACCAATGTGCCTGCCAAACGCGAAAACCAGCGTCGCAAACAGCAGCAGCCACGGAGCAATCTCACGAAATGTCCGGTCGGACGTCACCAGCAGCAACCACGCTCCCAATATCCCGCCCGCCAGACTAACGGTCAGCCAAACCTTCCATTGATTCTCATTCACGCGCCGGATATCCTCGCGGAACGCCACAGCACTGGTAAACGCCCCCGGCACCAGAGCTACCGTGCTCGACGCGTTCGCCATCACGGCCGGAACACCGCTAATCACCAGTGCGGGAAACGTGAGAAAACTTCCACCACCGGCCAGCGCATTGATGAAGCCAGCGCCGAAACCGGCAACCATCAGCAGCAAATAAGTCATCCTGGTTTTGCGGCGGACTTGACACACGCGCCGAGCCTCTGGACTCGATCTGTAAATACAAGTCAGCCGATAGTGATACTGTATCCTGCGAACTGTGCGTCGCCCTCTTCCCTTCCTCCCTGCCCTCCTCTATTCCCTTCTCCTTACACCGGTAATCTCTGCGCAGGTGGTCCCAAAATGGAATAAGCCGACACCGCCATTTCGCATCGCCGGGAACATCTACTACGTCGGCACGAACTATCTCGCCTCGTATCTCATCACGACCCCCGCTGGCGACATCCTCATTAATCCCGACTACACCGAGTCCGTTCCGCTGATCGAGAAGAGCGTGGCTCAACTAGGGCACAAGTTTTCTGATATCAAAATCATCCTCATCAGCCACGCGCACGACGACCACGCCGCCGGGTGCGCCGTCGCCAAAAAGCTATCCGGCGCTCGTCTGATGGTTATGGAACAGGACGTTCCCCTCATCGAAACCGGCGGCGCCGGCGATTTCGCTTATCACGCGCGTTGGGCTCCTGCAAAGGTCGACCGCGTGTTACACGATGGCGACAAGGTCACCCTTAGCGGAACTACCCTCGTTGCGCATCTCACGCCCGGTCATACAAAAGGCTGCACCACTTGGACCACCGACGTCGTGGATAACGGACAGATTCACCACGCCGTCATTATTGGAAGTACGACTATCGGCCCCAACTACCGTCTGGTCGCAAACCCGCAGTATCCAGCCATCGCGAAAGACTACGAACAGACATTCCGAGTCCTCCACTCCTTGCCCTGCGATCTTTTCCTCGGAGCTCACGGCGTATACTTCAACCTCGACGAAAAGCGAAAGCGTATGAATGACGGAGGTCCCAACCCCTTCATCGATCCCGCCGGATACCAAGCCTTTGTAAACGAAACCGAGCAGAATTTCAAGAACCAACTCGCCAAGCAACAAGCGGCGAAGCCCCTGAAAGGAACCACTTGAGACCCTACTTCCTACTGCTCCTGCTGCCCCTCCTCGCGAACGCAGCCGGTACCTATAGCGCGGAAAAGCGCACCGATCACGGCGTCGAAATCATTCGCCTCGCCGACACCGCCCACGGAGTCGAAGTCTCCATCGTGCCTTCGGTTGGCAATCGTGCTTACGAGCTGAAGGTGCACGGAAAGAATCTTCTTTACTTCCCTTCTCCCGATGTGGCCGCCTTCAAAAACAGTAAACAGCCGGGGTTGAACGGCATCCCGTTCCTCGCTCCCTGGGCGAATCGCATTGCTGGCGGAAGCTTCTGGGCCAATGGTCACAAATACGTCTTCAACCCCGATCTCGGCACGGTCCGCGTAAGTCCCAACGGCATTGCCATCCACGGCATGTTAACCTCCTCGCCGCTGTGGAACGTCACGGATCTCGGATCCGATGGCAAATCCGCGCACGTCACCAGTCGGCTTCTCTTCTGGAAATATCCGGACCTCCTGGCGAACTGGCCCTTCGCTCATGAGTACGAAGTGACGTACACCCTCGCCGATGGTGTTCTCCAGGTCACTACAACCGTGAAAAATCTGAGCGCCAAGCCCATGCCGGTTGTGCTCGGGTTCCATCCCTACTTCAATATTCCCGATGTGCCGCGCTCACACGCCGTCGCTCACATACCGGCTCGAAAGCATGTGGAGACAAATCCGCAGTTGGTAGCGACCGGCGAGTTCACAGCAAATGACCTGCCCGATCAGGTCTCTCTCAGGGACCACACCTTCGATGATGGATTCACGGACCTCATACGAGGCAGCGATGGCCGTGCGATTTTTTCGGTACAGGCAGGCGCCAAAAAAATTGAGGTTATCTACGGGCCCAAATACCAGGTCGGTGTCGTTTACGCTCCGCCCAATCAAAACTTCATCTGCTTCGAACCCATGACTGCCGTCACAAACGGCATCAACCTCGCCCACGACGGCAAATATCCCGAACTGCAGACCGTAGCTCCCGGTGGAACCTGGCGTGAAAGCTTCTGGGTCCGGTTCAGTGGATTCTAAGCCCGCGCATCATTGAACCGTTCAAAGGATTGCCCGATACTCAGTCGAGATGATCTCCTGCCACACCCTCGCAAAGAACTACGGCAGCGTTCGTGCTGTCTCGGATGTTTCTTTCCAGATCGAAGGAGGCAGCGTTTGTGCTTTGCTCGGACCGAACGGAGCGGGAAAATCTACTGGAGCCGTATACAAGCTGAAACGTCCGGAGGTCCAGTCCCGAACGGATCAGCTCTTACGTATTTTGCGGCTGGAGCACGGCCGGCGAACGTTCATACAACAGTGCTCTTATGGCATGAAGAAGAAAACTTCATTGGCCATGGCGCTTTTGCCGAACCCCCAGGCTCTGTTTCTCGATGAACCGTTCGAAGGTGTTGATCCCGTCACAGCCGGGACCATTCGCATTCAGCTTCGCGCGATGGCTCGCCGAGGCGTAACGGTTCTTCTGACGTCACATATCCTTTGGCTGGTTGATCGCGTGGCAGATCAGATCGTGATAATCAACCATGGCAAAGTTCTTCTTGATAGCGCTGTTAACGATCTGCCCCAGTTGCTTGAGAGCCTCTACCTCGAATTGATGGAACACGCTCCAGGTGAAGACCTACAATGGATCGGATCGCAACAGTCTTAGCTCTTCTGAAGGCGCTTGGACTCGCTTCCTTGCGCGACCTTCAGTCCTTTCGTTCCATCACGGGACAGAACTTCTTTCTTTTCGTCCTGCTCATCTCTTACCAGCAAGCTGCAAGTGCCGAGTTCTTTTTCGTGATCCTGGTCGTGATCATGCTTCTCTCCGTCTCGGCCGGCGCGATGGAGAAGTTGCCGTTCG
>Ga0308175_100003613_pt1 | contig 10744 bp, 11 predicted proteins | sample PhyCR1_3_FD_203893 | JGI IMG/M metagenome (GOLD analysis project Ga0308175, IMG submission 203893) | Soil microbial communities from UC Gill Tract Community Farm, Albany, California, United States - DLSLS.C.R1 | ecosystem: Environmental > Terrestrial > Soil > Agricultural land | place: USA...
TGCTTCCGGCGTTCGTGACCTCGATCGCGTAGCCCTGCGTTCCCGTGGTGTCCGACCGCTCCCACGCAACGAACACGAAGAAGTGGCCGTTGACGACCCGGCTCGTCGCATATGCCTGCGCGAAGTCCGTCTTGTTCGGCGTCGCGCCGGACGAGGTCCAGGTCGTGGGATCCGCGTCATCCTTGCCCGAGGTGCTGTACGTGCCGCCCTGGGTCGTGGACTGGACGCCGATGCCCGACGTATCCCAGTCGTCCGCAGGAGGCGTACAGGTCCCCTGGTTCATGTCGCCGTCGATCTCGAAGTTGCCCGGAATCGGGCACGGCGAGCCGGCCGCCCCTGACGAGGCGACGAAGGTGACCCCGAACATGGCAGCGGCGACGAGTGTCGCCCCCACCACCCAGTACCGACGGCCCCTGCCGCGGCTGAACCTCTTGAGTGTGCTCATCTGTTTCCTGTCCTCCCGTTATCCACGGGCAAGGCCCCGGAGCACGCTCCTAGCCCAGCCTCCCGACTCTTTGCACAAAGTCAAGAGCGAGGCATCCAAAGGCGAGCCCTTCCATGGGCTAGTCCCGTCCGTCCTTACGGCCTAGGGACTTTTCCATCGACCTACGAATTAACGGAGATACGGCCGCGCTGCTGACCCAGCGCTTTGATCGCGCGAGCGCAATTCGACGAGCAATCCCGATTCTCATTTGCCGTGGGCGCGCACCTGCCGAATTCGCAATTCACATTGCTCATCGCTTCGCGCTATCGCCGACGAGGCCGCATTCGCCCGGACACGGCTCGGGCGAGTGGAGGAGCCGGATGCGGAGTAGTACGGAAATCGGCGCGTCCCTCAACTCAGTCACTCGAACGGGTGACAAGGCGCCCGCGCCGCTGAGCCGATTCCTGTCTCAGCAAGAGCGGCCCACCACCTCGTCATGTTCAAGACTCTTCGACTCCTCCTCGTCACTGCAGCGCTCGTCGCCGTCGTCCTCGGAACCGGCGCGACTGCGGCTCTCGCCTGCGGCAACAGCAGCGGCTATTCGTACGCCGGCCTGGCGTCCCCGACTCACGCATTCGGGATCTCGGCTCTCATCACTCCGCTCGACGAGTTCGACATCTTCAACGGCCACGTCGCCGGCTGGGTCGGCGTCGGTGGACCCGGCGAAGGCCCGGGCGGAACGAACGAGTGGCTGCAGATCGGCCTGAGCGGTTTCCCCGGAGTCGACGGCAGCGACATCTACTACGAGGTCACCCTGCCGGGTCGCTTCCCGACCTACCACCAGGTCGACGAGAATCTGCCTGCCGGCCAGCCCGTGAAGGTCGCGGTGCTCGAGATGTCGAACCGCCCCGACTGGTGGCGCGTGTGGCTGAACCACCGGCCCGTCTCGCAGCCGATCCGCCTCCCCGGCAGCCACGGCCGCTGGAGCCCGATCGCCACCGCCGAGAGCTGGGACGGAGGCACGGGCGGAACGTGCAACACCTTCCTCTACCGCTTCCGCGGCGTCTCGATCGCTCACGTCGCCGGCGGCGGCTGGCACCCTCTCAAGGACGGCTACCCGATCAGCAGCCCGGTGACCCGCCTGCGCCGGTCGAATGGCGCGCCGGACTTCCTCGCCGCCGAAGGCCAGCCGGCCTTCCAGTTCCTCTCGGCTAGTTCTTGATCCAGATCGGCGTGCCGAGCGGCGCGTAGCGCTTGAGCTTCACGGCCGTCGAGTTGGCGACGCGCACGCAGCCGTGCGAGACGGCCTGGCCGAGCAGCTGCGGCAGGCTCGTGCCGTGGATGCCGACGACGCCGCCTCCCGGCCACTCGGTCAGCTTCGAGTAGGCGCTCGTCTCGACGGCGAAGACGCCGAGGAAGGGATCGTGGTACGGGACGAAGCGCGCCGCGACGAAGTAGTGGCCGATCGGCGTCTCCCTGCCGGGCGCGCCGATGGCGACGATCGCGTGGTAGACGTGCTTGTTGTGCCAGTAGAGGTCGATCGTCCGCGACCCGAGGTTGATCACGATCTGGCCGGGCGTCGGGGCGAGCGCAACCGTGTCGGCCGGAATCCAGCCGTAGGTGCCGTTCGGGCGCATCGGGATGCTGACCCGGTACCAGACGTTCCCGTCCGACCCGACCTGCTTGCGCACGGCGAGCATCTCCTGCGGCCGGAAGTCGGGCCGGAAGTCGTGCATCACCTTGATGATCTTGGAGTGCGGGTCCGGCGACTTGCGCACCGGCACGGAGTGGACGAGCAGCCCTCCGGCCGCGGGGAAGCGGGCTTCGATGCGTGTCTGGGGCGCCGTCGTCGCAGCCGTCGTGGTCGACCCGGTGCCCGAACCGGCGACAGCACGCGGCGGCAACGCGACCGCAGCAGCAAACCCGACCACGGCAACGAGAACTAGGGCAATGACGAACCGACGACTCACGAAGTGGCGGCGTAGACAGTAGCGGCCGCGGGTGAGGTGGGCCGCCACTGAGGCAGAGTCGCGCGAACGGTCGTCCCGGCTCCGGGGCTCGTCTCGATCTCGACCGCGCCGCCGAGCAGGCGGACGCGCTCCGAGATGCCGGCGAGACCGAGGCGGTCGTGACCGAGCCTGCCCGGGTCGAAGCCGGCTCCGTCGTCGGTCACCGTGAGGCTCACGAAGGTGCGGGTGCTGCGGAGCCTGACCGTGACCGCCGTCGCGCCACTGTGCTTCCGTACGTTCGAGAGCGCCTCCTGGACGACGCGGAAGAGCACGATCTTCTGGGAGTCGCTGAGTGCCTTGAAGTCGCCCGTGGCCTCGAGCTCCGCCTCGATGCCGGTCGCGCTCTCGAGCGCGAGCAGCTCGGCCTCGACCGCGTCTGCCACTGGGCGGGCGACCGCGGTCGTCGAGCGGATGGAGTGCGCGATCTGGCGAAGGCTCTCGTCCAGCGCGCCCAGGCGGGCGTGGACGTCGTTGAACCGGCCGCGCACCCGCTGCCTGAAGTCGTCGGGGACGACCTCGGAGATCTGGGAGGAGGCGGCGCGCAGCTCGTCCGCGAGCGCGACGATTTCCTGCAGCGGACCGTCGTGGAGGTCGAAGCCGAGGCGGACGAGACGCCGCTCGCCGGCCGCGACGAGGTCGTGCTCGCGCTGCACCCTGCGATCGAAGAGCGAGGCCCGCTCGAGGACCGGCGCGAGCGAGTTCGCAGCCTCCTCGAGGTAGTGGTCGAGGTTCTCGGACTCCGTGCCCCGCCCGCGCGCCACGAGCGCCGCGTAAGGACGATCCCACCGCTCGACGACCCGGACCCGCACCTGCGCCGAGCTGGCGATCACGCCGTCGAGCGCGGCGCGCGCGACCTCGCGCAGCCGGCGGCTCCGCGGAGCCTTGCCGTGCGAGACGAGGCAGGTCGTGGTGCCGGCGGCGTCGAGGATCCAGAGGGAGCCGGCCGCGGCGGGCGCGAGCTCGACGAGCAGCGAGAGCGCAAGCTCGGCGGCTACCGCCGGCGGGAGCTGGGCGAACTCCTTGCTCGCCAGAGCGCGCCGGAAGACCACGAAGGCCGCGCCGTCGGGCGGCATGCCGAGCTTCTCGGCCGCGGCAGTGACCGCAGCGCGCGCCTCGCCCGGCTCGAACTTGTGCTCGACCGCGATCGCGACGATCGCGTCGCCGAGGAAGTCGAGCGCGGCGCCCTGCGACCAACCGTCGGCCAGGCGCCGCGCCCGCACCTCGCAGGCGCGGAGCGCGGCACGCAGGTCGCGTGGAAGGAGCGCTGCGTCTGCGCAGCGTGGCTCGCCGGTGCCGATCGCCGCCGCACGGGAGATCAGCTCGGAAGCCAATGTCGCGCCGGCCGGCGTAATGCCGTCCGCCGCAGCGTCCACAGTTTCCACAGACGAATTCTGCGTTCAATGAACGTGTTGAACAATGGGACGCTAGACCCAACCGTCGATCATCGTCCTGAACGCGGTCCGAGGCCGATCTGCCGCGTCGCATGGAGCCGTTTGGACAAAAGCGCTGCCTTTTCGCAGCGCGCAACGAAGCCACTTGTGGATAAGCGGCCCGTCACGTCTGTTGGCTGGCGAGACACGTTGAACGCCGCGTGATCTCTTTCCACCGGTAATCCACAGCCCGTTCGCCGCGGCCAGCCGTTCAGAAATTGAACGCTCTAGGTCTCCTGGACGCCTCCCAGGGCCTCGATGACGAGCCTGTCGCCCTCCTCCAACCCGGCGGCGCCGGCCGCTCCCGCGGGGAGCTCGAGCGCGGCGACGGCGCGACGCGCTCCGGCGGCCCGCCAGGGTCGGAGTCCGTGCCGGACGCCGACGACGTTCCGGTCCCGGTCGAGGAAGACGACGTCGATCGGGAAGCGCATGAAGAACATGTGCACCGACGGGGCCGAGTCGATGAGCATCCCCGTGCCCGGCTCGAGACCGCTGCGGCCGACCAGGCCGCGCATCCGGCCGAGCGAGCTCTCGGGTATCTCGCACCGCTCGCAGACGATCGTCCCCTCGGTTGTGCGAATGCGCGCGAACGACGGAGCGGCCATCCCTAGGACTCGCCGCTCCCGGGATCCCATGTCCGCGCGAGACCGTCCGCGAGCGTCGTCTCCGCCCGCCAGCCGAGGGCGCTCGCTGCCCGGGAGGCATCGAGCACGCTGCGGAGGACGTCGCCGGGACGGTGCGGAGCGAGCCGCGGCTCCTGCTCGACCCCGGCGGTCTCCGCGCACAGCCGGTGGAGCTCGAGCACCGTGGTCTCCGTTCCGGTCCCGATGTTGAAGATGCCGGCGCCGGGAGCGGACGCAGCAGCGAGCAGCCCGGCGACGACGTCGCCGACGTAGACGAAGTCGCGCGTCTGCTCGCCGTTGCCGAAGATCTCGGTCTCCTTCCCGTCGCGTAGCCGGTCGAGGAAGATCGCGACCACGCCGCCTTCGAGGGAAGGGAGCTGGCGCGGCCCGTAGACGTTGGCGAGCCGGCAGGCAACGTGGCTCGTCCCGTAGAGGCGATTCCAGGTCGCGAGGTAGTGCTCGCCCGAGAGCTTCGAGGTCGCGTACGGCGAGAGCGGCTGGGGCTCGTCGTCCTCGCGCGCGGGCCTTTCACACTCGCCGTAGATCGCGCCGCCGGTCGAGGCGAAGACGATGCGAGCGCCGACGGAGCGTGCCGCCTCGAGAACGCGAATCGTCCCGACGACGTTGACGTCGGCGTCGAACGCGGGCCGCTCGACGGAGGTGCCGACGTCCGCCTGAGCCGCGAGGTGGAAGACGACATCGGGCTCGATCGCCGACGTGAGCGCAGCCAGCTCGGTCCTCCGGATGTCGAGCTCGTGCAGCTCGACCCCGGCGGAGACGTTCTCGCGGCGGCCGCTGGAGAGGTCGTCGACGACGCGTACCTCGTCGCCGCGCGCGACCAGCGCATCGGAGACGTGCGACCCGATGAACCCCGCACCGCCGGTGACGATGGCCCGCATCGGCCGCCTATCGTAAGTTCACCGCACACGACGCGCACCTACATGGGTTGATTCGGTCGATCGGCCGGCGTCCAACCGAACGGGTTAGCGGTGTCGAACCAGTCTGTGGCAGGCGGAGAGACAGCTGTGACGAGGGCGAACGGAACCGTTGAGCCCACAGCGGCGACGATCAAGCGGGACAGGTCATCCGCTCCACACCAGAGGCGCCTGATGCTCTCGTCGGCAAGCGATGGATCACCCGCCGTCCTCACCGCGCCGAGCCGAAGACAGGCGACGCCTACCGCGGAGGTATCGGCGTGGTAGCGACCCAGTGCTTCCCCGAAGAGCTTCGTGCAGGCGTATGCAGAGACCGGGCGCGGCGCCGCATCTGCCGGTACGAGAGCTCGCTCGCCATAGCCATCGATCGCTTGGATGCTGCTTGCAAAGACGACGCGTGGAACCTTCGCTCTCACGGCGGCCTCGAACACGGCCCAGGTCGCCTCGATGTTGCGCGGCATGAGACGACTTCGGAAGTCGGCCTCCGCTGGCTGAGCAGCGAGGTGCACAACGGCAGCCACGCCCTCGCAGGCACCTTCGACCAGATCGACATCGCGGACATCGCCGCTGATGACCTCGTCGTCCTCCAGCGGTTGAGCAGGCTCGAGATCGAGTCGCCGCAACTGAAAGACCAGCCGCAGGGTTGGTGAGATCATCCGAGCCACACGGCCGGCGGCCCCGGTCACGAGGATGATCGACCGCACGACCTCCCACTACCCGTAAATCGCGGCGCTCACCCGAAATGCGCGTGCGCGGCGAGGGAGCTTCTAGCGGAAGCTCAAACCCAGCCGGCGAAACAGCGATGCGCTCGGAGCAATCGGCTCGTCGGCATCGACCGACGGGACCTGAGGCTCTGACTGAGTTACGCCGACCCAGCGATAGACCGGCGGCGCGTCCGCCGGGACGTCGACCGAGGCGGACGCTTCGTCCACACAGTTTGGCCCAAGCCGTTGCCTAAGCGCCTTCGCGCCGTTGATGTCCACTCAAAGGCTCCTTCCGTACCTCAGCAGTCATTCTGAGCTTGAGCGATCTTTCCTCCGTTGTCCAGCTTCTATCGCCTCACGACGTAGAGCAACCTGCCCAACCGGCACCTCCGCACCTTCGCGGCAGCTCCGGGCACCTGCTTGTCTCCGATACGGGTGCAAATCCCGTAGACGAGATCGAAGGTCGTCCATCCGTTCGCCGGGCCGCTCGTCCCGGAGATCTCGAGCCGCCGACCACTCGCGTCGATCGTCTTCACGAGGTGCAGCATCGTGGAGTCGCCTACCTTCACCACCAGGATGTCGCCGAGCTCGATCCGGTCGACGTCGACGGGCTCGAGGGTCACCCGGCTGCCGCTGGGGATCACCGGCTCCATGGAAGTTCCGAAGGCCGGGAAGCTCCCCTCCAGGCCGAGCCTCACCTTCCAGAACGCCAGCCAGAACACGATCCGGAGCTTAGGCCGGGGCGTTCGATCTCCTGCTCCAATCCGCAGGGAGGAGCGGGATGACGCGGAACTGTACGCAACATGGAGCTCGCGGCTGTAACGGATCGGGTGCGCGATGTTCCGTGGATGTCGCCTGAGCAGGGCGCAGAGATATACCGCCATATTCGAGAGGCGGGTCCCGACCACGTTCTGGAGCTCGGCACGGCGAATGGTGCATCCGCGGCGTACATGGCAGCGGCACTCGAGGAGAACGGCAAGGGACACGTAGTCACCTTCGACAGGTCCACTGCTGGGTTCGAACCGGAGCCCTTGCTTCGCGATCTCGGTCTGGACAGGTGGGTCACGTTCATCGTCCGCGACGATTCGTCCTACAACTGGTACCTCAAGGAACTGGTCGAGGAGAACTCCGACGCCGCCGGGAACTGCGAGCCGATCTTTGACTTCTGCTACCTGGACGGCGCTCACAACTGGACGATCGACGGTCTGGCAGTGGTCCTGGTCGAAAAGCTGCTCAAGCCTGGCTCGTGGCTCTTGCTCGACGACCTGGAGTGGTCGTACTCCTCCTCGCCCTCGGGTGCAAGCCTTCCCTTCCCGATGTCGAAGTCCGAGTTACGGGCGCCTCACGTACGGGCCGTCTTCGACCTGATCGTGCGGCAGCACCCGAGCTTCACGCAGTTCAGAGTGCAGGACGCCAACTGGGGATGGGCGGCCAAGAGCCCGAACGCGCCCCGGCGATACGACGTGACGTCGACGCGCAGTGCGGCCGGATTGGTCGCCATGGCCGGCTGGAAACTTGCGCGGATCGCCTCCTCGCGAGTACGGCGCGGCAAAGCGGCGCCGGATGCCGAAGCTAAAGCGCGCTCCCCGGCCGGTTAGGAAGTCGGCTCTGATAGTCGCCAGTTCGTTGATCCCGTCGCGGCGTCCTATGGACGATCGGCGAGTTCTCCCCACCTCTACCCCGCACCCGGCCGATTTCACCTTCAGGTGGTCAATCGGGTCCCTGGTTAGGTGGCATCCCTCGCCTGCCGGCGTCGACTGATCGCCTCCTCGATGAGTTCAGACATCTGCTCAGCGGGTCGCGGGTACTCGAAACGGTCGAGATTGCGGGGGGCGTACTCACGCATGAGTTCGCCGGAGATCACCCTTCGGAGGGCGCCCGCAATCGCCTCGACGTCGTCGGGGGGGACCGTGATGCCGGTGTTGGTCTCTCGCACGATCCGCGCAGCTTCACTGTTCTCTGCGAGAGCAACTACCGGTCGGCCAGAGAACATGTACTCGAAGAGCTTGCCCGTCGCCTCGCCGCTGTTTCGCGACGTGAGCAGGACGAGCGCGTCCGCCGAGCGCTGAAGTGCGAGCGCTTCCGCCCGGCCGAGAGTTCCGAGGTGCTCCACGACGCCGGCGACGCCGGTGCGGTCGATGAGCGCCCGCTCCTCAACCCTGAGAGGCCCCGCATGAACGAGCCGCAGTTGCCGGTCCTTCATCTCAGCAGACACCGCTCGCAAAGCGTCCATCAACGCAGTCGGGTCGCGGCCCCACTCGCCGGAAAGCGCCCCGGTGTAGACAAGTCTGACGCTGCCATCATTCGGACGTACGGCGGCCTGAGTCGGTTGTTGCACGCTCTCAGGGTCCCAGCCGTTCGACACGCACGAGGCGAACGCGCCGAAACGTCGCGACAGGTCATCGGCGATCGGCTGGGTCGCCCCCACGGCGACCTCAGCGGAGCAAACGACGCGCCGTTCGAGGTACCGATCCACTCGTCGTTGGAAATCGGTGGGAAATCGCGTCCGGTACGGCTCGAAGGTCCACCCGTCGCGGAAGTCGGCAACCCAGGCCGGGCGTTCGCTGCCGAGCAAGAGACCGATCAGCTGCGACGACTCCGGCGGCGAACTTGTGATGAGGCAGTCGTATGCTTTGTGTGCCAGCAGCCGACGGACTGCCAAGGCCGCCTGCGGCAGCCAAGTCACCACGTTCATCTCGGGAACGAGCACCCCTGTGAGCAGTCGGCCAGGACGCCGCTCAAGCAAGCCCCGGTCGCCATCCTGTCGTAACTTCCCTCGCCGCAGCAGGGAGCGCAGCGTGCGCGCGGACTTAGGGTCGCGCACGCGCACGACGTCCAGCTCTGCGTCCTCCGGCAAGGCGCCCCAAGCATCGCTTGCGACGATCGTCACCGAATGACCGAGCCCCCTAAGGTGCCGGGCCATCGACACCCAGCGGGTACCGCCGACACCCGGGCACGGGGGATGCCCGTACGAGACAACAAGCAATCGCCGTGCGGGCAAGTCAGCGACTTTTCGACGAGGTCATGTGCCTGGGAACGGACAACCGGCTCGGGAGCGCGTACCTGCGATCGAGGCGGCAACCGCCAACTCGGACTGCTGCGTCACGCTGGCGGCCGTCGAGTTGCGCCCGGCCTCCGCAGGCGGAGACGTCGCTGCACGTACCAGGCGTGGTCGCGGAAGCGATCACCGAGAGCGCTTTGTACCGGTGTCTCCACATCGTAGAAGCGCGAAAAGGCGCAGAAGACGTATTGGTTTGCGAACTCGGCGCCATAGCGCGAGATCGTCAGCGGCTCCATTCCAATCGCGGCCGCAGCGGCGACGATCTCGTTGACCGGCACGTCCTCGTCGATGATCTGGCGCTCGATGTCATCCTTCTGAGCGAACAGGCGAGAAGGAAGGTTGACCGCGATCACCGCAGTTTCAGCGGCTACCTCTTGCACCCGTTCGAAGACGAGCCCCAACTGGTTCCGCGGTAGGTGTTCGAGGACGTCGATGAACGTGACGAGGTCGAACGGCCCATCGGGCAAAGAGTCATCCGGAAGATTGCAGACGTGGAAATCTCCGTTGGGGTGTAGTCGTCGGCAAACCTCGATGCTGCGTAGAGACACGTCGATCCCTACCACGCGAGGAACGCGTCTAGCCAACCAGGCCGATATCAATCCGATGCCGCAGCCGACGTCGAGAGCGGCTTGAGGACGTCGTTCGAGCAGAGGTCGGAGATGTTCCCGCACGCGCCGGTGCCGTCGGTTCGGATGCCTCAGATACCCGAGCTCGTAGTCAACGAACTCGTCGTAGAAGTCCGGAACCGTCATCGGTCCGCGATCTTAGCCCGGCACCGAGAGCGCTCAGGCGCGGCGTGCTCACACGACGCGTGCATAGACATCCTCGATTGCCTCAGCCACGCGGACGATGTCGAAATGTTCGCGTGCCGCAGCAGCGACGCGGCTCCGGTCGCGAGCGATTGCGAGTTCGGCGCCGATCGCCGCCGCAAGATCCTGAGGAGTTCCTCCCGCGGCAATCACTCCGCCGTCGACGGCCTCGACCACAGCACGGACACCCGGGAGCGGATATGCGGCGATAGGCGTGCCCGCACCCAGCGCCTCGAGGACCGCCATGGGAGTTCCTTCCGAGCTGCTGCTGTTGACGAGCACATCGGCCGCAGACATCCAAGCCCAGACGTCCCGCCGAGAGACGTACCCGGTGAGCTGCACGGCACCCTCGAGGTTCGAGCGACGAAGAAGGTCTGCGACAGTTCCCCGCAAAGGCCCATCCCCGATCATCACAAGGCGGGCTTTGCGTCCTGTGAGCCTGTCTTCATCGAGCAAACCAAAGGCGCGAATAGCGTCGATTGGCTGTTTGACCGGAACAAGACCGCCGACCCACAGAATGCACACATCCTCTTCCGGAATCCCAAGACGGTGTCGGGCTGACTCTCGGCCAAGCGCTGGCTCGTACGGAATCCCGCCGCGAATCACCTCGACGATCTCCGGTCGCGCACCGAACTCTTCTACTCCCTTTGCCAGCTCGTCGGACACAGAGATGATGGCGTTCGCTTGGGCGAGAGTCCTGACGAGCAACTCGCGGCCCCCAGCCTGCCGGCCGAGAACGAGTACGTCAC
>Ga0308175_100003614_pt1 | contig 10744 bp, 11 predicted proteins | sample PhyCR1_3_FD_203893 | JGI IMG/M metagenome (GOLD analysis project Ga0308175, IMG submission 203893) | Soil microbial communities from UC Gill Tract Community Farm, Albany, California, United States - DLSLS.C.R1 | ecosystem: Environmental > Terrestrial > Soil > Agricultural land | place: USA...
TCGGCGAACCCGACCGAGTCGATGCCGGCCTGCCCGGCCGCGCCGGCCCAGCCGTGGTCGCCGATGACCAGGTGCGGCGGCGTGTCCAGCGCGGCGAGCACCGCCTCCACCAGCAGCGGCGAGTGAGTGTGCTTGAGCATGCCGCCCGGCGAGCGCAGAACGCCGACGCCGTCCACCCACTCCAGCGTCCCGGACTGCTCGCCGAGCTGCGGGACGTCCGGATGAGTCCAGCCGGCGGCCGGTGTGAGCAGCGTGCAGCCCGCCGCGGCGAGTCCGGCCGCGACCGCCGCGTGGGTGGGCCGCAGCCCGATGGGGTGGCCGGTGCCGATGACGACCCGCTCCTGCCGCTGTGCCGCCAGCCGGATCCGGTCGGCCATCGCGTCGAGCCGGTCGAGCGTGCGGTCCGGATCGATCGTGTCCTGGCCGTACGCGTGCGCCGGATCGGCGATCACTCCGCACCGCTCGGCCATCAGCGCCAGCACGTCCTCGTACGACCAGCGCCCGGCCGGCCGAAGCCCGAACAGGTACAGGGGCTCGCGCCTGCTCATCCGGCCGAAGTTCTGCAGGTTGTTCTGCCTGGTGGTCGCCACCTTGCCGGCGATGCGGGAGTTGACGAGGTGCGTAACGAGCTGGTCGCGGGTGGGGGTCTCGGTAGTGGCGGTCACATCTCTCACGCTATGTGCCGTTCGCGGGTAGCGGGACGAGACCGCTGTCACGCTGGTCAGACCTCGGCCTCGTGGGGTATCTCTCGTGGCGCATGCTGACGGGGACCGTACGTGGCAAGGTAGTTGAGAGTGCAACATTCCCCGACGGCGTCTGTGGAGGGCGTGTGGAGGACCGTGGCGACGGGCTGGCGGATCTCGAGACCGCCATCTCGGAGACCTGGTCGTGGGCCCGGGCGAACGCCCGCGCCGGCGCGAACGCGCTTGACCCGCGGTTGGATCTGACCGCCTACCCGCTGGTCTCGATGCTGTGCTGGCGCGGCGCGATGCGCCCGTCCGACCTGGCGGCCGCGCTGTACCTGGACAAGTCCACGGTCAGCCGGCAGATCGACGCGGCCGCCCGGCTCGGCCTGGTCGAGCGCAGCCCGCACCCCGACGACGCGCGAGCGGTGACGGTACGGCTGACACCGGACGGGCAGAAGCGGCTGGAGGCGCTGCGGGCCGCCCGACTGGAGCGGTGGCGGGCCGCACTGGCCGAGTGGCCGCCCGGCGACATCGCCGAGCTCACCCGCCTGCTCGGCCAGCTCACCACGGTGGACCTGCGGTGAGCACGCTGGAGGAGCGGCTGCGATCGGCGCTGCGCGTCGCACTGCGGGAGCGGAACGCGGTCGCGATGAGCGCGTTGCGCCCGACGCTGGCGGCGCTGGCCAACGCGACCGCCGTGCAGTCCGTCCCGCTCGCGCCCGGCGCGGACGAGCACGTCGCCGGCAGCGTGGCCGGGCTCGGCGCGGCCGAGGTGGCGCGCCGGGAGCTCACCGAGGACGAGGCGGCGGCGATCGTCCGGTCGGAGATCGCCGAGCGGACCGCGGCGGCCGACCAGTACGGCCGCTCCCCCGCGGCGGACCGCCTCCGCTGCGAGGCTGCCCTGCTCAGCCGTTTCCTCGACTGACAGCACGCTGTCGCCGCCCCGCCCGGCACGGGCGCCGGCGGGCCGGCTTCCCCGCGCCGCTCAGGCGGTGTCGCGGGTGACGATCTCGTGCACGAGGCCGAGCCGGAGGGCCTGGTCGGCGGTGACGATCCGGCTCGCCTGCATGTCCGCGGCCACGTCGGCCGGGTCGAGCCCGGTGGCCGTACCGATCGTCTCCTGCAGGAAGCGCAGCTGCTGCGCCTGCAGCTCGAGCTCGGCCGCGATCCGGCTGCCGCGACCGTGGAAGGCCGCTCGCGGCTCGGTGAACGCGAACCGCGCGTTCGGGTGCGCCTGCCTCGTCCTCGCTGCCGCGTACGCCGCCACGACCGGACCGCCGATCGAGCCGCTGGCTACCGCGATCACCCTGGCCCGTACCAGCTGCAGCGTCTCGGCCAGCACGACGCCCGCGTCGAGGTCGCCGTCCGGGCAGTGCATGTGCAACCGGATCGGCTCCGGTCCGTCGGCGTCGGCGAGCAGGATCCGGCCGATCGCCGCCTCGGCCGCCGGGTAGTCGAGCCGGCCGGACAGCAGCACGACCCGGCGGCGCCAGAGCTGGTCGGCCAGGTCGTCCCGGCGCGGGTCGACGTACACGACCGCCGGAGCCGGTGCCGGCTCCGGGCTCGGCGCACCGGGCAGCCAGCCGGGCCGCGGCTGCGGTTGCCAGCCTGGCCGCCCCGGCCATTCCGGACTGCGGGGATCGGTCATGCTCCACCCTCCTCGCGCTGGCCGGGCCGCCGCACGCCGAGCTCCAGCTCCTGCCCGACCGCCGCCGCGTACCGCTGCAGCGTCGAGAGCCGCGCGTCGATCTCGCCGGACTCGAGCCGGGCGACCACCGACTGCGAGGTGCCCATCCGAGCCGCCACCTCGGTCTGCGACAGCCCGGCCGCCCGGCGGGCGCCGGCCAGCTCGTCGATCACCCGGCGCCTGCGCTGGGCGATCTCCCGGAAGCCCGGAAGCACCGGCAGCCCGTCGTCCTCCATAGCCGCAACGCTATACCCGGAAAGCTATAACGGGAAGCGGGCCTGCAGGTTTCCGTGTCCTCGTCCGGGTGGCAGGGAATCATCAGAGTGTGCCCGACGCCGTGACCTCTCCGCTGCCGGAGCCCGTGCCGGACGCCGCCGAGGAGGAACCGTCCCGGCGGCCCGCCGGCACCGGTCGGTCGCCCAAGCAGGCGGCCGTGACCACGCTCGTCATCGCCGCGCTCGGCGTCGTCTTCGGCGACATCGGCACCAGCCCGCTCTACTCGCTGCAGACCGTCTTCTCCCTCGACCACAACAAGGTCCAGGCCACCCCCGGCGACGTGTACGGGGTGATCTCGCTGGTCTTCTGGTCGATCACGCTGATCGTCTCGGTGAAGTACGTGACGATCATCATGCGGGCCGACAACCACGGCGAGGGTGGCGTCCTCGCGCTGGCCGCGCTGATCCGGCGGATGGCCGGTCCGCGGTCGGTGGTCACGGTCCGGGTGATCCTGCTGGCCCTGGTCGGCGCCTCGCTGTTCTACGGCGACTCGGTGATCACGCCGGCGATCTCGGTGCTGTCCGCGGTCGAGGGGCTCAAGGTGTCCGCGCCCAGCCTCGCCGACCTCGTCGTACCGATCGCGATCACCATCCTGACCATCCTGTTCGTCAGCCAGCGGTTCGGCACGCACCGCATCGGCTCCCTGTTCGGCCCGGTGATGGCCTTGTGGTTCGTCACGATCGGGGTGGCCGGGCTGGCACACGTCCTGCCCCACCCGGACATCATCAAGGGGCTGTCGCCGAGCTACGCGGCGGCGTTCGTGGCCGAGCGCCCGTTCGTCGCGTTCATCGCGCTCGGGGCCGTCGTGCTGTGCATCACCGGCGCCGAGGCCCTGTACGCGGACATGGGCCACTTCGGCCGGCCACCGATCCGGCGCGCCTGGTTCTTCCTCGTCTTCCCGGCGCTGACGTTCAACTACCTCGGCCAGGGCTCGCTCATCCTCGGCGACCCGAGCGCCACGTCCTCGCCGTTCTTCCTGCTGCTGCCGGGCTGGGCCCGGATTCCCATGGTGGTGCTGGCCACCGCGGCCACGGTGATCGCGTCCCAGGCGGTGATCTCCGGGGCGTTCTCGGTGTCCAGGCAGGCGGTGCAGCTGGGGTTGCTGCCGCCGCTGCGGATCCGGCAGACCTCCGAGCACGAGGCCGGCCAGGTCTACCTGCCCGCGGTCAACTGGGCACTGTTCGCCGGCGTGCTCGTCCTCATCGTGGTGTTCCGGTCGTCCGAACGGCTCGCCACCGCGTACGGGATCGCGGTCACCGGTGCGCTGCTGGTCGACACCGCGCTGCTCGTCGTCGTCGCCCGGCGCCGCTGGCAGTGGCGACCGTGGCAGCTGGTGCTGGCCGCGGTCGTCTTCGGCGGGATCGAGCTGTCCTTCCTCGCCGCCAACCTGACCAAGGTGCTCTCCGGCGGCTGGCTGCCGCTGCTCATCGCGACCACCGTGTTCCTGATCATGACGACCTGGCGCAAGGGCCGCGAGATCACCGTGCAGAACCGCGCCGCGGCCGAGGGTCCGCTGCAGGACTTCATCGAGAAGGTGCGCAAGCACCAGATCACCAGGGTCCGCGGCATCGGCGTGTTCCCGCACCCGACGAAGGACACCACCCCGCTGGCGCTGCGGGCGAACGTCGAGCACAACCACGTGCTGCACAAGCACGTCCTCATCGTCTCGGCCCGGCCCGAGGGCGTGCCGCACGTCAAGCCGGAAGACCAGCTCGTCGTCGACGACCTCGGCTACGACGACGACGGGATCATGCACCTCACGGTGCGGTACGGGTTCTTCGACAGCCCGGACCTGCCGGCGGCGGTGGAGAAGGCCGCCGCCGACGGGCTGATCCCGTTCCACGTGGACATCGACGACGTGTCCTACTTCCTGTCCCGTGGCGCGTTACGGCGCACCGACGGAGCCGGGATGAGCCGCTGGCGCAAGCAGTTGTTCATCGTGCTCGCGCACAACGCCGGCGACCCGGCCGAGATCTTCGGCCTGCCGCGCAACCAGACCGTGATCATGGGGTCCGATGTGGACGTCTAATAGAACCCCAGCCGGGCCAACGGCTCGACCAGCTCCCGCTCCTCGTACGCGAGGTGGCTGAGCAGCGCGTCGGTGAGCAGGTCGGCCGCCTCGCGCAGCTGCTTGTCGCCGTCCGGCCCGGACACGAACGCGACCAGCGCCCGGTCCACCTGCTCCAGCACGCCGTGGATCGCGACGTGCTCCTGCTCCAGCCGGTCGATCACCGGGGCGAGCCGCGGGTCGGCGCCGCGCAGGTGCGGGAACACGCTGCGGTCTTCGATCGTGTGGTGCGTCGTCACGATCCGGCAGTACGACTCGCAGTAGGTGCCGACGGTCCAGTTGTTCTGCCGGATCGTCATCTGGCTGATGTGGTCACGCGCGGCGCCGGGGTCGGTCCGGCCGGTGGTCACCTGGTCGACGAGGTCACGCATCCGCTCCAGCTCGGCCCGCAGCCCGTCGTGCACGTCGACCAGGTGCCGGCCGGCCGCGCGCTCGTGGGCGGTGTACGCCCGGTCCGGGTCGGGCGCCGGCCCGGTCGGCCGGGTGGTCTCGTCCCACACCTGCCGGCCCGACAACCGCATCCCGTCGTCCGCCGTAGGCACCACCCCGAGCCCCTCCGCAACCAACCTCTCCCGCCGGCGGCCGCCACCGGAGCCGTCCGCACCGGCGCTCGACCCGGCCGCACCCACCGGCGAACCAGCCCCGGACGAACCAGCGGCCGCCGACTCGACAGTCGCGGACGAACCAGCGGCCAAACCAGCCGCGGAGGAACCAGACCCGGTAGAACCAGACCCGGTAGAACCAGGCCCGGTAGAACCAGGCCCGGACGCGGAAGCGTGCGAGGTCGGCGAACCAGGGGAGGTCGCCGGACCAGCCGCCGCGGAGTCAGCCCCGGCGAGCGAGCCGGCCGCGGTCGGTGAACCGGGCGCGGTCGGTGAACCGGGCGCGGTCGAGGAGGGAGCCGGGCTGGGATCGGGATGGCCGGGTTCGGCGCGCTCGGCGGCGACGAGCTCGCGGACCGCGGGAGCGACCTCGCCGGCGAACCGGCGCAGCACCTCCGGATCGTCGCCCATCACGATGAACCCGCCGAACCGCTGCTCGATCACCAGCTCGGCCAACTGCTCGGCCCACATCCTCGCCGGCCCCTGCAGGAATCCCTCACCTCGCGAAGCAAATCGCCCCGCGACGTTGTAGAGCCGGCGAATCGCCGCCGGATCCCGCCCGGCCTCCTCCGCCGCCACGTCGATCGCGCGGTTCATCGCCGGCAGCTCGTCCGGCGGCGCGTACGGACTGCTGGGCAACCATCCGTCAGCGAGCCGCCCGGTCAGCCCGAGCATCCGCTTCTTGTATGCGCCGACCCAGATCCCGACATCGTGCGCCGGAGCCGGCCCCGGATGCGCCCCCCAGACCCGGTAGTGCTCCCCGTCGATCCGCACCGTGCCGCCGTTCACATCCCAGATGGCGCGGATGATGCGGATGCCCTCCTCCAACGCATCGACCGCGCGCCGCGCGTCCAGCCGGGGACCGCCGACCGCAGCGATCGCCCCGAAGAACCCGCCTGCGCCCAGGCCGAGCTCCACCCGCCCCTGGCTGAGCAGATCCAGCGTCGCGACGCTGCGGGCGAGCACCGCCGGCGGCCGCAGCGGCAGGTTGGCCACGTTGGGCGTGACGGTGATCCTCGACGTCCTCGCCGCGATCACGGACAGCAGCGTCCAGGTGTCGAGAAACCGTGCCTGGTACGGGTGGTCCTGGATGCTGACCAGATCGAGCCCGACCTGCTCGGTGAGCCGCGCCAGGTCGATCACCCGCTCGGGCCGCTCGGCCGCGGGCGTCAGGAAGCTGCCGAAGACCACGTCATGCTCCACACCCAGATGATATGTGCAGCAGACGAATTGTCGAACAGACGATCTGCCTGATAGCCTCTTAGCGTGCTGGACGACGATCTGGGCTGGTCCCTCGGCGTCGTCTTCCGCACGTACGTCCGGATGGCCGACACGCTGATGAGCTCCGTGCCGGGAGGCCCCCGAGGGTTCCAGGTGCTGACCGCGGCGACCGCGGAGGAGCCGGTCGGCCAGGGAGCGTTGGCACATCGGCTCGGCATCGACCGCACCGTGATGACCTACCTGGTCGACGAGCTCGAGGCGGCCGGGCTGGTCGAGCGCCGCGCCGGCACCAAGGACCGGCGGAACAAGCAGATCGTCGCGACCGGCCACGGCACGCGCCTGTTGGCCGACCTGCAACACCGCTTGGGCAAGGCCGAGAGCCACGTGCTGGAGCCGCTGTCCGACGCCGAGCGGACCCGCTTCCGCCGCCTGTTACGCAAGCTGGCCGTGCGTGCCCAGGACCTCGACCCCGTAGCCGAGGCCTGTGCCCTGGTCGAAGAACTCGACGCCGCCCCACCCCGCGCCCACCCCTGACCGATAGCAACCGCCCGCCTGGGCGTCCTTCCCGCTCAGTTTGCGCCGCTCACTCGCCTCACCGGACCGCTTCTCACACGGTCACTGCGTCGGCCCCCTTGCCTCAACGACACGGTCACCGCCGCTGAGGGCCCGTCATGCTCACCCCGGCACCGCGCGCGTTCCCCGCGCCGCCTCCTACGACCGCTGCGCCCGCCGCCCCACCGAGGTAATCAGGCGTCCGCTCGCTCAGGTCGCACAGTGCCTGCGTGGCCCGGTTCCCAGGTATCGATCATCGTGCCCGCCCTCCGCACCGCCGAATTCAAGCCGTCCAGCCGACCCTCCCGCCCAGATCGCGCCGTACACGGCAGACGGCGCCGGTACCGATCACCGTGCCCGCCCTCCGCACCGCCGAATTCAGGCCGTCCAGCCGACCCTCCCGCCCAGATCGCGCCGTACACGGCAGGCAGCGCTGGCATCGATCATCGTGCCCGTCCTCTGCGCCGCCGACGGGATGCCAGCGACTAAGGCGCCTCTCGGCTCACGTGGCGGCGCGCCGGCGCTGGCGCGCCGCCTCGTAGAGGATCACCGTGCCGGCAGACGCCGCGTTGAGGGAGCTGGCTGCGCCGGTCATCGGTATTCGCACGGTCTCGTCCGCGGCTTGTCGCCATGCCGCCGACAGACCGGTCGTCTCGTTGCCGATCAGCACAACCGTCGGCCCGGTAAGGTCGACCGCATCCACATCAGTGGCGCCATGCTCGTCCGTCGCGACGATCCGCCCGGTCGACCAGGCGAGCACCTCGCGGTGGCTGCGCACACGCACGACCGGGATCGCGAACAGCGAGCCGGTGCTCGCACGCACCGAGCGCGGATCGTACGGGTCGGCGGCATGCCCAGTGACGATCACACCATGCGCGCCGAACGCATCCGCTGACCGGATCAGCGTGCCGATGTTGCCAGGCGTCGCGGGACGGTCGAACACGACGACGAGCAGGTCGTCCCGCCGTGGAATCCGGTCGAGCCGATCCTCCGGCAGTCCGACGAGCGCGACGAGCTCCTGCTCGTCCTTCTCCCCGAGCTCGCGCATCAGCTCGTCGGACAGCTCGACGTGGTCGTACCGGCGCAACAGCTCGTCGGCCCAGCGCGACCTCGGCCCGCCGGCGTGCAACAGCGTCCGAATGTCCCAGCCATGCTCGGCAGCAAGCGTGATCGGCCGAACCCCCTGGACCAGGAACTCGCCCGCCCGTTGCCGCTTGGTCCGGTTGGTCAGCAGCGCCTGCCACTGCTGGAAGGAGGCGTTGCGGGTGCTGACCGTGCGCGGCACGAACCCATTCTGTCGGTGCCGGCGGGCATGATCTGCGCCATGTTCGCGGAGGAGTTCGACGGGCCGACGTTGGACACCTCGGTGTGGCTGCCGCACTACCTACCGGCGTGGAGCTCGCGCGCCGAAACCGCCGCGACGTACGAGATCCACGATTCCTGCCTGGTGCTGTCCATCCCGCCACACCAGGGGCTGTGGATGGCGGCCGAGCATGCGACCCCGCTGCGAGTGTCAGGGATCCAGACCGGCAACTTCTCCGGACCGGTCGGCAGCAGGATCGGGCAGCAGCCGCTCGACGGCGGTTCGGTGGTACGCGAGGAGCAGGAGACGTTCTGGGGTTTCACTCCGGAGTACGGGCGGCTGAAGATGCGGGCGCGGATGGTGATCTCACCCCGGTCGATGGCGGCGTGGTGGATGGCCGGCCTGGAGGATCGCCCGGAGCGGTGCGCGGAGATATGCGTGGTCGAGGTCTTCGGCTCTGGGGTCGAGCCGGGCCGGTCGGCCGAGGTGGGGATGGGGCTCAAGGAGTTCCGCGATCCACACGTGAAGCGCGACTTCGCAGCACCACGACTGACCATCGACGTGGCCGAGTTCCACGACTACGCCGTGGACTGGACGGCCGAGCGGGCCGAGTTCTTCGTGGACGGGCAGCTGATCCGCTCCTGCCCGCACCCGCCGGCCTACCCCATGCAGATGATGGTCGCCGTATTCGACTTTCCCGATCAGTCCAGCGGCACCGACACCGATCTGGTCCCCCGGTTCGTCGTCGACCACTTGCGCCACGCGCCCTGAGGCAGCCAGCGGCGCCGGACCCCGTCAGGCCGGGTGGTCGTGGTCGGGGGCGAGCAGTGGGAAGAGGCGGGCGACGACGGCGACCGGTGCCGCGTCCGGTGGGCGGTGGGCGGGCGAGTCCTCCCGCGCGTGGTAGCGGGCCAGCGCCCGGCGGATCACCGCACCGACCTCGCGCAGCTCCCGGGGCGTCAGGTAGACGACCTGGCTGAACGCCTCGTCCTTCCGCCACCGCTCCGGGGCCCGGTCTCGCACCGCCACCCAGCGCTGGTAGCTCTCGTCCTCCAGCCCGCGCGCGAGCAGGTCGAGCCCCTCGGCCGCGGCCGGCCGGTGCGGGTCGACCAACCGCCACGGTCGCCGGCGTCCGGTGCGCCCCGGCACCTCCTCGACGACCCCGTACCGCTCCAACTGCCGCAGGTGGAACGAGTGCAGTCCGGTGTTGCCGCCGAGCTCCCGCGCCGCATCGGTCGCGGTCACCGTGCCGACCCGGCCGAGCAGCTCCAGCAGGGCCGCCCGCACGGGGTGGCCGAGCAGCGCGGCAACGGTGGGATCACGCGGCTGCACCCACGGCGTCTCTGCCCCCACTTTGCAAACTATGATGCTTTGCAAGCCCGCGGTCAAAGGGTTGACGCGGGCCGTCGTGGAGGAGAGCGATGACCGTCCTGCCGATCCGCCTGTTCGGCGACCCGGTGCTGACCACGCCGGCTGACCCGGTCGTGACCTTCGATGCCGAACTGCGCCGGCTCGTGCGTGACCTGCACGACACGCTCTACGACGAGCAGGGTTCCGGACTCGCCGCCCCGCAGCTCGGCGTCGGCCTGCGCGTGTTCGCCTTCCACGTGGACGGCGTCGAGGGAACGCTGGTCAATCCCGTGCTGGACTACCCGGACGACGAGGAGCAGGACGGCCCGGAGGGCTGCCTGTCGATGCCCGGCATCTACATCGACACGATCCGTCGGCAGAACGTCGTCGCCCGAGGCGTCACCGAGCACGGCGACCCACTGCAGATCGTCGGCTCCGGCTACCTGGCCCGCTGCCTCCAGCACGAGACTGACCACCTCGACGGCGTCCTGTTCATCGACCGGATGGACACCCCGCGCCGCCGGGCTGCCCTGCGTGCCCTGCGTGAGGCGCCGTGGGCCCAAGGCGGCGCACCACGGGTCAAGATCAGCCCGCATGCGGCGCCGAACCCGTTTCGCTGATCCGCGGTCAGAGCAGGTCGAGCAGCGGCCCCACCTCCTGGCTGGCGTACCAGAGCAGGTCGTAGCCCTCGGCCCCGTCCACGACGAACTTGGCGTCGTCGCTGCCGAGGTCCGCCTCCAGGACCACGGCGACCGCGGCCGCCACCGCCTTCTCCGCCTCGGCACCGTCGACATGCACCGAGGCGACCAGCTTCATCGGCACCGGCATCGCCACCCGGACCACCGCGCGATCGAGGTCGGGCCGGAGCGTCACCTGCTCGTCCGGCACGTCGACGGCAACCACGGCGCGGCGCGGCATCGCACCCGGATCCTGATCGAGCAGCCGCAGCGACCCACGGGCAGCGTCGAGCAGCGCCGCGTACTCCAGTTCGTCCAAGTC
>Ga0308175_100003615_pt1 | contig 10744 bp, 10 predicted proteins | sample PhyCR1_3_FD_203893 | JGI IMG/M metagenome (GOLD analysis project Ga0308175, IMG submission 203893) | Soil microbial communities from UC Gill Tract Community Farm, Albany, California, United States - DLSLS.C.R1 | ecosystem: Environmental > Terrestrial > Soil > Agricultural land | place: USA...
GTTAAAACCGGCATAACCCAATCCAGAATTACCAGCGCAGGTGCATCCGGTTGTGACAGCACAGCCCAGGCCTCTCCGCCATCTTTCGCCGTGACAACTTCGTAGCCCCAGCCTGTCAACACACTTCGTAGCAACGCGCGTGACGTAGCACTATCGTCAGCAATCAGAACTTTCATTCGTGAGGCGTGTTTCCCATTGCTACGGTCTGGATCGGCAAGCCGAACGCAATAGATTAGTCGCGGAATGCCGGCAAGTTATCTGGGGAAATACGTACAAATGATATACCGGCTTCGACTTTCCTCGAAAACGCGCGGCTAAGAACCGCATTCTCCTTGGGCATATCGCCCCCAGGCCTACAGGTTCCCAGGTATTATGGGTGCAGCTTAACTGCTTATTCACTAAGAGCTTGGCAGTAAAGGAGCTTCGATGAACAACTCTGTACTCGTACCGATGGTGGTTGAACAAACCTCCCGGGGCGAACGCGCTTACGACATTTACTCTAGACTGCTGAAGGAAAACATCATCTTCCTGGGCACGCCAATCGATGACAACGTGGCAAATCTGGTTATCGCTCAGATGCTTTTCCTGGCCGCCGAAGATCCTGAACGGGACATTTCACTGTATCTGAACTCTCCCGGAGGCTCTATCACAGCTGGTTTGGCGATTCTGGACACGATGAGACTTGTGGAACCGGATATTGTGACCTACTGTGTAGGACAAGCCGCATCTATGGCCGCCGTCCTGTTGGCGTGCGGCACAAAAGGCAAACGGTTCAGCTTGCCTCATTCGAGGATTTTGATTCACCAGCCGTCGATGAGCGGCTTGGGTGGCCAAGCGGCAGATATCGACATCTACGCCCGTGAGATTCTTCGCATGCGTCAGAATCTGAACGAGATACTCGCCGGCGCAACCGGCCAGCAGGTGGATAAAATTGCCCGCGACGTAGATCGCGATTACATTCTCGAGCCCGAAGCGGCTCTCGAATACGGCATGATTGATCGCGTTATTTCTAGCCGGGAGCTGCAGCCCGTCCCGACACGGTAAAACCCAGGGAGAGTCCTATACCTATATGAGGAAGGGCTCTCCTGAAATCCATATTCGTCTATGGAGAACGAAATACGAAAGGGTTGACGGATTTACCGTTGTCAGTTACATTGAGGTTTCGCCTAGAGTTATAAAAAGCGCTTATTGAATGATCCTTTCCTCCCGGTCGTTTCTTTATAAAGGCTGCCTCTTCGTAACTCTGGTGGGGGCACTCAGTTGGCCCGGCAGGGCCGGATCCTCGTCCGCCACAGCAGCGCCGAATGTATCCGCTGTTCCGAGTGGGGCCACGGATGGCGATTCGCTGGCTGAGGCCGAAAACCTCGCCGACCTTGACGATGCGCCCGCCGGGCTTCCGCACTCCCAGGAAGGCGACGATCGCCTGAAAAAAGCCGACGACCACCTTCATAGCGGACGCGATTTTTACTTCAAGCGCAATCTGCCCGGTGCTCACCGCGAGTTCGATGCCGCGGTTGATGTTCTGCTGAATGCACCTGAATCACTACCTGATCACGCGCGAATCGAGCGGCATTTAGAGCAGATCTGCGATCTTATTTATCGCTTCGATGTCGAAAAATTAGGGGCGGGACAGACTGCCACAACCGAAGAATCGTTCGATAAGGCTCCGATCGACGAGATCAGCCACATGACGTTCCCGGTCGACGAAGCCATGGCGGCCAAGCTGAAAGGTGAGTTGAACCGAACTCCCTCCGCCATCCCGCTGGAACTGTCCGACCCGGTTCTGAGCTATGTCCACTACTTCTCAACCGAGCGCGGCCGTTCCATCCTGTTGTCAGGATTGCGGCGATCGGGCCGTTATCGTCCTCTGATCCAGAAGATTCTCGCCGAAGAGGGTGTACCGGAAGAGTTGATTTATCTCGCGCAGGCGGAATCCGGGTTCCTCCCCCGAGCCATCTCCCACAAGCAAGCAGTCGGAATGTGGCAGTTTATTGCGGGTACGGGCGCCAATTATGATCTGGTGCGAACCTCCACCTTCGATGAGCGGTTCGATCCGGAGAAGGCCACCAGGGCCGCCGCGAAATTTCTGAAGGATTTGTACGCGCGCTACGGCGACTGGTATCTGGCTATGGCTGCTTATAACTGCGGCGCCGGAGCAGTCGACCGGGCAGTGGAACGCACCGGCTACGCCGATTATTGGGAACTCCTGAAGCGGCACGCACTTCCGAAGGAGACGGCGGGCTACGTGCCCATCATCGTAGCGATTACGATCATGGCGAAGAACCCTCTGGACTACGGACTTCAGAGCGTCGACCTCGATTCGCCGGTCGAATACGACTCGATCCAGGTCTCCGCTCCCACCAATCTCAACCTGGTGGCGGACGCAACCATGCAACCCCTCTCCGTGATCCGGGAGCTAAACCCGTCTCTACTGAAGCAGGTGGCGCCCGCAGGCTTCCTCATCCATGTTCCGAAGGGCCTGAGTGAAGCGACGCAGGCCTCACTCGAGATCGTTCCTCCGGCCAACAGGAATGCCTGGAGACTGCACCATGTCGAAAGCGGGGATACCCTGACGACTCTCGCCAAGGCGTATCACCTCACGGCTAACAGCATTGCGGCTGTGAACCCTGACAAGACCTCGCTCGAGAAAGGGAATGTGCTCCTCATTCCTGCGGTCTGGCATGAGGAACCGACGAGCATCAAGGCCAAGCGCGCCTCTTACCGCGGCGGCCGTTCTCAGCGGCAATTAGCTACCGCAATAAAGTCCAGCAAATCGTCTGCAGTGCGCAGCGGTACCCACATCTCAGCTTCCCGCGCGCTCTCAGCCCGTAACGGCCGTTCGTAACTCTGGCTGCGGCGCGGTCGCCCTGAACTGCTCCGACCACGGCACCTTTGCCAAAGGGAAAAGGCTGTGAGAGGATAATGCTGCGTCTCTTTCCAAGGGGGTGCACTTCCCGTGTCAGCAATGCCAGTCGATGGTCAGGAAGACGATGATTTCGCCTACGAGGACGAACACATCGAGATGGAGTCTGACAATCAGGAGCACGACGATCTCGAGGAAGGCGAGTTCGACACCCGACCAGCTCTGACCAGAGCGGAAGCTCCTGTTGCCCCGGGCAGCATGGCGCCAGAGGCGGAGCCGAAAGGTGCACGCAGCGAGGGCTCCGCCGCCCCACAGGCTTCAAATGTAAAGCGCGGCGCGAAGAAAGCTGCCAAGTCGGCGAAGCCGCCAACCAAAGCTCAGCCCACACCGGCCGCAAAGCGCCGAACTGCTTCGCGCGCCAGGACGCGTACTCAGCCGGTTCGCAAGAATGCGGCGAAGCCGGCGAAGAAAGCGGCGCCTAAAAAGGCTGTCACCACAAAAAAGAAGACTGCTCCGAAGCCTGCCAAAACAGCGAAAAGGAGCCGGTCGACGCCAAAAAAGAAGCGCAGGGCCTAAGGCTCCTTTCTATGTGACTACTTGGATTTTCTATGTGACTACTTGGATTTCTTAACGACCGCGCGACAGCGCTCGAAGAGTTCCAGAAGCGCATCGGCGTATTCTTCGCTCGAGCGCTGGCCCTTGCCTCCGAAACCGGCAGTGGGCGTACCTTTGCCATAACCTGTGGTCACCGCGATAAACTTCATCAGTTCCAGCGCCACATCGTCGCTATCCTTCACGTCCTGATTCTTCAGGTCCTGTTTTTCCGAAGATGCTTCGGCCATATTCAGTTATGATCCTCCGCGGTAAGTGCGACGGTTACTATTGTCTTTGTTGTCATCAGTCGATGTGTGAATCTAGCCTGATTCTCGCATTACCCGACTGCCAGACCGTCCATGTCACTGCAGGCTCGTCGTTTAATCAGGAAAATGCGCGGCGGCGCACAGGCGCATCTGATTGAAGGGAGCGACGGCGCTTTTTATGTGGTCAAATTCGTCAATAACCCGCAGCATCGACGCATCCTGGTGAACGAGTGGCTGGCCACTTCGTTCCTTCGGCATCTTCAGATTCATGTGCCCGACTGCGCGGTGATGGACTTGACCGAAGAGTTCATTGCGGAAACTCCCGATCTTTATCTCGCCGTCGGCACCCGGCGGGAACCCGTTGTACCAGGCCTGCATTTCGCCTCCAAAATGGCGGTTCATCCAGAGCGCGTGGCTATCTTCGACTTTCTGCCTGACAAATTGCTTGCGAAGGTGGAGAACTCCGCGGACTTCCTGGGAACGCTGGTGTTCGACAAATGGATCGGAAATGCCGATTCGCGGCAAGCGGTGTTTTTCCGTGCCCGGGCGAAAACATGGACGCCTTTGAAAGGCCAAGTCACCAAAACCGGGTTCTTTGTCCAGATGATCGACCACGGGTTCGCGTTCAATGGTCCGAACTGGAATTTTCAGGACTCTCCCATTCAAGGCCTCTACTTCCGCACGTCTGTCTATGAAGCGGTTCAATCGCTCGAGTCGTTCGAACCCTGGCTTTCCATGATCGAAAACTTCCCGCCGGAGACCATGGATGCGGCCTGGCGTGAGATCCCGAGCAGTTGGTATCTGGGAGAAGAAGACGAGCTCGAACGCTTGCTCGAAGCCCTAATGAAGCGCCGGACCCTGGTTCCCCAACTGATCCATTCTGTGCGGGAGAAGCGAACTAACGCGTTCCCAGCGTGGCGTTGATTTCGCCGGCTAATGTCGTCGCCGTCCAAGGTGCGAGCAGAATGCCGTTGCGGTAGTGCCCGTAAGCGAGCCACAGCCGAGGTGAGTGCCAGGAGCCGACCTGGAGCGTGCCTGCGGGACGGAAACCCGTCCAGACCTCCGTTGGAGTGGTCTCAGCGAGATGCGGAAAAATGTTCGCCGCCGACTTGCGCAGATCTTCGACGATGTCGCTCCGAAGTGTCCGATCCCAGCCGACGTCTTCAACTGACGCTCCAACCACCAGTAAGCCATTCGCTCTCTGCAGCGCGTATACTTCCCGGTGCCGGACGATGGTGCCGCAGGTCTGTTCCGGTTGATGGTAGCCAATCAGATGACCTTTGATTGGCTTCGAAGCGGGAAGGGGCGGAACGCCGGCAACTTCGATTCCGCTGCTCCATGCGCCGGCTGCAATCACGGCGCCGTCGAAGCGGAAACGAGCGCTGTCCGCAACCACCTCTGCCCCTGAATGTTCCATGTGCACGGAAGCGACGCGTACGGTCTCACTGAGCTCCACGCCGAGTGCAACGCACGCGGCCCTCAACGCTGCCGTCATTTCGCGCGGGTTTACGACGGCGTCTTCGGGATAAAAGCGTGCGCCGTGTAGTCCCTCGTGCCGGATGCGCGGCCAGAACGCGCGTACCTTCCCGAGGTCCAGAGCTTTCGACGGAATCCCGAGTGTTGCTTGACGCGCCGCTTTTGCTTCCAAGGCCTTCAGTTCGCCAGCTGAGTAAGCGAGTTCGAGAGCGCCGTTTTCCTGGAGATCAATCGAAATCCCGGTTTCCGCCTGAAGCTGGTCAATGAAGGATGGGTAAAGCCGCCGCGATGCCAGTCCGAAAGCGAGGGCGGGCGAGTCCTCGTCGTATTCTCCTCCCGGAGCGAGCATTCCCGCGGCAGCCCAGCTGGCCTCGCTCCCAGCGGTACTCTGATCGAAAACGGTAACTGTCGAACCCGATTGGGCAAGCCGCCATGCAAGCGAGAGCCCGATGACTCCGCCGCCCACAATTGCAATGGAACTCGACAACGGCGCAGGTTCGCCCGGTGTCACGCCGTTTCGACCGGCGATGCCTCAGTGCTTCCCTTTTTCACAACTTCCAGGAACGCTTTGGCTGCGTGGCTCAGCGCGCGCCGAGCTGGATAGACGAGACGGATCTTGCGCTCGACATTCAGTTCTCTTACTCGGATCTCCCGCAGCAGATTCTGCCGGATCTCCTGCTCCACGCACATGCGGGGGAGGAACGCGACGCCCTCGTTGTGTTGCACGAGCTTTCGAATCGTCTCGATGGTAGGCATCTCAACGTCCATGTTCAACGGCACTTTGTGACGCTGAAATTCCCGGATCACCGTTTCGCGGAACGGCGAGAGCACGTTATGAGCGATGAAGGTCTCCATGTCGAGTTCAGATATGGAAATCTCTTCGCGATTTGCAAAGCGATGTTCGGGAGACACAATCAACGTGAGCCGGTCGCTATAGATGATCTGGGACGAGAGATGATCATCGCCAGGGTCATAACTGATGACGCCGAGCTCGAGTTCACCGTCCAGAAGCTGAGACGGGATCTTGCTCGACTCCGAACGCCGCACCTGAACTTTCACCTTGGGGAACAAGCGCCGGTATTGCTCAATGTGATGAATCAGATACAGGCACGTACTTTCGTTCGCGCCGACGGACAAACGTCCCGCGTAATTGTCCTTTAATTCACGCAATGCGTTTTCGAGATCTGCTTCGAGATTCTGAAAACGCCGCGCAAATTCAAGTACTACACGACCTGCGTCTGTAAGCAGTAGTTCACGACCCGATCGGTCGATCAGCTTCTCTTTGAGATCGCTCTCAAGGCGCTGAATCGCGATCGAGATCGCAGGCTGTGTACGGAGTAATTTTTCACCGGCTCTGGAAAAGCTGCGCTCCGTCGCAACCGTCAGAAACACCTTGAGAGGATACAGTTCCATCACGCCCACCCACCCAGGCGCTTATTGAATGATTGTAACTAATGCAAAGCTTCATTAGTATAAATTTGCATAATTAACCCCATACAACTTAGGATGGTCATATCCCCTTCGGAGCCCGGCAGGAGCAATAAATGAGTCGAGTCTACATTTTTGACACTACGCTGCGCGATGGTGAGCAATCTCCTGGGTGCAGCATGACCATTGCAGAGAAGTTGAAGGTTGCGGCAAAGCTTGTGGACCTCGGCGTGGACATTATGGAGGCTGGCTTCCCGATTGCCTCCGAAGGTGATTTCGAAGCAGTTGACCTCATCAGCCGGCAGTACCCCTGGGTCCAGGTAGCGGCACTCGCGAGAGCCCGGACCCTCGACGTGGAGAGAGCGGCCAAGGCCCTCAATGCCGCAAAGCGGCCCCGTATCCACACGTTTATCGCCACAAGCGAGATTCACCTTAAGCATAAGTTGAAGAAAACACAGCAGCAAGTCCTGGACGACGCCGTCGCCGCTGTGTCGCTGGCCCGTAGCTATACAGATGATGTCGAGTTTTCGGCCGAGGATGCCACCCGTACCGATTTCGCCTTTCTCGAGCAGATCTGCAAGGCGGTCGTCGAGGCGGGTGCCCGCACTGTCAACATTCCGGACACGGTTGGGTATTCGGTGCCGGAGGAGTATGGGGAGCTGATCGCCCGCATCGTTGGTTTCCTGGGAGATCGGGCGGTTGTCAGCGTTCATTGTCATGACGATCTGGGCCTGGCGGTCGCGAATTCGCTGGCTGCTGTAAAAGCCGGCGCACGGCAGGTGGAATGTACGATCAACGGGATTGGGGAGCGTGCCGGGAATGCGGCGCTCGAGGAAGTGGTCATGGCTTTTAAGACTCGCCCTGACAAACTGCCCTTCGAGACCAAGATAAACACGGAGAGGCTATTCGGGACGAGCCTGGCGTTGACCGAATGCATCCGGTTCGGCCCGCAACCGAACAAAGCCATTGTTGGCGAGAATGCATTCGCGCACGAAGCCGGTATCCACCAGGACGGATTTCTCAAAGAGCGGACCACCTACGAAATCATGGATCCCGCATCCGTCGGTGTCCCCGAAAGCCGCATCGTTCTCGGTAAACATAGCGGCCGCCATGCGCTCAGCAAACGCGTCCAGGATCTTGGGTTCGTTCTGACCAAAGAAGAACTGGACGATCTGTACCAGGTATTTACCTCGATGGCAGACAACAAAAAGGGAATGCGCAACGGAGACATCGCGGAGCTCATCCGTCAAAGAAGGGACCGGGTCGCTACAGGTGCATCCGTTCCCGTTGGAAGCAGCCCGGCCAAGCAATGAAGCTAAACATCCTGACCCTGCCAGGTGATGGCATCGGTGTAGAAGTAACGAACGAAGCGCTGAAGGTCCTGAAGGAGATTGCGTCCGGGTTCGGGCACGAACTGAGCATCAAAGAAGGACTGCTGGGCGGTGTAGCAATTCACAAAACCGGAACTCCGTTCCCTGAGGCAACCCGGCGTCTTGCGCAAGAAGCTGATGCAACGTTGATGGGCGCAGTCGGGCTACCTGAGTTCGACAATGTTCCTCCGGAGAAAAGACCCGAACGCGGTCTTCTCGAGATCAGAAAGACGCTCGGTGTTTTCGCAAATTTGCGGCCCGTGCGTTCCTACAAGGCGCTACTGGATTCTTCGCCTCTGAAGAACGAACTGGTTGACGGCACGGATATGATCATCGTCCGCGAACTGACGGGCGGATTATATTACGGCACGCCGCGCGGCATGTCCGGAACGGGCGCGGAAGAGCGTGCGATCAACACCATGGTCTATACCCGGCTTGAGATCGAGCGCATCGCCCATACTGCATTCCGGCTCGCCCAAAAGCGCAGGAAAAAGCTGACGAGCGTTGATAAGTCGAACGTGCTTGAAAACTCGCAGTTGTGGCGCAAGGTGGTGAGCGAGGTTGCAAATCAATATCCGGATGTTGCGCTCGATCATCTGCTCGTGGACAACTGTGCCATGCAGCTTGTTCTGAATCCCAAGCGGTTTGATGTTGTCCTGACAGAAAATCTGTTTGGCGACATTCTGAGTGACGAAGGTGCGGTGCTGGCGGGCTCCATCGGTATGCTGCCTTCGGCGTCGATCGGGAATCAGAGGCCGTCGGGTGTGTCCGTTGGACTGTACGAGCCGGTGCATGGCTCTGCTCCCGATATTGCGGGCCAGGGGAAGGCCAATCCTTTAGGCGCTATCGGATCCGCCGCCGCTATGCTCGAGTACAGTTTTGGACTGTTAGAAGAAGCGGGCGCGATCTACCGCGCGATGGAGTCCGTCCTGGAGAGCGGAAAGGTAACCGCCGACCTTAAGCCCGCAGGAAAGCCGGCGACGACGAGCGAAGTGGGAGACGCCGTCTGCAGCTTCGTCGCAAAGCACTCGAAATCCGAAGTAGTTTCGGCCAAGTAGTTCGCCATCAGGCGAAGTTAGAAGGACAAGATGTCAACAGATCAGCCGGCCGCAAAGCCGTGCACAATCATCGAGAAGGTATGGGACCGCCATATCGTTGCGGAACGCAAAGGTGCGCCGACGCTCATTTACATTGACCTGCACCTGGTGCACGAAGTCACGTCGCCTCAGGCGTTTTCGGGGTTGCGCGAGCGCGGGCTCAAGGTGCGGCGTCCGGATCTGACGTTCGGGACGACGGATCACAGCATCCCTACGCACGACCGCAACCTGCCCATCATCGACAAGATCGCGGAAGCGCAGATCACGCAGTTCGAAAAGAATTGCCGTGATTTCGGCATTCCCTTTTATGGACCTCACAGCCGAAAGCAGGGAATCGTCCACGTCATCGGTCCCGAGCAGGGCCTCACGCAGCCGGGCATGACGGTGGTTTGCGGCGACAGCCACACTGCGACGCATGGTGCGTTTGGTGCACTGGCGTTTGGTATCGGTACCAGCCAGGTGGAACACGTGCTTGCCACGCAATGCCTGCTGCAGAGCAGGTCGAAGACATACCAGGTGCGCGTCGATGGCGTCCTCAAGCCAGGTGTAGGCGCGAAAGATATCGTTCTCAACCTGATCTCCCGTATCGGAATCGGCGGCGGCACCGGTTGTGTGTTCGAGTATTCCGGTTCAGCCATACGCTCTCTTTCGATGGAAGAGCGCATGACCATATGCAACATGTCGATCGAAGCTGGAGCCCGTGCCGGTCTGATCGCTCCGGACGACACCACATACGAGTACCTTGCGAACCGTCCATTCGCTCCCAAAGGCGAGGCGTGGGACAAGGCGCTTGCGTCCTGGCGGCAATTGCCGACCGATGAAGGCGCTACCTTCGATAAAGAGATCTTCATCGATGCGAATGCGCTCGAGCCGATGATCACGTTCGGTACGAATCCCGGTATGGGCATTCCCATCACGGCGGCGGTGCCGGATCCCAACGCTATTCAGGATCCCGTGGAACGCGAAAGCTTAGGGAAGGCGCTGCGTTATATGGATCTTCCCTCCGGTATCCCGCTGCTTGGTCATCCGGTGAACGTGGTGTTTATCGGAAGCTGTACCAATTCGCGGATGTCGGATCTGCGCGCGGCCGCGGACATACTGAAGGGCCGCAAAGTGAATCCGAAAGTTCGGGTGATGGTGGTTCCCGGCTCGCAGGTCATCAAAGAACAAGCGCAAGCCGAAGGTCTGGATCGGGTGTTCCGCGAAGCTGGAGCGGACTGGCGGGAAGCCGGCTGTTCGATGTGTATCGCTATGAACGGCGACCAACTGCAGCCCGGCGAATACAGTGTTTCGACCAGTAACCGCAACTTCGAAGGCCGGCAAGGCAAGGGTGGACGAACGTTCCTCGCAAGCCCGCTGACCGCCGCGGCCAGCGCCATTACCGGAGTGGTAACGGACGTCCGCACGATGCTGCGAGGCAAGTAAGAGAGATGGAAAAGTTCACAACATTTACGAGCCGGCTCGCCCCGTTGCCGATCGACAACATCGATACCGATCAGATCATCCCGGCGCGGTTTCTGAAGACGATCTCAAAAGCTGGATTAGGGGACAATCTTTTCTCGGATTGGCGGTATTCTGCTGACGGCAGTCCCAAGCCCGAATTCATTTTGAACCGGCCGGAAGGACGCGCGGCTAACGTGCTGCTGGCGG
>Ga0308175_100003617_pt1 | contig 10740 bp, 7 predicted proteins | sample PhyCR1_3_FD_203893 | JGI IMG/M metagenome (GOLD analysis project Ga0308175, IMG submission 203893) | Soil microbial communities from UC Gill Tract Community Farm, Albany, California, United States - DLSLS.C.R1 | ecosystem: Environmental > Terrestrial > Soil > Agricultural land | place: USA...
GGGTTCCTGATCGTGATTCTCGGCCGGCAGCAGTTGTTCACGGAAAATACGCTGACCGCTGTAATTCCAGTTCTTGCGAGAAGGACCTGGAAATCGCTGGGGAAGATGCTGCGGTTGTGGTCGATTGTGCTGGTGGCGAACCTTACGGGCGCTCACGTCGTGGCCTGGGTGCTGGGCAACACGCATGCGTTTAAACCTGAGGTGCAGAACGCGTTTTATGAGATTGCTCGCGAAACGATGAGCGTATCGCCTGCGGATGCGCTGCTGAGAGGAGTCTTCGCCGGCTGGCTGATCGCCATGCTGGTCTGGATGCTGGCGGCGATCGATAACGGCCAGATTCTGCTGATTGTGGTGATGACCTATTTTGTGGCGCTGGGCGGGTTCACCCATATCATTGCGGGATCGATCGAAGCTTTGTTTCTGGTGATGACCGGCCACGTGAGCTGGATTACCTTCGCGAGCAACTATATGATGCCGACGCTGGCGGGGAACTGCATTGGCGGCGTATCCATGGTGGCGGTGGTGAACCATGCGCAAGCGGTAGCCGGGGAGCAGAAGCGGAAACTGGCGTAGCCGGCATGGTTTGCGAGAATTGAAATTCGCCCGATGCGGCCTTTCGAACCGCTGTTTCGCAATCCTCACATCCTGACGATCCTCGGCAATTTCTGGCCACGCGGCTTTGATTTCTCCCGGTATCCGATGACGAGGCGGCTGGTGAGGACCGACCAGGACACGCAGGTGCTGGTACAGACGCAGACGCCGACGGGAGAGGCAATCGCGGAAGTCGTCCTGCTGCATGGTCTCGAAGGCGGCGGGGACGCCGGATATATCCGCAGCATGGCGTGGCATGCGCTCGAAGCCGGTTTCATCGCACACCGGTTTCATATGCGAACATGCGGCGGAACGGAGAGCCTCTGTAAAACGCTGTATCACGCCGGTCTTACATCTGATCTCGAGGCGTTTTTGCGGCAACTGCGCGCAGAAGGACGCGGACTGCCCGTTTTTCTGATTGGGTTCTCGCTGGGCGGCAATGTGGCGCTGAAGCTTGCCGGAGAACTGGGGCGAACCGACCTGGTTCAGGGAGTCTGCGCTATCTCGACTCCGATCGATCTTGCGAAGAGCGCACAGCGGATTGGCCGGCCGGACAACCGTCTCTATGAGCAGCGCTTTTTGAAACGCATGCGCGCGCGACTGATCAGCACCAAACGATATTCGCCGCGGGATCTGGCAGGAGCGCAATCACTCTATGAGATCGATGACATTGTGACCGCGCCTTCGTTCGGATTTCGCGGCGCGGATCACTATTACGAGACGCAGTCATCGGCGCGGTATCTGGATGCGATTCGCGTGCCGGCGCTGCTGATTCAGGCAAAGGACGATACGTTTGTTCCCTTCTCGATCTTCGAACATCCGGCGTTTCGAACGAACCCGTTCTTGAAATTGCTGGCGGTGGAGCATGGTGGACATCTGGGTTTTCTGGCGAGGCGCGGCGAAAGGTTCTGGGCCGATGAAGTGGCGATCGGCTTTGTCCGAGAGACCGCAGTGAATCTGCGCCAGGCCGCGAGCGCTCAGTCCGGCGCGGTTTGAGTGGAAAATCGGCTCAAGCCGGCTGTGATTCCGGCGATATACTTGGCAGCAGAATACCGGAGGTTCGATGCCACTGCGTTCGCTTCGTGTTTTCGCCTTTGCCGCCATAGCTGCGGGCGCGTCTCTATGTCAGGCGCCTTCGCAAGAGGCGCGGCTGACGCCGCAACTGACTTCTGAGCATCCGATCCTTGCGATCGGCTCCTCTGCTCCCGATTTCTCGCTTCCCGGCATTGACGGCAAAATACACAAGCTCAGCGACTACAGCTCGAGTCCGTATCTGATGGTGATGTTCATTTGCAATCACTGTCCAACGTCGCAGCTATACGAAGGGCGCATCAAGAGCCTGGTGGCGGACTATCGGGACAGGGGCGTGGCGTTTGTCGCGATCCAGCCGAACGATCCGAAGGCTGTTACGTTATCCGAACTCGGCTACACGGACGTAAGCGACAGTGTCGAAGAAATGAAGGTACGGGCGGAATACCGCCATTTCAATTTTCCCTATCTGTACGATGGCGAAACGCAGAGCGTGACTCAGGCCTACGGGGCGCAGGCGACGCCGCACGTTTTCCTGTTCGATAAAGACCGAAAGTTGAAATACGAGGGTAGAATCGACGACTCCCAGCGGGCATCCCGCGTGAAGACGCGCGATGCGCGTAATGCGCTGGACGCGCTGCTTGCCGGGAAGCCGATCCCGGTGGCGCATACGCCCGCGTTCGGGTGCTCGACCAAATGGAAATCGAAGATTCAAAGCCGGATGAAGGAGATGGAGCGTATCGAGGCTGAGCCCGTTCAGCTCCAGGCGGCCACGGCCGACGATCTGCGAAAGCTTCGGCAAAACAATACGGGCAAGGTGCTGCTGGTGAACTTCTGGGCGACGTGGTGCGGGCCGTGCATCGAAGAGTTCCCGGAAATCGAAGAGACGTGGCGTATGTACCGGCGCCGGGATTTCGATCTGGTGACCGTTTCGGTGAATTACCCGGACGAGAAAGCCGGAGTGATGAAGCTTTTGAACGAACAGCACGCTTCGAGCCGTAACCTGCAGTTCGCGACCGAAGACACTTACGGGCTGCAGGCGGCGTTCGAGCCGAAGTGGAATGCCGGCGTGCCGTTTACGATGGTGATTTTGCCGGGCGGCCAGGTGGTGTACCAGGAGCAGGGTTCAGTAGACATTCTGGCTGTGCGCCGCGCGATTCTGGCCCACCTTGAAAACGACACTTATGCAGGGCATCCTGCGTACTGGGCGCAGCGTTGAATGAGGCGGGAAAAATGGGAAGCGAGGTTTTCATGTCCGCTGATTTTTTGAAAACGGGCGCGATGAGTAATTCTTTGAAAACGGGCGCGATGCGCCGGCGCGATCTTCTGGGGACCGGCGCGCTGGCGGCGGCCGGCCTTCTATCCAGCGATATGGCCCGTGCGGCAAGCACGGCAAATGGCGTGAGTTGCATTCTGCTGATGCTGGTGGGCGGCCCTTCGCAGATTGACACGTGGGACATGAAGCCCGAAGCGCCGGCCGAGATTCGCGGGCCATTCCGGCCGATTCGAACGAATGTGCCGGGGATGAGGATTTCGGAAATCTTTCCCCGAATGGCGCGGCATGCGGATAAATACACAATTCTGCGCGCCGTGCATCATGACGCCGCGCCTCTGCATGACGCCGGTTCTCACCTGATGCAGACAGGGCGTTTGTTCGAAGAGGAAATCGAGTATCCGCACATCGGCTGCGTAGTCAGTGCGATCAAACCCCGGCCGACCGGGGTTCCGGGACACGTGCTGCTGCCCGGACGCATCGGCAACACAGGCGGAAACATGCCGAACGGCCAGAGCGCGGGATTTCCGGGACGCGAACATGAGCCGTTCATTCCGTGCACCGATGCTGATGCCGGGGTTCGCGGCGCTCTCGATCTGAGGAGCGAGAGCGACGATACACGACAGCGATACGGCAGAAATCGCTTTGGGCAGAACTGCCTGCGGGCGCGCCGCCTGGTGGAAATGGGCGTTCCTTTCGTCACCGTGAATATGTTCGAAACGGTATTCGATGAGACCACCTGGGACATTCACGGGTATAAGCCGTTCAGTTCGTTCGCCGCTTATCGCGACGTGGTTGGGCCCATGTTCGACCTGGCTTACAGCTCTTTGCTTTCGGACCTGAATGAACGAGGATTGCTTTCCAGCACAATGGTGATTGCCGCGGGTGAGTTCGGGCGTACTCCGCGAATCAATCCGGCCGGCGGGCGCGACCACTGGCCTCAGTGCCAGAGCGTGCTGATGGCTGGCGGCGGGATTGTGGGAGGACAGGTGATCGGCTCATCGGATGCAACCGGCGCGGAGCCGAAGGACAGGCCAGTGACCCCGGGGGAAATTCTGACGACGGTGTACGAGCGCATGGGCATCTCCGCGAATGTTCAGATTCGTGGGCCCGAGGGCAAAGCGATACGCGTGTTGCCTCACAGCACTGAGCCGATCCGGGAGCTGTTTGCGTAAGTTCGCACCGAAGAACTACGAGCGCACTGCATACCGGCTGATTCCGGTCCTTTGTTTGCACCACAAACCCGCATGGACAGGTTTGCGATCCTAGCTGCCCTCGGGGTGGCGATGCTATTCGCGCAGCAGGTGACCCCACCGGACAATCCGACGGCTTCCGATCAGGACTCAGCGGCCCAGAGTTCACGGCATTCAAAGCGATCGAAGCGTCGGAGCCGAACTCCGAACGCAAACCCGAACGTACCGACGGATACGTCGGCGCCGCCGACCGCTCCGAAGACTCCGGTGAGGCCTCCCGATCCGACGAAACCGGGGAATAATTCGACCAGGCCGGGCGAGCACCATCAGCAGCCCGGAGTTCCGAAACCCCCCGCTTAGGTCCGGGTTAGAACGGCTCCGGGAAGCCTTCTTCGCTGAGCACAATGGAGCCTTCGCGGCGAAGCAGAAAATAGCCGTCCTCGGCTTTGCCGGTGACCCGGTCCGCCGAGGCGCTGATCACATCCAGCCGCTTCCATTTCTTTTTCAGCACCGTCTGGTAAGCGCGGAAGTAGCTCGCGGCGGATTCGCCGTCACGCCACTCGGAAGCGTAGACGAGCATCAGACGGCCATCCGGTTTGCTTTTGTCAATTCGATAGTTTGCGCCGACAAGTTTTGGGCCGAGATCATCGGCGGTAGCGCGATCGATGTACTGCTCGAGCAGAATTCGCTCGTCGAGTTCGCCGAGCATCCCCACGACGTAGCTCTTCGAATGTTTGACAGGATGCGGCAGTTCGGGAGTGACGGGCTTCACGCCATCGAAATACCGCGGCGGGTGAAGGATCTGGGCGGTATCAAGCGGCGGCTCGCGAAAGACGCGCGCAAAGGCAGCTTTGCCGTCTGTGAGAAAGATGGCCTGTTGAAAATTTTGTCCCGCCTCATAGGGGAACATCAGCGTTTCCTTGAGATAGAGGGGGGCTTTATTGAAGACGGGATATTCACTGTCATTATCTGAGCCGGAGTCGCCGTTCGAGAGATATTCACGGGCTGTGGCGGGGTCGGCGAGTGACTTCCCGATGCGGCGCGCCGCGAATTCAAGCATCAGCCAGGACGCCTGGCCTTCAACGACAGTCTGACGGGCAAGAGATTCCTCACTGTTGTCGCCAGCCTGATCGAGATATTTCTGGATCGAGAAGTTTTCGTCCGCAAGGGCGTGGGCGAGCTCATGCACGAGGGCCGCGCTGCGCATGTTTTCGGTGGCCCAATCGGAAATGAACAGCTTCTTGCGATGAAAGTCGTAAAAAGCGGCGGCCTGCTCGGTAAGAAGATCGATGGTGGTTTGTTTTAAATCGAAATCCGCAGGAACAAATCCGAATTTTTTAAGGGTGATCTCTTCGGCCCGAATTTCTTCGGGCTTGATGGTACGGCGAATCTGATCCTTAAGGAATCGATTGACCTGCTCGCGGGTGACCAGCTCGAAGGGCAGTTCGCGCTTGATTTTGAAGCCGGTGATCTGGGAAAGCTGCTGGAGGATGGAATTGATTTCGGCGGCGTCAGGCAGTTTCGAAGCCGGCCGCAGTGGCGATTGCTGCCATGCTCCGGAAACAAAAATGGCCGCGACAATCGCGGCAAAACGGGCCACCCTGCGAATCACCGAAACCGACCTCCGCTGAATTATCACATTTTCGCATTCGCGGCCCGGCGGATTCCGGCCGGACTGGTAGTGAGATGCGGAGGGCCCGGAGAATTTCGGGAATGCCCGGGGCGAGATAAATTAATCCGGCGTTTTTGCGGTAATTCGATCGGAATCGAAAGCGCGCGCTTTAGCGCATTATTCGGCAGCACTATTCGGCGCGGTTGCGGAAGCTGAGCAGGGATTATATACTTCCACCAATCTGACGAGACCGGATTCTATGAGCTGGGTAGTTCGAATGCTCTTTTTCTTCGGCGCCGCGTTCGCGCCAGCGTGGGCTCAGGAAGCGGCGGCGCAGAAGAGTCCGTGGGATACGCCCGAAGGCGCTGAGCAGGGAAGGGCTCTGTTTCAGACGCGATGCGCGTTCTGCCATGGCCCGCGTGGCGAAGGCGGACGTGGAGCGGACCTCACTTCCGGCCAGTATACGCACGGAGGAAGTGATGCGGAATTGTTTTCGACGATCCGCAACGGCGTGGCCGGCACCAGCATGCCTCCGGCAGGCGGAACGGATGAAGAGGTCTGGAAGCTGGTGGCTTTTGTAAAAAGAATCGGCTCACCCGGACTGTACGAACAAGCGACCGGAGACAGCGAAGCCGGGAAACAGATATTCCTGGGCAAGGGCAAATGCCTGACCTGTCATTCGATGGGAAAAGAAGGCGGGATTATTGGACCGGACCTGACCGACGTCGGAAGACGGCGTACGCTCGCCTATCTGCAGGAGTCTATCGTGACCCCGGACGCCGATGTTCCGATCCGTTATCGCTCGATTCAGATCGTGAAGAAGTCCGGCGAGACAGTGAGCGGTCTTCGTTTAAACGAAGACGATGTTTCCATTCAGATGCGCGACGGGCAGGATGAACTGCTGTCCTTCATGAAGGACGATCTGAAAACGATTCGCCACGACGGGAAATCGATCATGCCATCGTACGGCTCCGTGCTCACGAAGAAAGAGATCAACGATTTAGTGGCTTACCTTCACTCTCTGCGAGGCGCTGAATGACAAAATCGCGTACTCTGGCTGCAATGATCGCGGCGGGATTGGGGACGGTTTCGCTTTGCGCGCAAGGATTGCCGGTCACTTACGATCGGCTGGTGAAGGCCGGATCGGAAGCGGGCAACTGGCTGATGTACTCGCGTACGTATGATGGCGCGCGATACAGTCCGCTCGACCAGATCAATACAGAAAATGTCAAGAACCTGCACGTGAAGTGGATGTTCCAGGCTCGCACACTGCAGAAGTTTGAGTCGACGCCGTTAGTGGTGAATGGCGTCATGTATCTTACGCGGCCGGAAAACGATGTCTTCGCACTGGATGCGAGAACGGGCCGGGTGCTGTGGACTTACAGTCACAAGAACCCTGAGCAAACCTATAACTGCTGCGGAAAAGTGAATCGCGGGCTCGCGATCCTGGGCAACACGCTGTTCATGAATACGCTGGACATGCACCTGATTGCTCTCGATGCGAGGTCGGGCAAGGAAGTCTGGAAGACAAAAATCTACGACTACGGCGAATCGGGCGGGTATGCAGCAACGGGCGCGCCGCTGGCGCTGAAAGACAAGGTGATCGTCGGGATGGCCGGCGGGGAGCATCCGATAACGGGATTTCTAGACGCGTACGATGCGGCGACAGGCAAAAGGGTCTGGCGATTCAATACCATTCCCCGGCCCGGTGACCCTAATTTTGGAACCTGGGCAGGCGACTCGTGGAAAACCGGTGGAGTTTCCACGTGGAATACGGGCGCGTACGATCCGCAAACCAACACGCTCTACTGGGGCACGAGCAACCCCTGGCCGGATTACAACCGGGATGAGCGCGAAGGCGACAACTTATATTCCTGTTCCGTCCTCGCGCTGGACCCCGATACGGGAAAGCTCAAGTGGTTTTTCCAATTTACGCCGCATGATACGCACGACTGGGATGCGACCCAGGTTCCGCTTTTGATTGATGCGCCTTTCCGCGGCCAGCAGCGGCATCTGATGGCGTGGGCCTCGAGGAACGGGTTTTACTATCTGCTTGACCGGAATTCGGGCCAGTTCCTGTTCGCGAAAAACTTTGTGAGACAGACCTGGGCGAGGGGCTTCGACGACAAGGGACGGCCCAACATTATCCCCGGAAATGATCCGACGCCCGAAGGCAGTGACAATATTTTTCCCGGAGTGGACGGCGGCGCGAACTGGATGTCGCACAGCTACAGCCCGCTGACGAAGCTGCATTATCTGTTCGTGCGGGATGAGCGGCGCCTGTTCAATAAGTACGCCGTGCGCCATGGCGCGGAGGAGCTTAACATGGCGCCAACCGGTTCGGCTTCAAACGCGCCGAATCGCTCGGCTTCCGCCGGACCAGGCGGCGCGGCCAGACCGGCGCCCCGGGAAAATAACGGGATCTTCGGCGCGGGAGGAAATCTGCCCCCCGGCGCAACGCCGAGCAGACGGCCGATCCGATTCACGCCGGAGGAGAGTTGGGGCAAGGTGGTCGCAATGGACCCGCTTACCGGAACAGCGCGATGGGAGCACAAGGTGATCAGTCCGCCCTGGAGCGGCGTGATGGCGACGGCCGGGAATCTGGTGTTCGGGGGAACCATCGAAGGAGTGGTTTTCGCGCTCGACGCCCGCACAGGACAGCGGCTATGGTATTTCGAAGCCAACGATCGCGTGTACTCGTCACCAATCAGCTATCTGGTGGATGGGAAACAATATGTCTCTCTTCCGGTAGGAGATGTGCTGATTACGTTCGGGCTCTAATCAGCGCTGCGTCTTAATCAGCGCGCTGCCCGGCTGGCGTTCGAAACGGAAGATCTCGAACACCGGATCGCCGCTGCTGTCCGCTACTCGCTCTTCCACGCGTTCCGTGTAGCCGAGTTCCTGTGCGCGCGCGCGAAGCACATCATTGACGTGCGGAATCAGTTGTTTCGATTCCGTGTGCTGGACGAAAAGCAGGCCGGGACTGCCAACCATTTCCTTCAGATCCTCAATGCCCGGCGATTTAGCCTGGGGCGTTGGCAGGTAGTCGGCCGTGTTGAACAGGTTGAGGCGGCCTTTGTGGAGCACGCGCAGGCCGTTGGTATAGCCCCAATCCACTGTGCCAACCCATGTGGCGTCATCGAGAGAGGAAGAAAGAGGATAAATGGCGTCGGTCCAGCCGCCGATGCCGCCGCGGACCGCAAAATGGGTGAGGTATTCGTTCTCATTCAGGAGATTTCCGACAACGAGAAGCGAGACGATCGAGACAAAGATCGCCGTACTGTAACGTGGAAACGCTTCCGCGGCCGCGACGATCGCCATCGATACGATGAGTATCGGCATGGGCCAGAGAAGTACCGCGTGATGGGCGCCAGCACCTGCGTTGTGGGTCAGGAACATCTGCAGCCAGGCAACCAAAGAGGCGACCAGCAGAAACGCCATCGGCTTGAAGAAGCGGGACCTCCGCAACAATGGAAGCACCAGGACGGCGAGGGCGAATGCGGGCAGGAACCAGTTATGTTTGTGGGTACCGAAGCCGCGATGAATTGTGAATGCGGCCCGCTCCACAATGCCGCGGGGCGGCCGCTGAGGCGTCGACGCGTTGGCATCCACCAGATAGGAAAAAAGCGATGAGCCGTCCAGGCTGAAGGCAACCACTTTCAGCTTCATGATGTGGTTGTCCGTGGAAAACGTTGCGTTGGCAGTGGCGGTTTCGCCATGGCGATCAATGTTGAACCACACGAGCGGCGCAGCCCCAATGAAGAACGCGCCGAGAGCGATTGCGCCCGTTCGCAATGAGAGCCTGCGTTTCAGTTCGCGGGGATAGACACAGATCACCGCCACCGCGAAACCGAGCAGCAGCCAGATCATCAGGGCCTTATCCCACATTCCCAGGCCCCACAGAAAGAACCCCACTCCGAGCGCCTGGCGCGATCCGGATCTGGCGAAACACGTCACGCTGACCAGGCCTGACAGCATGAGGAGATGCTGCAGCGCGACGGGGCCCCAATCGAGCACTCCGGTCAAAAGAAATATGGAATCTGTCCCCAGCAGCGCGACCGCAGCAATGGCGACTCGCCTGCCTGCGACCATGCGGGCCCAGATCCAGGTAAACCAGATCGCGGCGAGACATGCAATCAGCACAGGAATGCGCACCGACCACCGCGAAGGGTCCCACAGGCTGAAGACGCCCGCGTATATCCACGTCTTCAGCGCGCCCGTGTAGCTCATCACCATCAGCGGAATCTGCGCGCCGAACGCATGCAGGCTGTAAAAGGCGGTTCGGGGGACAAAAATCGGAGGCGCGAAGAAGAGCTCATCATTCTGCAGGCCGGGGTAGCGGATGAACACCACGCCGGCGCAAGCGAAAAATATGCTGATGAGCAGCAGGAAGAGCGCACTCCTTGCGAAATCACGATTTTTCATCGATCGGGGCGAGGACTCAGGTTACCGCAGGCGTTTCGCCATCGCGGCTGTACACTCTGTAGCTGTGACTGCCACCCCGCGGAATCCGCTGGTTCCGGACGCCACGACTCGCGCGAGCCGGCTGGCACAATCCCCCAGGGTTCTCGCAGTTTCCGCCATCCTGATCTTCATGATCGCCAGCTGGCGCTCTCCCTTCATGTTTTACAGCGGGGACGACATGATGAATATGTACAAGGCCTGGCAGATACCGGTACCCGATCTGCTGGTTTCCATTGCCGCGTTCTGGAAACCTGCTTACCGGCCGCTGGGCGGATTCGTTTATCGCGCTTTCTACGGCGTGTTCGGCTTCCATCCGCTTCCGTTATATGTGTTTTCCTGGGCCCTGCTCATCATCAACACCGGGCTGGTTTACGTCCTTGTCGCCCGGATTACGCGAACACAGTTTCATCCGCTCGTCACCTGCGTGCTCGCGACTGTCCACGGAATGTATCTTGATCTGTACTACAGCGCCGGAACAATCTACGATCACTTGTCCGCATTCTTTTGTCTCGTAGCGCTGGTTCTGTGGTTCGAAGACAGACTGCGCAAGGATAACCGGCTTGTCCTGCTCTCCTGCG
>Ga0308175_100003618_pt1 | contig 10740 bp, 12 predicted proteins | sample PhyCR1_3_FD_203893 | JGI IMG/M metagenome (GOLD analysis project Ga0308175, IMG submission 203893) | Soil microbial communities from UC Gill Tract Community Farm, Albany, California, United States - DLSLS.C.R1 | ecosystem: Environmental > Terrestrial > Soil > Agricultural land | place: USA...
GATCTTCAGGTAGTGATCCGCGGCGAGGTTGATCTGGATCGCGTCGAGCGCGACGACCACCCCCGGGTCGGGCTTCTTCGGCCCGGCGTGCTTCGGCTTGAGCACGAACCAGTACCCGGCGCCGCCGGCAACCAGCAGCAGCACCAGCACGACGATCAGCTTCTTCTTGCCGCCGCCCTTCTTGGCGGTCTCCTCGCCCTCGGCCGTCGGCGCCGGGCTCTTCGTTGCGGTTGCCATGGTCGTGCTCAGTTCCTTCGGGTGGGTCTGGTACGTCGGTCAGGGTTCTGGGTCGTGGTGGGGAGGTCAGGTCCCGTCGCCGTGCTCGCGCAGCACCTTGCCGAACAGCCTGCGGGCCCGCTCGGGTGCGTCGGAGACCACCACCAGGTCGACCCGCTTGTTCAGGGCGGCGGCCCCCGGCAGGGAGGGATCGCGCAGCGGCAGCTCGTGGCCGTACGCCACCGCGGCCATCCGCTTGGCCGGCACGTGGCCGTGCTCGTTGAGGTAGCGCAGCACCGTCACCGCCCGGGCGGCGGAGAGCTCCCAGTCGGTCGGGTAGTACTTCGGCTTGACCTTGACCTGGTTGGTGTGGCCGTCCACGTCCAGCCGGTTCGGCAGGCTGCGGATGACCGGCGCGAGCACGTCGAGGACCTTCTGGCCCCGCGACGACAGCTGCGCCTCGTTGGCGCGGAAGACGATGTGCCGCGACACCAGGCTGATGCTCAGGCCACGCTCGTCGATCCGGATCCGGACGTCGTCGCGGTACCCGTGCGCGGCGAGCGCCTTCTCCACCTGCCTGCGGATCCTCTTCAGCCGGTCCACCTCGGCCTTCGCCTCGGCGTAGTCCTTGGCGTCCTGGGCCTTCTCGACGACCTGCTGCTTGACCGACATCTGCGCCGCGACGTCGTGCGGCTGGACGTCCCCGACGTCCTGGGTCTCCGGGGCCAGCTTCTCCATGGGCTTGTCGCCCTCGCTGTCCATGGTGCCCTGACTGCCGCTGAAGGGTGAGGCGGTGGCGCCGAAGCCCGCCGCCATACCGTCCTTGAGCTGGTCGAACTTGCGCTGGTCGACCTGGCTGATCGCGAACATCACGATGAACAGCACCATCAGCAGCGTCATCATGTCCGCGTAGCTGACCAGCCACCGCTCGTGGTTGGCGTGCTCCTCGTGCTCCTCGTGGCGGCGCCTCGACTTCGACATCTCAGGCCGCCTTCGCCTCGGCGTCGCGCTCGTCGGCCGGCAGCAGCGAGGTCAGGCGCTGCTGCACCGCGCGCGGATTGGCGCCGGCCTGCACGGCCAGCACGCCTTCGATGACGAGCTCCATCCGGGCCGCCTCGATCTGGCTGAGCCGGCCGAGCCGGTTGCCGATCGGCAGGAAGATGACGTTGGCGGTCATGACGCCCCACAGCGTCGCGATGAACGCGGCGGAGATCAGCTCGCCGAGCTTGTCGGGCTGGGAGAGGTTCTCCAGCACGTGCACCAGGCCCATGACGGTGCCGATGATGCCGATCGTGGGGGCGTACCCACCCGCGTCGCCCCAGAACTTCGCGACGTGCTTGTCCGCGGCCTTCTTGGCCATCAGCTCGCACTCCATGATCTCGCGGAGCTCCTCGGGGTCGGTGCCGTCCACGGCCAGGCTGATCCCCCGCTTGAGGAAGTCGTCGTCGACGTTGCCGACCGCGTCCTCGAGCGTCAGCAGGCCCTCACGGCGCGCCTTGCCGGCCAGCTCGACGACGATCGGGACGAGCTCTCCGGCTGGCTGGCCCTTCCAGGTCAGCGCCCGCTTCGCTCCGGCGATGGCGCCCTTGAAGTCCGCCATCGTGCCGCCGGCCATCGCCGCGCCGAACGTGCCGCCGATCACCAGGAGGATCGCCGGGATCTTGAACAGCGCCATGGGGCTCCCGCCCTCCATGACGTTGGCCCCCACCACGAAGCCGAGCGCTCCGACGATGCCGAACAGTGTCGCCTTGTCCATCACTTCGTCCTCGGCTCGAGCGGGACGACCGACAGGTCGCCGTACTGCCCCGACGGTCCCGGTGGCGCGTGCTCGTCGTCCTCGTCGGTTCCGGACTCGCGCTCGTCCTCGGCGGACGCGTCGGCGGGTACGGCGGACAGCCGCGCGCGCCGGGTGGCCGAGGCGTCCTGGCGCTCGATGGCGCTGGCGCCGGCGACGATCCGGGCGCGGTACTCCAGCACGAGGTCGGTGACCTCCTGGAGCGACTCGGAGACCAGGTACTTGGTCCCGTCGACGAGGGTGATGACCGTGTCCGGGGTGCAGTCGACGCGCTCCACGAGGTCGGGGTTCAGCGCGAACTGCGCCCCCGTCAGTCGTGTCAGCGTGATCATGAGGCACCATCCTTGGCGGTCTCGACGAGCCGGCCCTCCATGGCCGACCTGAACACCTTCGGCGGCCGGATGTCCGATCTGAGGCTTTCGTGCCGTTGGCGGGGGTGGGGCGGCTCACGCGCGGGCGTCGAGCGGCGGCAACTGGTGGAAGGTGGCTCACGCTCCGCCCCGCGCGGCGCTAACTGGTGGAAGGTGGCAGCCTTCTCAGCCGAGAAGCAACCGATCCCCACCAGTTAACGCGTCAGAGGGCGGCAGCCCCCACCGACGGCGCAGCAGCTCGGTGCCGGCCGGGGTGAACAGCGACTCGGCGAGCTGCCGGTGCCAGGCGCGGATGCGGCGCGGGTCGTGCGGCCGCCCGAGCGACCGGTCCGCGTCGCGGAGGATGCCGACGGCCTGGTGCAGCACCTCGACCGATGTGTAGCCGCGACGGGTCCATGCCACGTCGCCGATGCGCCGTAGTCGCGCCAGGTCCTTCCGCTGGCGTGGCCGTCGCAGGTGGTCCTCTCCGTCGTACTCGTGCAGGGTCCGGGTGCCAACGATGCGGAGGTCGGCTCGTGCGACGAAGAGGCCGGCGTCGTCCGTGAGGATGTACTGCGGCTCGACGGGTACCCCGCACACCACGTGCAGCATCCGGAGCACCGACTCCCAGGGGCTCTCGGTGCGGCCGTCGACGTACGGCAGGGCCTGGCGCAACCTCGGGGCTCCCCGCCGACGAGGGATGCTGACCGCCGCCAGGTCCGCCAGTGAGCAAGCTCCGAGGTGCACGGCGGAGTCGCACAGCACCACCATGTCGAGGAGCCCGAGGTCACGGGCGCAGGCGAGAAGGGTCTCCGCGGGAGAGGCGAGCGGCACCCCGTCGCACCACTCGACGGTGGGACCGGAGCCCGAGCGGAAGACCCGGAGGCCGTCCCGCTGCGGTCGCGACCCGTGCTGGGCCATCGCTACGAAGACGGGGAGGTCGTCGGGCAGCGGAGGCAGCCACCATCCACGCTCTCGCGCCGAGGTGAGGTGGGTGAACGCTCCCGTCGTCGGCAGCACCATCGACCACGCGAGCAGCTCCTCGTGCGTGCCGGAGGCGTCGCTCGGGAGGTAGAGCCCGTGGCCGACCTTGGTCCAGCGGGCCCCACGTCGTCGGCCGAGGAAGGGCCCGCGCGTGTCCGTCATGGTCGGCATGGTGTCCGTGCGACGACGCCGTCGCAGCGGGCTCCTCGCCGCCTGTGGACAACAGCGACATCGTCGTGGCTGTGGCCACTAACTGGTGGAGATCGGTTGCTCTCCGGCTAGACGGCCTGCCACCTTCCACCAGTTGCCGGAGGCACGTGCAGCCGGTTGCCGGAGGGACGTGCAGGCGGTTGCCGGATGGACGTGCAGCGGTCCGTCATACCCCCGGAGAAGACACCGGGCGCGCCCGACCACACGTCGGACGCGCCCGGTCAGCGGGCTGAGCCTGGGTCAGCGCTTCATGTTGACCAGGTCCTCGAGAACCTGGTCGGAGGTGGTGATCACGCGCGAGGTGGCCTGGAAGCCGCGCTGGGCGATGATCAGGTTGGTGAACTCCGAGGCGAGGTCGACGTTCGACATCTCGATCGCGCCGCCCATCAGCTTGCCGAGCCGGCCGGTGCCGGGGGGCCCGACCTGCGGGACACCCGAGTTGGTGCTGCCCCGGAACGCCGTGTCCCCGACCTTGTCGAGCCCGGGCGGGTTGGCGAAGTTGGCCAGCGCGACCTGGAACAGCGGCGTCTTGGTGCCGTCGGAGTACACGCCGGTGATGATGCCGTCGCTGCCGATGTTGTACGACGTCAGCGGGTTCGCGCTGTTGTCGGACGCGATCGCCGGGATGGAGATGTCGGTGGGCCCGGCGTTGGTGTCGATGCCCCCCGCTCCGTCGGACGGGTAGCCCTGCACGACGTCGCCGTCCGGCGTCACCAGGTTGCCGTTGGAGTCGAAGTCGAAGGCGCCGGCGCGGGTGAAGAGGTTCTCGTTGCCGCGGCGGATCTCGAAGAACCCGTCGCCGGAGATCATCAGGTTGGTGGCCTTGTTGGTGGTCTGCGCCGAGCCCTGGCCGAAGTTGGTGGACACGCCGCCGACCTGGACGCCGAGACCGACCTGGATCGGGTTCGTGCCGCCGTTGGTGGCGGTCGGCGCCGCGCCCGCGGTGAGCATCTGGGACAGGGTGTCCTGGAAGACCACGTTGCTGGACTTGTAGCCGGCGGTGTTCGCGTTCGCGATGTTGTTGCCGGTCACGTCGAGCATGAACTGGTTGGCCCGCAGGCCGCTGATGGCAGAGAAGAGTGAACGAAGCATGGACGTTGTTCCTGTTCGGTATCAGTGGTGCTGGATGTGGATCAGGCGTCCGTGCCTGTGCCGCCGGCGTCCGTGCCGACGGTTGTGACGCTGTTGACGTTGCTGAGCGGTATGTCGGAGCCGCTGATCTGCAGCATCGGCCCGTTCGAGGTGAACCTGACCGAGGAGACCGCACCGCTTGCCGAGGCGCCGTTGGCGTCGGTGTAGCCGACGGTCCGCCCGACCAGCCCGCTGGCCCCGAAGGCGAGCTGCGCGCTCAGTGCCTGCTGGGTCTGGTCCGCCACGGTCGTCAGCTTCTCGAGCGAGGTGAACTGCGCGGTCTGGGCGAGGAACTGCGAGGAGTCCGTCGGGTTCAACGGGTCCTGGTTCTTCAGCTGGGCGACCATCAGCTTCAAGAACATGTCCTTGTCCACCGAGGTCGCCGAGGAGAGGCTGTCGCTCGCGCTGCTCGTGCCGGTCGCGGAGGCCGTGGTGGGCGTGCCGAAGTACGACGTGCCGACACCCTCGGTCGAAGAGACGCTCATGGTGGAACTCCTCGCTGTTGCTTGGTTGCGTGCTGGTGGTGTGCTCAGACGGTGACGTCGAGGCCGGAGGCCCCGCCGTGCACGCGCGGGTGGGACGTGCTGCTGCGGAACGGGGTGCCCGTGGTGCCGGACGTCGTGTCGTCACGACCCGACGGCGTGGTGCCGGGATCCGCCTGGCGGCCCTCGCGCCCGGCGAACCCGGACAGGTCCGCGGACGTCCCGGGGTGGCCTGGCGGCTGCTGGCCGGCGCCCTGACCCCACGACTGGGTCCAGGACCCGGCGGGCTGGCTGCCGGTCTGACCGCCGGTCTGGCCGCCGAGCGGGCCGGAGCCGGCCGCCGGAACGGGGCCGCCGGGGAGCTCGCGGACCACGACCTGACCCGAGGAGTGCCCGAGGCTCTCCAGCAGACCGCGCAGCCGGTCGCTGCCGGCGCCGAGCGCCGCGCGCGCCCGGGCGTCGGCGGCCAGCGACACGTCGACGGCGCCGCCCTTCACGGTGACGGTGACGTGCACCTCACCGAGGTCGGCCGGGTGCAGCTTGAGGGTCAGCCGGGACGTGCCGTCGCCGCGGAGCACCATCCTCGGGAGGGCGGTGAGCACCTGGTCGACGACCGGCGAGGCCGGCCCTGCGGCCGTTGCGCTAGCGGAGGTCGGGGCCGCAGCGGGGGTGGGCGCGACCGACGGCACGGCGTTGGCCGACGTGGCGTCCGCCGGGGCGGTTGCCGCAGCCGGCGCGGCGGGCTCGCTCGCGTGGCCGCCCGAGCCGCCGTCCTTCGCGCGAGCATCGGTGCCCGTCGAGGTCGCGGCCGTCGAGGTCGCCGGGGAAGCCGGGGTGCCGGCGGCCGCCTGGGCGGCCAGTACGGCGTCGGGTCCGTGGTGGTCGGCACCGGCGCCGCGGCTCCCGGCGTGGGCAGGGCGGGTGACGCCGACCGCTGCCGTCGGGACCGTCGGTCCGGTCGTCGCGGTGCCTGTCGAGCCGGGTCCGCCGGCGGTCGCGGCGGTGCCGCCGGCCTTCTCGACCGGTGGTGCACCGGTGCTCGCGGCCGGCAGGTCGGTGCCGGTGGTCCTGGGTGCGGTCGCCGCTCGGGCTGCGGTTCGGGTCGGGACGCCGGCGGGTCCGGCCGCCGCAGCGGTCCGGACGGGCGCAGTGGCCTGGGCTGCGCCGGTGGAGGCAGAGGTTCCGGCGGAGGCGGTGGTGCCGGACGGGTCGGTGGTCCCGGAAGGGGCGGTGCTGCCGGACTGGCCGGTGGTTCCGGCCGCGAGCGGTCCCGTCAGCGTGGCGAGCACCGCACCGGCGGTCGAGGGGTCGGTCGCCATCGCCGACCCGGCACCCGGCGGGGGCGTGGCGTCGCCGGTGGTGTCGGGCCCCTTCTGCGAGTCCGCGCCCGGACGGGCGGAGTCCGCGCGACCGGTGCCCGGACGAGGGGAGCCCTCGCGAGTGGAGCCGGCCTTCGCCGTACCGTCCACGCCGTTCTCGAGGTGCTCGCTCACCATCCGGCCGAAAACGTCACCGTGCTCCGCAGGCTCGGCGCCGGCGCTTCCCACGGAGTTCTCATGCTTCCCATGGGATGCATTCCGTGGGGAGCGTGAGACATCCTGCATACCCTGGTAAACCGTGGACCCGGCGGGCGGGGCGGCGAGCGGAAGCGGCGGGGTCGGCATCAGGCGGCCAGCCTCTTCTGGTAGGCCAGCACGGCCGGGACGTAGCGCTGGGTCTCGGCGTACGGCGGGATCCCGTGGTAGCGGTGCACCGCACCCGGCCCGGCGTTGTAGGCGGCCAGGGCGTAGTCCACCCTGCCGAACTCGCTGATCAGGCTCTTCAGCATGCGGGCCGCGCCGTCGACCGCCTGCGCGGGGTTCATCGGGTCGACGCCGAGCCCCTTGGCCGTCGCGGGCATCAGCTGCATGAGGCCACGGGCACCGGCCGGGCTCACCGCGCTGGCGTTGAACCCGGACTCCTGGTGCGCCACCGCGGCCAGCAGGCCGGCCGGGACGCCGTACCGCTGGGCCGCGCCGGTGAACACCGAGGCGTACGGCGTGCCGGAGCCGACCGCTGCGGCAGCTCCGGTCGCGCCGGGTGCGGAGGTCACCGGGGTGTCGGGCAGCACCCGGCGGATCGCGGTCGGCGTCTCGTAGACCGAGGAGACCCGGACGTCCTTGCCGGGCCTCGGCGCCTCGATCATCTTGTTGTCGCCGATGTAGATCGCCACGTGGTGCACCGGGCTGCCGAAGGCCAGGATGTCGCCGGGCTTGGCGTCGGCGAGCCCGTCGACCGCCGTGCCGGCGCGTGCCTGCTGGTAGGAGACGCGCGGAAGCTCGACGCCGAACTTCTTGTAGACCAGCTGCACCAGGCCGGAGCAGTCCAGGCCCCGCTTCGGGTCGGTCCCGCCCCACACGTAGGGCACGCCGAGGTACTTGCGGGCCTCGGCGACCACGGCCTGCCCGGGGCTCTTCGCCGTGACACCCGACGACGTGGCGTCGGCCGCGAGCGAGCCGCTGGCGCCGGCGAGGGCGTTCGCGAACGCGGTGCCGTCCGTCGAAGTGGGGGTCGACGGTGCCAGCGCGGCGATCTGGCTCTGGATCTGCTGGATCCGAGCCGCGATGTCGGTGACGCTCACGATCTGCTTCCTTGCCGGTCTTGCCGGTCGGTCGGGTGTTCGTCCTCGGCGCGGTTGCGCAGCCAGGACTGGGTGGCCAGGTCGTCGAGCCGGGCCTGCTCGCGCCGGGCCCGTGCCTCGTCGCGCTCGGCCGCGCGACGCTCGAGGAGCAGGTCGACCACGCGGACCTGCTGGCGGTCGCGCTGCCAGCGTCTCCTCGCCTCGTCAGCCACCGTGCGGCTCGCGGCGGCCCGGGCGGTGGCCTGGGCCTGCAGCTGGACCAGGCCGGCCATGCGGTCCACGTGGCTCTGGAAGTCGCCCACCGAGCCGGTGCCGAACCCGGCCGAGTGCTCGAGCCGGCTGCGCGCCGCCTCGGCCTCGGACTCGCGGTCCTGCACCGAGCGCAGCGCGACCGACAGACCGAAGCGGCTGTCCTGCTCACGCACGTCGCGGACCCGGCGTACCGCGCTCAGGGCGCGGTCCTCGTCGGTCTTCATGCCTCACCACCCACCAGGGCGTGCAGGTGCTGCCACGTCTCGGCGACGTCGGACGGCGCGTCGACGTCCTGCCGCAGGAACGCGTTGATCTGCGGGAGCCGCGCCAGCGCCAGGTCGGCGTCGGGCGAGCTGCCCGGTGCGTACGCACCGATCTCGACCAGCTCACGAACGTCGCGGTGCGCGGCGAGCAGCCGGCGTAGGGTGATCGCGTCCTCGCGCTGCTCGCGCGTGGTGATCGCACCGACGACACGGGACAGTGACTCGAGGACGTCGATGCTCGGGTAGTGACCGCTGGTGGCGAGCTTGCGGGACAGCACCACGTGCCCGTCCAGGATCGACCGTGCGGTGTCGCCGATCGGGTCCTGCATGTCGTCGCCCTCGACGAGCACGGTGTACAGCCCGGTGATGCTGCCGACTGCGCCTGGTCCGGCGCGCTCGAGCAGCTTCGGCAGGAGGCCGAACACGCTGGGCGGGTAGCCCCGGGTGGCCGGCGGCTCCCCCGCCGACAGGCCGATCTCGCGCTGAGCCATGGCGACGCGGGTGAGGCTGTCCATCATGAGCACGACGTCGCGGCCGGCGTCGCGGAACCACTCGGCGATCCGGGTGGCCACGAACGCGGCGCGCAGCCGCTCCACGGGCGGGGCGTCCGAGGTGGCCACCACGACCACCGACCGGGCGAGTCCCTCGGGGCCGAGATCGTTCTCGAGGAACTCCCGCACCTCGCGGCCGCGCTCGCCGACGAGCGCGATCACCGAGACGGTGGCCTCGGTGCCGCGGGCGATCATCGAGAGCAGGGTCGACTTGCCGACGCCGGAGCCGGCGAAGATGCCGACCCGCTGGCCACGTCCGGCGGGGACGAGGGCGTCGAGGGCGCGCACGCCGAGACCGACCTGCCGGTCGACGCGGCTGCGCAGCAGCGGGTTGGGCGAGGTGTTCTCGACCGGGACGAGCGGGAGGTGGCCCAGCGAGGGGCCGCCGTCGATCGGCCGGCCGAGGCCGTCGAGCACCCGTCCGGTGAGGTCGTCGCCGACGTGCACCCGCAGCGGGCCGCCGGTGCTGCTGACCCGCGCACCGACGCGCAGGCCGTGGGTGGAGCCGAGCGGGAGGCAGATGGTGCCGTGCGGGAGGCACGCGACCGCCTCGACGGGCACGGTGTCGCCTGCCGCGGTGTGCACATCGAGCAGGTCGCCGACCGCCACGTCGACACCGCGCACCAGCAGGTGCAGGCCGCGCAGCTCGGTGAGCCGGCCGTAGCCGACCGGCGCCGCGCTGTCGAGCGCGCGCTGCAGCAGGGCGTCGTCGACCAGGCGGAGGGGCTCGGGCTCGAGCTGGTCGAGCCGGCTGAGTGCGGCGCTCATGGGACGAGCACCTCCCGGACACGGGCCAGGGCGGCCGCGATGCCGGCGTCGACGATGCCCTCGGCGGACTCGACGACGGCGTCCCCGCGGGTCAGGGTCGCGTCGGCGAGGAACGTCACCGCGCGGGCGGCGACCACGTGGCGGTCCAGCACGTCGAGGTCGGCCGGGTGCAGCCGCACGGTCACGGGTACGTCGACCGGCACGCGCACGAGCGCCCGGCGCAGCGCGTCCGCGCCCGGGTCGGTGGCGACCTCGAGCTCCCGGTCGAGCACCGCCTCGGCGATCTGCAGCGCCAGGTCGACCGCCGCGGCGGTCAGCTCGGCGTGCAGGGCGCTGGTCGTCTCGGCGCAGCGCCCGACGGCGTCCTGCAACGCCGACAGCGCGGAGCGCTGCGCGGCCAGCAGGGTGTCCGAGCGGTGCTGCAGGGCGCGCGTCTGCTCGTCGTACGCGGTGGTGCCGCGCTGCGCGGAGGCGCGCAGGCCCTCGGCCCAGCCGGAGGCGAAACCCTGGGCGCGGGCGGCGTCGCGGGAGCGCTCGGCGAGCTGGTGCAGGGTGGCCTCGGTGACCGGGTCCCCCAGCACGCTGCTGCTGCCGAACCGGGTCCACTCCCCGTCGCGGAGGTCGCGGGAGGTGTCGGCGAGGACGACCGCACCGGCCGGCAGGTCCCGCAGGACGACCGACCGCTGCTGCTCAGACGACGTACTCGTCATCGTTCCCCCTGCGCAGCACGATGTCGCCGGCGTCCTCGAGCCGCCGGATGACCAGGATGATCTTCTGCTGGGCCTCCTCGACCTGGCGGAGCAGGACCGGGCCGAGCAGCTCGATCTCCTCGAGCAGGGTCTCGCCGGCGCGCTCGGACATGTTCGAGGTGATCTTCAGGCGCAGCTCGTCCGAGACGCCCTTCATCGCCGGGGCGAGGTCGGCGCCCTCGACCTGGCGCAGCACCTGCTGCAGGTCGCGGTTCTCGAGCATCAAGATGTCCTCGAACATGAACATCCGGCTCTTGACCTCTTCGGCGAGCTCGGGGTCGCGGGCTTGCAGACCCTCGACGATCAGCCGCTCGGTGGCGCGGTCGGAGCGGTTGATGATCTGGATCAGCGGGTCGAGGCCGCCGACCT
>Ga0308175_100003619_pt1 | contig 10737 bp, 8 predicted proteins | sample PhyCR1_3_FD_203893 | JGI IMG/M metagenome (GOLD analysis project Ga0308175, IMG submission 203893) | Soil microbial communities from UC Gill Tract Community Farm, Albany, California, United States - DLSLS.C.R1 | ecosystem: Environmental > Terrestrial > Soil > Agricultural land | place: USA...
CGCATTGATCACCGCCCACGCATCGTGCTCCTGCACCAGGCGCTCGAGCGCGCCGCGGTCGGTGACGTCGAGCTCGTGGCGTGACAGCGCGCGGCAGGCGAGGCCGCGCGCGGCGCACAGTCGGGCGAAGGCGCGTCCCAGCGTCCCCGACGCGCCCGCGATAAGGATCGGCCGCCCCGACGGCGCCGCATGACGGCTCGGCGCGCTCGCACGACGACGCTCCTCGTCGTGCTCGTGGTACAGCAGGCGGTCGGCGCAGCGCCACCAGCCGGGTGTGCCGAGCGCGGGATGCGTCGCCTCGCCCGTCGTCGCGAGTGAGTGCGCCAGGGCAGCCAGCGCCGTCGGGCGCGGCGATGGAGCGCGGACGTCGAACAGCCCGGGCTCGTAATGCCCATCGAGCCGCGTCACGAGCGAGTTCCAATCGCGCGTGCCGAGCACCGCCCACGCCGTGACGGCGCGGACGTCGGCACCCGCCGCGCGCGCGTCGCGCGCCCCGTCCCATACCTCGGCGAGCCAGCGGAGCTGCTGCTCGCGCGTGCAGCCCAGATGCGCTTCCGTCACCGCGATGGGGAGTCCGTACCGCTCCCACGCATCGAGCAGCAGGGCGCGCGGGCCGGCCGCGCCGTCCTCCACCACGCGCACCGCCTCGACGTCGGCGTAGCGGTGTCGGTGGTTGCCGCCGTGGGTGTGCGGCGGATAGCGATCGAGGCGCTCGTCGATGAACCGCTCGCTCGTGGCGTAATGGTTGATCCCGATGATCGACGGCGGGCAGCCGTCGCCCATCGCGTCGACGATCTCCGCGTCGGGGATCCCGCACCAGCGTGCGTACGCGTGCATGGCATGCGTCGGCACGACGCGGCCCATGAGCAGGTCGAACGTCAGCCACCGCCGCTCGTTCTCGAACGCCGCTTGGTAGCGCAGCGCCGGCGTCGAGTGGGTGCGTCCGAGATCCTCCGTCTGCACGAGCTGCGCGTCGGGCTGCACCGTCCGGATCGCCGCCATCGCGAGGCGGATCGCCCGCACCTGGTTCAGCGTCGCGCGGAGGAAGCTCGTGTCGTCACGAAGGTGCGGATACCACGTGCCGTACAGGGCACTGAACCGCGCCGTCGTCAGCGGCTCGTTGACCGGCGTGTAGCGCGTGACCCACGGGTACCGCTCCGCCACCTCGCGCGCGAACGTCGCCAATCCCTCGGCGAACGCCCCGTCGAGCAGGCTCACGCCGAATGGCCCGCTGCCGTGGTGCACGAGTCCGACGATCGGCTCGATGCCGAGTGTCCGGAGCCGCGCCATCACCGCGTCGTGCCAGGCGAACGGCGCGCCGCCGGCCCGCCTCGCCTCGATGCGCTCCCAGAGCACCGGATAGCGCACAGTGCGAATGCCGAGCGCGGCGAGCCGATCGAGGTCGTCGAGGCGGTGGTAATGACCGGTGAGCTCGAGCTGGTCGTGCTGCACGTCGCCCACCCGGTTGAGCGTGCACTCGAACCCCGCCCACAACTGCAGCGGGGGGGTCAATCGCCGACGTCGTCTCCCGCGGCCGCAAACGCGGTCCGCGTGCGGGTGGCGGTGCGCCCATCGGAGCGTGCGCGGTCGACCTGCTGACGCTCGGCGCGCGACTCGCGCGTCCGCATCGCGTCACGAATGATGCGCTCCATGCGCGCCACGATGCTCTCCCACGAATTCGCCCGCGCCTGCTCGAGGCCGCGCGCGATCATCTCCGCGCTCGGCGCCTCGATCGCGCTGCGCACCGCGGCCACGAATTCCTCCGGCGAGCGGGCGACGGCGACGACGGGGGTGAAGTTGTGCACCACGTCCGAGACGGCCGTGGACACGATCGGCTTCCCCGCCGCCATGTACTCGAGCGTCTTCGTGGGGTTGATGTACTCCGTCGCCTCGTTGAGGGCGAAGGGCATCAGGCACACGTCGAATCCCTTCACGTGCGCCGGCAGCTCGGCGTACTGGCGCTGGCCGAGCCAGTGAATGTTCGGCGCCTGGGGCAACTCGCTCGGGTCGACCTTCACGACGGGCCCGACCATCACGAGCTCCGCGTGCGGCAGTGCCTGGGCGAGGTGGCGCAGCAGGTCGTAGTCGATCCGCTCGTCGATCACGCCGTAGTAACCGATCACCGGCCGCTCGAGCGCGGCGAGCTCGCGTGGCAGCTCGAGATCGGCCGAGCGCGCCGACGCGAAGTGCCCGATGTCCACGCCGCAGCCGAAGAAGTGCACGTTCGCGTGGTACTTCGCCTTGGACTGCGAGAGCGCGTAGCCCCCCGTGAACACGACGTCCGACTGCGCCATGAGATATCGCTCGCGGTCGACCAGCTCGCGCGGCGCGAAGCGGAACTTCGACAGCTCGTCCATGCAGTCGTAGACCACCGCGCGCTCGTCGAACGCGCCGATCATCGCCGGCGCGGGCATCGGCGTGTAGAACCATTGGACCGGTCGCACGAACGAGCCGGCGAGGGTGCCGCCCGGCGCGATCTCGCGGCGCACGAGCTCACGGATCTCGGCGATGGACGCGTCGTACTCGCCGCGGAACGACGCCGGCAGCATCGGCACCGCGCGATACACGCGCGGCTCCGGAACCGACAGCGCCAGCCGCGCATCCGCGACGTCGTCATAGTAGATCGGCTCCTCGACGAACAGCACGTCGTTGCGCCGTGCGAGTCTCGAGAGCAGCTGCTGCGGGCGCTGCCACACGAAGTCCCAGCGCAGGTGGCTGTGGACGATGAGGGGCGCGTGCAGACTTACCGCGGGCTTGGTGGCAAGCGGGCTCGTCAAAGTTCGAGATGGTTGAGGTGTCGCGCGTCGAGCGACGGCGCTGTCGGCGCACCGCTGAATCGGGCAAACGGCGTGCCCCGAACGTCCGGCCCGATGCGGCACGGTGGCGGGTGGGGAAGGCGCCGAACGGCGCGCGCATTTGTACGCACGCATACATAAGCGCGTCCGGATATGCGCGTCCGTGCGCACGCCCTGAATCGCAGCCCCCGGCGACGCGGCCGCGCGGAAAAAAGAGGCCGGACCCGTCGATCGAGTCCGGCCTCCCCGGCGGCGCGTGCGAGCCGCGATCAGCCCATGCGCACGTTCGGCTGCTCGAGATCCGCACCGCGGTCGAGCACTTCCCGCCACTCGGCGATGATCTCCCTATACCGGACGCCGACGGGGCGGATGCGGCGTCGCAGGTCGTACATGCCGACGGCGTGCAGGTCGTTCCGCTCGACGCGGAGCGCATGCTGCCAGTCGATCTGGTCGGTCAGCGAGTACCAGGTGAAGCCCATCACCGGCACCCCCGACGCGCGCATCGCGATGATGTCCGCCCACTGATGGTCCAGCCAGTCGACCGCGAGGTGGCTCACCCGATTCGTCTCGCAGTGGAAGATCGGCAGCCGGTAGCGGTCGTAGTACTGCGTCGCGAGCCTCCGGAACCCCATCGCCATCGAATGCGTCACGGTCGCGCGCCCCGTGGACGAGATGCGATGCTCGCAGGTGGGATAGTAATCCACGCCGAGCCACCGCTGGCCGACGGCGCGGCGCTCGCGGAAGAAGCTCAGGTCGTTCGACGTGACGCCGTGCTCGTGGAGGAAGCGCGCCATGCCGGGTGCCAGCTCGTGTCCCGTCGTCAGGTCGACGGACAGGTGCTTGATCCCGTTCATGTGGTCTGCGTGCGCCTGCGCGTCGCGCCCCGCCGCGTGGAAGTGCTCGATCGACTCGCCCTGCACGATGATCGCGTCGGGCCGCTCGGACAGGATCGCCTCGACGGCCAGCTCGTGCGCCATGCACAGGTTGCGGATCGCGCGCACGAAGGCACGGTCGCTCTTCTCGCACTCGTTCCACCACCCCTTGAGGGCGGAGAAGTTCGCGGCGATGAAGATCTCGTTCACCGGCGTGAAGTGCCGGATCCACGGGTAACGGTGCGCGAACGCACGCGCGTACTCCGCGAAGAGCACGGGGAAGGCCGGATCCTGGAAGCCGCCCAGCCACGACGGGACGCCGAAGTGACAGAGGTCGGCGATGACGGTGAGCTCGAGCTCGCGCAGGCGCTGCATCTGCGCGTCGCACACGTCCCAGTCGTACGAGTTCGGCGCGGTGTGGACGCGATAATACGGGGGGCCATACCGCAGCGCGTTCAGTCCACTCTCACGGACGAGCGCAAAATCTTCTTCCCAGCGGGCGTAGTGTCCGCACTTGTCCATCTGATCGATGCGCACGCCGCCGGCGATCGTGGGATAGCTGTTCTCGACGCCAGTGGCGAAAAGGAACGGAGTCGGCGACTTCATACTATTGGGTGCAGCGGTACGGGCGTCGCGCGGAGGCGGGACGTCGCCGGAAAGCGACGCGGCCGCGCGAGCGTCACGCCTCGATGCGTGACGAGTTGCTGGAAGACGAACGATGCGGCTCGACGCCACATCGATTGCTCGAGAGCGAGCGCACGACCGATGGATTCATGCGCCGAGCCTGCGATTCCTTTGTACCCCGCATCCACAACAGGGTCCTAGAGCCCAGCGCCGTGCTCCACGCGAGCGCCCGACGCCGCCGACGACAGCCACAGTCGCGGCACGAGCGCGAAGCGCTTCTCGTACTCGCGGGCGAGCACGGGACCGGCCTCGCGCAGCGCGGCTTCCTCGCCCACGACGATGGCACAGCCCCCCCAGCCCGCACCGGTGAGCCGCGCGCCGCGCACCCCCGGCAGGGTGATCGACCGCTCCACCACCCAGTCCAGCTCCGGCCTCGAGCACTCGTACAGATCGCGCAGCGACTCGTGCGAGGCGACGAGCAGCTCGCGCGAGATGTGGCCACCGGCGCGCAGCGCAGCGACAGCATCGCGCACGCGTCGCGTCTCGCGCGAGACGTGCAGCGCGCGGCGGTCGAGCGGATCGGGGAGCCGGGCCTCGAGCACCTGCTCGGGTTCTGCCGCCGCGAGGGAGGGAAGCGCCGGCCACCGCTCCCGCAGCAGCCGCAGCGCTTCCTCGCACTCGGCGCGGCGTTCGTTGTAGTGCGACGTGCGCAGCGACCGCGGGATCGCCGTGTCGAAGATGAGGAGCGTGTCGCCGAAGGGGGCGAAGTCGTAGCGCGCCGTGTCGCACTCGAGATGGAGCGCTTCACCGGCACGGCAGAGTGCGCTCGCGTACTGGTCCATGATCCCGCACGCGACTCCCACGAAGCCGGTCTCGGCGCGCCACGCCGTCATCGCGGCTTGCTCGAGCGGAAGCGGCGTGCCGAGCACACCGGCGACCGCCAGCGCGGTGGCGACCTCGATCGCGGCGGACGAGCTCAGGCCGGCGCCGGCAGGCACGTCGCTCGTGACGGCGAGATCCAATGAGGTGGACGCCTCCGCCAACGCGACGAGGGGCGCCGCTACCCCCGTCAGATAGTCCCACCACTCGCCACTCCGCGTCGGCGCGCGAAGGGGGCTGGTGCCCATCGACGGAAGCGTGCCGGACACGGCGCGCAGCGTCGGCGCAGCGTCGCCCCCGCGTCCGCCCGCGGCGACCCAGGTGCGCCGCCCGATGGCGATCGGCAGCACCTCGCCGCCGTTGTAGTCGGTGTGCTCGCCGATCAGGTTCACCCGGCCGGGCGCGGAAGCGATGACCTCGGGCTCACGGCCGAAGCGGTCGACGAACAGCGCGCGGACGCCCTCGGCGTCGGCGGAGGAGGATGGTGACGTCATGCGACTCTGCGTTCGGGCGGTGCGGCGCGAAGGGCGGCTACTTCGAGTAGCCGAGGAGGGTCGCCGTCTTCGTCGTGAGGGTGATGCTCGTCGACGTGAAGGTGCCGGTGTACGCCGTCGAGGCGCCTTCGAAGAGCGTGACGTTCGGCGCCGTCACCTCCCAGCTTCCGCTGGCCGTGAGGGTATCCCCGTTTGGATTCCCACCGACCTTGTACAACACGATCGTGTTCTGCTTCCAGCCCGAGTCGGTGACGACGAGCGTCCCGGAGACGAGCGACGAATCCGTGAACGCCGCCGGCAGCGGCTTGCCGTCCACCAGCTTGAGTGAATAGCTCCCGACGATGGGCGAGCTCCCGCCCGACGGTCCCGTGCAGCTGCTGCTCGTCGGCGCGGTCGCGCAATCGGAGCCACCGCCGCAGGCCGAAAGGCCGGCGAGCGCAAGGGAGGTGAGGGCAAGGATGAAGCGCATGCGAGAAAGTTCTCCGGATGAATCAGAACCGAACCTTGAGCGGTGCGGCGGCGGCTGGCAAGTGAGCGAGGTGGGCCGTGCACGTGGCGTGGCGCCGGCCTCGCGCGGTCGTCTCTACATAGGAGAGTTGGCCGAGGGCAACCCTGCTCCTGGATGCCCCAGGGTTGCTAACTTGCTTCTTCGATGGCCAGGCCGCACCGACCGACGAGACGATCTACTACCGTGCCCCCGACCCAGACCGACACGCTCCGTAATCTACCGCCCTACGTCTTTGCCGAACTCGACCGACTCAAGGCCGAGGCGCGAGCTCGTGGGGCGACACTCGTCGATCTCGGTATCGGCAGCCCGAACCTCCCCGTCGCGCCGGGGATCATTCGGGCCATGGCCGCCGCCGGCGAACAGCCGACGTCGGGTGCGTATCCGCCCTTCCGGGCGACGCCGGGCTACTTCGACGCGATCGCGGACTTCATGCACGCCCGCTTCGGCGCGACGATCGAGCCGGAACGGGAAGCGCTCGCCCTCAGCGGCGCCAAGGAAGGGATCGCGCAGCTGATCTTCGCCCTGTGCGGGCCGGGCGACGTCGCGCTCGTGCCGGAGATCTACTATCCGGTGTTCGCCCGTGCCCCGCTGCTGTGCGGCGCCGAGGTGCGGTGGGTACCGATGCGCGCCGAGGACGACTTCATCCTCGACCTCGACGCGGTGCCGGCGGCCGACCGGAAGCGCGCCAAGATCCTGATCGCCAACTATCCGAACAATCCCACCGGCGCGCGCGTCGACGTCGACTTCCACGAGCGGGCGGTGGAGTTCGCACGGCGGAACGATCTGCTGTACGTGAGTGACATGGCGTACAGCGAGCTCACGTTCAGCGGCCGTCCCGCGCCCAGCGCGCTGGAGGCGGACCCGGACCGCGAGGTGACGATCGAGTTCCACTCCTGCTCCAAGACGTTCAGCATGGCCGGCATGCGGATCGGCTTCGTCGTCGGCAACGCCGACGCCGTCGAGGCGCTCGCGGCGTACCGCACGAATGTGGGGTACGGCACGCCGACGGTGATGCAGGCCGCAGCGGCGTACGCGCTCAACCATCACGCCGAGCTGGTGCCGGCCACCGTGGCCGAGTACCGCGCGCGTCGCGACGCGATGATGGGCGCCTTCCACGCCGCCGGCTGGAACGCCGAGCCGCCCCCGGCGTCGATGTACCTCTGGCTCCCCGTGCCCGACGGCGTGGACGACTGGGAGTGGGTGCGCACGCTGATCGACGAAGATGGTGTCGTGGTGACGCCGGGCGTCGCGTTCGGCGACGGTGGCCGCGGCTGGTTCCGCGTCTCCCTGGTGCGCGACAAGGACACGCTCGCCCAGGCGGCTGGCGCGATCGCGGCGCGGCGAGAGGCAATGCTGTCCGTGCGGTGATGCGGGCTGCGGAGCGTTCAAGAGGGTCAGACTCGTTGAACGATCAAGAGGGTCAGACTCGTTGAAGGGTCAAGTGAGTCTGACCCTCTTGAAACCCGTTGCGCCAAGGGGTCAGAGCCCTTCGGGGTCTGACCCCAACCTCCCCGCATCCCCGCATCCCCTCATTCCCGCGCCCGCGCGATCTTCACCGTGGGCAGCCCCGTCACCGCGAACGTCGTCGACGCGATCGAGAGGCCGGCGCCCTCGAATGCCGGCAGGATCTCGCGTGTCATCGCGTCCTTGATGCCACGCACGCCGTGCACCGGTGCGAGGAAGCGGAGCGTCAGCTCGATCCAGTTGTCGGTCATGCGCAGATACACCCGCGGCGGCAGCTCGCTGCGCTCGGCCACGAAGTAGCGTTCGCGCAGGCGGTCGTAGCCGGGCTTCGCCCGCTCGATGATCGCGTCGACGTGTTTGTGCGCGATGTCGAGCAGGATCGACTCGGCCCGCGCGTAGTCCGCGTGGTATTCGATCGGGAAGTGCATCTCTTCCCACATGAAGGGAAACTCGCGCGTGTAGTTGTAGACCGGCGTGTCGAAGATCCTGTCGTTCGTGACGCTGACGAGGCGCCCCGTGTACTGCCGCGCGCTGACCCAGACCTGCGGGTCGCCCGAATGCGCGCTCGGGGGCTCGCCCATCTCCATCACGGTCGTCTGCACGAGCCCGAGCCGCACGACGTCGCCGCGCACGCCACCGATCGTGATCCGGTCGCCCACGGTGAAGACGCGGCCGCGCAGGATGATCAGGTACGCCGCCATGGCGGTGATCACGCGCTGGAGGGCGACGGCGATGCCCGCGGTGAGCAGCCCCGCCACGGTGGCCAAGCGCGACGTGTCGCCCACCCAGATGAGGACGAGACCGGCGACGAGCACGGCGAAGGCGATCAACTTGCTCGCCTGCCGCACCCAGAAGCGCCGGCGCTCCCCCGCCTGCTCGTCCGACTCGACGGGACGCGTGCGATGCAGTGCGGCGGTGACGAGCGCCCGGAAGGCGATCACGACGGCGACGAGCACCGCGCTGACGACGAGCTGTCGCCCCACACCGCCTTCGCTGAGTACGGAGAGGTCCATCGGACGCATCACGGAACGACCGCTACCCCCCAGGGCCGGGTTCCTACCTTCACCGTGCGCAGCACCTTCATCGATCCGACGTCGACGACGGAGATGTCGTCGGTGAGCCCGTTCGCCGTGTACGCGGTACGCCCGTCGGGAGAGAGCGCGACGCCCCAGGGCCGGCGGCCGACCGGCACGCGCGCCAGCTCGCGGAGCGTCGCGGCGTCGAGCTGCACGAGCGCGTGGCCCCCGCCCAGCGCGACGTAGAGACGGCGTCCATCCGGCGACACGGCGACGCCGACCGGCTTCTCCTCGCCATTGCCGATGCGCGCGCGGGCGAGCACGCGGTGCTTCCGCGCGTCGATCCGCGCGATCGCGCCGCCAACCTCGCTCGTCGCGAACGCGAAGCGACCGTCGGGGGAGAACGCCACCGCGCGCGGCCGCGCGTCGACCAGGAAGGTCGTCACGACCTTCTCGGTGCGCATGTCGATCACCGAGATGGTGTTGCTCGTCTCACCGGTGACGTAGACCCAGCGCCCGTCCGGCGAGACCGTCACCCCTTCCGGCTCCGTGCCCACGACGAGCGAGGCGAGCACCTTCCCGGACACGGGATCGATGATGGACGCATTGCCCGCGTCCTCGTTCGACGCGACCAGGCGCCGTCCATCCGGCGTGATGGTGAACTGTTCGGGATCGGTGCCCGCGGGGATGCGCCGCACGACGCGCCGCGTCGCCAGATCGATCTCGGCGATCCCGTCGTTCGGCCCCGGCGTCTGCGGCCGGTCGTCGCTCAGCGCGACGTACACGAACCGGTGATCGGGCGAGATGCGCACGCCGCGCGCGCGGCCGGGCACCGGGATCGTGGCCACCAGCTCGAGCGTCGTGCCGTCGAGCAGGGTGAGGTCGTGCGAGCGCTCGTTGGAGACGACGATCCATCGCGGGCCCGCTCCGTGAACGGGCGTGCGCGGCGCCTGCGCGAGCGCGGAACCACCGCTCCACAGCAGCAGGGCGGCGGAGCACCGGATCGTGCGCGACGTCGTGCGTTTCATGCGCGCTGATGGGCGCAAGAGCCGCGCCCCGACACCACCGCTGTGCCGTTCGCTGGAACGGATGATGCTCCTCCGTCGGCACGTGAGACGACGATCCTCCTGGCGAGATGGCGTGGCTGCCCTGATACTCGCCGCGTCCGCGCTCGTCCCCATGCGCCGCACCGGCGCGCAGACGCTCATGGGCCAGGCGCCCCCGAGTCGACCGCCATGGCTGACGCACGTGCTGCGCGTGTGCTCCGATCCGAACAACCTCCCCTACTCGAACGAGAAGGGGGAAGGGTTCGAGAACCGGATCGCCGAGCTGGTGGCGCGCGAGCTGAAGGCGGAGCCGCGCTACACCTGGTGGGCGCAGCGGCGCGGCTACATCCGCAACACGATCCGCGCCGGCCTGTGCGACGTGTACATCGGCATGCCGTCGGGGCTCGACATGCTGCTCCTCACGCGACCGTACTACCGCTCGACGTACGCGTTCGTCACGAAGCGGAACGGGCCACGCATCGCGTCGTTCGACGACCCGAAGCTGAAGCGGCTGCGCATCGGCGTCCAGATCATCGGCGACGACTACGCCAACGCGCCCCCCGCGGCCGCACTCACGCACCGGGGCATCGTGAAGAACGTGCGCGGCTACACGGTGATCGGCGACTATCACGACCCTAACCCGCCGAGCCGGATCGTGCGCGCCGTCGCCAACGGCGAGGTGGACGTCGCCGTCGTCTGGGGGCCCGTCGCGGGTTACTTCGCGCGCAAATCTCCCGTCGCGCTGCGCGTGGTCCCGGTCTCCCCCGAGGTGGACGTCCCCTATCTGCCTTTCGTGTTCGACATCGCCATGGGGGTCCGCCGCGGCGACAACGTGCTGCGCGACTCGCTCGACGCGGTCATCTCGCGACGCCAGCGCGACATCGACCGGATCCTCGCCGACTACGGCGTCCCGCGCGCCGACACTCCCGCCGCCGTCGGACTGGTCATCCACTGACTGCCCCGTGCCTCCCCACGCAGCACGGGCAGCACGGTCGGGACGAGCGCCACGAGATAGACTAATCCAGCAGGTATCCACATC